>Ga0272444_10002711_pt1 | contig 16229 bp, 16 predicted proteins | sample SSMForm13_FD_201033 | JGI IMG/M metagenome (GOLD analysis project Ga0272444, IMG submission 201033) | Marine sediment archaeal communities from Little Sippewissett salt marsh, Falmouth, MA, United States - SSM-Form-13 | ecosystem: Environmental > Aquatic > Marine > Wetlands > Sediment ...
AGCTATACCATGAGCCGTGTTTCCTTTCTGGAAGTGATCGACCGCACCTTTCAAGGAAAGTATGCCGCCCAGGCGGATTTTGAGATGAAAATTTTCGTGCCTGCGCTGCGAAAGGTGATTGAAAAATACCAGATTACATACGATCCACAGCAGCTGATTCCCGATGACGACGATCTGGCTGATCGAATTTTTCAGGCCGGTGTTGAGTTCTACGAAGAGGTGGGCACTTATTGCGTCGAAACCGAGCGCATCATTGCCTTCAGCGAAGCGGAAATCCGGCGGACGTTGGCCGCGGCAAAGGACAAGGTGGCCTTTGGTGAAGGCAGGGACCGGCGCTGGCTAAAAAATCGCCGGCCGGAAAGCGAGCGGCCGCCTTTTTGTTTCTTGGGCGCGGTGGGCGCGCCGGTTTCCAGCGATGAGATATTTGTCAACCTCATCCAAGCCTTCAGCGAGTGTGCGCTGACGGACAGCATCACCATGCCGTCCCTGACCCAGGTTGGCGGCCGCACGGTACGGCCAAACAGCCCGCTGGAGGTGATGGCCGCCATCCGTTCCGCGCGGCTGTTTCGTGAGGGCACGGCCCGGGCCGGCCGGCCCGGAGTGGCTCTTATGAACGCCATTGCCTGTGCATCGTCGGACGTGGCCAAGATCGCCGGCAGTCACTACCTACGTTCCAGCGACGGGTGGATGATCGGCTCGACAGCCGAACTGAAGGTGGAAACGCCGCGCTTTAACGAAATCGCCTATGTCCGTGATGTCGGCGGCCGAATCCTGGCGGAGACCACCCCTTTGCTGGGCGGCTTCTGCGGCGGTCCGGAAGGGGTGGCAGTAGCCAGCGTCGCCTATCATCTGCACGGCCTGCTTGTGCTGCAGGGGGATTGCCAGCTCCACTGTCCGCTGCACCTCAAGTTCGTGTGCGCCACAGCACCGCCCGTGCTGTGGGCTTTAAGCGCCGGGGTGCAGGCAATTACCCGCAACAGCCACAGCCCGATCATGGTCAGTCCCTTTCTGGCCGCCGGGGCCATGGAAGAAATGTGTTTTCTGGAAGCGGCGGCCGCCGTCACCGCCATCGTCGTCAGCGGCAGCAATCTTGAGGCCCAGGTGACCTGCGGCGGCGCCACCGCCGATCTAACCGGTCCTCTGACAGCGCAGTTCTCAGCCGAAGTAGCCCATGCGGTGGCCGGGATGACTCGTAGGGAGGCCAATGCAATCGTGACCCGGCTGGTTGACCATTTTCAACATAAGCTCGGAGAGGCGCCGGGCGGTAAACGCTATCAGGAAGCCTATGATGTGAAAACCGGCCGGCCGCTGCCGGAAACATTGCAAGTCTATGAAAAAATGCGGCAAACCATTGCCGGTATGGGTATTCCATTGCCCAACTTCGGTGATGTTTAAAAGCGCATACCGACACGACGTTGCGTAGCAATTTTTGGTAAAGTTGCATCATTCAACATTCATGAAGCTTGATACCCGAAACCCATAGAGGAAATTGCCGCATGAACGACAAGCGATTGCTGGAGCAAATGGCGCAGGCCATTATTAAACTGGATCGAGATGAAGTCGTGCACCTCACCCGGGCGGCCCTCGCCAACGGCATCCCGCCGCTCAAGGCCATCGAAGAAGGATTGCAGCCGGGCATGCAGGCCGTGGGCGAACGCTTTGAAAATTTTGAGTGTTTTCTGCCGGAGCTGATCGGTTCGGCCGAGGCGTTCAAAGCCGCCATGGACGAGCTGGAACCGGTCATTGCCCAAATGAGCGCCCATCAAAAGACGCAAGGCACGGTTGTCATGGGCACCGTAAAAGGGGACATCCATAAAATCGGCAAGGACATCGTCGCGCTGCTGCTCAAGACCCGCGGCTTCAAGGTGGTCAACCTGGGAGAAGACATACCGGCGAGCCGGTTTTTAAATGCCGCCCAGGAACATAAGGCCGACATCATCGGTCTTTCTTCGCTGCTGAATACGACCATGCCGGCCCAGCAGGAAGTCATCGATCTGTTCAGCGAGGTCGGCATTCGCGGTCAATTTGCGTTCATGGTCGGCGGCGCCCCGATCAGCCAAAATTGGGCGGATCAGATCGGCGCTGACGGCTATGCCAAAACCGCCGAAGGTGCGGTTAAACTGGCGCTTGCGCTCATGAAGGCGAAAGCGGGCTGATCCGTCAACGGCCGGGAAGGAGTGTCTCATGATTGGATGGCGTGCACGACTGGGAATTTTGGTGCCTTCCGCCAACATCGTCCTGGAGCCTGACATGTATCGTATGATACCAGCAGGCGTCAGCGCCCATTTCGCCAGGGTGTGGATCACCGAAGACACCCCGGAGGAGCTTGAAAAAATGATAGAGCATGTGCCGCGGGCCAGTGTTGAGCTGTCACACGCCCTGGTAGATGTGTACGCTTTCGGCTGCACCTCCGGCAGCCTGGTGAAGGGGATAAACTACGATCAGGAAATCATTGCCCGCATTGTCGAACAAACCGGCAGACCGGCGACGACCACGGCCACGGCCTGCATCCAGGCGTTCAAAAAGCTGGGAATCCGTCGCATCAGTCTGGCCACCCCTTATGAAACCTGGCTCAATGAAAAGGAGAAGCGGTTTTTTAAAGGCAACGGTGTCGAGGTGCTGGCCATGGAAGGGCTTGGGTTGCCGGAAGCCGAGGCCATTGCTGCGGTTGATCCGGGCCGGATTTTTCGTATGGCCAGGGCGGTGGACCGTCCCGAAGCGGATGCGGTTTTCATCAGCTGCACGGATTTCAGAGCCGCTGAAGCAATCCATGCCCTGGAGCAGGATCTAAAAAAGCCGGTGTTGACCAGCAATCAGGTCACCCTGTGGGCCCTGTTGCGGATGGCCGGCGTCCGGTCGCCGATCCGTGGATACGGACAATTGTTGGAGGATTTATAACCATGATCTACCAATCAAGAGATTACGACATCGATTTGATCACGGCCAGAAAGGGCAAAGCCTGCTATGGTATGGGTCTGGGCGTGATGCTGCTGGATGAAGAATTCCCCGGTTTTCCGGGAGACGTGAGAAATGCCAGTGCCTTTCCGTTTCCCATTCAGTTTGAGGTGATCGAAAACGTGGACATGCCGCGGCTCATCTACGCCGATGACAAGCGCCCCTGCCTCGCTCCGATTCAAAAGGCGGCCAAGAAACTTGAAAAAATGGGCTGCCGGGCCATTACAGCTGAGTGCGGCTACTTCTCCTATTTTCAAAAAGAGATTGCAGCGCATGTGGATATCCCGGTGTTTCTGTCCGCCCTGCTTCAGGTGCCCTGGGCCCAGCAGGTCATCGGACCGGACAAGGTCGTGGGCATCATCAGCCATGCCGAACTGAACACGCTGACGGAGCGGCATCTGGAAAGTGTGGGCATCGCGCCCGGCAGCAACTATGTGACCTATGCCTGTCGCGAAATCGAAAGCGCCTGTGAAGAATTCGAGCATCTCTGGACGCCGGGAAAAAAAACAGACCCCCCGTCGGCCCGTTATGCCAAAACAGAGCGGGAATTCGTCAAGGCAGCGGGTGATTTTTTTGAACGCACGAGGAACATGGGAGCCATGGTGCTGGAATGCACAGGCATGCAGCCCTTTGCGCGGGCACTGCAGCATCGAATCGAGATCCCTGTATTTTCATGGGGGACCCTGCTCGACTACGCCTACTCGGTGGTCGTGCACCGGGATTATTATGGTCACGTATAAAAGTTTTAATGCTGCCGACGCCGGGGATATAACGGCGGCCATGGAGCGCATGGAAGCATTTTTTGAAAGCCTGGCAAAGGACAGGGCCTCGTCATGAGTTTGTGCCTTAAAGGAGACGGAATATCGTCGAGATGAGGTAAAGAATGACTCCGCGTCGTGGAAATCATCAAACCGGTATTCATTTTATGCTGGGCAATCATGCCGTTGTTGAAGGCGCCCTGGCCGCCGGGTGTGACTTTTTTGCCGGATATCCCATTACACCGGCCAACGAAATCGCGCAGCACATGGCGCAACGCATGCCCCGGGAAGGCGGCGTTTTTTTTCAGGGTGAAGATGAACTGTGCTCGATCTTTGCGTTAAGCGGTGCGTCACTTTGCGGCGCCAAGGCCATGACAGCCACGGCCAGCGCGGGCTTCAACTATATGCAGGAAGGGATCGGCTATGCCGTAGCGGCGGAAATTCCCATGGTGATCGTCAATGTGATGCGCTGCAGAGGGGAAAACTATGCCACCCAATCCGATGTGATGCAGTTCCGCTGGGGCGCCAGTGGGGATCATGCGCACATCGTTCTGGCGCCGTCATCCGTGCAGGAGCTGTTCGATTACACGATTCGGGCCTTCAATCTGGCGGAAAAATATCGCACGCCCGTCATGGTCATGTCCGAAACCACCATCGCGTTGATGCGCGAGAAACTGGTTATTCCGCCGCCGGATCGGATTGAAACCGTTATACGGAAAAAGCCGGCTGATCCGCCGTCGGTGTTTGTGCCCTTTAAGGCGGCGGAGGATACGGCGCCGCCGCTGCCGGCGTTTGGAGAGGGGTATCGCATCCTGCATTCACTGAACCCGCACGATGAGAACGGCGCAATTGCTTGGAGTCCGGATGTTTTTGAAAGTCTGTATCGGCGCATCACCCATAAAATTACAGCGCATTACGATGCCATTGTGCGCACCGCCGATTTTTACCTGGACGACGCCGATATCGCCCTGGTGGCCTACGGCAGCGAAGCCCGTCCGGCCCGGCAGGCGGTGCGCATGGCCAGAGAAAAGGGGATTAAAGCCGGTGTTCTCAAACTCGACACCGTCTGGCCGGTACCTGAAAAACAGCTGGCGGACCTTTCCCGTCAGGTGGATTGCATCCTCGCCGTTGAGATGAATACCGGCAAATATGTCAACGAGATCCGGCGCGTCTGCACCGGCAATTGCGCCGTTTATCCGGTCACCAAAAACAGAGGGGAAATCCACACCACAGCGGAAATCTTTCGGGCGGTTGCGGAGGCGAAAAAGTGAAGACGCACCCCTTGTGGAAATATCTTAGAAAAGACGCTCTACCGCATTTTTTCTGCCCCGGCTGCGGTGCCGCGCAGGTGATGAACTTTTTTCTGCAGGCCGCCGATGAATGCGGGCTCGATTTTGACCAGCTGGTGGCCATCGGTGGTGTGGGGTGTGCGGCGCGCATACCCGTTTACTTGAATGTCGAAGCCCTGCACGGGGTTCACGGACGTACATTGGCCTGGGCCACCGGTATCAAGCTGTACAAACCGGAACTGACGGTGGTTGTCTTCGCCGGTGACGGCGATGCCTGTGCGATCGGGGGAAACCATCTGATCCATGCCTGCCGGCGCAATCTGAATGTGGTCATGATCGTGGTCAACAATCTGACCTTCGGCATGACCGGCGGGCAGGCGGCGCCGACAACACCTAAAACCATGAAATCGGCCACAACTCCTTACGGAAATATCGAGGCGCCTTTTGATGTTTGCCGGCTGGCACAGGCGGCGGGGGCGACATACGTGGCGCGCTGGACCACCGCCCGGCCCAAACGTGCAAAAAATGCGCTGAAAGATGCTCTGAACCACAAGGGGTTTTCACTGGTGGAAATCATTACCCAATGTCCGACCCATTTCGGCCGCATCGCCCTTTCCACAGGAAATCCGGTGGATGGCCTGGATTGGATTCAATCGCATTCGATCACACAAAAAAGAGCCCGGAAACTGCCGCCGCATCAACTGGAATCGACGTTTGTTCTGGGGAATTTCGTTAATGAAAAAAGGCCCGTATTCATTGGCAGCTCCGTTGTTTGAAGCAAAGGGGAGCAACAGGACCCTGCAAGATATCAGTATTCGATTTTGCGGATTCGGCGGCCAGGGCATTGTGCTGTCGGCGGTCATTTTCGGTACGACAGCGGTTACCAAGGCCGGCCTGAATGCCGTACAGATGCAGTCCTACGGCTCTGAAGCCAGGGGCGGCGAGTGTCAGGCGGAAGTCATCGTGTCGGCACATCCCATCGATTCCCCCCTGGCGGATAGCATGGATGTGCTGGTCGCCATGAGCCAGTCGGCGTTGGATAAGTTTTTCGCTTCCCTCAAGGAAGAGGGCATGCTGATCATCGATCCTGAATTTGTGGATCGGCCGGCTGGGGTAAAACAAGCGGTTTTTGAAGTGCCGGCGACGCGCATTGCCAATGAAAACGGGGCCAAGCTGGCTGCCAATATGGTCATGTTGGGCTTTCTGCAGCAAAAAAAGACCCTTTTCAGCGCCGAGGACCTGAAAGCGGTCATCGCGGATACCGTGCCGGCCGCGTTCAGGGACGTCAACCTCCGTGCGGTCGAAAGCGGCATGCAATGGGCACGGCAATGGACCTGATGCCAGTGTGAAGGGACGCTGACACTATATGAATCTACTGGAATTCCAAGCCAAAAAATTACTGGCCGTCAACGGCATCCGGGTTCCGCAGGGTCGGCGGATTGAATGTCTTGCAGATCTCGAAGAGATGGATTTTCCGGCGGTCTTAAAGGCCCAGATTCCGGTCGGCGGCCGTGGTAAAGCCGGCGTGGTGCAGATGGCCGCAAACAGGAAGGAGGCGGTGGCTGTCGCCGCCGACCTGCTTGGCCGGGAGGTGAAAGGCTACACCATCCGCACCCTGATGGCCGAAGCGGCGCTTTCAATTCAGCGGGAAATCTACATCGCCTGCTTCAACGATAAAAACGGCAATCGTCCCATGTTTATGATCAGCCCGCAGGGCGGCATGGATATCGAACCGCTGGTCCGGGATATACCGCATCAGTTGATCCGCCGGCCCATTGATCCCCTGATGGGGATCATGGACTTCGAGATCCGCTATATGGCCGCCGGATTAGACCTGGAATACAGCCGGGAATTCGCGACCGTGGTTCAGGGGATGTGGCACATCCTGCGCTATGAGGACGCCACATTGGTGGAAATCAATCCGCTGGCCCTTACCGATGATGGCCGGGTGGTGGCCGTGGATGCCAAGATCATCCTTGATGACAATGCGGCGTTTCGTCATGCAGAGCTGCGGTCGGATGTCGAAACAGGACAGAAGGGCCTTGTGATCAAGAATGAAAGCCGGGCGGAACGACTGGCGCGCCGGTATCAGATGTCCTATGTCCTGATGGACGGCGATATCGGCATTATCGCCGATGGCGCCGGAACCGGAATGCTGACCCTTGACCTGGTCAGTGATATGGGGGGCAGGCCAGCCAATTTTTGTGAAATGGGCGGCAGGGCGGCGGCGGAAGGTGCCGAGCAGGCCATGGAAATTGTGCTCGCCAACCCGAGCGTAACAGCGCTTATCATCAGCCTCATCGGCGGCATGACCCGCATGGATGAGGTGGCGGCGGGCATTGATGCGTATCTTCGGAAAAATGACTGCAACGTGCCGATTGCTGTGCGCATGTGCGGCACCGGGGCTGATGCAGGTGGCCGGATCCTGGCGGCCCACGGGCTGAAAATCCATAATGATCTGTGGGAAACCGTCGCGCAGGCGGTGAAGAGGAGATAAGACGCCATGGCGGTTTTCATCGACCAGGATACCCGCATTCTGGTGCAGGGCATCACCGGCCGGGTGGGTGCGTTTCAAACAGCGGTGATGCAGGCTTACGGCAGCCGCATTCTGGCCGGCGTCACCCCGGGAAAGGATGGTCAGAGGATGAACGCGATCCCGGTGTATGACCGGGTGGCGCAAGCCCTTGTCCATCACCGGATCAATGCCGCCATCAGTTTTGTGCCGGCCCGCTTTGCCAGAGAGTCTTCTTATGAAATCATGGCAGCTGGCATCCCCTTTCTTGTGTTGACCAGCGAAGGGATGCCGGAGAAGGACGTCATCGATGTTCTGCGCTATGCCGAATTGACCCGGACCCGGGTGCTGGGCCCGGACACACCGGGATTAATTTCCCCCGGCAAGTGCAAACTGGGTGTGCATCCCCATAAGATGATGCCGGGTCCGGTGGGGGTGGTGTCAAAGAGTGGTTCGCTGTCCTACGAAATCTGTCGGGTGTTGACGGATGCCGGCATCGGTCAGTCGTCGGTGGTGGGCATCGGCGGTGGACCGCTGTGGGGGATTTCCCATCAGCAGGTGCTGGAAGCGTTCGAAAACGATCCGCAGACCCAAGCGGTTGTTTTGCTGGGGGAGGTCGGCGGAACGCTGGAACACCAGGCGGCGGCCTTCATTCAGGCGCGGATGACCAAACCGGTGGTGGCGCTCATTGTGGGAAGGTTTGCGCCGCCTGGCGCCCAAATGGGTCATGCCGGTGCGATCGTGGACGGGATGGAAGGCACGGCGCAAAATAAAATGCGCGCCCTTGAACAGGCGGGTGCCTATGTGGCGGAAAATCCCCATGAGGTGGTCAATTTACTGCAGCAGCGGGGAGTGTGAGGTGAGTATTTGTTTGTATGAACCGTTTTGCAAGGGCTGCGGCATCTGTGTGGCGCTTTGTCCGAAAAATACACTTGAAATGTCCGAACGACGCAATGCCAAAGGGGCTTTTGTGGTTGAACAGACGATGCCGCAAAACTGCGTCAACTGCGGCACTTGCCAGGACGTCTGTCCGGATTTTGCCATCTTTGTTTGTGCGGATTGATGCTCTGGAATCTTGTTTATGCATGCGGCAATGATGCCCAGCCATAGGTCATAGGGAGGCGGTGATGGGAAATATACTGGATGTGTGTGAAAAGGCCCTTTACGGACCGATCATGGAAGAAAAGGCGTTTGATCGAAAATTCATGCTGAGTGCCATGAAATTGGCCAAAGACAGCGGGGTGAAATATGACCCGGATAATCCGGTGCCGAATGACAACGCTGCGGCCGACCTTATCTTCAGCGCTGCAAAAGCGCTGGTGGATGAGGTCGGCGTCTACTGTCTGGACACCAACCGGGTGTTGACATTCAGTCAGGCAGAGATAACGGAGGCTGTCCGCAATGCGCCGAGGACGGTCACCGCCGGGCAGGGTGCCGATCGAAAGACCTTTGGCGTGCGGGTGCCGGATGAATCGAAGTGGCCCTGGTTTCAGGTGGGATCCGGGATTGTGTCCTCACAGCCCGCCTATGCGGCCAACATTGTGGAAGGGTATGCCTCCATACCGGAAGTCAATTCCATTCAAATTCCCAGCCTGTCCAGCATCCGCGGCATCCCCATTTCAGCCGGCGCACCGACCGAGTTTTATGCCGGCGTTCTGGGCATGAAAACCGCTCTGGATGCCCTGCAGCGGGCGGGAAGACCGGGTCTGCCCATTTTTAATCTGCAGCCGACGACGGCGGTGGCCGTCACCAATATCGCCGCCAGCGCGCCGCAGTTCGGCAGCCGCCTGACCGACGCCTGGCTGTGTGGCAGCATCGCCGAGATGAAAATCAACTATGACACCCTGAACAAGGTTGCCTATCTGCACGCTTCCGGCGCCAATGTGGCGGCGGAATCCGGACCCATGCTCGGCGGCTTTTCGGGCGGTCCCGAGGGTTTTGCGATTTTGTGCACCGCCTATTTGATCATGGGGCAATTGGTGCACAAAGGCCATCTGCAGCTCAATTTTCCGATTCATTTTATGCATTCGTGCTCCAGCACGCGCGATGTCATTTGGGGCGTTTCTCTGGCCATTCAGGCCGCCAGCCGCAACATCAAGGTGCCGGTGCTTTGGGGCCCCTACTGTGCGGCGGGACCCAATACGAAAATGTATCTGTATGAGGCGGCCGCCATCTATCTGGCCTGGGTTGCCTCCGGCGCGCCGTGCGTGAATCAGCCACACCCGGCCAAGGCGGTAAAGGTGGACGGTATTACCCCTCTGGAAGCCAAATATTGTGTCGATGTGGGTAAGGCCGCATCCGGCCTGTCCAGGGACGCGGCCAACGATTTGGTGCTCCAGTTGGTGCAGAAATATGAAACGCACATTCAGGATCCACCGGAAGGCGACTGCTATTATGAATGCTTCAACGCCGAAACCGGCAAACCGCACGACGACTATGTGCGCCTGGTTGCGGAAACACTTGAAGAATTGGCTGCCATGGGAATTCCCCTGATTTGAGTCATGATTTTGCTGAAGAAGGCGCCATTTTCGTCCTGTTCGATTGGTTTTTGATCAACATCATCAGTAAGCGCCGGCTTTGCTGGATGCTTTTGAATTATTAAAGAAAGAGACAAACATGACAAGTCTGGGAAATGTCAAATTCAGAACCCTGCGCGATGTCGCCTATGAAAGCATCAAAGAATCCATCATGAAACACGAGCTGATGCCCGGCGAATCAGTGACCATTACGCATCTTTCCACCAAACTGGGCATCAGTCCGACACCGGTGAGAGAAGCCGTTGTGCGTTTGTCCAACGAAGGTATCCTGGATTATGAAGCCAATAAACGTATTAAAGTCAGTCAGATAGACCGTCAGGATGTCAGTGCGGTTTATGAAGCCCGTCGTTTGTTGGAAGTATATATCGCCAAAAAATTCGTCAACCGGTCGGGTGTTCATAAAGACATCAAACGACGATTGTCGTCGCTGAAGAAAGAAACCGAAGGGCTGATTCACAAAAAAAAGCCCGCGGACCACTACGCGGTTGTCGATCTCAAACTGCATGAATTCTTTCTCGACATGGTGGAAAATGAGATTATTAAAGAACTGTTCTACATTCTCGGGAACAAATCGTTGAGAATTCGAACCTTCGTGGAAGCCGTCAACAAAGACAAAAAAATATCCGAAACATCGCTGCAAAACAGCGCGCGGGAGCATCTTCGTATCATCGAAGCGCTGATCAGCGGTGAAGAGGGCGACGTGACGGCGGCGGTTGCGCACCATCTGCTGAACAGTGAAGAACGCACGTTGAAAAAGCTGGACGCCTATTTTCAATCGATTTGAAAACAACCGGCGCTCTATGGAGGAAAATATGGAAACGGAGCTGGTATTTGACAACCTTTGTCGCATGGTAATCGAGGGGGATTTTGCCGGCATCCAGGAAGTGAGCCGTCAGGCCCTGACCGATGGCATTGATCCGCTTGCCATTCTGGAAAAAGGGATTTCAAGGGGCATGGAAATCGTCGGTAAAAAATTTGAAGCCGGCGATGCCTTTCTGCCCGAATTGCTGCTGGCGGCGGATGCGTTTTCAAGCGCCATGAAAGTGGTTACACCCGCACTGGAGGCCAGCCGGCAGAATGTACGCAATCTCGGGAAAATCATTCTGGCGACGGTAAAAGGTGATGTCCATGATCTTGGCAAGAATATTCTGGCAAAGGTGCTGGAAACCAATGGCTTTGAAGTTGTCGACCTTGGGGTGAACCAGAGTAATCTGTCAATCGTCGAAAGGGCGCGAGAGCAGAATGCGGATGTCATCGGCCTGTCGGCCGTGATGACCACCACCATGCCTTACCAGAAGGAACTGATCGACATTCTGGTTGAAATGGGCATCCGTGACCGGTTCATCGTGCTGGTAGGCGGCGGTCCTGTCAACCAAAGGTGGGCCGAAAAGATCGGCGCCGACGGCTACGGCAGAACCGCCATGGATGCAGTTGCCATCGCCACCCAAAAAATCGGTCAAAAACAGGGGCGGATGTAATGCGTTTCAAAACGATCGGCATCGTCGGCGGTGTTGGACCTTATGCGGGGTTGGATCTGAATCGAAAGATACTGGACCAAACGCTGGCCGGCACGGATCAGGATCATCTGCCGGTGCTGCTGGCAACATACCCGGGCCTGATTGAGGACCGCACCCGCTACCTTTTGCAGGGGGATGTTGAAAATCCGGCTGAAGGCCTCTTCAAGGTCATCAAGCTGCTCAGCGCCGGCGGTGCCGACGTTGTCGGCATTCCCTGCAACACAGCCCATGCCGGGCCGATTTTTTCGCCTCTGTTGAAAATGATTCGGGAGAGGACGCTGCCCCTTAAGCTGCTGAACATGATCTCCGAAGTAGCGGCAGCCATTGCATCGACTGTCGGCAACAGGGCGGCGGTCGGTGTGCTGAGCACCATGGGCACTTATAAAACCGGCCTCTATCAGGAATATTTATCTGGAGTGGCGGCAAAATTGGTGTTCCCCGAGCCGGATCTGGCTCTGGATGTTCATGCGGCCATTTATGACCCGCAATTCGGCATCAAGGCGCACTCCAATCCGGTTTTGCCCCAGGCGCGTGAGAGAATTGAAAACGCGGTGCGCACCCTGAGGGAGCGGGGAGCCGAACTGGTTGTTTTGGGCTGCACCGAATTGCCTCTGGCGCTGACGTACAACACCCTGAATGGTCTGCGATTCATCGATCCGGCCACCGTTCTGGCGCGAGCGCTAATTCGGGAGACCTGGCCGGATAAATTGAAACCGCTGTCGTAGCAGGTTAAAGGAGCTTATGAGATGAAACAGATCGACATCAATTGTGATATGGGGGAAAGTTTCGGCCGCTACACGCTGGGCATGGATGCCGCTGTCATGCCCCTGATCAGTTCCGCCAGCGTTGGCTGTGGTTTTCATGGCGGCGATCCACATGTGATGCGTCAAACCGTGGCCATGGCCAAAGAAAACGGCGTCGGCGTCGGTGCACATCCGGGGCTGCCGGATCTTTTGGGGTTCGGCCGCCGCTTCATGGACGTTTCCCCACAGGAGCTCGAAGACATGTTCGTCTACCAGATCGGTGCCCTGCGGGGCTTCTGCGATGCCGCCGGCATCCGGTTGCAGCATGTCAAGGCGCACGGCGTTCTCAGCGGCATGGCGGAAAAGGATGAAAATCTGGCAAAGGCCATCTGCAGCGCCATCAGTAAAATCGATAAGGAAATCGTCTGGTTGACCTACTCCGGCACCAAAACCAAGAAGATTGCCGCGTCCATGGGGCTGCGTGTCGTTGAGGAATGCTATGCCGACCGTGCCTACAACGCCGATTTGTCCCTGGTGTCACGTAAAGAACAAGGGGCCGTCATTAAGGACGTGCGTTTGATTCAACAGCGCATCCGGCAACTGATCAACGACGGTACGATGACCACCATCGACCATCGGGTGCTGCCCATGTCCTGTCAATCCATTGCCGTGCACGGTGATTCACCGGATGCGCTGCAAATGATACGGGCGATTCGGACGGTTCTGGACGAAAACCACGTGACGGTCGTTCCGCTGCAGACATTCGCCAGGGAACAGGGATGACAGAAAACCGGTTTCCATTAATACGCATGATGGGGGAAGACAACCTTCTGGTGGAATTCGAAGCCGAAGTGAGTCGGGAAGTGAGCGCCAAGGTGCGTCGACTGATGTCATCGTTGGAACAAAAGCGCCCCGACGGCTATCGCATGGCGCTTCCCGCCTACCGCTCGCTGCTGGTTTATTACGATCCCCTGATCGTCGACGACGACCGCATGCGGGCGGGGGTTCGCGCTGCCCTGGCCGAAGCGGATGAAGTCAATGCGGCCGAAGGAAGACTGTTTCGCCTGCCGACCGTATACGGAGGCGAATACGGACCGGATGTGGCGCGGGTGGCCGCGCTGGCCGGGATTTCGGCGCAAGAGGTTGTCAACACAGCCGCCAAGCAAAAATTGCCTGTGTATTTTCTGGGTTTTATCTGCTCCCAGGCCTATCTGGGAGAGGTGCCAAAAACCCTGCAGGCGCCGCGGCACGCCAGTCCCCGGCCCTTGATGCCCGGCGGGTCGTTTGGTTTTGGAGGCCCGCAGGCAAACATACTGGCGGTGGATTCCCCCTCCGGCCTCAACTATGTGGGGCGGACTTTTGTCAAGGTGTTTGATCCCGAGCGAACGCCGCCGACAGCCTTTCGTCCAGGCGATTTTGTACAGTGCCCTACGGTGGATGTTGCGGCCGCCCGTGAAGCGGGAAAAAGACCCATGGAGGATTTTATTGAACCGTTTTGTGGTCGCTAGCCCGGGCCTCTTGACAACCTTCCAGGATCTGGGACGGGAGGCGATGCTTAAATACGCCATCAGTGCCGCCGGTGCCATGGATCAAACCGCTGTCCGTCTGGTCAATCTGCTGCTGGGCAACTGCGAGGATGCTGCGGTGCTTGAAACCACGATGACGGGATTAAAGCTGCGCGCCCTGGCAGATGGGTGGATCGCCGTCGGCGGAGCGGATCTGGGGTTGATGGTCAATGGGCGTCAGGCACCCATGTGGACGGTGTTGAAGATAAGGGAAGGGGATGTCATCGCTTTCCATGAAATGCGATCCGGTATTCGGGCCTATCTCGGGGTCCCCGGTGGGTTCGACGCCCCTTTAATGCTGGGATCGCGTTCGGTTTACCTGCGCGGCGGACTCGGTCGGGCCTTGAAAAGAGGCGATGAAATCACCGCCCTTCCGGACGGTCGTCGTATGGTGAAAGCCGATAGGACGCTGCCGGTGCGCTTTGTTCCGGAGCATGACATGCGCATACCTTTCCGGGTTCTTCCCGGCCCCCAGCTGGACTATTTCAGTGCGCGGGGCATTGAAGTCTTTTCCACGGCCGCGTACACCGTTTCACCGGTTTCTGACCGGCAGGGCATCCGTACCCGGGGACCATCCATCGAAAGGGTTAAAGGACCTGACATTATCACCGATCCCACACCCATGGGGGCGATTCAGGTGCCCGGCAGCGGTGTGCCGATTATTCTGCACCGCGATGCCCAGGTCACCGGTGGATACGCTAAAATTGCAATTTTGTGCCGGACAGAGCTCGACCGTGCCGGCCAGTTGGGACCCGGAGACAAAGTACGCTTTGAAGTGGTGTCAAGATCGACGGCTCTCGATCGTTTGAAAGCCTGGCAGCATCGGATGGCGGAAGCGCGGCGGGTGTTGTCGCCGTAATCCAGCACCGGACGGTTCTTGTGGATCGATCGCCGGTCAAACCTACTCACAAAGGAGGTTTATCATGGAAAGCTTGAAAAAACTGGAACACCTGTTCTTCAGCGGCAGGATCAGCCGGCGTCAGTTTCTGGCGCAAGCGTCCGCATTGGGCCTGTCCGCGGCCCTGTCTCCCGCCTTTCTGGCAAGCCGGGCCCAGGCCGCGATACCCAAAAAGGGCGGGCGTCTGAGGATCGCCTGCGCCGGCGCCCAGACCACGGATTCCTTCGATCCCAAGAAAGTATCCAATCTGTTTACGGAAATCGTCACTTTCCAGCTGCGCAACTGCCTGGTAGAGGTGGATCATCATTCCAATGCCGTTCCCGAGCTGGCCGAGAGCTGGGAAGCCAGCCCCGATGCGGCCGTGTGGACATTTAAGATCCGCAGGGGTGTTGAATTCCACAGCGGCAAAACAATGGATGCTGATGACGTTGCTTTTTCCATCAACCTGCATCGCGGTGAAAAGGCGGCATCACCGGCCAAGGTGATCGTGGACACGATCAGCGACGTCAAGGTGCTGGACAAGTACACGGTCCGCTTTGATCTAAAGGAGGGAAATGCCGACTTCGCCTTTCTGATGAGCGACTACCACCTGCAGATTGTGCCGCAGGGAAGCACCGCCTATGACGACGGCAACGGCACCGGTGCCTATCAACTGGTGACCTTCAATCCGGGGGTGCGTTCTCTGGTCAGACGCAATCCCAACTATTGGAAAGACGGCCGTGCGCATTTCGACGAGGTGGAAACGCTGGGCATCAACGATGTGAACGCGCGCACCAACGCCCTGAAATCGGGCCAGGTGGATGTTATGACCCGCTGCGACCTGAAAACCGTCCATCTTCTGGAGCGCAGTCCGGGGGTCCAGGTGGTGAAAACCCAAGGCACAAAGCACTACACCATTCCAATGCAGTGCAACCAGGTGCCCTACAACGATGTCAACACCCGCCTGGCATTGAAGTACGCGATCGACCGGGAAAGCATCCTGAAAACCATTCTGCGGGGACACGGCATTGTGGGCAATGACCATCCGATTTCACCCGCCAACCGGTTTTTTGCCAAAGATCTGCCCCAGCGGCCTTATGATCCCGACAAAGCGCGATTTTACTTGAAAAAGGCCGGTCTGACCGAGCACAACTTCAAGCTGCATACGGCGGATGCCGCCTATGTGGGTGCAGTGGACACGGCGGTTCTTTACAAAGAACAGGCTGCGAAAGCCGGCATCAACATTGAGGTGGTTCAGGAACCCAACGACGGCTACTGGAATGATGTATGGCGTGTCAAGCCTTGGTGTTTCAGCTATTGGTGGGGACGTCCTACCGAAGACTGGATGTTCAGTACGGTTTATGCCTCGGACGCGTCATGGAATGAGTCTAAATGGAAAAACGAGCGTTTCGATGAACTGTTGCGCACCGCGCGCGCCGAGCTGGATGTCGACAAACGCCGCACCATGTATGAAGA
>Ga0272444_10002712_pt1 | contig 16227 bp, 14 predicted proteins | sample SSMForm13_FD_201033 | JGI IMG/M metagenome (GOLD analysis project Ga0272444, IMG submission 201033) | Marine sediment archaeal communities from Little Sippewissett salt marsh, Falmouth, MA, United States - SSM-Form-13 | ecosystem: Environmental > Aquatic > Marine > Wetlands > Sediment ...
GTGTTGTGTCCCAGAAATGAGTTGAAGAAGGGCCAATCATACGGTGGCCGTCCTCGCAAGCGATGTGCCTGGCTCAATGTCGCTCGCAAAAAGGCTTTGGACCGCGTCGGAATAATGCAAAGGCTGCCACACGACACTAGCTCCATGGAAAGGGGCTATGGGACACAGGGTGTAGCTCCCCTTTGGCATAGCGGTCAAAGCGGAAGGGTTTGAGCAAGGCTTGCTCCTCTCCCAGGACCTCTTTGGCCACGAGCTGGCCGACTCCGATCATTTTGTAGCCATGATTGGAGTCAAGAATCATGAAGCAATTCTGTTTCATCTTATCAAAAATCGGGAAGTTGTCAGGTGTGAAGGCCCCGATTCCCCCGGAGGGTTCATTCCTGAAGTACTGATACTGGTCCTCATACCTTTTCTGGCAGTGGGCCAGGGCCGACGTCCACTTGTGAGCAAAGTCCGGCCCCACGATGAAATCAGGAGAATCAATCCCATAGGGGTCTACAGCAACCTTATCCCTGTCTACAATGTAAGGGGTGGAACCGCCTTGAATTCCCTTAAAGTGAAAGTCGGGCTTGTAATAGATGCCCCACATCTCATCCGTGATGAGCGATCCATCTTCACTGGAATAGAGAGGGGCATCTGTATCCACGTGAATCACGGGAGGCATTCTCCCGGCATTGTTCATGCCAAATTTCGGTGCCACACCAAGGGTTCCCTCCTCGAGGCACCAGTAAGTCCACATCTTGATGCCATTATGCATTTTCCCATCAGAGCCCTTGATGGCGACTTCGGTGGGCAGCGCCAGCATGTCCCAAAAGCTCCTGGCCCAGGGGCCAGCGCCGATGATCACCCAGTCACATTCGATATCGCCTTTTGCGGTTTCAACAGCCGTCACGGCATTGTTCTCGGCCTTTAGTCCGGTAACCTCTACCCCGGTAAGGACTCTCACGCCTTCTGCTTCTGCCTTGTCTGCAAGGCGATATAGGGATCTGGTATTGTGGGCATAACCCCCCTTTTTTTCATGCAAGACAGAGGTGATGTTCCTGGCCTGCCAGTCATGAAAAACTTGCTCCTTCATATACTTCAGGCAGTCTTTTTCTCCTTCAATGAAAGCAGACTCATATCCCAGGTCCTTTTGTCGCCTGTAGATCTTCGCCACATCCGCGTGCATGGATTCAGGGGATATCTGCATGTAACCCACAGGATAGTAGCCATATCCCTCGGCATCTTCTTCCCACAGGGCCACACTATGGGCCATGAGGGCTTGCATGGCGGGTTGGTAGTAATTGTTCCGGATCACACCACAGGCGATCCCCGAGGCCCCTGCACCGATGGCCGTTTTGTCAATGACCAAAATATCTTTTCCTGAACCCGCATTTTTCCTGGTCTTGAGCTCCATGGCCAGGTGGTAGGCCGTGCTCAATCCATGGATGCCTGCGCCAATAATGACGTACTTATATGTTGTTGGAAAGGACATAAAAAAACCTCCCGTTATTTGAATGGATCCCACCGAATCGTCTGTTTCTCATAGGAAGGTGGAAACAGTTGGAGAAATTCATCATAGTAATACAGTTCTTTGAAGGATGCGAAGGGCAAGCCGTAGGCTGCCTTGGGTCTTTGCCTGATCTCGTCGGGATCAATCCTTGAGGCAATGAGTTCATCCATGACGTCGTCCATACCCGTGCCCATGGCAAATCTGAGCTTTTCCCGATTGGCGATCTTTTCGGGCAATACGTCTCTGAAGGCCTCTCTCAAAATGAATTTCTCTACCTGTTTGTCCCCGTAAATCTTCCACGCCATGGGTATCTTCTGGCTGAAAGCCACCACCTTCGTATCCAAGAACGGCGTCCGATAGACCACCCCATTGGCGATCCATGCCCTATCAAGCCGCCTGAGAGCAGTATTGTAAGCAATATCAACAAGTTTCTGAGCAAGACGTTCTCTCTGCTCCTCACTTTTCACCTTGGGATTCTTCAAAACCATGCGATAGCCGCCAAACAACTCGTCGGCTCCCTCGCCGACTAGAACCAGGCTGCTATGCTGCTTCACCATTTTGGACGTATAGTAGTTGGAGATAATACCCGATATGCAGTCCTCATCAAAACTCTCCAGGTACCAGACCGCATCTGAAATAAAATCGACAATATCTGAATCAGAAATCATATAGATATGGTGTTCCAGGCCCAGGTGTTTCGCCATGTGCTCAGCGTTTTCCAGGTCGGGGCCTGGCTTTCGCTCCACCGCCGCGGTGAATAGCTTAAGCTTGGGATTAAACTCCTTGGCAATGGTGGCCACAATAGAACTGTCCAGCCCGCCACTCAGAGAGACGGCATCCACGCCATCCATTCTCTGTCTGACGGCTTCTATCAGAAGCTCCCTCAACACATGAGCTGTCTCCTTCAAGTCGCCGATCTCCGGGACCTCAGGAGAAAACGGTTCAAACTCCTTCATCCCCTTCTTGCTACTATACAAGCATCCTGGGGCAAGCTCCTGGATGTTGAACTGCACATGGTCAATCAATCCCTTCATCTCTGAACTGAAACAGAACACACTGTTGTTGGGGCCGAAGAAGAGAGGTCTGGCTCCCACATGATCCCGTGCCAAAATCACCTCCTCATCTTTTTCCACAATGGCACACGAGAAGCTTCCATCCAAACGCGAGAAGCAATTTCTCTCATATTTTTCGTAGTATTCCTTGAAAAGCTCTATATCGCTTTGGCCTTCCGGTCTTTCGTTGTGGAGCTCTCCGTCAAAGAGGATGTAGGGAGATTCGTCGAGGGATGTGCAATGGGTCATCTGGGGGGTCAGATTGATTTCATTGGCCCCCAGGGCTCCCCGGTCATCTGTCAGGGTTCTGATGACACTGTTGTCCGGGCCTCTATGCCTCATCAGCTTCAACATCTTTCCGATTTGCCTGGTGCAATTGGTGTTTATTCTCCCGTGTTGGGAAACAATGCCTGCTACACTCGCCATTTTCACACCTCCAATGGTGATTCAGTCAATGAATAGCTTCCCCAGGTTGGCCGTGGTTAGGGGGTCGTCCATATACATCCCCAAACCGATCCGTTTGATGGACGCCATGCCCCTTTCATCATAGGTTGGGCTTTCGACCTCAGGGGCATCTTCAGGCGTGACCTCTTCTGCAATCTTGATGGCCTTTTCCAACTTAGCCATGGAGAAATCGATGAGATATCGGAGAAAGGCAAAGGCATGGCGCATCATGTGAAATCCGTATTTCAGGCATAGGGCGTGGCCCATCTTGGCATCGGCATAGGCCCGCTCTGTGGGGTGCTCTTCATGGGTGGTGCCCGCGCTCTGGAATGTGGGCAGATCCAGCATGAGATTCAGATGGGTCATGAGAATATTCAGATAATTGTGACTGATCAGGCCATAATTCGGATTGTATTCGATTCGCGGATCCGCAATGGTCGGAAATCCAGCGTGGACGCATGTTGTCCGAGGGTTCAGCAGTTGCGCAGCACAGATGCCGAAAAGGACCTCAGCGTGGGTCATGGACAAGACACCGTTGTAACAATAAGGGGCGCTGATGCCGGCCATAGGCATGGCGGAGATGAAGACCGGCAAACCGGCCGTCACCACCTTGACAAAGTGGTCTGAGAAGTTCTCGTTGACTTCGAGAGGGGGGCGGGTCAAACAAAAGACGATCATGATATTCTGTCGTTCTTTGTAAAGCTTCTTGGCTTGTTCCAGGGCTGCATCGGAGGTCACCGCAAAATAGATGGGTTTGGCACAGTGTTGGGCCATGATGTTCATCTGCTCAACCTCGTCGTTAAGCTTAATCCCTCGTCCCATGCCGGCAACCACCCCATGGCCTTGGGCAATCTTGGCGATTTGGGCGACCAGCTCCGCTGTGGGCGTTCCCCCTCCCTCGCCCTTGTCGTCGTCATAAACGTATGGGGCGGTTCCGCCGATGAAGAAGCTGTTTCTGGGCACAAAAAAATCGCTCACCCCAGGCGCCTGCTGGAGGCACTCCTCAACAAGGCCGGAGGTGACAAACACGCGGCCATCATAGACCACCGCCAGCCCATCGGCCTCAAATTGCTGAAAAACCCTTTGGATTTCAGGCTGTTGACAGCCCACGCCCAGATTCTCCAGTATCCATAAGGCGTCCCGGTGAACCTGTTCAAGCATTTCCACGGCACCCTCGCCCAGCAAGGACTTCGATTTTTCCACCTGTTTTTCGTTCACTAAATTCTCCCTACATAATCATGTGAGTTCGCGCAGCCGTGGACGCCTACCGACAATATCGGTCCCACATCCATTCTAAAGTGACTCAAAAGGGATGAAAAGGGGGGCTGTTTAGAATTATTCGGCTGATATGATATGATCTCAAAACATTTGAATTGAAAACATAATTTAGACTGAAATCGATGTCAAGGTTTTTGTGAGAACATGATGTTTTCCCAAGAACACCGGGTTTCGGAGGGCCGTATTCTGTTGGGTGTTGAACGGCCAACGAGAACGCGTTCTCCGTCCCGATTTAGAAGGACTGCAGGGATGTTCAATGATTAGGACCCATGTGAAGGGCCAAAAGGGGGATGCCTTCTCAAGGCATCGACATGGGTAGAGGATAAATAGGCGGAAAGGCATGACCCGCCGGAGCGGGTTATTCTACTTCCAGGTCCTGAACGTCTAACATATGGGTGAGCATGTTAAGACTGGCTACAATACGTTTTATATCATCCTTCGAGAGTTCTTTGAGGCCATCCAAGATCTTCTGTTGAATAGGCGGCGGGGCGTTGTTGGCAAGCCTCTTTCCCGAGGCGGTCAACTGGATGGTAATCACCCGGCGGTCTGGAGAATTCCTCAGCCTAACCACCAGCCCTTTTTGTTCGAGACGGTCAATGATCCCTGTCACCGTGCTGGACTTGACCATAATCACCTTGGCAATCTGGGAAGGGCGCAAAGGGCCGAACTCCTCTAAGGCCAGAACACAGTTAAGTTGAGCAGCGGTCACGGCATACTTCTTGTGTAGCTCCTTTGTATAGAGTTCTCTCGCCTGAATCAGTCTTCGAATCTGGTAGATAATCTCCTTGACAAGATCCGGCGACGTCTCAACAGCATTGAGGTGAGAGGATCCTTCCTTCGTATTTGACATTGCAGCCTATAGTCTATTAAGACGTTTCAATTGAAATCTGGCCAACTAACGCTCGACGGAATACCAAAGAGCGAGACGGGGTTATGCAAAAGTCACTAACACGGACATTCCTTTGGGGGCAAGACTATTTTGGGGGCCGTGAGAAAAGTCTGGGCTATGGGGCATGGTAGAAGCCTTCGCATTTGCACGACGCCACCCTGACCTGCTTGCAGGCTGGGTCTTTGACCATATGGTGATCAGCTTTGTCGCCATGGTGATTGGAGCCGTCGGGGGATGTCTCATGGGCGTCTTCATCACCGGAAAGGGTCGGGAACGGCTGGCTGATGCCGTTCTTTACGGGGCAGAGATACTGATGACGGTGCCCAGTCTGGCACTTTTTGGACTCTCTATGCTTCTGCTGAGTCACCTGGGCCTCAATGCCATCGGTTTTCTGCCCGCTGTCATTACCTTGGTCGTCTATGGTCAGTTGCCCATCCTTCGAAATACCTACACGGCCATTCGGGAGGTTGATCCGGCCATGATGGAAGCCGGAAAAGCCTTGGGAATGAGCCAAAGGCAGTTGCTCTTCAAGGTTAAGCTGCCCCTCGCCCTGCCGGTGATAGTGGCGGGACTGAGAAACAGCATCGTCCTTACGATTGGCATTGCCACCATTGCCGCGTTGATTGGCGCTGGAGGGCTTGGCGTGCCCATCTTCCGGGGACTGAGAAACGCCCGGATGGACTTGGTTATTGTCGGCGGGTTCTTTGTCTCTGTCCTGGCATTGCTCGCGGACGGGTTTATGGCGGCACTGGAACGTTGGATCACCCCGCGGGGTCTGAGAGGCTAAGCCAAAGATGATCCGTCTAGAAAAGGTGACCAAGGTCTATCCCGATGGCACTCAAGCGGTGACGGACGTGAGCTTTGAGGTAAGCAAAGGCGAACTCTGCACCCTTCTTGGGCCTTCCGGTTGCGGCAAGACCACGACTATGAAGATGATTAATCGGCTGATTCCCTGGACGTCCGGACGCATCTATGTTGACGGAAAAGACACGGTTGCGTTGAATGAAAACGAGCTTCGAAGAAGCATCGGCTATGCGATTCAGGATGTCGGGCTTTTTCCCCACATGACCGTGGCGGAAAATATCGGAACGGTGCCTGCGCTCAGGGGCTGGGACAAGGCCAAACAAAGGAAGCGGGCCACGGAGCTCCTAGACCTTTTGAGAATGAACCCCAATGATTTCATGGACAAGTATCCCCGTGAGCTCTCTGGCGGGCAGCGTCAACGGGTAGGTGTGGCTCGTGCCTTGGGAGCAGATCCTCGGATTTTGCTTATGGACGAACCCTTTGGGGCCCTTGATCCCATCACAAGGGGTGAGTTGCAGGATGAATTTCTGAGAATCCAGAATGAGATTCGGAAAACCATCGTTTTTGTGACCCATGATATTTACGAAGCCATCAAAATGGGAGACAGAATTGCCCTCATGAGACAGGGGGAGCTTGTCCAGCATGGTCCCCCCGCGGACTTGCTATTTAGACCCAAAGATGCCTTTGTGGCGGGTTTTGTGGGTGCTGATCGGGGCCTGAAAGGTCTCCATCTGCTCCGCGCCAAAGAGGTCATGGGTAAAACGCCGCTGCCGGCCAAGGTCAGCGATACCACAGAGACGGCCAGGAACCGGATGGAAGGCGAAGACGTGGGCTGGCTGGCCGTTGTGGATGAAACTGACAAATTTGTCGGCTGGGTGGACGCCTCGGACCTGGCAGGCGGCAGAGGGGTGAGAGACGTTTTTAGGGCTTCGGCCATGGTCGCCTCGGGCGACACGCTACTCAGCGAAGCCTTGTCCCTGATGCTCACCTCTGGGCCGGAACTCCTGGCATTGGCTGTGGTGGACGAGCACTACCGTCTGCAGGGGGTCCTCACCTTCAAGACCATTCAGGCAGCTATCAGAAAGGCTGCAAAAGGGGAGAGACCTTTATGAGACGAGAGGGGATACTCATTTTTCTCCTAACGCTGCTCCTGGGGGTCACGATCTGGGTGACGAGCCTGAAGCACATTGGCGTCTACCGCGTTTTTACCTTTGGTGACCTTTTCTATAGCGCGTGGGCCCATCTGAAGATGGTCAGTGTCGCCGTCGTGATTGCCACGTCTCTTGGGGTGCCCCTGGGCATTCTGATTACGCGCCCGGGCTTTGAGAGGCTTGTTCTGCCCGTCATTGGGGGGGCCAGTATTGGGCAGACGATTCCCAGCTTGGCGGTGATTGCCGTGATGGCACCGCTCTTGGGATTCGGATTTCGCTCGGCCGTGGTGGCCCTGGTGATCTACGGGGTGCTGCCTGTGGTTCGAAACACCTATGCGAGCATCCGAAGCATTGATCCTGCCGTCATTGAGGCGGCCCGCGGCATGGGAATGACGAGGCTTCAAATCGCCATAAGAATAGAGCTTCCTCTGGCGAGGCCGGTGATCATGGCCGGCATCCGGATATCGACCGTCATTACGGTGGGGACGGCCGAACTGGCCGTTCTGGTGGGGGGGGCAGGCCTTGGCAAAATCACGTTGACAGGGGTGTTTGCTCGGGAGGCCTTGATCATCCTCCAGGGCGCAGCCCCCACTGCAGCCATGGCCATCGTGCTGGGTTTTTTCCTGCAGAGCATGGAGAAATGGATGACGCCGAGAGGGATCGCCCAGTGACATGGCTGTTTCAATACTTGAGTGGGGCCGTTGAGCCTTGAGAGGGATACGATGGTCTCAAGCATTGTGAAATGTTGGTAAGATACCGTTTCCGGGAGGTGTAAGCCATGGGTTTGACACGGGGCGTTGCTGTCTGTCTTGTAACCATCTTTCTGGTCGCCGTGAGCCCCTTTGCCGCACGGTCGGCTGAGAAGAAAAAGGTGACCGTCGGCAATAAGAACTTCACTGAACAATACATCATGGGGGCCCTCATGAAACAGGTGTTGGAGGTTCACGGGTTTGAGGTAAAACTCAGGCCCGACCTCACCTCCATGGCCCTGAGGGCGGGGATGGAATCTGGCCACATTGACATTTGTGCTGACTACACGGGCACGGCCTGGATGGTCTACCTGAAGCGCAAGCACGAACCCGGCACGGACAATGACGCGCTCCACAGCCTTGTGAGAGAGCAAGACGCTGAAAACGGCTTTGTCTGGCTCAATCCTCTTTGGAACAACAACACCTATGCCATGGCATCTTGGCCCGCGTTTGTTAAACAACACGGTCTCAAGAGCCTTTCCGACCTGGCAGGACTGTACCGACGAGAGAAAGGCCAAATCACCACCTTCGTCAATTTTGAATTCTCCACCCGTCCGGATGGCATGGCGGCCCTGGAAGCCTTCTACGACTTTCACGTGGCCAAGGATCATCTCAAGACCGGAACACCCGGGACGTCTCTCATCGGTCTGCGAGAAAAGCAGGCGGACGTGGCCATGGTCTTCGGCACAGACGCCTCCGTGGCCAAGCATGGCTGGCATCTTTACTTGGATGATAAGCGTTTCTTCCCACCTTACGATTTAGCCCCTTGTGTCCGGAAAGAAGCCTTGAAACGATATCCAGAAATTACGAGGATTTTAAATGCCTTGACAGCCACGTTCCCTGGGGGAGGCCGCAAGGCCACGCCTCAGGATGTGGCCGAATGCCAAAAGGTATGGCAGGGATTCAATGCCAAGGTAGACATTGAACGGATGGAGCCAGAGGAGGTGGCCCGCGAATACCTTCGGGAGCACGGCTTGGTCAATGATTGAAAGAAACTCCAAACCGGATTTCTTGTCATTTAGTCAGTGAGCACGTCGATGGGTCAAGAGCCTCATGCCAAAGAGGGAGGGCAGGTTATGCAGAGGTCTCGAGAAGGGGGCCGCTTCGTGGCCGCCAATGGCCTTTAACACAGTGACAAGGCCCGGCGACATAACAGAGCCCCGCAATCCTTTCCTCGGGCCGGGTTGATGTCGACAGGGGGACAGACGGGTCGCCAGCCCGGCCCGTATAAGAGAGCAGGAAGAGACTGGGTGACCCAGAAAGGTCTAGAGAATGGCCAGGAGGTTGACTTCAAAGAACAGGTTCATGCCTGCCAAAGGATGGTTGGCATCCAACGTCACCCTGCTGTCTGAGACATCTTTGATGATGACCGGGGTCTTCTGGCCGTCGGGCCGAACCATCTCAAATTGCTGTCCCACCGCGATTTCCATGTCTGGAGGGAACTTTCTCCGATCAACCCTTCGTACCTTCTGTTCCTGGTACGGCCCGAATCCCTCCTCTGGGGCAATGGTGGCCGATTTCGACTCGCCTGGCGTCATGCCAAGGAGGGCTGTTTCAAGACCGGCGACGACTGGCCGGCCACCTATCTTAAACTGGAGGGGGCCCAGGTTCTCAGAACTGTCGAGTAAAGTGCCGTCTGCAAGCCTCCTTGAATAGTGTACTCTCACCGTATCGCCTCTTTTTACCGTTTTCACGTTTTCTCCTCGCAATATGAGCCCAGAAAGATTTCAGCCTCGTGTCGACTAGATACCCTGATGGTCGAAAAACCACTTTCCACACCTGAAGAGGGTCCCTCCACTGGATAGCTCCAACAAAGATAGTCAGAGCACCAATGATTTCAGCTGAAACCAATATACCATCAGGGACGGGTTGTCAAGGGGAAAACCTGGGTTCTGGAATTCTTCACACTTGGGGCAGGGGCTCAACATGAAGGAACGAAAGCGATGGGACCGGGTATCCGAGACCTGCAAGGCAAAGGGTATCGCCCGAGAGGACTTCGAGCAAACGGCCTCTTTGGCCAAGACGCTCGAAACCTCCCCTTTTTGCAATCATGTCCTAAAATGACTTCCACGCTTCTTCCGAATCACAGGATGACCGCATGAGCTGAAACTTCGTGCCAGCCCTGTTCTCAGTTCAACTTCGCAAAAGCCATGCAGTACAAGCATCGCCGTAGCCACCGGAAATTAGCGATCAAGCGCTGCTGAGGGTTCAAGCTGTCCGACCCTTTGACCTTGATGAAAGACGTGTAGCTTTTCAGGATCAATAAAAAGAGAAATCATCTCTCCCGGGTCGTAGGTCGCGTCTTTTGAAGCTCTCACCGTTATTGAACCCTCACCCAACCGCCCATGAACAAATTTTTCAGCGCCTACGTTGCTCAGCATCTCCACCCCTGCGTCCAAGTCCCCTTCTCCGTTTTTTTTGAACACCATGTCTTCAGGACGCACACCCACCTCCACCATTTTTCCTACCAGATCTTGAGCAAGGTCTTTCACATGGAGCGAAAAGTCAGCGCATCGAAACTTCAGAGACTCGCCTTCCCGGACCACTTTTCCTTGGAAGAGATTCATCATGGGCGCGCCGACGAAAGTGGCCACAAAGGTGTCTGCCGGCCGATCATAGATGGTCTCAGGTGTGCCGATCTGGTGGACCCGCCCTTCTCGCATGACCACAACCTTGTCACCCAACGTCATGGCTTCCACCTGATCATGAGTGACATAGAGGATGGTTGTATGGATCTTCCTGTGAAGTCTTTTTAGTTCTAGCCGAACATTGATCCGGAGTTGAGCATCTAGGTTGCTGAGGGGTTCGTCAAGAAGAAACAGTCTGGGACGACGGACAAGGGCCCGACCCATGGCGACTCTCTGCCGTTGCCCGCCCGAAAGCTGCCGGGGTTTCCGGCCCAGGAGGTGGTCGATGCCGAGCAGACGAGCCGTCTCTAGGACCCTCTCTTGAATGGCCTTATGGGCTGTCCCTCGCATCCTCAGGCCGAAGCCCATATTTTGAGATACCGTCATGTGAGGATAGAGGGCGTAGCTTTGAAAAACCATGGCCACGTCCCGCTCTTTCGGCGCCAGGTCATCCACCACTTCCCCGTTGAGCAAGACAGATCCCTTGTCCTGTCGATCCAGTCCGGCCACGATTTGCAGGAGCGTGCTTTTCCCACAGCCCGATGGACCGAGAAGAACGCAGAACTCCCCGTCATCCACATGCAAACTCACGTCGGATAAGGCGATGACGTCCCCAAATTGCTTGCTGAGGCCATTCAAATTCAAAGAAGCCATAGGTTTATCCCTTGATCGCGCCAGCAGACAGCCCGGTGACAATACGCCGCTGGAAGAGCAGCACCATGACCACCAGAGGGGCCGTGGTAATCAAGGAGGCGGCAGCAATCTCCCCCCAAGGCACGGTATGCTCTCCTTGAAAAAGGGCAATGCCTACAGGCATGGTCTGTCTGGTGGGATCCGTGACAATGAGGAGCGCGAGAAAAAACTCGTTCCAAGCATAGATGAAGGTCAAGATGGCCGCTGTAAACAGTCCCGGAGCCGATAGTGGCAGAATCACTTTGACAAGGGCTCCCATTCTGGAACAGCCATCTACCAATGCCGCAGCCTCGAGTTCCTCGGGCATCTCCCGAAAAAACAGGGCCAAAATCCAAACACTTAAAGGGAGCGTCAGGGCCACATAGGGGAGCACCAGCCCTTGATAGGTGTTGAGCCATCCCAGCCACCGGAGCAATCGCCAGACCGGCCCTACGATGGCAATTTGGGGGAACATGGCACAGGCCAGGATCAACATGAGGCTGAGATGGGCCCATGGCCGGGGCACTCTGGCCAGTGCGTAACCTGCTAGGGTGGCCATCAAGATGGTGACCACGGTTGTAGAACCGGCCACAATGACGGAATTGAGTAAATAGCTCAGGATATCATAGCGAAAAATAGCTGAACGAAAAAAACTTAAGCCAAAAGACGGCCAAAGCTGTGGCGGGATGGCGGTCACCTGGGTCTGCGTCTTGAAAGCCGATGACACGAACAGCAAGAAGGGAACCAAGGAAAAAGAAACCGCCATGAGGACACCGAGAGCAAAAGCGCCCTTTTTTAGCCAGCCCTTCTTCATAGACGGGCCTCCAGTAGGCGTCGGCCCACCATGCGCACGTAGACAACGGCAAGGACCAAGACGATGAGAAAAACACTCACTGATATGGCTGAGCCGTATCCCATCCATCCCTCAACGAACATCTTCTTGTATCCGTAAAGCTGGAGCACGTTGGTGGCATCGGCCGGCCCTCCCTGGGTCATGACAAAAGCCAGATCAAAGACCCGGAAGGCATCAATGGTCCGGAACAAAAGAGCCACCAGGACTGCCGGACGAATCAGAGGCCAAGTGACGTGTCGAAACCGTTGCCAAACCCCTGCGCCGTCCACTTTGGAAGCCTGATACAGATCTTCAGGAATGATTTGAAGCCCAGCCAATATCAACAGTGCGGCAAAGGAAGATGTCTTCCATATGTCTGCCAGAATAATGGCGAATAGGGCCGTACCGGGCCTGGCCAGCCAGGGGACATAGTGAGCCACGCCTTGACCGAAGATGGCATAATTGATCATGCCGTAGGCGTCGTTGAAGAGGAAGCGCCACATTTGGGCGGAAACCACGGTTGGGATGGCCCAAGGAATGAGGACACAGGCACGCAGACTCCCACGGCCGGGAAAACGATGATGGATCAACAGGGCCAGAAGGAGACCCAGAAGAAGCTCAAAAAATGTGGTCGTCGAGACAAACAACAGGGTCACCCCAAAGGAATGCCGCGCCACTGAATCGCGAAGGAGCTCCTGGTAATTGTCGAAACCGATGAAGGGGCTTTGAAGCTGGGGAAGTCCTACGATGATCCTGTGAAAGCTGAAAATGATCGACTGGGTGATGGGCGCAGCAATAAAGATGAGGAGCACCAAGAGCGTCGGCGCCAGGAGGGCCACATAGAGCTTGCGGTCCTTTGGAATCACTTCCGAATGCCTGCCTCCATTTTGACGACCCTTTCGATCTTGGCGGAAGTCGCCTCGGCCAAAACCTGCACATGGCTTTGGCCGTCTGAAATCGCTCGGCTAAAAAACCGCTGCAGTTCTTGGCTGATCATGGGGTACAACGGAGAAACCGGTCGAGGCCTCGCCCTGTTGAAAGCGGGGAGGAAGTCTTTCAGATGAGGCATTTTTTCCTGCAGCGCCGGGTCGTTGTAAGTGGCCATCCGCGTGGGCGCTAATCCGGCCTCCATGGCCAGGGTTTTTTGGCTGTCGCAGGAGGTCATGAATTCGACGAACGTCCAGGCCTCCTTCACGCGTTTTGACCATCGGCTGATGCCGAACTGCCATCCACCAAGGGCCGCCGCCGGACTATGGCCGGCAAAGGCTGGAAGCACTCCGACACCGACCCTGCCAGCCACCTTGGATTTTTCGGGATCATTGGCTACGGTCCAAGCATAGGGCCAGTTTCTGTGGAATACGGCCTTGCCCTGGAGAAACAATTCCAGCGATTCCGGCTCTTCGTAGTTGATAACGCCTTGAGGAGCGGCCTTCCCAATGATTTGATCGCGAACAAACGTGACCGCTTGGACAGCCGCAGGTTCGGCCACCAGGACTTTGCGGGAATCCTGATCCAGGATCCCACCACCATGAGACCAGATGAACTCCAACATGTCACATACCAGACCCTCGTACTGTTTGAACTGGGCCGAGTATAGGTGAAGGGTTGGATCGGCTTCCCCTTTGACTATAACATTTCCTTGAGCCAGCATCTCGCGCCAGGATGTCGGAGGGTCAAATCCATATTTGTCCAGCAAATCTTTTCGGAAGTAAAAAAGACCGGCGTCCACATAATAAGGGACGCCATATATTCTCCCATGGTAAGTATTGGCAGCCATGGTGGCAGGCATGAATGCTTTCTGCGCTTTCTTTGAGAATCTGGACGTCAGGTCCAGGGCCCATCCTGCGCTTGCAAACTCTGCGGGCCAAATGACGTCCATAAGGAAAACATCCACAGACGTGTCTTTGTTTCTTAGCCGCTGGGTGACGATGGCATGAAATTCGGTGGATGAATGGGGGCCAATTTGGACCTGGACCCGGATTTTCGGGTGTGTTTGATGAAACCGTTCAATGAGACGTTCCCAGACTTGAGGTTGATTCGGCTTCCACATGAGGAAGACGATGGTCTGAGGCTCTGCAGCTCGCGCAGGCACACCGAGAAAAACTGAGGCCAGAAGGATCAGCAGGTGAATCGTTTTCATCCGGGGCCTGCCATTGAAGATCCCTTCGCGTCCCACTTTTCAGGACCGGAAATGGGCTTGATTGCTCGGTTCATGCGACCCTTGTCCGGTTCTCTTCCTTTCGCCTGCGGGTCTCGGTCTCTCGAATCTGGCTTTCCGTGACCACGGATTCAGCCCTGTGTCGGTTGACAATCTCCCGATAAAGGAGAGGACGCCTATAGGGGAAGATGGGTTCTTGCTCTTGCCATCTACCAACTTCATTCAAATCTATGTCTGCTTCAAGGATCGTCTCTCTTCGACCGGCCTTCGTGATGGTTTCTCCTCGGGGGTCAAATACCGCACTGTGACCCGAGAAAACAGGGCCAGGCCTATTGGCATAGATGACGTAAACCTCATTAAAGATGGCTGCCCCTGAAAGACGCCGCCACATATAACTGACAGGGAACTCTTTGGGAACCGCAGAAATATTCACCACCACATCAGCACCTTTAAGCGCCAACACTCTCCAGACTTCTGAAAAGGCACCATCAAAACAGATCGTAATGCCGATTTTGCCAAAAGGAGTGTCAAAGATTTTCAGCTGTCTTCCGGGCACAAACTGTTCGGTCCAATGGACATGGGTCTTCACGTAACTGTGAATGGTATTTCTGTCGACGTATGTTGCCATATTATAGTACCGTTCCCCCCATCTCTTAGATTCACCAATGATGACCTGGGCGTCTAGGTCTCGGACAAGTTGGTAGAGATCTTGAGAGATAGACCTGTAGACCGTCTTCATTCTCCGGTATAGGAATCCCTCTGGTTTCTCCATGGATGGGTGGCCATGGAGAATCAACTCGGGAAAGACGATCAGATCAAATGATTTGTGCGCCTCGATCACAGCCTCAATCTTTGAAAGATGTGTTTGAATATTCTTGGCATTGAAATTTATCTGAGCCACACATATTCTCTTCTTTGATCTCTTTCTACCCATGTCTAATCCTCTTACCGATTTTCTGGGCAGTCAAAGGCTAAACGCCAACAGACATTCCCAAAGTGTCCAAAAGAATTCATATGCGATTCATGGATAATCCTTTGGCCACCAAATCAGATCTCATTAGGCGTGTCTTGTCTCATTTCGGCTGCCAAGAATGGGGGTATGTATTTGTTCTTTATGTCCTCCTCGATTTGCTGCAAATAAGAGCGCGGGCCATCCCCTCCGTATACGTCTTCTCCGTAACGATATAGACTTCCTTTGTCCCTTTCTTTGTTCTCATCTACCAGTTGCTGATCGATTGACCCTGTATGGGTCTTGGCGATTTTTTCTATGATACCATGAATACCAGATCCAGACTGAGCAGGGTCCTTGACACGGAAAGCAAGGTAAGGGGGGACCCCCAGCTCTACAGCGGCTTGCCGATGGACTCTTTTGCGAAGTTTGTCTCCTTTCCCCTCAAGCTTCAACCTAGGTGACATACGCATCGCTATTTGGATGACATCTCTATCTAGATAGGGCGCCCTGAGTTCTATAGAGTGGGCCATCGTCAGCTTGTCTTCTCTTTCCAAGGTGTCCGTGTATAGATATGTAAGATCTTCCCACAGCTTCTCGTGGAGCCTCAGATAGCCAAACTCCTCTAATACGTCGTTATACCAGGGATAGCCAGCGAAGAGTTCGTCGGCGGCCTGCCCCGTGAACATTACCCTGATGTCATCGTCTGCAGCCAGTTTGGCAGCCAGATACATAGGAATGGCCACTTCCACTTGGAGCAAACCGCTTTCTTCAACGTTTTGAATGATTTCAGGGAGAATCTGCTGGACCATGGCTTCGTCAATGATTGTCGTCTTTAACTCAAGCCCCAGCTTTTCAGCAACAGAACGCGCGGCCACAATGTCGCCAGAGTCTTTGGTTCCGCTACAATAACAAATAAGGTTCTTGCCCTCTCTTTGCAATAGCTTTGAAATGAGAACGGAATCAATGCCTCCGGAAAAAATCATTCCTATATTGGATTCGGTCAGTCCCGTTAGCCTTTTTCTGACGGCTGCAATGAGCGTTTCTTTATAGAGCTCCACCGCCGCGCGAAAGTCAACGATATCGATTTGCGGGAATTGTAGGTGGAACCCCTCGTGTACTTTTGGGCC
>Ga0272444_10002713_pt1 | contig 16223 bp, 10 predicted proteins | sample SSMForm13_FD_201033 | JGI IMG/M metagenome (GOLD analysis project Ga0272444, IMG submission 201033) | Marine sediment archaeal communities from Little Sippewissett salt marsh, Falmouth, MA, United States - SSM-Form-13 | ecosystem: Environmental > Aquatic > Marine > Wetlands > Sediment ...
GTGGAGGAGGTGGGCCGGGCGGTGGTCGTCTCCGAAAGCAGACCGGATGTGCCTGCGCTGGTGGTGGATCTGATCGGGCCGGACGGGGATGATCCCGGGGAAACCATCTATCGCTAGAAAAAATGGCCCTCGGGACCGGGCTGGGATTCTTCCTGCTGATCCCGGCCGTGCCGCCTGCGGGGGCACTTCTCGATCGGTTCGGTGCCCTCGATGAAGACCTCCCGGCGGGTCACCGGGCAGGTGGGGGTGGCCAGCAGTTTGGTCTCCTCGCAGATGGTCCGGAAGATCACCCCGGCGGGAACGGTGAAATCCTCGACCGGAAGATCCTGGTGGGCGCCGAGCATGAAATCGGTCCAGATGGGCAGCGCCACCCGGCCGCCGGTCTGATTCCTTCCCAGGGAGATCTTACCCTCGGAGAATCCCACCCAGACCCCGGTCACCAGCTGTGGGGTGAATCCGATGAACCAGGCGTCGGTGTATTCATCGGTAGTGCCGGTCTTGCCCGCCGCCGGGCGGACGAATCCGTTCAACCTGGCGCCGCGGCCGGTCCCGCCGGGATCGTCCATGACGCTCTGCATCATGTTCGTGACCACGTAGGCGGTCGAGGCGCTGAGCACCTCTTCCTCGAAGGGGGCGTTGTCCTCGACGATATTGCCGTCCCGGTCCAGGATCTGGCGGATGAGGATGGGTTCATGGCGGATGCCGTGGTTGGCCAGGGCGCCGTAGGCGGCGGTCAGCTCGATCAGCTTGACCTCCGAGGTGCCGATGGCCAGCGAGGGAACCGGCTCGAGAGGGGTGCGGATGCCCATTCGCTGGGCATAGAAAATGACCTGGGCCGCGGAGATACGCTGCAGCAGCTTAATGGCCACCAGGTTGATGGATTTGGCCAGCGCCTCCCGGAGGGTCACCGGGCCGCGGAAGGTGCGGTCGTAGTTCTGCGGCCGCCATTCCTCCTGCCGGCCGATGGCCGGCAGGACGATGGGAGCGTCATAGATGATATCGGTGGTCTTCCAGCCGTTATCGATGGCGGCGGCATAGAGGATGGGTTTGAAGGAGGAGCCCGGCTGCCGCGGCGCCTGGGTGACGTGGTTGAATTTGTTCGTCCGGAAATCACGTCCGCCGACCATCGCCCGGACGTAACCGGTCTGCGGCTCGATAGCCACCAGGGCCGCCTGGATCTCCCGGGGCACCAGGGTGTCGCCGCCCGCAGCGGTGACGGCCGGCACCAGATAGCGCGTGTTCCTGGCGGCGGCCTTGACATCGATGGAAGCCTGCAGCTCCTCCATGCGGGAGGCGATGGTCTCCTCGGCCAGGACTTGATCGGCGGCGTTGAGGGTGGTGAATACCGCCAGGCCGCCCTGATACAGCGAATGGATACCGTAAGTTTCCTCCAGGTACTGGCGTACCTCCTCGACGAAGTAGGGGGCCAGTCCTCCCTGCTGTAACCGGGGATCGAGGTGCAGCGGCTCCTCCAGGGCGGCGGCCGCTTCCTGGGCGGTGATCGCGCCGTGATCCTCCATGGCCCGCAGGACGATGTTCCGCCGCTTGAGGGCCAGCTCGGGATGCTCCAGGGGATCGTATCGGTAGGGAGCGCCCAGAAGACCGATCAGCAGGGCTGATTCCCCCAGCTCAAGCTGTTCGACATCCTTGTTGAAAAAGGTTTCCGCGGCCGCCTGGACACCGTATGAGCCCTGACCGAAGTAGTAATGGTTGAGGTACATCTCCAGGATCTGATCCTTGGAATAGCGCCGCTCGATGTGGATGGCCGTCATCCATTCCTTGATCTTCCGGGTGAGGATCTTCTCCCGGCTGAGAAAAAGCATCCGGGCCAGCTGCTGGGTGATGGTGCTGGCGCCCTCGGCGTACCGCAGCGCCTTCAGATCGGCCCACAGGGCGCCGCCCAGACGGTGGACGTCCACGCCCCAGTGGCGGTAGAACTTGCGGTCCTCGGTGGAGATCAGGGCGTTCACCAGGTACGGAGACATCTTCTTCAGGGGAACCAGGATGCGCCGTTCTTTGTAGAATTCCTTCAGGATCCGGCCGTCGTCGGAGTACACCCGGGTGATCAGGCTGGGCTCATATCGCTCCAGCTGGCTCAGGGACGGCAGGTCGGAGCGGTAGGAGAGCCAGATGATGGTGCCGGCCAGGGCCGCCAGGAGCAGAAAGATGAGATACAGCAGCAGGGCCAGCTTGGCCAGGCGCCACCATGGATTCCCGCCTTCGGCGGGTTGCTGACGCGGCATGTACGCCCTCAACATGGTCAGGGCCTCATCGGGTGAGAGAGATGGAAACGGCTCGATGGAGTATAGGAAATTTGCCCGGGGATGTCAAGAGACGATTCCGCTTTCTGCACGATAAAACCATTTTCCACTTGCCCCGGCGACCCTGAGGGACTATTATTCCAAACATCTATCCGAGACGTCATCCGGCCTCGGGAAACAGGAGGACAGATATGCGAGATGTGTCAGCCCAGCTCGAGATCATCAGACGGGGCACCGAGCAGATCATTCCGGAGGACGAGTTGGTCTCCAAGCTGGAGCGATCCATCAAGACCAGCACCCCGCTGCGGATCAAGCAGGGCTTCGACCCCACCGCCCCGGACATTCATCTGGGACACACGGTGACGATCAACAAGCTGAAGCAGTTTCAGGACCTGGGGCACGAGGTCATCTTCCTGATCGGGGATTTCACCGGCATGATCGGCGATCCCAGCGGGAAGATGGAGTCGCGCAGACAGATGACCCGCGAGGAGGTACTGGCCAACGCCGAGACCTACAAGACGCAGATCTACAAGATCCTCGATCCGGAGAAGACCCGCATCGAGTTCAACAGCACCTGGTGCCGACCGATGACCTTCGCCGATGTCCTGGAGCTGGCCTCCAAGTACACCGTGGCCCGGCTGCTGGAGCGGGACGATTTCGCCGAGCGGTTCCGGGAAAACCGGCCGATCAGCATGCTCGAGTTCCTCTATCCCCTGGTGCAGGGCTATGATTCGGTGGCCCTGAAGGCCGATGTTGAGCTGGGGGGCACGGATCAGATCTTCAACCTGCTGGTCGGGCGAGAGATCCAGAGGGAATACGGCCAGGAGCCCCAGGTGGTCATCACCATGCCTCTGCTGGTGGGCACCGACGGCGTCGAGAAGATGAGCAAGAGCCTGGGCAATTACATCGGCATCTGCGAACCCGCCCGGGAGATCTACGGCAAGACCATGTCCATCGCCGATGTTCTTATCGTGCCGTATTTCCGCCTGCTCACCGAGGTGCCCGCCGGGGAGCTGGCCGATATGGAGAAACAGATAGGGGACCAGCAGGTCAACCCCCGGGATCTGAAGATGCGGCTGGCCCGGGAGATCGTCACCCGGTACTATGATCACCAGGCGGCGGTGGCGGCGGAGAGGGAATTCAAGGAGATCTTCCAGAAAAAGGGTCTCCCCGATGAGATCCCCGAGGTCGCGGTTCCCGCCGCGGACAGACCCATCTGGATCGTCAAGCTGCTGGTCGCCTCCGGCATGGCCGCGACCAACGGAGAAGCCCGGCGCCTGATCGCCCAGGGCGGTGTGAGGATCGGGGATGAGAAGATCACCGATCAGGATATAGAGCTGGAAGTCGGCGGAGAGATCCTGATCAAGATAGGGAAGAAGCGGTTCTTAAAAGTTATTCCCGGTGAGTAATACGGATCGAGGCGGGAGATCTGGAGAGAGGAACCGGCGGAGGTTTGCGTTGACGGTATCGACTTCCCGAAAGACGCTATGGGCCCTGATGCGCCCGGTCGATATGGCCACCCTGCTCTATCTCGGGATGATCGCCGTGCTGCTGGTGCTGTTTCACGACGGCATCGAGGGCTGGCGGTGGTACGTGCTGGGCCATGCGACCGCGATGCTGCTGATCGCCGTGCTGATCCGCAGCGCCGAAGGCCGGACCGGCTGGCCGGGTATCCTGCGGCGCTGGTATCCGCTGCTGATCTTCTTCCCTTTGTTCGCCGAGATGAACGGGCTGGTCAACATGTTCTTTCCTTTCTGGGCCAATTCGTGGCTGATCCAGCTGGATCACGCCCTGTTCGGCGTCCATCCCACGGTCTGGTTCGAGACCGTGGCCACGCCCGCCCTCACCGAGCTGATGGTGCTTTTCTATCTGGCCTATTTTCTTCTCATTCCGGCGGCCGCCCTGCCTCTCTATGGCAAGAAGAAAGGGCGGGAGTTCGACAACCTGATGTTCAACACCTCCTTAGCTTATTATCTGTCGTTCGTCGCGTTTCTCTTCTTTCCCGCGGTCAGCCCCCGGATTACCCTGGCCCATCTGCAGGGCGGTCCTCTGGAGGGCGGTTTGCTGCTCGGGCTGCTCAATTGGGTGCAGAGCTTTGGAGGCATCCACGGCGGAGCCTTTCCCAGCTCCCACGTGGCCGTGGCTTTCGCCGTTCTCCTGTCGGCTTACCGGACGGAGCGAAAGGTGTTCTATGTGCTGCTGCCGTTCGTCCTGGGATTGGCCGTCTCGACCACCTACTGCCGCTATCATTATGCCGTCGATGCCATCGCCGGAGCCCTGTTGGGCCTGTTCGCCGTGGCCCTGGGAGAGAGGCTATTCGAGCGCTGGGAGCGGTCCTGTTTGTATCCCGGCCGGTGCCTGGCGGTGCCCCGGGCGATTCCCGCGGGATCCGAATCCGGTGCCGTGACGGTGCCCTTGACCGAAGAAAAAAGGAGGCGTCATGCTGGACCAGCTGGATCTCAGACTTCAAGAGTGCGGCAAGAAATTGAATAAGATCAGGGAGTATCTTTGACCTGGAGGACAAGCTGAAGGAGGCCGCCGAACTGGAGCTGAGGATGTCTCAGCAGGGATTCTGGGATGCCCCCGGGACGGCCCGCAAGACCGTCGAGCGGATGAAGTTCCTCAAGCGGTCGATCGATCTGTGGACCGGACTGGACGACCAGCGGCAGGATCTCCAGGAGCTGATCCAGCTGGCCGGGGATGAGACCGACGACGAGACCATCGTGAAGGGCATCGCCGAGGAACTGGAGACGCTGGAGAAAGGGGTCTCCGAGCTGGAGATGCAGGTCACACTGGGCGGCCCGGACGACCGCAAGGATGCCATCGTGGCCATACACTCCGGAGCCGGCGGTACCGAGGCGCAGGACTGGGCCCAGATGTTGATGCGCATGTACCTGCGCTGGGCCGAACGGCAGGGCTATGCCGCCCGGGTTCTTGATCTGCAGCCGGGCGAGGAAGCCGGCATCAAGAGCGCCACGCTGGAGGTCCAGGGGGAGTATGCCAACGGATATCTGAAGACCGAGAACGGGGTTCACCGGCTTGTCCGGATCTCTCCCTTCGACGCCAACAAGCGCAGGCACACCTCGTTCGCCTCGGTCTTCGTCTATCCCGAGGTGGATGAGTCGATCGAGGTGGAGATCGATCCCAACGATCTGCGGATCGACACGTTTCGGGCCAGCGGAGCCGGCGGTCAGCATGTCAACAAGACCGATTCGGCCGTGCGGGTCACCCACGAGCCGACCGGCATCGTGGTCCAGTGCCAGGCCGAACGCTCCCAGCACCGCAATCGCGAGAACGCCCTGAAGGTCCTCAGGGCCCGCCTGTACCAGCATTATCTCGAGGAGCAGAGAAGCAAGCTGGAGAAGATGGAGGAGGAGAAGAAAAAGATCGAGTGGGGCAGCCAGATCCGGTCCTACGTGCTGCATCCTTACACCATGGTCAAGGACCACCGGACCAGCGAGGAGACGGGGAACGCACAGGCGGTATTGGACGGCGAGCTGGACAATTTCATCCAGGCTTTTCTGACTGCCGATCTCGCTTCCGGATAGGGTGGGGAAGTCCCCACCGGCCGTGCGGGAATCCTTTTCCCTTGACACCCTCAGAGGTGGTGTGTATATTTTTTTTGGAGGCCCTGATGGCCGAAGAACAGGAACAGAACGCCCGGGAAGAGACCGCGGATCTTCGCAGCAGACGTTTGGAGAAGCTCGAGCAGCTTTGCCGCAGCGGTGTGGAGGCCTTTCCGCACCGGTTCGACCGCACCCATCTGGCCGAGGAAGCTCTGTCGCAGGTTGAACAGCTGTCCGCATCGGAAGAGACCGTGCGTCTGGCCGGGCGGCTGATGTCCCGCCGGGGGCACGGGAAGACATGTTTCGGCCACATCATGGACGGCTCCGGCCGGATCCAGATCTATCTGCGCCGGGACGATCTCGGCCAGGAGGACTTCGATACCTTTCAGCTCTTTGATATCGGCGATATAGTCGGCCTGTGGGGGCCGGTCTTCCGGACCCGGACGGGGGAGACGACCATCCGGGTGCAGGGATTCCAGCTGCTGGCCAAATCTCTCCGCGACCTGCCGGAGAAGTGGCACGGGCTGCGGGACAAGGAGCTACGCTACCGGCAGCGCTACCTGGATCTGATCGTCAACCAGGATGTCCGCCGGACCTTCCTGCTGCGCACCGAGGTTATCTCGGCGCTGCGGCGGTTTCTCGATGAGCGCGGCTTTCTAGAGGTAGAGACGCCCGTGCTGCAGCCCATCTATGGCGGCGCGCTGGCCGAACCGTTCGTGACCCATCACAAGGCCCTGGGGTTGAAGCTCTATCTGCGGATCGCCGATGAGCTTTATCTCAAGCGTCTGATCGTGGGCGGCCTCGACCGGGTGTATGAGCTGTCCAAGGATTTCCGCAACGAAGGCATCGACCGGACGCACAATCCCGAGTTCACCATGCTGGAGCTGTATCAGGCCTATGCCGATTACGGCGATATGATGACCCTGACCGAGGAGATGATCGTCCGGGCCGCCGAGCTCACCAGGGGAACGCTGCGCATCCGGTACGGAGATGATCCGGTGGATCTCTCGCCGCCGTGGAAGCGCCTGCCCTTCTTCGAAGCCCTGTCCCGGGAGACCGGGGAAGATGTTTCCGGCTGGGATGAGGACCGGCTGCGCCAGATGATGCAGCAACACGGCCTGGAGGAGCAAGCCGGCGGAGGGCGGGGCCGGATGTGGGAGGCGCTGTTCGACGCCCTGGTGGTGGGCAAGCTGATCGATCCCACCTTCGTCGTCGATTATCCCGTCGAGCTGTCGCCGCTAGCCAAGCGCCACCGTAACAATCCGGAACTGGTCGAGCGGTTCGAGCTGTACGCGGCCGGCCGGGAGCTGGTCAACGCCTTCTCCGAGCTGAACGATCCCATCGATCAGCGGGAGCGTTTCGAGCGTCAGGTCCGCCAGGCCCGCGAGGGCAGCGAGCAGTCCCAGCGGGTGGATGAGGACTACCTCACCGCCCTGGAATACGGCATGCCGCCCACCGGAGGGCTGGGCATGGGCGTGGACCGTCTGGTCATGCTGCTGGCCGATGCGCCCTCCATCCGGGATGTCATCCTGTTCCCGCACATGCGCTCCGAGAATCCATGATCCTGTCCTGAGGGACGACATGTCCTACGAGTTGTTCATCGCCCGCAGATATCTGCGCTCCAAGCGCAAGGTCAAATTCATATCGGTGATCACCCTGTTCTCGGTCGGCGGTGTGTTCGTCGGCGTGGCCGCCCTGATCATCGTCCTGGCGGTGATGAACGGCTTCGAAAGCGAGGTCCGCACGCGTATCGTGGGCACCACCGCCCATGTCAACGTGCTCTCCTTCCAGGACGGGGGCATGGAGGACGCCTTAGAGGTCGTCCCGGTGATCGAGGAGATCGAGCACGTGGAGGCGGCCGCGCCGTTCATCTACTACAAGGCGGCCATCCGCTCTCAATACCGCAGCGACGGCCTGCTGGTCCGGGGCATCGATCCGGCCCTGGAACAGCGGGTCACCGACCTGCAGCGTAACATCGTCCACGGCGCGCTGGATCTGGAGCCGGCCCCGCAGGGGGACGGCCCGGGCCTGCCCGGCATCGTCCTGGGTTCCTCGCTGGCCGAGGCTTTAGGGGCCACCCTGGATCAGAAGGTGACCCTGCTGAGCCTTCGGGACACTCAGGACCGGGGCGCATGGATGGTGCCCAAGGCAGCCCGGTTCCGCGTCGCGGGGATCTTCGAGACCGGCATGTACGAGTACGATTCGGCCCTGGCCTACATCTCCATCCCCTCGGCGCAGAAACTGTTCGAGCTGGGGGACCGGGTCACCGGGATCCAGGTCAGGACCGACGATCTCTACCGGGCCGGGGACGTGGCTAGGGTCATCGGCGAACGGCTGGGCTACCCCTACTATACCATCGACTGGATGCACATGAACAAGAACCTGTTCTCCTGGATGACGCTGGAAAAATGGGGCATGTTCGTGATCCTCAGCCTGATCGTCATCGTGGCCACCTTCAACATCGTCAGCACGCTGATCATGGTGGTCATGGAGAAGACCCGGGATATCGGGATCCTGAAATCGATGGGCGCCGCCTCGGGCAGCATCATGCGTATCTTCATGTTCGAGGGTCTGCTGGTCGGCCTGGTCGGCACCCTGATGGGCTGCCTGGGGGGATATCTCCTCTGCTGGGCGCAGGAGACCTTTCATTTCTTTTCTCTGCCGGCCGAGATCTACTTCATCAACACCCTGCCCATCGAGATGCGCCTACTCGACTTCGTCAAAGTGGCCGCGGCGGCGATGACGCTCTGTTTTCTGGCCACCGTCTATCCGGCCCGCAAGGCCTCCAAACTGGTGCCCGTCGATGCCATCCGATACGAGTAGAAACGAGGTCGCTGCCGGGACGCCGCCGGTGCCGGCAGATGTTCTGCTGGCGACCGAGGACGTGCATAAAAGCTACCGATCCGCCGCGGGTCGTCTGGATGTCCTGCTGGGGATCGATCTGCAGATCCGCCGCGGGGAGATCCTGGTCATCGTGGGGGCCTCCGGGGCGGGTAAGAGTACCCTGCTGCATATCCTCGGCGCCCTGGATCATCCCACCAGCGGCCGGGTCCGCCTGGACGGCAACGATCTGTTCGCGCTCTCCGACCGGCGGCAGGCCCGGGTGCGAAACAAGACCCTCGGGTTCGTCTTTCAGTTTCATCATCTCCTGCCGGACTTTTCCGCCCTGGAGAATGTCGCCATGCCCCTGCTCATCGGCGGCCAGAAGCCGCCGGTGGCCCGGCGGTCGGCGATGAGCTTTCTGGATGAGGTGGGCCTGAGCGATCGGGCGCACCAGAAACCCAGCCAGCTGTCTGGGGGCGAACAGCAGCGGGTGGCCGTGGCCCGCGCCCTGGTCAACGAGCCTCTGGTCGTGTTGGCCGACGAGCCCTCGGGAAATCTGGACCGGGCCAACAGCGAGATGCTTCACGACCTCATCTGGGAGCTGAGCCGGTCCAGGGGGAGGGGATTCGTCATCGTCACCCATAACGAGCGTCTGGCCGCAAGGGCCGACCGGCGGTTTCGGCTGATGGATGGAAAACTCAACGAGATGAACGAATAGACGGAGAACCGGCATGGTCTGCCAGCGTTGCGGAAAGAACGAAGCCGCCATTCAGCTGACCAAGATCGTCAAGGGCAAGAAGACGGTCCTGAAGATCTGCATGGAGTGCGCCAGGAAGGCCGGATACGAGGACTCGCTGTCGGCGGGCACCTTCCCGGTGTCAAGCTTTCTGGGCAGCATCATGCCCGAGGGATCGGCATCCGACGCCAGCGATCTGCCGAAATTGAAATGCTCCAGCTGCGGCATGACCTACAGCGAGTTCCGCACAAGCGGGCAGCTGGGCTGTTCCCTCTGCTATCAGACCTTTTTCGACCATCTCAAGGATCTGCTCCGGCGCATCCACGGAAGCAACGACCATGTCGGCAAGGTCCCCCGGTCCTCGCGGGACAAGTTCATCGCCCGGAGGAAGCTGAACAAACTACAACAGCAGATGAAGATGGCCGTGAAGAGCGAGGATTTCGAGGAGGCCGCCGCCCTGAGGGATAAGATCCACAGGCTGCAGCATCTGGAGAAGAAGATCTCGGGGGAGGAGACTGCCGAGTGAAGCTGGATGATCTGACCCATCGATCGGCCGTGTGGCTTGACGGCACCGGGCCCGAGTCGGGCATCGTGCTGTCCAGCCGGGTGCGCCTGGCCCGGAACCTGAATGATGTTCCTTTCACCAATCGATCCAGCGGGGAGGAGCAGCAGAAGGTCCTGGAGCAATTCCGCCAGGCCACCCAGGAGGCCGGTATCCTTCGCCGCGGCGCCCTGCTGCAGATCGACCATCTGTCCATGCTGGACCGGGCTTTTCTGCAGGAACGGCATCTGATCAGCCCGACGATGATGAAGATGGATCTGAACTCGGGATTGTACCTCGATGAGCGGGAGATGGTCAGCGCGATGATCAACGAGGAGGACCACCTCCGTCTTCAGGTCATGCAGTCGGGTCTGCGGATCCAATCGACCTGGGAGATCATCGACCGCATCGACGACCAGTTCAGCGACCATGTCAGGTTCGCCTTTTCCGAGCAATACGGCTACCTCACGGCCTGTCCCACCAATGTGGGAACCGGCATGCGAGCGTCCGTTCTGATCCACCTTCCGGCCCTGGTTCTGACCAAGGATATCGATCAGGTGATCAAGGGTATCAGCCAGGTGGGTCTGGCGGTGCGCGGTTTCTACGGAGAGGGCACCGATGTGCTGGGAAACCTGTTCCAGGTCTCCAATCAAGCCACCCTGGGCCGAACGGAGACGGACATCGTTGACAATGTCCAGCGGTTCACCAACCAGATCATCGATTTCGAGCGTCAGGCGCGCCAGACGCTGTTCTCCGAAGCGCGCCATCAGATCGAGGATAAGATATGGAGAGCCTATGGGCTGCTGCAGAATGCCAGGGTGCTCTCCTCGCAGGAACTGATGAGCTTGCTCTCGGCGGTGCGGCTGGGCGTCAGCATGGAGATCATCACCTCGGTATCGCTGGCCACGCTGAACTCGCTGATGATCCTGATGCAGCCGGCCCACCTGCAGAAGCTCTTCCGGCGCGAGATGGACGCCGATGAAAGGGATGTCCGGAGGGCCGAGCTGGTCAGGGAGAAGATGAGAACGCTCGCTCTGGAAGACGGCTCGCAGCGGGCCACCTGATGAGGATATTCATGAAACAGGGAGGAACCCTGAGATGAACGGCATGTACACAGACCGAGTGAAACGGGTCCTGACCCTGGCCCGGGAGGAATCGGTCCGCCTGCATCACAATTATGTCGGCACAGAACATCTGCTGCTGGGGATCCTGCGCGAGGGGACCGGCGTGGCCGCGTCCGTTCTGGTCAGTCTCAACCTGGGTCTGGACGAGATCCGCCAGGCCGTGGAGGAAGCCATCCCGGCCTCTTCAGGCGCCCTGACCATCGGACAGATTCCATTGACTCCCCGGGCGAAACGGGCCCTGGAGCAGGCCTCCCACGAAGCCAGGGCGCTCAACTCGAAACAGGTCGGTACCGAGCATCTGCTGCTGGCCCTGCTGGCCGACCCCAAGGGCGTCGCCGCCCAGGTCCTGCAGAATTACGACATCAGTTACAGTGACGTCAAGGAAGAACTGGGCAAGATGGTATCCGGCGAGGCCAAGGGAGAGGTGCGCAGCAAAACACCGGCCATCGATCATTTCGGGCGGGATCTCACCGAGCTGGCCAGGCAGGACAAGCTCGATCCGACCATCGGCCGGGATAAGGAGATCGAACGGGTCTCGCAGATCCTCTCGCGCAGGAAGAAGAATAATCCGGTGCTCATCGGCGAGCCGGGCGTCGGCAAGACGGCCATCGTCGAGGGCCTGGCCCAGCGCATCGAGGGGAACAAGGTGCCGTATGTGCTGCGTGGAAAGCGGCTGGTGGCTCTGGATCTGGCTGCCATCGTGGCCGGGACCAAGTACCGCGGTCAGTTCGAGGAACGGTTGCGGGCCATCATCAACGAGATCAAGAAAGCCCAGGACGTGATCATTTTCATCGACGAACTGCATACCATCGTGGGCGCCGGAGGGGCGGAGGGAAGCCTGGACGCCTCCAATATCTTCAAGCCTGCGCTGTCGCGCGGTGAGCTGCAGTGCATCGGAGCCACCACGCTGGACGAGTACCGCAAGTACATAGAGAAAGACGGCGCCCTGGACCGCCGGTTCCAGACCATCGTGGTCGATCCGCCGACCAAGGAAGAGACCATCGAGATCCTCCTGGGATTGAGGAAGCGCTACGAGGAGCATCACCGGGTGAAGATCACCGATGCCGCCCTGCGGGCCGCGGCCCGCCTGTCCGACCGCTACATCACCGACCGCTATCTGCCGGACAAGGCCCTGGACGTCATCGACGAGGCCGGCTCGCGGGTCCATCTGGCCAGCTGCAGCGATTCGGAGGAGATCCTCGGACTGGAAAAACAGATCGAGAACGTCAATGAGGAGAAACGCCGCTGCATCAACCGGCAGGAGTTCGAGAAGGCCGCCCGGCTGAGGGATGTGCTGGCCGACCTCGAGGAGAAGCTGAACACCGCCCGGGAGGAGCATTGCGTCGAGCTGAGCGAGGAGGACGTGGCTGATATCGTCTCCCGGATGACAGGGATCCCTATCTTCCGCCTGGAGGAACAGGAATCGGCTCGGCTGCTGCGCATGGAGAAGGAGTTAGCCAAGAAGATCATTGGACAGCAGACGGCCATATCGGCCATCGCCCGGGCGATCAGGCGCAACCGGGCGGGACTGCACGATCCCCGGCGGCCGATCGGATCGTTCATCTTTCTGGGTCCCACCGGCGTCGGCAAGACAGAGCTGGCCAGGATCCTGGCCGAGTTCTTGTTCGAGGACCGCGATAATCTCATCCGCCTGGACATGTCCGAGTACATGGAGAAGTTCAACGTCTCCCGTCTGGTGGGCGCCCCTCCGGGATACGTGGGGTACCAGGAGGGCGGCCAGCTGACCGAGAAGGTCCGAAGAAAACCGTACTCGGTGGTCCTGTTCGACGAGATCGAGAAGGCTCATCCGGATGTCTTCAATATCCTGTTGCAGATCCTCGACGAGGGCCAACTGACCGACAGCTTCGGCCGCAAGGTGGATTTCCGGAACACGGTGGTCATCATGACCTCCAACCTGGGCACCCGCGAGGTGGGCAAGGGGCAGGGAGTGGGCTTTCACAAAGGCGGGAAACAGGAGGAGTTCGAAAAGATCAAATCCCGCATCGAAGAGGCCCTGAAGAAGACCTTCAATCCCGAGTTCCTCAACCGCATCGACGAGACCATCGTCTTCCACCCGCTGGGAAAGAAAGAGATCTTCAAGATCATCGATCTGCTCCTGGTGGAGATCGGCGAGCGGGTGGCCGAGCAGAATATCACGGTGACCCTGACCGGCGAGGCCAAGGAGCTGCTGGTGGACAAGGGCTACGATCCTCTCTACGGGGCCCGTCCGCTGCGCAGAGCGCTGCAGCGGTATTTCGAGGATCCCCTGTCCGATGAGATCCTCAAGGGAAAATTTCCCGAGGGGGCCGAGATCAAGGTCGGCCGCCGGGGCGATGAACTGACCTTTACCGACTCCAAGTGATCTCACCTGATCCGTTCTTGAGGGGGAGCAGTCCAGCTCCCCCTTTTTTCTTCATCTCCATTTCGGTTCCAGGGAACTCATGAAGACACGCCTGTGGGTCCTGATCATCGTTGCGGTCGTCTGCCTGGTGACGGCCAGCCTCTATCTGGGATGGCAGCGCACCGGAGTGGGGGGCCGCATCGAGCGGCAATTCCGGTCCCGGCTGGAACAGTACAGCGGCGCCCGGGTGGACTTCGAGAGATTTCGCCTGGGCCTCGGTTACGTCGAGATCGAGGGATTCAGCCTGCGCGACCGCGACGATCGCTATGCCCTGACGGCCGATCGTATCCATCTCAGTCTCTCCCTGATCGATCAGCTGCTGGGCAGCATGGGGTTCGGCGCCGGCATCGGGGAGGTGTTCGCCAGCCGGCCGCACCTGGAGGTGGACCTGGATCGGCTCCGGCAGCCCGGGGACCGAGGCGGCGACGGACTGTCCGGAATGGTCCGTTTTCTGCCGCAGCGTATCACCATCTCCAAGGGCTCCGTCATCTTCGGCGCTTCGCAGATGGAGCGGATCAGCCGGATCACCGATCTGGACGGATGGCTGGAGGCGGGAGAAGGTGCGGGGGGAACGTTCCGGTGCGGCGGATCCTGGGGCGCCGAAGATGGGAATCTGATCATCTCGGGCACGTATGACGATCGCCTGGCGGGTTACCAGATCCAGGGGGAACTGCGCGAGGCCGGGCTCTCCGAGGTCCTGGCGCCGGTCCTGTCCCGCCGTTACAGCTATCATCGCGGCCGGCTGGCGATGACCATCCGGGCGCTGCGAAGAACGGGCGATGACCGGCCGCACATCGACGGCAGCCTGAGCATCGAGGCCGCCCGTCTGGTCGACGAGAAGATCGGCGTCACCCTCGAGAACGTCAGGACCAGAGCCCGCCTGGAGGGCATGGATGTCATCCTGGAGGGGGCCGAGGCCAGCGCCCTGGGAGGAGTGGCCAGGGCCCAGGGGCGGATCACCGACCTGTTGCATCCGACCACCGATCTGCGGATATCTCTCCGGGATATCGACACCCGCGCCCTGTGGACACAGCTTCTGGGAAAGCAGAGTGATCCGGTCCTCAGCGGACTCACCAACCTGGAGGGCCGGCTTTCCGGGCCGGCCGATGATGTTCGTTTTCAGGGACAGATCTCGGCGCCGGCCCTGGACCTGTTCGGCCACAGACTGACCGATCTGCAGGGGACGGTCGCCAACCAGGGTTATCAGGTCCAGATCGATGAGCTCACCGCCCGGATGGATTGGGCCCGGGCGGGATGCCGGGGAGATCTCGATCTGTCCTCCTCGCCGCCGGATATCCTGATCGACTGGCGTCTGGAGGATATCGATCTGGCCGCCGCGGCGGAGAGCTTTGCGCTCGGCGGCGTCGGCGGACGGGGGTTCATGGCCGGCCGGATCGCCGGCCCGGCAACGGATCTGCATCTGCGGGGAGGCTTCCGACTGGAGGAGATGACCGGCCGTTTGCTGCCGGCCGATGCGCTGGCCGGATGCTTTTACTGGGACGGGCGGCGGATGAGCTATCGGGTGGCCGCCGAAGACGGATCCATCCGGCTGGATGGCGGGGCCGACGGCCTGTCCCCCCGGGCCCGGCAGGAGATCCTCCTGTTCCTCGATGCGGTCCCCGCAGGGGAATTGTTCGGCGGACTGCCCGGGCGGCATGCCGCGAGCACCATCGGAGGCCGTTGGATCATCTTCCTGACGCCCGCCTCGCTGACCTCCGCGGGCCAGATGGTGGTGTCAACACCGCAGGGAAGAACGGGGAGGTTTCGAACCGCGGCGACCGTCTCGCATCCGTGGGACAGCGCTCCGCTTGCCGAGGCCAGGCTCGAATCACGGGATCTGTCCGCCGCCGGCGCGCCCCTGGAGCTGTCCATCCATGCCGCCGTCAACCGTGAAGCATTCTGGCTGCGGGAGCTGTCTGTCGGTGACGAGCTGAACGGCTGTATCCGGGTGGGGCTCGGTGGAGATCCATCGCTGGATGGCCGGGTGAGCTTCTCCGGCATTCCGCTGAAAGGACCGGCGGACCTGCTGATGCCGTCCCCGGGGCGCAGGACGCTGGACGGGACTCTGCACGGGGGCCTGCGCATATACGGTGTCCGGCATGCCCCCCGGGTGGAGGGCCGCATCCAGGTTCGGGACGGACGGGTGGGCCGGATGGGCGGATTGACGGCGACGCTGCCCTTTCGTTTCCGGGAGGGCCGCCTGAGCCTGAACCGGGCAGAGCTCTTCTCCAACGGGCACCGGCTGCTGACCGTGGAGGGGCTGATCGAGAACGCCCGGCGCTGGCGGCTGCTGGTTCACGGGCAGGGGGTGGAGGCCGATCGGTTGGCCGGGCTGCTGCCGGATCGGATCGGCCGGGCCGAGGGCCGGATACAGGCCGTCTGCCTCCTGGAGGGACCCGTTACCGCGCCCCGCGTTCAGGCCCTGCTGAGCTGGGGCCCCGGCCGGCTCAACGGTCTGGGTTTCGAGCGGCTGCACGCCGAGCTGCGGAAAAGTCAGGCGCTCTGGCACCTGGACAGCTTCACCGTGGATTCCCCGGACTGGCACATCCGGGGCTCCGGCAAAGCTCCGGGAGACCTGTTCGGTTTGCCCGGTGAAAGGACAGCGGGCCAATCCCAGGAGCTGGACGTGACCATCGGAGCCGAAGGAGAGATCGTCTCCCTGCTGCCCGGCCTGACCGGTCTGGTCGATGACGCCGGCGGCCGGGGGGAGATGCTCCTGAGGCTGGGAGGTCTTCCCGGGGCGCTGGTGGTCGGCAGCGGGCGGTGCCATC
>Ga0272444_10002714_pt1 | contig 16217 bp, 5 predicted proteins | sample SSMForm13_FD_201033 | JGI IMG/M metagenome (GOLD analysis project Ga0272444, IMG submission 201033) | Marine sediment archaeal communities from Little Sippewissett salt marsh, Falmouth, MA, United States - SSM-Form-13 | ecosystem: Environmental > Aquatic > Marine > Wetlands > Sediment ...
AATCCTGCACCATCCTTTTGCTGGTCAAGCAGCGAGCTGCTCGACCAACGCCGGCTCCTCTTCCGTTTTCCGGTTGGCGACTCTGTAGATTCCACTTGCCATCGTCCGTACTTTCTCTAGCGCGCCAAGAGGCGTCGAACGACGAGTAACGATCTACTCGTCATCGTACTCACCAACCACGGCCTTTGATCAGGCGGATGATCTCCTTGCGGTGGAGGAAGGTCCCCACCACGCCGCGGAAGAGGAGACACGCGGAACCCAGCACGCCGCATATGTAGGTTGTGGATCTATATCAACAAGCTTCGATGCTGTGCGACCCCACACGACGGAAGAGCGCCGAACCCGAAAGCGTCACAAGCGACCACGCACAACAGGGAGTACATGAAATAGGCTCAGGGGTGCACGCCCTGAGCCTTGAGACGGAGCAAGCTCAACAAGGCCAAAGCGAACGGCCCCGCGTTCGAGATCCATTCCCTACTTCCGAGGCCGCTCCCGTCAAAGCGATACTACTGCGTGATCCCAATCTAGCACATCCGACGAGCCCTGATCAAGGAGTTAGGGGTTGAGCAGGGTTTCGCTCTTCCTGTGCATCACGTGCACCCAGCCAGACTACGGCAGATCCCCAACACATCCTCTCTGCCTACCCGCTGCAGGGGAGGCCATCGCTTTCAGTTCCAACAATCGGTGGGACACTCGCGCAGACCAAGTGATTAATATCACGCTCGTTGGTATCCAGGATGGCGCGTCCAGCTTCGGCAATGCCGCTGGCCCGATCCAGCGACGAAGCTGAATGCAACTGGAGCCGCGGCAACAGTGCTCCGGTCGAGATCTTCGAATCCCAGACCATTTCAGCCAAGCATCCTCTTTGATCGCACGCCGTAGCGAGTTCACGGGTTAAGCATCTCTTCGAATTCTTCCGGGCTGCTCACTTGGATCAGTACGCCAACGGTTGATTGTCCGATGAGAGGCTCACTGAGCGATGTGATAAGCCACCCCCCATCGTATTGCATGAGCTGGAACCCGCCGACGAAGTATTCACCATCGACCTTGTAGAGAACGCTCCGAGACGTCGCTGAGTCTGCGCCATAGACCGCCGCCTGTCGAATGAGGTTCTGTGCATTGCGTCCGTTATTCAGGAGATGAGATGCCCGGATGTCGACGATCTCTAGGTCGCGGAACTTGCTTGGGTTCATGTCTGTGACCACATCGTCAAGATCGACGGTGCCATCCGTAAGGATCTGCATCGTGAGGAACCCATCGTACTCCGGCGGCAGCACTACCGACAGCGCCATCCAGGACAGTTGCTGCAAGATGGAGTACTCCACAGCGTGCCGATTGCGGACGGCGAACAGCGAGTACTCCGAGGGAAGGTACTGCGTTGTGGGCGTCATGGCGCGGAGCCACGTGATCATCGCTTCGTAGTCGAAGCCCTCCGCAATCTCATCGACCGCGCAGGCCGTGAAGGCAGCATCGTAGTCCTCGGCCTTGACGCAAGCCGCGAAGTGTCTGATTGCGTCCTCTGGTTCTTCGAAGTGCCCAGAGGCGCCCATTGCTGAGATTCCAACGAGCGCGGATGCTAGGAGGATGTCCGCGAGAATGCCAGCCCATTTGCGAAACGTACCGAGTGCCGATTGAGTCTCTTGACAAAGCATGAAATCCCCCTCCGCATCAGTCATCCTGATCTTCGGACAGCGTGCACCGGTCCCCACGATCCTGTCTCAGATGCAGCGTAGCATCAATGCTGGATTGGGCGCAACGAAACGTCCTGGTGCCCCTCCCCAAGGCGTAGGAGCGGGTGTTGGAAGCGCCCTTGGCGGGGCAGTTTGGAGTCTGGGGGACTGCGTAAGAACGCATTCGTTAGCCATCTCGTGGTAGAGACACCATGCATCTGGTGGACCGCTGGACGCGGACGGGCCATCGAGATAGGGCTCCCTCGCGCAACTTGCTTAAGCGTAGGTGAGGCGCTCCTTTGCCTGCGGAATGGACCTGCCCAGCTTTTCTGCTGTGTCGATCCACTGCTAAATGATCTGCTTCGACGGTGCAGAATCGATCACCGATGTACGTGTTTGCCGGCCTAGACAAGGCGCTCGCTCGGTTCCCGTTTGCGATTCGATGCCTCCATTCGGACAACGTACCACTAACCCAGCCAAGAACCATGTCTTTCCGGGCATGGTTCTTGACTGAAACGACGGATTGCACCAGGATGGGGTACTCGAATCCGATGGAGGACCAATATGAAGACGTGGCGTTTTCTACTCGCTGTTGGCATTTGCTCTCTCTGGGGACTGCTGCCCGGCGTGGCGCAGTCGGATGCTGTGTTCTTGGGTATCTTTGCCGAGCCCTTCACGACGCATTCCGTCACTGGCGAACTCAGTTATCCCGGCGAATTGGACTGGTATGCGTTCGCCGTCGAGAGCGACGTTTCAACAGTGCACTTGCTCTGCGGGGGTGAAGACGTCTCAGGGATTCGCATGGTCGTCTTCGATGACCAAGGCGCACATGTGGGAACTTCCGAAGATGAAACCCTGACGGTGACGCTGAATGCCGGAACCTATCGAGTACGAGTCGATAGCCTCGAGAGTGCTGCACAGGACTACTCCCTTGTCGTGTCCACGGGAGCCGAGACCGAACCGAACGACGGGATTCTGGAGTCGGATGCTCTGGGCAGCTTCACCGACACGGTCTTGGTCATCGGCTCGCTGCTGCCACGAGGGGACGCCGATTTCTTCGGTTTCGAGGTACCGGAAGGGGTGAATCTCCAAGGGGTGAATGCATTTCTGCTGGAGACCCACGGTCCCTCGCTCGGAGACACCGTACTCGTTCTCTATCGGTACAGCGACTCGGAGCAGCGGTACCTCCCCGTTATGTCCGATGACGACGCAGGAGAGGACTACTGGAGCCGACTGTTGCTCCCTGTGGTCCCCGGGGACCGCTACGCCGTCCGAGTGGAAGAGACTGCGTACCCGCTGGACGGAATCGAGCAGTACGCCCTTGTGATCACACCGTTGACCCTGACCGCGGACCAAGAGCCGAACAACACGGTGGCCGAAGCCGTGGCACTGGAGCCGGTTTCGCCAACCGCGGCGACGTGGACCGCGGAGGGTCTGCTCGATGTCGACGATTCCATCGACTTCTATCAACTGACGCTTGACGTGCCAGCGCTACTTCAGGTGTGGACGGAGTCCCAATCCCATGCGGGTGGCTACGATAGCCTGCTATCGCTGTACACGTCTGGCGGGGATCTCCTTGCAGCGAACGACGATAGCGGTGACTCGCTCTGGAGCCACGTCGTCGTCCCGCTGGATGCCGGTAGCTACTCCATCACCGTGGAAGCGGCTACGGGGGACGCATGGATCCTTCCGTACCGCCTCCGCGCCGTCGTTCGGGACGTAACAAGAGCAACGGAGAGCGAACCCAACGAGTCCCCTGACACGGCGCAGGTCCTCGACTGGGCCGGCGGCGAGGCCACCCTCATCGAGGCGGCCATCGGGCAAGAAGGAGACATCGATGCCTTCCGCTTCACGCTCGATGAAAAGGCGACGGTCGTCTTCGAGACCGGCCCGATGCCTGGTTCAACGACGGATTCGGATACCACGCTGTCGCTCTACGATGAAGATCTCTCCTCGGTCGCCTACAACGATGATGCAAACGGATCCTGGAGCCGTATCGAGGAAACGCTCGAGGCAGGGACGTACTACATCATCGTGGAGTCCTACTTCTCCGATTCGTCGTTTGAGTACATGCTGCTTGTGACGGAACCACGATCCTCCATCTAGCACATCGGATCGGCCAGGCAGTGGTACAGGAGTTCGGGTTCGTCAAGACGTGGGATAGCTTTGCTGGTGGGGTGGAGACAAGGTTTCCCAGTAGCTGGGGATTTATGCTGCTGAGATGAGTCAGCAGCCTCTCAGCAGCGGGGACGTGCTCCGTCTTGGGTCCGGTCAGCATGACGGGACCGACGGTTCTTGGACCAGCGATCCCTGGCCGGCACCCAGCAGTTCTTCGACGTGCGCTGCCGGCGCCCGATCTCCTAGACTGGAATGCGAGCGCATTTCATGGTGCTCGCAAGCTGTCGTGCCGGACTGCTACCACACAGGCTACGGCAGCACACTCTGCAGGAGCCAGAGGTGCGACGCGCCTGGACTCGGCGCAGTAATCTCCACGACCCTGTCAGTATATGTGGTCTCGGGGTCTCCGGAATCACTCCCTGAATAGTGAAACGACCTCGTGGAATCGGCAATCGTCGTTCCGACGTAGACAGCGGTCAGGATGCGACCGTCATGGACCAAGCATAGCTGTGCCTCGGTGTTGGGATCGGCGGTCAGCTGGCGGGGCTCCGTGACTGTTGCCACGATTGGATCGTACACCACGGCGAACAAGTCCGGACCCGCCTCGCTGAAACCCTCCCAGGCGATGGCGACACGACCATCCTGCGTTTCTGTCGCTTCAAACGCATAGACGTTGAATCGTTCGATCGCCACGGATTCCGCCGCCCAACCCTCAGGGCCGAAGCGCATCGCCATCAGGTTGCTCTCCCCATTCTGTCGCTCACGAACCCACAGAAGGAGTGCACATTCCTCGTCCAGTACAACGAGGAACGGGTTGACGTCGTCGACGCCGTCGTCAGTCAACGACCCAGACACGCCTATACCACCAACCGTCTTGTACCGAAGTTCGGCGTCGCCGGCTGTCGTCGGATCACCGTCGCTGTCTTCGGCCCAGACGTAGACTACTTGATCCCCGACCTGAACCGCCGTCCGAGCATGCGCCACTTCGTGCTCGCTGACGACCGTCGGCGGAGCGAACGCCGAGCCATTCCATCGGGCCAGCACAACCGTGTCGGGGGACTGGGCAGTGGAGAACAGCTCCCCACCAGGATTCTCCACCCAAAGCACGCCGACCAAGCCACCTGTATCTCGGATCAAGAACGGCGAGTGATCGGGGACTTCATTCTCGGTGAGACGCCCCGGTTCCGTCCAACGATCGGATTGGCAATCGTACTTGGACCACACGATCTCAAGACCCGCGAGAAGATCCGGCGTGAGATCCTGTTCGGATGTCGGCGCCCGCGGTGGGGAGACGTGCTGCACCCAGACAGCGATCAGCGTGCCGCTCGCGTCGGTGTCCAGCACCACCTGCGCGTCGGGCAGAAGATTGTTGGTGACCGTTCGCGGTGGACTGATTGATGCCAGGCCGAGCCCGGTCGCAAATGCGACCTCACGCCCGAGCGGGAACGGTTTCTCGAGAACATCAGTGTTCCAAGCCAACGCCAGCGTTCCCTCCAAGTGGGCCAACCGCGGATGTGCCTGTGGGAAAACGTCCTCGATCAACCACAATCTGGCGATGTCCGATCCGTCATCCGCTTGCATCTCTCCGCGAAACGTCGAGAACGTTGCGGAAGCGTAAGGCCGTTCGGGAAAAACCCACGGGCCCTCGACGCACGTCGCGAATCCTGCCGCTGGAGAGAGAATCTGGCACTCAAACGGGAAAGAGAACGTCTTCGATGCACTAACCAGCCACAGGTCGACCTCGACCGTCACTCCAACCTCCCCCGAAAGCGTTAGGGACTCGAAGTCGAGGAACCCAAGATCCGTTCCCGGTGCAGAGAAGGTGGCCGCAAGCGTTCCCCCGCCAAATGCAGTGACTGATGCGATGGACACACTGAGGGTGAGGCTTGCCTGGAGACCCGCGGATAGCCCCACCGTTCCTTCGCAGTCAATCCCACGCAGGCAGCACCCTGGAGCCGCCGAAGTGAAAGAGATCCCGCCATGAATCCCCAACGAGAGACCGAGGCCGAGCTCGCCTCGGCGGCAGAGCCATTGCACCCCTCGGCCGATGAATGGAATCTCGCAGGCGGCGCGCAAAGCCGGGAACGCATCACAGAGATCGAACGTCTTGGAAACAGAGCCGTCCAACCCGACGGAGAAGTTGCCATTTCTCAGCGTAATCGGCGGACCGATGCTCAGCGTGGCCGCCCCTTCGGCCTCTCCACCTATGCCAAACGACCACTCCCCCCCGCTCTTCTCAAACGAGGCTGCACCGTCCCCAGAGACGCGTCCTGGACCCAAGGAGCTCAGAGACAACGCAAACTGTGACCCGGCATCCAACGAGTACGTACCGTTGACGAGTGGGACCCAGTCGGGGATCTGAAGTGAGACATCGATTGGAAGATTCGGGAACGCGAACGAAGAGGTGTACGCAACTTCTCCGCCCTGTGCCCTGGCTGAGAGAGGCGACATCCACACCAGCCAAGCGGGAACTGGAGCCACGGGAATGGAGAGTGCAGGCGTCGGGTACGGATCGGATACGACGGCCTCCCCGCTGGGCTTACGTGCATGCGCCACGGCGTAGATCGTGTTGACGTTTGGCCACTGGCGAAGGCTTCCTACGTCGCAGTTGTAGAAGGCCGTCGTACCGATCAGGTCTCCGGGCTTAACCTCTCCATTGAGGATAAACCGGACCGACTCTAGCGTATTCCCATTCGGCTCGACGTACGCAGTGTACGTGTTGTGAACCGTGACTCCACCGATGAACACGCGTTGCAGCAAGGGAGAAAATGCGGTAATCACCGGTTCGTCAGTCACTTCGACCGCCTGTGTGGTCGCCTTCGTCGACTCACCAAGCGTTGTCTGAATTGTGAGCGTATACGCGCCGTTCTTCTGATACGTGTGAGAGGTCTGTTTTCGGTCGTCTGTCTCACCATCGCCGAAGTCCCAGCGGTACATCAGATCGAGCGGCGCATACGTGGTGCATCCGGGGGCCCCTCCCGCCGTGTAGACCGGGCAGGGAGCGGCCTGCCCTAGTTGAGCCTCCGCCGCCAGCCACAACGGCTTGTCAAGCGCCACAACCCAGGTGCCATCGGGCTTAATGGTGAGAAGGGCTGGCTGATCGTCGGCCGTTTCCGGTTCGACAATCTGCGGATCGCCCAGGAGATCAAACGCCCCAACGGCCTTGCCCTCCCAGGCGTTGTTCGCTTCGCTCAGCTCCTCCACTGCGTTCGCGGGGTCAATCACTGCTTGGAGCATCGGCAACTGGCCGCCGTCGAGAGGAATCGCCTCTGGGAGCATCATCTCAATCGTCCAGTACTGTGGAAGCTGATCCCCCGGGGGGATGGCGACAAGCTGCAGGTCGACTGTTGTGCCATCGATCGTCAGCTGTGTAACGGGAGTCCCGGCAACCTTGTCTCCCTGATTCACAACCTTTCCCTTGATCAGAACACTGCAATCAAGTGGCAATGAAACCGGTGACACGCCGACCCTGTGTTGCCCCTGCGGAACGAGGCGTTCATCGCGGTGGCAAAATGCATCTGTCGATCCTGCTGGGGCGAACTCAACGCAAAGCGCTTCGGCGAACGCGTAGTCCGGCTTTTTCTCCTCCTCTTCCGCAATGTCGGGAGGCTGCGGAACCGCGGGCGTCTCGGAAGGCTCCTCCGGAAGAAGGCAGACGGTGCCCAGTCCATAGCTCGTCAGCCCGAAGATCGAGATCTTGCTGAAATCAGTCACCAACGTCGATTCGTATCCGAGGGCCTCGACGAGGAATCCGTCGGCCGTCGATTGTAGAGTGAACGGCTGGTTCCCTAGGGGAATCCTTCCACACTCAGTTAGGCTCCCCGAGACGGTGGTGGTCGGCTCGATAGAGACGTCGAAGTCGCCAGCATCGTCGGTGATTCCCGTCACTGACGGACCGGGCTCAGTCGGGGCAGGGATTGTCGGCATTTCTGTTGGGGGCGACTCCTCAGTGGATGGTGGTTCGCTTGGAGCCCCGCCTCGGCCGCGTAGGGCGACGGTCGTTGTGTGTACTTGGACAGGGTGCCCGCCACTAGCTGTGATCGTGAACTCGTCTGCGTATTCACGAGCCTGAGTTGGAGTGAAGGTGACGCCAAACGCGATGGATTGACCTGGTCCAAGCGTCATACTGTAGCTACCCAGTCCCGCCAATCCGAACGGCGAGGACGGAGGAGAAATCGTCACCTGAACGGCTGTCTCGCTTGACTCCAATACTCTGAATGTGTACTCCGCTCGGGCGGTCCGCCCGACAAGGACGAGCCCGAAGTCGATGCCCTCGCTACCGCCGGGAGCACCTCCGGGCGACTCGAACTGCGAACCTGATGTCTGCACCGGGATCCCCAGAGATAGAAGAACGAAGAGCCCGATTGTGAAGAATCGGTTGGCCATTACAACCACCTTCCGTACTTGGGGGTTGGGCGTGTGGTGTGGCGGCGATTCGATCCGTGCGTTGACGGTGGACTACACCATCATAGGCCGGACTGATCGAGAGGGCAAATCAACTCGGAGTCTCCGTTGCGTGAGTGTCACAAGCGGTTGCGGATATCAGAACCTTTCGGATACGCATTCGCGCAGGGCCTGACAGGATCCTGAACCGCCCCGGGTTTTCCGGAGGCTTCATGGCGTGAGTCTGGCAACCATTGCCGGAGCCTCCTGATTCTCGTAGTGTAGCGCCGCGTACTCAACAAGGGGAATGTGCCCGATTGGCTCCAGTAGCCTTCGATTGTTGAACCAATCCACCCACTTGAGCGTTTCGAACTCCACGTGCTCCATGCTCCGCCACGCCGCCCTGTGTCGATCTCCGTTTGCCGCACCCACTTGCGCAGTGTCTCCGGGGCACAGCCAATCTTCGTCGCAATCGAGCCGATCGCTGCCCACTGGGAGCTGTGCTCCCACTCGTGCTCGAACACCATCCGTACCGCCCGTTCCCGCACTTCGGGGGAGTACCGTCCTGTCTTTGTCATACCTCCATCCTCTCAGCAAAACAGTCTCCGGCAATCCCGGGGCGGTTCAGTATGTTCAAGTCTGTATCTGGTTGACAACGCTGGCCATCTCGGTCTCGGGGCCCGCCGCCGTCGCACACTTCGGGAACGTGCTGAACACGGTCCAGGCACTGGGTGAGTCGGCAATCTTCGCTGTCTCAAGCGAAGCGGGCGGACCATGAGGAAATCGCTGGACTATCTGGAAGCCAGCATCTGCTTCAGTAGTGAGTCCGGAGCGGCTGGCAACACAACGCGCCCATCGATCGGGATCCCGGAGGGAGGGCTCGGTTTCCGGATCTCGCGCTTTGACTTCGCTGCTCTCTTCCACCTAGAGTGTTCTATATCCAGAGGAAGCTGGTGACCGTAGTTAGCTCACACCGGACGTGAAGTCAGGTAGTGATAGCCACTACAATAAGGAGGCTTCGATGAAGCGGGAGTGTATTCAAGGTGTACTTATTATCGTACTGCTGTTGACTGTCTTCACCCTGGTCAGTCAAGCAGGCACACCCGGTGAAGGATGGTTCCACATCACATCGCTCCGCAGTGGCAAGTGCCTCGAGGTCGCGGTATGGGACGAAGGCCAGATGGTAGCACTTGATCAGGGTGCGAATATCCGTCAGTGGGAATGCGTTGGAGGCGAGAACCAGCTGTGGCGTTTCGAGTCCGTTGGTGGAGATCTCTACGCACTCTACAACCAGCGAAGCGGCATGTGCCTCGAGGTCGCGAAATGGGATCAAGGCCAGATGGTCGGACGCGATCAGGGGGCAAACATCCGTCAGTGGGACTACGTCGGTGGTGACAATCAGAAGTGGCGACTCATCGAACTACCGTCGGGATACTACCGGATTGAGAGCGCCTTCTCTGGGATGGTGCTTGATGTCGCGCAGGGCAGCAGGAGTGATGGCGGCAACATACACCAGTGGGAATGGCGCGGCAGCGATAACCAGCTGTGGGCAATCGAGGGCATCGGTCAATCTCAGCCTTCAGCCAGCGCGATGCCGTTCAGTGACAACCTGGAAGGCGGCGGCGGCAAGTGGATACTGGAACAGGGATGGTCGGTGGGTTCCTGGCAAGGAGATAGATGTCTGGTCGGGACGCAGCACGCTTTCGCGACGATGAGCGCCGCTGATCACTGGACTGACTACACACTGACCGCGAATGTAGCGCTTCCCAACAAGGGTTGGCTGCACATAAATGTGCACACCGATTGGACCGGCCCAGGGCGATACTACGTCGGCGTGTCGAACCACACGGTGCGCCTAACACGCGAGTGGCCGATTGGCACCCACAAGGAGCTTGCAAGATCGGAAATCCTCCACTTGGATACATGCTGTCCGTGGAACGAGGTCACGCTTCTTGTGGGCAAGACCAGAATTCGTGTCTATGTAAACGGTGTGAGCTATATCGACCACACCGACACCACCAAGGCCGATGGTGTCCTGCAGGAAGGGGGAATCTCGTTCGAGTCTCAGGGGACCGCCGTCTACGTCGATGACGTTCGCGTCGTGAGCGGATACGAGATCCCCGAGTTGCGCTGCGAAGTCGCCCAGATGTGGATCGCCGGTGTCGAGATTCCCAATGCAAACGTCGACGGCTTGAACGACCGTGCGGAGTGGCGGCTACGTTTCGAAGGCTATGTGTCTGGCATGGGGTTCGCCTCAATAGGCTCTCATCTTCAGTGGTCAGGAGCCTGGAGCTCGAACAACGTTGCTTCAGGATGGCACTTCCCACTTGACTGGTATTGGGACATCGATCTTGATGACATCGGCTCGTATCGCCTCAAGATCGACGGGTACGAGTACGATGGAAACGGAAGTGATCCACTGGTTGCAGCAGCCGTTGCATTCCATGCTTCTCTGCATGCAACTGCGGCTTCGGGCGGACTGATTCCACCGCTAGATCCGATTTCGGCGGCCGCGGTGGCCTTCTTCGCATCACTGAACGACAACGACGTTCTTCCAACCCTTACGATCGAATTCGACAGGGACGAGAACTTCGGGCTGAGCTGGATCCCCTATGCGTCCACAGCGGGGGCTGGCTACAAGTTCACGTACATCCTGGAATATGAGGTTAAATGCAAACAATGGGATTGTCCATAGATCCTAGAAGAGTGAAGGGCAGCCTGAGACGCTGATTTTGTCCGATACGACGGAGCAGTCGGAGGCTACCTAGCAGCCTGTGTGAGTAATCCACGTAGTGCCGCGTCGGGCAATTCAATGAACGAAAGATGGTCTCAGCAGGCTTGGTCCAGTGAAAGACTGAACCGCCGTGGGTTTTCCGGAGGCTTCATGGCGTAAGTCCGAAAGTCAGGAATGGGGTGTCGAGTTTCGCGTGCTATCTAGAGGTTGACCTTCGCCCCGTGCTTCGGTCCCTAGACGCGATATCCGAATCGGGCCTCTGCTTGGGCGGAGAGTCTTTGCCGTCGAAGCCCGCCCGCAGCTTCTTCTACAGCTCGGAGTTTGCCCGATGGAGGCTGCAAGCTGCGTATCCTCCGGGTACGCGCGAGTTCTCCTGCGGAGAACATCGCCGCGGATCCTCAGTGCGGTACTCACGGCCCGCTCTAACAGAAGCCCAAGGTGCCCCTTGCCCCTTGGGCTTCTGCTACCGCTGAAGGGTTACGTCTGAACTCCGTTCGGTAGATAATCACGCGCATCACCCCGTACGTCATCGGTACCGACGCTCCGCGTTGCAGCACTGCTGCCGTCCGAAAAGGATTGCGCATCCATGAAGGCTGGTAGCCGACATCATAACCTGCCGTAATGCTGGGGCAGACTTAAGGATCGCAGGTACCGACACTCCGCTCGGGCAGCTGGGCTTCGGGTGGGAGACCAACTTCCTAGGATTAAGGGCAGCCGTGCGCATCTTCCCCATACACGTCTGGGCACCAATCCTGCCAGTCCGGGATGCCGTCTCCGTCCGAGTCCTCCCATTCCGGCGACGGGCAGCCATCGTTCTCCGGTGGACCAGGCTCGAATGGGCACGCATCCTCAACATCCGGAGTCCCATCAGCGTCCGCATCGGGATGCTCCCCGTAGATCGGGCAGCCATCGTTGTCTGGTTCTCCCGGCACGTCCGGACACAGATCTTCGTCATCGGGGACGGTGTCGCCGTCTGAGTCTTCGGCACCCGGCCCTGTCGGCATAAACGGGATTGCAGTAGAGGCCTCTGGCTTGGCCACGGTCACGATAATGGTCAACGTCGCGCGTGTGAGACCGTCCGAATCGTACCCCGCATAGACAGCGGTCGAGGAGGAGACCAATGCGAAGGGCAAGAAGCCAAGGCTGACGACGATGCCCGAAAGGATCCAGCTCGTTTCGTCAAGCTCCATTCCGGGGAGCTCACCGCTCACCCGAAGAAGTCGCTCGACGCCAAGATTCGTCAACGCCGAGTCGATCCCATAGGGAAGCGGGACGGTGACGATTGAGAATCCCGACGGCCTAATGGTAAAGGCCCACGTGTAGCTTGCAGGAGCCTCCTCTGCTGCTGCAACTGTGACCGTCGACTCAAGTTCAAATGCCTCTTCCGAAACCGCCTCGTAGAGGACGGCTGTATTCGTGAGTGTCGCGGGGGCATCGACAACCAAGGCGCTGTAGTAAACAGCGACTTCACCGCCCGGAGGCACGCATCCGTGCCAGTTGATGAGGTCATCGAATGGATCGCTGCCCGGGGGCCATACCTCTCCGCTCGTCGCTGACGCTGAACTCGGAATCGACTCCAAACCCGCCGGAATCGGATTCGTGAGCGATGCGATTGCGAGCCCCGTTCCGCGATTGGTGATTCGGACGGCGTAGTGCACCTCATCTCCTTGCACGCATTGATCCTTGTCGCTTTGGGCGGATGAATCCTTCAGATCCGGCACGACCTCAATTTCGTCCCAAGGCCACAGGGGGGCGCCGTTGCACGTGCCATACATACCGTGCTCTGATTGCTCACCTTTTGTCGTCGCGGTGCATACTCCTTCGCACAGGCTTCCTCCGAGTGCCGCGCACTCTGCCGCACTGCTCACCTGTTTGCAGCCGAACATGCCTCCGCACTCGAACGAACAGCATCCGCCCAGCAGCTCAGGAGAGCCAGCGCCGTACTCGCCATCGTCGGCTCCCGTCGTCTGCACAGGTGTCGGAGACACAGGTGGAGCGGGTGCTGGAGTCGGGGTCGCGACCGGCGTCGGGGCAGGTGCTGCCGGCGTGCTGGGCGTCGGCTGCGGAGTGGGTGTGGTGACCCCTGGCTGAGGCACCGGAATCGGAATGGAAACGGGCGTCGGCGTGCGCACAGGTGTCGAAGGAGTCGTCGCTGGTGTTGGCTCGGGTGTTGGGCCGGGTGTTCCACCGGAAGTCGGCGTTCGTACAGGCTCGGACGCTCCGGGCCCGCGTCCAGGCACCGGACCGCCCCCTCCTCCCGGTCCTCTCGGGGTGACAACGGGCGGTCGCGGCGGCGGGGTTCTCGTTGGCGGGATCACGTACGGCGGTGTTCCGGGCGGCGGCCCGGGACGGCCGAACAACGGCCCACCGCGAGCCTCCAATTGCTTCTGCTCCTCCAGTTCCGCCCTCTCCGCTTCGATCTCGGCCTCAAGCTCCTCGATCCTCTGGTCGACCTGCTTCGCCTGCTGTTTCAGGTCTCTGATGGCCGCTCTTGCGTCCTGGATCCTATGCACAAGCTTGTTGTGCGCCATCTTCAGCCCAATGGTTGAACTCGGATACGAGAAGACCGTCGCGGCAGCCCCGCCAACCGTGACAACGATTACTAGAGCCGTGCCACCGCTGCAGATGGTAATCGCGATGCCAACGCCGGTGGCCACAACGCCGGCGGCCGCAGTGACAAGCCCCCTGACGCCGGTGCGCTCGGAGAGGCGGGCGTCAATCTCAGCAAGGGCGATCTTGTCCGTCTGGATCTGCGTCTCGATCTCTTCGATCTCCTCCTCTATCTCCTCGGCACGGCTCTTCGCTGCATCGAGTTCGGCCCTCTTCTCCTCCAGCTCTCGCTCCAGTTCACCCTCGCGAATCGTTCCAAGCCCATACGGGTCGATCCGGTTGGTGGGGTTGTTCCCGACGTAGGTATAGACGTTGCCGCCGACCTGCTGACCGGCGGTATCGGGTGAGAGGAATCGGCCGAGATCCGGGCTGTATTGACGCGTGCGAAGGTCGTACAGGCCGGTCTGCTCGTCGTAGGCCGCGCCGGCGAATCGGTACGGGCTTGCTGGATCGCCCGTTGTCGTCATCGTTCGTCCGAATCCATCGTATGAATAGGAACCGGCAACCTCGGCGCTGGGCGTTGTGAGTAGAATGACGCTACCCAGACCGTCGGCGTGGACGAAGTACGGCGAGCCTTCACGTGTGAAGATCAAGGGTTCGTCGAGTAAGTCCGAGTGAACGACGCGCCCGACCATGGCTCCATCCGCATCGAATTCGGCGACGAGATCCTCTCGGTCCCAGAGGTAGAATGAGGCGTCATTGTCCTGTTTCCGCTCGTGGAGGTAGCCAAGCGCGTCGTATTGATACGTCACGGGCTCACTGCCCGGCTTCTCCACGGACGTGAGGCGTCCGCGATGATCGTAGTCATATGCTGTCACAACGTTCGCCTCCACATTCGTTATCGCGCTGAGGTTGCCGTCGATGTCGTAGCGGTAGGCTGTCGTTCCTCTCTCCGACGAGCTTCGGATCAGCTGGTTATCGTCGTTGTATGTATAGACTATCGATTCCTTGTTTGAGATTCGCTGGAGACGGTTTCCGGCGGGATCGTACGCGTAGCCAACGGACGAAGGAACAGCCCCATGACTTATCTCGCCGATCAGTCGATTGGCGGCGTCGTAATTGTAGGAGACGGTCTCGCCATCGTCGCTACGAACCGACGTCCGATTTCCGACAGGATCGAGTTCGTAGTCGAACGATTTGAGGACAGAACCGGTCGCCCCGCGGTGCACCAAGGAGGTCAGGCGGCCGTCCGCGTCGTAGGCGTATGAGGTTACTGTCCCATTCGATCGGCGGATCTCGGCGCACCGCCCTGCGATATCGTAGGTAAGAGAAACTGCAGTAGTACCGTAGCTTGCGCCGATGACCCGCCCAAGCCCGTCGTATGTATAGCTCGTCGGGCTTTCGTCGGAGATCTCCACGGTCACTTTGTTCCCGGCGGCGTCGTAGCCGTAGCTTAGCTGTTGTCCGATGTCGAGGTCCTCGAGCGCCACGATTCGCCCCAGTGAATCATAGCGAAGGGCAATCCGGCTCGTCGTGTCCACTGAGCTGATAAGTCGCCCCTCAGGATCGTAGTCGAAAGCGGCCGTGGTACCGTCCGGTCGAGTCTCCGCAATCAGCCGCCCCGCGGCGTCGTACGTAAACTGCGTCGCAGTCCCGTCACCACTCGTCCTCTTGGTGACACGACCGCTGGCGTCGTATGCGTACGTCCTAGTCCGACCGAGTGGCGAGATGACCTGTGTCAGGCAATCAGCGGGATCATATGCATAGATCGTGCGGTTCCCGTTGGCATCGGTCACCCACGTGACATTTCCCACTGCATCGTAGCCGTACGACACCGCCGCACCCAAGGCATCTGTAATCGACGTGGGTCGGCCGAGAGCGTCGCGGTCAATCCGCGTTTCGTTCCCGTTTCCGTCGATCACGGAGACAAGGTTACCGAGTGCGTCATAGCCGTACGCTGTGCGATGCCCCATTGGCGTCACGGATTCGATCTGCCTCGACAGGGCGTCGTACCGATACTCGCGCGCACGCCCTGCGGGGTCGATTTCCCGAATCAAGTTACCTACGGCGTCGTAGATCCGCTCGGATCGCGCCCCCAACGCATCGATGGTCACCGTGAGTTGGCCAAGCGGGTCATACTCGTACTCGGTTCGGAAACCCGCTGGATTCGTTCTTGAGATTGTGTTGCCGACTGCGTCGTATGTCATCCTGCGGATTGCGCCGGACGCATCGATTGTCTGAATCAGGCGATCGAGCGAATCGTAGAAATAGCGAGTCGTGGCGCCACACCGATCCGCTTCCGAGGCGACGTTGCCGACAGCATCGTAGGTGAAGGTGCTCTCAGCCCCGAGCGGATCGACTACACTGACGAGCCGATCGAGTGCATCGTAGGAGTAGAAGGTCGTCGCGCCTTCGGCGTCGTTCAGCCAGACTCTGTTTCCCACCGCGTCGTAGGCGTATTCCGTTGTCTGGCCGAACGGGTCGATGACGGCAACAACCTGGTCGTTGCCATCGTAGATGTATCGGATGGTTCGTCCTGCGCTGTCCGTTTCCGACAGCAAATTGCCGGCCGGATCGTATGCGTAGCGGGCGGTCTGGCCAAGAGCATCTGTGATAGAGGCGACGCGCCCCAGCGGATCATACGAGTAGCAAGTCGTTCCACCGAGAGAGTCGGTCGAGGAAATGACGTTGGCCATACCGTCGTACTCGACCGACGTCTCCCCCGCCAGTGCATCAGTCATCTCAACAACACGCCCTAGTGC
>Ga0272444_10002717_pt1 | contig 16204 bp, 15 predicted proteins | sample SSMForm13_FD_201033 | JGI IMG/M metagenome (GOLD analysis project Ga0272444, IMG submission 201033) | Marine sediment archaeal communities from Little Sippewissett salt marsh, Falmouth, MA, United States - SSM-Form-13 | ecosystem: Environmental > Aquatic > Marine > Wetlands > Sediment ...
GTGCCGGTTTTCGTGTTAACCAAAACACGGAGCGCAGGTTGCAGCGAGAGCCCGGCTAAGATCCCCTCTCCAGGAGACGATCCAGGGGGCTTGAAACCGCCGACAGGTCTTTTTGCATGACATGGGTGTAGATCTTGGTGGTTTTGAGGTCGGCATGCCCCATCAGTTCCTGCACCACCCGGATGTTGTCGCCGTTTTCCAGCAGATGCGTGGCAAACCAATGGCGAAAGGTATGACAGCTGACCCGTTTGTGGATTCCGGCTTTCTCCACCGCTGCTTTGACGGCCTTCTGAAGGCCGGACGCCAGCACATGGTGCCGCCGGTTGGCGCCGCTGCGGGGGTCGCAACTCAAATTCCTCCCCGGAAAAACATATTGCCAGCGAAATTCCCTGGACGCCGACGGATACTTTCGCGTCAGGGCCGACGCCAGATACACTTCACCGTATCTGTTTTTAAGATCTTCGACATGAAGATCCTTCACTTTCTCCAGGTGCAGCCGCAACTCCGATTGGACCGCCTGCGGCAAAACCGTCGTCCGGTCCTTGCCCCCTTTTGCCTGGCGCACATAGAGCAGACCGCGGTCGAAATCCACATCCAGCACCCGCAGACGCACGCATTCCATCAACCGCAGGCCGCATCCGTAAAGGATCTTGGCCAGCAGCAGGTGCGTTCCCGCCAACCCGGCCATGACGCGCCCGACCTCGGCCTGGATCATGACGGTCGGCGGCCGGACGTGCCGTTTGGCCCGCACGGGCTCGAGCTGCTCCTCGATTTCCTGGCCGAGGACATGGCGATACAAAGAAGACGATGGCGTTCAGCGCCTGCCTTTGGGTGGCTGCCGACACCTCGCCCCGGGTTGCCAGGTGGCTCAAAAAGCCTTCGATATGGACCTTGCCCATTTCCGCAGGGTGGATTTTGGCGCCGTGAAACCTTTTGAACCGGACAATCCAGTTACAGTAGGTCTGTTCGGTGCGGTAGGCGTAATGATGGTAGCGCAGCACCTGAGGAACCTGATCCATCACCTTCAAGCTCGGATCCGGTTTGAATCGCGGGCGTTTTTGATTTTCCATGAATATTGAATATCGTCAGGCATACATGGAAATTTCAGGATCCATTTTTCCATTTTTTGCACTGTAATATGGCAATACGTGGAAATTTTTCCACGTATCAACACTGTTCGGCTGTGGGACGCAAATTGCCATAATGAAAGATTTAAATGATTAAGGAAACAGAACAAAAATAATCATTGATTGTTGATAAGGGGTTGGTTGCAATGTTTCTCAGGATGTCACCTGATGAGCGGCTTCTTGCCAATGATAACATGGTACGTAAAATTGTGGAGCTTAGAAATGCCTACAAGCAGCGAAAAACCAACCGTATTAGATCTGAGCGCAATACTTGAAGGGCTTTTAAAGGCGGACATAAAATTTATTTTGGTTGGTGGCCTTGCTGCCGTCGTGCAAGGATCCCCCGTCACCACAATGGATGTTTAAATTTTCCATAACCGATCTTCCGAAAATATATCCAAGCTGTTTGCGTTTCTCAAATCGATCGACGCAACATACCGCCGACCGGACGATAAGGTGATCGGGCCAAATGAGGAGGATATTTCGGGGATGGGCCATTTTCTCTTTACGACTCGATTTGGACCACTTGATGTTTTGGCCTTTATTGAACAGGGAAAAGCTTACGAAGATCTCCTTGAACATACAGTGGAAATTGAGTTTAGGAGCCATATTATTCGAGTTCTTAACCTTTAAAAATTGGTTGAGCTCAAGAAAGCATCAAGAGATCCTAAAGACAAACAACGACTGATGGTATTGGAAGAAACATTGAGACAGATGAATGAAGATTAAGGCATTGACTTGGAACTGATAAGGAACAGCGCTCAGAATGACGGCGTCGATTAATAATTTCGCCGAACAAAAGCTTTGACAGGGGCGTGGGTTGCGCTGGCGCTCCACCCGCGCCCCTCAAGCTTGACGTTGGGCGAATATGTAAATTGCCGAAGGAGGTGATTATGAAGCGCTCAATTCGAACTGTATTTGCAGCCACGTTCATAATCATTGGAGGGACGGATGCCATGGCGATCGAAGAGGCGGCATACACCGTTGTAAAACAAGAAAACAGGTTTGAGATCCGCGATTATGCACCGCACATCCTCGCCGAAACCGTTGTGGAAGGAGATCTCGAGGAGGCCGGAAAAAACGCATTCAACAGGCTCTTTCGGTATATCTCCGGCGACAACCGGTCGCGTGCCAAAGTGGCCATGACGGCACCCGTTTCCCAAGAGCCGATGGGAGAGAAAATTAAGATGACAGCACCCGTAGGACAGCAGCGTGTTCAGGAAAAGTGGGCTGTAAGCTTCATGATGCCAGCCTCGTACACTCTGGAAAACCTTCCGGAACCAGATGACCCAAAGGTCACATTGCGCCAGGTTCCAGCTCGACGGATGGCCGCAGTACGCTACTCCGGTTTCTGGAACGAGAAGGGCTACCTACGATACAAGGTGGAACTGGAGTCATGGATTGAGAGAATGGGCCTTAGCATTGTGGGCAAGCCGATATGGGCTCGATACAACCCTCCTTTTATGCCGTGGTTCTTGAGGCGGAACGAAATTCTGATTCCGGTCGATGAAGGCACCGGCCATGAAGAAGCCCAACAATCGCATGGAGAAGCGACTCAGTGAATCGCGCCGGGCACGGTTCACTGAGCGCCTCATGCGTATGTTAGCCAGCTAATCAAACACATGTTAAACCCAAGCGAAATCACTATGAGGAATGAAATAAAACGATGCAAAACATGCAGCGTGCTGATTGCCGCAATTATTTCCGTATCATCAATACAGCAGGCCGACGCGTGCACTGGGATCACTCTTGTGGCGGAGGACGGGGCGGTCGTGTTCGGGCGCACCCAGGAGTGGGGAACCTTCGATCTTCGTTCGCGGGTGGTTATCATTCCTCGCGGCTACGCCATCCAAACTGAGATGCCCGACGGGAAGAAGGGGCTTGCGTGGACAACCAAGTACGGGGCCGTCGGACTGGACGTACTCGAAAGGAACCTCCTGATTGACGGGATGAACGAAAAGGGCCTCTCCGTGAACCTGTTCTACAACGAAGGCTTTACGGAATACGCAGAATACGATCCAAAAAAGGCCAGCCAGAGCGTCCCCATCCTGGCCCTTGCACCCTATCTGCTGACGACCTTCGAAGCGGTCGATGAAGTACGAAAGGCCCTCGCCGACTTGCCCGTGGTGGGCGTGCATGAGGAGGCGATTGGAGGCACGCCACCGCTTCACATGATGGTGACCGATCAGAGCAGCAAGGCGATCGTCGTCGAGTTCACCAATGGAATCACAACCATCCACGACGCCCCGCTTGGTGTCATTACGAACGGTCCGAATTACGACTGGCACATTAACAACTTGCTCAATTATGCAAACGTCGACGTGCCGCTGCCCCACCGAAAGTTTGAAGACTTGAGGTCAATGAAGTTCGGGGCTGGTGCTCGGCTGTACGGTCTTCCCGGTGACCTCACCTCGCCCTCCCGCTTCCTCCGCGCTGCGGCCTATGCCAGCACGGCACGGAAGACAGCCGACGGTAAGGAGACGATGTACGAGATATTCCGAATTCTGGACAACTTCAATCTCACCGTCGGAACCGCAGCCGCCGAGGGAGGGAGCGAACTCAACCAGGAGGGCATGCGCAGCTCAACGATTTGGACCACCGCCTACGATACGAAGAACCTCGTTCTTCAATACCACACCATGCACAACCGTCGCGTCCGCCAGGTCGATTACCAAAAGATAGATTTCGACGCCAAAGAAATCGTCCGACTTCCACTTGACCAAGTGAAATCCCAAGACATCGAAGAGTTGATCGTGCCGAAAGGGGGGGAAATGATGGCTGGCGGATGGAGTGAAGGAGAGATCGATCAAACAACGGAAGATGCAGTGGTGTTTGTGCTGAGCCGGATGAATACTTCGGGAAAACTCAAACGCATAGTGCAGGTGAAAAAGCAGATCGTGAAAGGAATGAACTACGACATTACTTTTGAGCTGGACAACAATACAGTTTGGAATGCTGTCGTTTACCGGGACCTTTCGGGAGAATTTTCGATCACCAAAACATCAAAGATTCGATAAATCGCCAGGGATAGCTTCAATTGTGGCCGGCTAACAACCGGTTTGAGAGGGACGCGGCAAAAATCGCGCCGCGCCCCTCATCCGTAACGTTATTTTCAGCTTAAGTTCAGTGAGAATATAGTACAGTGTGAAGGTGAGGGATTACGTGTAACTATGATGTGAAGGGAGGAATGATGATGTTAGCGCCGTCAGTCTCAAGAATGTTCCAGATTCTAATGATAGCAAGCGTAATGAGTATCGGAACCATGTGGTTCGATGCGGCTCACTCCGATGTGCGAACGCAAGCGATTGTAACCGTGTACTCTGATGGTAAGGTCGTGGCAACCTATGAGGCAGTAGACCGAGGTCGCATGGAAAACAATTGCTATGTTTTTCACATAAGGAAAGGTGTCCAGGACGTTGAGGTGCGCGTCTGCGGTACTTTCACAGTAGAGCAGGTGCGGTAGTGGAGTGTGTTTTAGACATCGCCGAACCTAACGAACGGCTCCAGTAAGACGCGGTGCAAACACCGCACCGCGCGTCCAATCCGTACCGACAAGCGGACCGCTCGCTTAGGCTCGTTCGGCCTTCGGACGTCCGCCAACGAATGATCGTAGCTACGAACGTGAAAGTCGTTCCTCAATCAGTGAAGGATTGTCATGTGGTTGCACGCATCCTGTTTCCTTGAATTCAACATTCCGGTTCCAACTCCGTTCTTGCTCATGCTGCGCCCCCGGAGTGGATGGCAGCAATGGGTCGGGCGCGAACAGTATGTTTTGTCACCCAGCGTATCGGCGGTCGAGTTCACTGACTTGTTCGGCAACCTGTGTCAGCGGCTGGTCGCACCGGCTGGGTATTTTTCCGTGCATACATCCGTTGACATCGAAACTGCAGATGCATCCGACACGGCCCATGGAGCCCCGTTTGTCGAAGTGCAACAGTTGCCCTATGAGACACTACCGTTCCTTCACCCAAGCCGGTATTGTGAATCGGATCGTTTCACTGAAATGGCCGCATCGCTCGCTGCAGGCCGGGGCGCTGGCTACGACCAATGCACTGCAATTGTCGATTATATCCGCAACACGGTAAGGTACACGCCTGGTGCCGGACAGCAGATCATAAGCGCCTCCGAGCTAAACGAGTTGGGAAGCGGAGTATGCCGGGACATGGCCCATTTGGGCATCGCTTGTTGCCGAGCGCTATCGATACCGGCTCGAATGGTCGTGGGCTACCTTGAGACGCTTGAACCGATGGATCTTCACGCTTGGTTCGAGGCCTATGTTGGAAATCGGTGGTACACGTTCGATCCAACACAAGCCGATCTGCAGGGAGGTCGTGTCGCAATCGCTTTCGGCCGAGACGCGGCCGATGTTGCCATCTACACACAATTCGGCGATCCAGTGAGCCTGTTAAGCATACACGTCAATGTCGAACGAATGGCCGGACCTCCTTTCTGAGGCAGTACTTAGCGACGATTTAAATCGGCGAAAAAATTGCTGCACCTGACCGGGTGGGCGGCAGCGGTTTTCGGTTTTGCTTGCAAGATAAAAGTTTATTCCCTTTTCAAGCATTTTTGCTTTCACCCCACCCCGCCGGTGAGCTCAACCGTCGGCACCAACAATGTGATTGGGTTTTGACAAGTGAAGACCACACAATATTTTGATTATACGAGGAACCGCCCAGACCGTTCTCAGATCAAAGAGGATTGGATAAAGGCGGTTATCGAGAAACCTGAAAAAGTTGAGATACAATCAGATGGAAGGATCAGAAAGTGGGCCAAAGTATCAGAAGTTATAAAATACTATAGGGTTATCTTGCTCGAAGATGGCGAAACGGTGCATAATGCGTTCTTTAATCGGTCATAAAAGGGGGAATAAAATATGAGATTGAAATATTTTTAAGATACGGACACTGCTCACATAGAATTCACAGACAAGGTCGTACATGAGACTAAATAAATAAGTGAGAATATCTATATTGACGTCGATTAAAAAGGCAACATTGTCAGCATGACCATAGAACATGCAAAAGATAATGCTGGGCTCTGGGAATTCTCATATCAAGAAATGTCCAATCAAAGAGTATAGAAATGCCGAATCAAGCAGTGCAGTGGACAGCCAGAGTCGTGCCATCCATTTTGCAGCTGTTTTGCAGATTAATTTTTTTTAAATTTGGCAAATGTCAGTGGGAATTTTGGTCGCCACTGACCGCTACCGATAGCCAAGAAAGAAAAGCATGCCTCCAACCATCTCATTGCCTGAAGCGCACCGCGTGCAGTTCCGTTCATTTACCCCCTTTCTACTGATCTCGTTCGGCATAGCTTGGGGTGTGCTTGGGCTGTACATCTTCCTCCCGGAATTTATGGGAACAGTGTTTGGCCAGCTCACCGGCAATCATCCGCTCTTCTTCCTGGCCGTATACGCGCCTGCGATCGCGGCGATCTCTCTTGTTACCCGCAACGGTGGCATCGCTGGTCTGCGGCGCTTCCTCAGACGAGCGTTGCTTTGGCGCTGCGGCGCAGCGTGGTATGTCTTTCTGATCATAGGCATTCCGTTGATCTTCATTAGCGGTTCCGCGCTCAGAGGGAACCTTTTTGCGGAACCGTTTCCATTTGCGTCCCTTCAGGCACTGCTCGTGGCGTTGGGCCTCGCCGCCATCAAAGGCCCCGTCGAGGAGTTCGGCTGGCGGGGGCTTGCACTTCCTCTTCTGCAAAGGAAGTTCGCTCCAATCTGGGCCGGGCTGATTCTTGGAGCCATATGGGGGCTGTGGCATTTTCCGGCCTTCCTCTTGGGCGGAACCCAGCAAAGCGAGTGGTCCTTCACAGCGTTCTTTGTTGGGTGCTTAGCAATAAGCGTCATCGCGACTGCATTGTTCAACAGGTCGCATGGCAGCATTCTGCTGTCGGCGTTCTTCCATTTCTCACTCATGAACCCGATATTTCCTGACGCGCAGCCCTACGACACGTACCTGTTGATAGTTGCTGCCGTCCTGATCGTTTGGTGGAACCGCAATAATATGTTCACAAAAAAAGGATCGATCACGGAAGTCATTCCACAAGGGTAAGGGATTCATGGCTAACCATGCCATGCACACGGACGGGAATTTCGCTGCGCTCCATTCCCACCGGTGATGCCTGACGTTATCTGGCTCAAAACAACAACCTGTATCACTGTTGTTTATAAAAATTGCAATTTGGAGAAAAAGCAATGACGATTCTTGATCTTTTCGCAAAACAAAAGCAACGCTTTCTCGATAAGTGCACACAATGCGGCCTATGTGCAGAGGAATGCCCAATTTTACCCTATACTGATTGTGCCGAAATTTCTTCCCAAGAAATCCAAGAGGGCATTTTTGAATACATTGAGAGCGGTGTCCCCAACCAGCGTGCTTACACCAAGGCTTTCGCATGTATGGAGTGTTTTAAATGCACGGCTGACGTGTGTCCGGAAGATATTAACCCGATGCTGATAAATGAAATCATAAAGGGCGAATATATCTCTAAAGGCTTGGCCTCATCTACTCTCAGTGATGGTGGAAAAGCCAATAGCGTGCACAGGATTCTCGCGGGTGTCCAAGTCGCTGATGATGATTTTAAACGAATATTGACACCAAGTAAAAAACGAAATGCAAGGTATGTCTTTTTCCCTGGATGCAACGTATATCTCCAACCAGAGAAAGTTTTGAATGCTTTGGACGTTCTCGATGCTATAGGCGATAATTATGCATTTTTGCCTGGCCTGGACTACTGCTGTGGTGACAACCAACTTTTTTACGGCGATGTCAGCAAAGGGAGTTCTAAGGCTAATGATTTTTTAGATGCAATTTTAAAATTTCAACCGGAAGCGATTCTTTTGTGGTGTCCGACATGCTTGTGCCGCTTTGATAAATACATTTCAGCCTCAAATGCCATACCTTTTGAAGTTTTGTCATTTCCAAAATATCTTTCTGAAAATATGGACAAACTGCCATTGACGGATTCTTCTTCCAGCACCGTAACTCTACACGAAGCCTGTAAATCAGCGTATACGGGACTTGACCTCCACGGTCCTCGCGACGTGTTACGGCAATTACCAGGCGTGAAACTGATAGAAATGGAACATAGCGGCTCCGATGCAATCTGCTGCGGTAGCGGGGCGGCTTGCTGGTTTCCGGACAGTTGTGCCCAGATCCGGGACAGCCGTCTTCAAGAGGCTGTAGAAACCGGTGCTCAGCTGCTTGTAACGGTATGCCATTATTGCGGTCAGACCTTTATTGAACAGGAGGCGCTTTATGATTTCAGTGTCACCAATTATGTTAACCTTGTCGCCAAGGCTATGGGTATCTATCGGGAAGACAAGTTCAGGCAATACAAATTGAGTAAAGATATAGATTTTATTTTTGAAGACGCGGGAAAGCGAATCGCTGGTTTACCATTCGGGGAAAAGCGGGTCATCGAGGTATTGGAAGCCGTATTTAAAAAGTAAGTTGCGGGAATTAAGTCGCGAGAAATATTACCCGATTTGATAGTTGTGCTTAATTATTCTCTCCTTGAGTTTAAAAAAATGCAGTACAGAAAATAATCAATAGTACAAAAACGCCATATAACCATCGCATGAAAGCGGAGAGGGCTTCCGCTGTGGCTCCAGCCCTGCCGTTTATGCGAAAGGTTATGGAGACCGTCGAAACAGCGTTATGCGACAGAAATTTACGATGGTTTCTTATTAATATGTGTACTGATCACACCCAAAAGAATTTAACAACCAGGAGATCGGGACATGTCGATCCTTAGAAGTTTCGAAGTTGAGAGACTGAACTTTTCACCCCCACTTACGCCACCGTTCAAACACAGAGGAGGTGTGTCGTCGTTTGGGGTGCGCCGATGGAGATCCAGTTCATTAACAAACTTCACGAGAGATCTTCCCAGCGTTCATGAGGGGGTTGACCTAGTTCCGGCGCTCAGTAACGATGAAGGCGAAGTTTACGGAGCCTATTGGGGAACGATCGCTGAACACAACGAAAATCGGGATACAAGTGGCAACATCATTGATGAGGACATTGGGATTCGATGCGAACCCATGTCCGTAGGTATCTTCGTTAGATATCTCCACATTATCAGAACAAAGACCTTGAGTAACGGCTTAACTGTCACCACGGCTAGTTTGAATGTCGGCGACAACGTACGCCCGGGTCAGCTCTTAGGGTACATTAGTCCCAACAATCCAGACCCGCATCTTCATTATGAATTACGAGCACTTACAGACCCCAATCAAGTCATCGCACCTGGAAGGCCGGTCGAATCATTTTCCATCGACCCTACATCGCTGCTGTATCGATTCGACGTCGGGAGATGGCCTCGGGCCAGAAACAAACAGATCGACGACTGGAGCTTCGAAAAATACCACCGGATCAGTCGATTGAGGATCGTCCCCTGGGTTGTTGAGCATCAACCCGGGCAGGTCAAATGGCACACCCAGAAACTTCTGCAGGTACTGATCGAAGATGACAATCTGCGGATCGCCTCAACGAACACCGGCGCCCATCAACAAAACCGGTTTTACCTTCCTATTGATGTGGCGACCCCTACGGAAAGAATAATGATAGATACGCTACGAGAAGCGTTTCTAAACAGTGCAAATATCAGATTACGCGGCCGCGTTTCATACTTCTTCAATGAACGCCTGATGATCGAGGATATCAGCCTCAGGCCAGCGTAGCCAAGACTGTCCCGCCTCTTCGTCTTCACGATGGAATGGGATTCTTGGGAGAAAATTTTTTGCGGAAGTTGGATAGTAGCATTCGTGCACGCAAACACGCATAAAAAACGGCTGCACTGGACAAAACCAGTGAGCCGCAAAATTAGGCTCTTGAGGCCATGCTCACGCAATTGCTCGTCCAGTACCTCGTGGGACTGTGCTGTCAGCGCGGTAACCCACCGGCTGTAGACATCACGTTCGGCGCTATGGTCTTGAACCCCGCAACCGGAAAGGATCTGACGTTGAAGTGACGGTGCCTCTTGAAGAGCCACCAGCGTGATATGCGGCTTCAAGGCGTGTGAAGTGAATAGGGAGAACAAGCCACGTGGTGTTGCGGCTGTCGGGCAGCTTTTGATCAAGGATTATGACCGCTGCAGCTCATAGGGATATTTTATCGGCGTCGGGCATCACCAAGGCTGCCGTGGTGGAGGCCGTTCGCCACCATCTGGAGGTGTTTGCATGAACATCGAAGATCTGCACGAGCTGCTCGTCGAGGCACCTACCGGGGGCGCCGAGGCGAGTGCGCTCGCAGTGGTTACGAGCCTTGCGCGCGACGGCGATTTGGCCGCGAGTCTCACTCAGTTGCGTGCGTTGGCGCGTGCGGTCGGCTGCGATGCGGCGCTCCCGTTGCTCGCTCAAGTCACCTCCATGGACGGACTCCTCGCCGCCGACCTTCCGGCGCCGCTCGGCGCCTACGCTGCGGCGCTGCACCCTCGAACCTTCCTCGCAAACGTGAAGCGCCTTGCGACGCGGCCGAGCAGCAATGACGACGGTGCGTTATCGGGTTTGAGGCGCCTGGTACTCTCCCGCGATGTGCTGCAGCACGAAGCTCTGAAGGCGCACGTCCTCACGGCATTGGCGGGGCTGATCGACATGCATGAGCGGATTGGCACGCTGACACCGAGTCATCTGATGCCCATTCTCGATCATGTGCTGGCTAACGCCCGCATCGTCGAGGGCCGCGAATCCGACGATTCCCTGCACTTCGGCCGAGAGAGGCTCCTCGATCTACACAGCACGGGGACTCTGTACTTCATTATCACTCATGAACTTGGCCACAATGTTTTCGATCGCTTCCTGGGCAAAGGCAGTGGTGCCGGAGCCGCCGGACATGATGCCGCACTGAGCGAGCTTGCCGCAGCGCTGCCGCAGCTCATGGATTCCGCCTGCGAACTGCACGGGCGGCAGTTCGAAGTCAACGATGCACGCGCCTTTCTCGCATTAACGGGCGTGCGATTGCTGTGTACCCACGAGCGACGACCGGGTGGCCCGTACTTTCACATGTCGCTCATGCAGTCCGGAGGCCCCGTCGACCTCCACGTGGGAGCGACGTATGCGCGTTTCGTGCTGGCCCTCGTCGGTATCGAGCCATCACGTGCGGCGGCCGCGTGGTCCGCGCGCGGCGCTCTGCACTTTGGCTTCCGAGGGGATCAGCAGGATGTCTTGCGAGCTATACCTCCCAACGAGGTCATCGCGGCCCGAATACAGAAGGCCCTTACCGAGGGCCCAGCATGGATTGATGCGCTGCGGGCAGACGGCCGGCTCGGGGAATCGGAGCGCGATGTGCCGATTGCGCTCGGGGTGGAGCCCCGGCGGCCGTGTGGGTATGGCGACGACTGCGAGCGCGCATTCAACGATCTTAACCTCGTCGCCCAGGCAGACGCAGTCTCCTCACTTGGCGCTTTGACCGAGCCGCAGGCGATCCCCGTCCTCGCTGCAGCCTGGCGTTGTGCCGCACCCGCTGTCTTGCGGCGGCTGCTGCACGAGCAGGTGGGATTGCAGGAGAAGCTGAGCACTGCCGACTGGCCGCTCGGTGAGATCGGGGCAAGTCTGTGTGCGCTGCGCGATGAGCATGGCGTGGTTACCTACCACGGCCCGACTGTGTCCGATATCGGTGCGGTGCTGCATGCGCTGCGTGACTTCGGCGTGCCGCTCGACGGTCCAGCCGACGCCGATGGCCGCACCTTGCTGGTTCGGGCTGTGTTCAAAGGCCCCAGCCTCGTGCGGCTCGCGCTCGACTGCGGCGCCGACCCCGATCGCGCCTCCGCCAATGGCGACACACCGTTGTTGGCTTGCGCGACGGCGGGTAGTGTTGCAGTGGCCGAGGCCCTCGCGGCGGCAGGAGCGTCGCTCCAGTCGCGTGACCCCGAAGGCCGGACCGCGTTGCACCGGGCTGTGGGACAAAACCACGAGGAGCTCCTGGTCTGGCTGCTCGCGCACGGTGCGGAAGTCGACGCGCGGGACAGCAACGGTGAGACCGCCCTGATGCGGGCGCCAACTCGATCTGCGGTGATGGCACTCTGCGATGCCGGCGCTGCCGTCCAAGCGGCAACCGGCGAAGGGGTGACGGCCCTGCACTTCGCGGCCCGGTACGGTCGATCAGAAGTCGTGCATGGACTCCTGAGCCGGGGCGCTGACCCCGACGCGGCTACCGGTATGGGCGAAACGCCATTGCACTATGCCGCGTTGGCCAACGCGGGTACGGATTGCATGGCGGCGTTGCTCGATGCGGGGGCGGACATCGACGAGGAAACGGACGAAGGCGTTACAGCGCTCATGGTGGCTGCCCGCACTGCGCACCTGGATATGGTCGAATGGTTGCTCGATCACGGAGCTGGCGTCGATGCGCGCACTGTGACGGGCGATACCGCACTCATCATGGCGAGCGACGGCCGCAACGAGTGGGCTCGGGACTTTTCGTTCAACAGTCGGCTCGAGCAGTGCCTGCGTTGCTTGGTACAGGCCGGTGCCGACATCAACGCCGCCAATGATATGGGTGTTACCGCGGTGTATGCGGCCACATGGGGTTTCGATGCGGGGCGGGTGAGCTGTCTCCTCGAGCTGGGTGCGGATCCGAATATTGCTGATCGGGATGGTCGTACCCCGCTCTCGGTGGCGCAGGCAAAGGGACATGCAGCAATGGTTGAGGCTCTCACCAGTGCTGCACGCACAAAGGGGAACGCATGAACGAATCCGCGCTTGCGCGCGCTCAGCGCGCCATCGAGCTCGCATCACGCGAGCGGTCCGACACGCTGGATCTTCACGGGCTCGGGCTGAAGACGTTGCCTCCTCTGACAGCCGGACTTCGGAGCTTGCGCCGACTGGACCTCAGAGGCAATCGGCTGCGGACCCTGCCCACCGAGCTCTGGCAGCTCGCTCACCTGAAGAAGCTCGATCTGTCGGGCAACCGCATCGGAGTGCTCGATGCAGGGATCGGCAGTCTGCACGCTTTACGGTCGCTCGATCTGTCTGAGAACCGCTTGAACGACCTGCCGCGTAGGTTGGCGGCTTGCACGAGCCTTGAACGCTTGAGCTTGTTCGGCAACCTCTTCTGGACCTTGCCCGAGCCGGTACTGTCGCTCTCGGGGCTGCGATGGCTGGATCTCGCCAGCAATCGTTTAGAGAGGCTGCCGGATCTGCGCAGTCTGACCAACCTCGAGGTTCTCGACCTCGCCAGCAATCGCCTGTCGGTGCCGCCGGCCGGACTGGTAAGGCTGAAGGAACTTCGCACGCTCGACCTCTCGCACAACCGTCTGACCTCTGTCGACGAGCTGGTGTTGCCCGGGTCCATAGAGGAACTCTTCCTCGATGACAACCTTCTGACGGAGATCCCGGGCCGATTGGGCGCGATAGGGCGCCTGTCGGCACGCGGCAACCCGATCGCCCCGCCCAAGCCCGCAACGGACCGCGCTGCCACGGCATCTCGAGCCGGCACGCTACGCGAACTGGTCACCGGCGGTTACGAGGCCGGCAAGCGGTACTTCGAGGCCCCGGACTACCAATTCCGTTTCGTTCTGGACCTCCCAAGCAAGCCCGCCATCGATAGCTCGCTGAGCCTGTACTTCAAGGCGTTCACAGGCACACCGGTATCGATGCGGCTGGGCGATGGTTCACGTGTCGATCTCACACGTGTCGGCCGTCAGGCTGCGCGAGAGATTGCGGCTTCGTCAGGCAGCGTGCTGCTCGAGTTTCCACCCACCCACGAAACCGCCACCGTGGAGGCTACCTGCGAATTCGCCGAACGTACCCTTGATCGCGTGCCCGACTCGGTGCTGGTTGAACTGCCCGGGACGGAGCGGGGCCGTGCGGGTGCGATCGTGGAGAGCCCGGAGAAAGCCGAGCCTCTTGAAGCCACGTCGCGGGAGGCGGTGGTTGCGGAAGCCACAAGCCAGAGCGCCGATGCCGTGTCGCTGCCAGCTCCCGTGCCGGGGGACACTCGCGGCTCGGTCACGCGTGGGTCATCTGCTACGGGTGGTGAACCGGTCGATACCGCCGTCTTCTGCCCGCCGCAGGTGCCGCGGGAGAGCGTGTTCTTGGTCCAGGTCTACTTGTATTCGCCGGACGCCGCCACGGAAGTGGACGCGCAGGCGCGGCAGGCGGACGAGGCGGCCGAGCGACGCGGCACGTATTCATTGCCGCTCGATCTGCTGCCTGGCACGCGCGTCGATTTGCACCTCGAGATTCCGGCGCTCACGGTGTCGGAACCCGACGCGGCGGTGGTCTGGCGTGGCCGCACGACGGCGGCGCAATTCGAAGTTGTGGTGCCTGCCGACGCGGCTGGCGCGCAGGTCATCGGGCGCGTGCGCATCGCAGTCGCTGGCGTGCCGGCTGGTACGTTGCGTTTCCAGGTCGCCTTGACCGCGGCCGGGACCTCGCCCGGTGCCGCCGATGCGCGCGAGCTGCGGGCGCGCCGCTATCGCCGCGCGTTCGTCAGCTATTCTTCGAAAGACAGGGCCGAAGTCCTGCGCCGGGTGCAGGCTTTCCGAATCGCCGGGTTGTCAGTGTTCCAGGACATCCTCGATCTCGATCCCGGAGATCGCTGGGAGAGAGCTCTGTACCGCGAAATTGATCATTGCGATGTATTTCTGCTCTTCTGGTCGCACGCTGCGGCAGATTCCAAGTGGGTCGGCAAGGAGATCGAGTACGCGGTCGCTCGCAAGCAAGGTGACGAGGAGCGTCCGCCCGATATTCAGCCGGTGCCGATCGAGGGGCCGCCAATCGTTCCCCCGCCTGCCAGCCTCAAAGGGCTGCACTTCAACGATGCCCTGCTGGCTCAGATCCGTGCTGCCGAGACGACGGCAGTACCACAGAGCGCTACCGGTGATACAGGGGTATAGGTCAGAGTTCACGATTATACTTCATCGGACCATAATTTTCGAATTCTTAAACGACTGAAATTTTAATGACAGCAACGAGTCCAATTCCTTTTTATGACATCCATTGTGAGATAAGAGAGATAAGATATAAGGGGGACGTCCATTGATTTATAAGTTGCCAATTTTTCCCTGAGTTGCTATTTCCATCACCATGCCCCGTAAAGCCCGCATAGACGCCCCCGGCGCGGTGCACCATGTGATCGTGCGGGGGATCGAACGCCGCAAGATCTTTCTCGATGACCAAGACCGCGGCAACTGGATCGCGCGTCTTGGAAAAATTCTGATTGAAAACAGAACACCTTGTTTTGCCTGGGCGTTGATGTCCAATCATGTCCACCTGTTGCTTCGAACCGGCCTGGTGCCGCTTTCCACGGTTATGCGGCGGCTGTTGACCGGCTATGCCGTCAGCTTCAACCGGCGCCACAAGCGGCACGGCCAGTTGTTCCAAAACCGCTATAAATCGATTCTATGTCAGGAGGACCCCTACCTGAGGGAGTTGGTCGGCTACATTCATCTGAATCCCTTGAGGGCCGGTCTCGTAAAGGATATTGCCGGGTTGGACCGTTACCCCTTCAGCGGCCACAGCGCCTTAATGGGCCATCAGGACCGCCCCTGGCAGGACACGGTCTACGTTTTAAGGCTGTTTTCCGAGAGAAAGTCAACCGCTCGCAGGCGGTACCGGGAATTCGTGGAAAAAGAGATAAGCAAGGGGCAGCGTCCGGAGTTGGTCGGCGGCGGTTTGATTCGCAGCCTGGGGGGTTGGCAGCCGGTAAAACTGCTGCGAAAAAGCGGGCAGCGCATCAAGGGGGATGAACGTATCCTTGGGGATAGCAGCTTTGTCGGTGAGGTTTTGACCGCCAGCCAGGACGAGCTGGAGCGCAAGGCCGAATACCGACAAAAGGGATATGATTTCAATTGGCTTGTCGACCGTGTGGCGCGGCTGTTGGAGATGAAGATGGATGAGGTTTTAACGGCCGGTCGCTACCCGCAAACGGTCAAGGCCCGCAGCATTCTTCTCTACTGGGCGCATCGTGAGCTGGGCATCTCCACCGTCGAGCTTGCCAGACGCGTGAACCTTTCCCAACCGTCCGTCAGCCAGTCCATCCGGCGCGGCGAAAAACTGATTTCTGAAAATGGTTATGAACTGCTGCCCAAGCCATAACTATAAATCAATGGACGTCCCCCAAATGCCC
>Ga0272444_10002719_pt1 | contig 16202 bp, 17 predicted proteins | sample SSMForm13_FD_201033 | JGI IMG/M metagenome (GOLD analysis project Ga0272444, IMG submission 201033) | Marine sediment archaeal communities from Little Sippewissett salt marsh, Falmouth, MA, United States - SSM-Form-13 | ecosystem: Environmental > Aquatic > Marine > Wetlands > Sediment ...
GCGACGATTGCGCTGTGAGAGAGGATGCCGCCTGCCTCCGCGACGATGGATCCTGCACGAATGAAGAGCGGCGTCCAGGCGACGTCGGAGTAGGGAACCACCAGAACATCCCCATCGCGGAAGCGCGAGAACTCGTCGCTTCCACGCACGACGCAGACGGACCCTTCGTGGATGCCCCGGGAGACGCCGAGTCCCACCAGATCCCCACTCGTTGACGTCACTCTTTTCGCTCCCACGACGCGGTCGCCGAGGATGATGTCGGGAAGGCGGATCGACTCCGCCTCGGCAATCTCCTTCTTGCGCGTCCGAACACGCTCTGCTGCCTCGGACGCCGAGAGCTCCCCCTCGGCCACTTCGGCCAGCTCCTCCGCGGCGAGGAAGAAGACGTCGTAGGCTGTGGAGAGCACGCCACGGTCAACCAGGATCGATCCCGCCCGCAGTGCCCACACGTGAAGAAGATGAAATCCGCGGGAGAAGATGGCGCCCACACGTTCACGGTCCACGCGCCGCGTCGTGACGCGCCGTGCCCAACGTGCAATGGCACGATCCTCCGCAATGGCCACGCTCGGGGGACGCGGTTTGATGTGAGAGTTGACCTGGGCGAGGGCCAGGCGGAGAACGCTCTCCGGATTCTCCTTCCACGGCATCGAGGAGAAGTCGTTGCCGCTCTCGCCAATGAAGCCGAATCGCTCGATGATCTCGTCGAGCTGAACCCGGACGTCCCTCAGCGCCTCAAGCTGGATGAACTCATGAAACGGAAGATCGTCGGCGCTACGACGCACGGCCGGTGCGAGCCGTCCGAGCTTCGCCGACAGCGCCCGCAGCGAGTCATCCGGTTCCAGTTCCGTCAAGCGGGGGTCCGGGAGCTCGAGGCTCGTCGGGTCGGTGCCTCCCTGGCGTCGAAGCGTGCGTCTTGCGAGTTGCCCGACTGTCAGGTGTAGCAGCAAGCTCAAGATGCGATGCCGCGCCGTGCCCCGCATCCAGCGGCGAAAGGCATCCGCCCAGTCCATCAGCTCGCGCAGATCCTTCGCTGCTTCGAGGGATCGCTCGCGTTCCGCGAGGAAGGCTCCGGCCGCCTGTGCCCAGAGCGTGAGACCTCGATGGAAGCCGGCCAACTGAACCAGAAACCTGCTCAGTCTCGGAAGGTGCTTGACCATCTTCCACCGTGGGCCGAACGGCGAACGGTTCGCGGTGGCCACGAGACCGAAGACCTGCTCGAGTGCATCCTCCGGCAGGCCAAGTCGACGGAACAGGCTGCCCATGCCGCTCATATTGAAGTACGCCCGGTAGCTGAATTGCTTGGCCAGGGAGAGCGGATCAATGGCCAGCGAGCCGACCACATGCTCGAAGAGGTCGACCCAGGCACCGTTGATCATTGGGACGTTGACCGACCAAACGAGAGGCTTCACGAGACCCGGCAGGTACTCGCGTGCAATGCGATTCGAGTAGACGGGCAGACCGCGAAGGGATGTGATCGGACGTACCTGCAGCCACCAGACGAAGCGGCCATCGTATGCCCATTCGAGGTCGGCCGGATAGCACATCGCTTTCGCTACACGCCGCGTTGTCTGCGCGATCTCATCGAGGACCTCGCGAGGCAGCAGCTCGCTGTCACCCGCGATCTGCTCTTCTCGGATCACCCATTGTCTCGGCGTCTCGCCGCGCTGGAGGAAGCTCTCCGATGTGCCCTCGACCGCCTCCACGATGATCTCATCCGCTCCTGTCACGGGATGCCGACTGAACGAGGCGCCGGAGACAACGGCAGGTACCATCTCCTGAATCAGGACCTCCATCTCGTCTGCTGCGCCCTCGGATCGTGCCTCCAGTTCCGGGCGTGCAGTCCACACCTCCCGGATGGCCTCGACGATCGCATCGGCTCCCTGAACCCGAAGTAGCGACGCGTACTGCCCCGCCATGCTCCCCTCTGACCGGTCCTCCATGGGTGCCGAGGAGCGCACGGCGTACTCCTGCGAGGATGAGATGCCGAGTGCTTTCACCTCATGTCGCAGAGCATCCAGCAGGCGGGCAGGGTCGTGGGAGCGGGTGTACCGCGCATGCGCGCGGGACGAGCAGACGTGGATCGTCGGAACGCGGAGTCCCAAGCTGATCAGAGAGGCCAAGCCCGCCCTCTTCCCTCCGACCCGCTGACGTTTCCGCACAGGGTTGAGATGCCGCACATAGCGAGCCATTCCGGTTCATTCTAGCACCGGGGAGTGGAATCGGTTTATGGGCAGGTGGAGGCAATCTTGATCGGGGCCGGCCGATCACTCTGTTTGATGCTCAGGTCATAGGTATCGCTGCAACTACCTACCGCCTTCTGGCTGGAGCACACCGATGAGTTGCGAAGCACGAGGGACGCCGCTATCAGCTCTTCGGCCGATTCCTTGCCGTGGAAGTCAGCAGTCCCATTCCCGTGATCCGCAGCAGACGCTTCCTTGCGTCTGCCCTTGAGGCTACGATGCGGGCGGTGTTGCGAGGAGGCAGCCATGACTGTAGGGAAGATCGTTGCAGGTCTGGGCGCTCTGGCGATGGTTGCTGTGCTGGTCTACGGATTCGTGGTGGGTGACTTCACCGGGGAGGGCAGCCGGCTGCTCGCCATGCCCTGGGGCAGGGTGTCGCTGGTCGACCTGTACGTCGGATTCGTTCTGTTCTCGTGTTGGATCTTGTTTCGAGACGGCCTCACCCCGCGCTCGGCGGTGTGGATCGCAGCTGTGATGATCCTGGGGAGTCTCGCGATCTGTCTGTACGTGCTCGCGGCGCTGCGATCGAGCCGAAAGGACTGGCACGCGTTCTTCTTCGGCCGCCACGCGAAGGAGGCTTCGGGAGGGTGAGTTCCCCGAAGTGGCGTGAACTTCTCGACGAGTTCAAGCAGGTCGTTGTCGGGCGGAGAGCGTGGGCGACGCCCTGGGGCCTCCGTTGGCGTTCTTGCTGATCCACGTCTGTTGCGGCGTGTGGCCGGCAATCTGGGGCGCGGTCGGGTTGGCGGTGCTGATCTCCGGGATCCGGCTCATCCGTCGCCGCACGCTGCGGTACGCCCTCGGTGGACTCGCCGGGGTTGCAATCGCTTCGCTGGCCGCGGTGCTGCTCGATCGCGGGGAAGGATTCTTCCTCCCGGGTATGGTGAGCGGCAGCGCGACATCGGCCGTCTGTCTGGTCAGCGTGATCGTCCGCCGCCCCCTGGTGGCGTGGACCAGCTTCGTGGCCCGCCGTTGGCCACTCGCCTGGTATTGGCATCCCCGAGTCCGGCCGGCGTACAGCGAGATCACCCTGGCGTGGTTCGCCTTCTTTGCCGGACGATTGCTGCTCCAAGTGCTCCTGTTCCGAAGCGGGGCAACCGACATCCTGGCGATCGTCAATCTCGCCCTCGGCTGGCCCGCGCTTGCCCTGCTTCTCGCCGGAAGCTACCTGTACGGCTTGTGGCGGCTCCGAGCCCTCCGCGGGCCCAGCGTTGACGAGTTCCGAGCTGGGAAGCCGCCTCCATGGGAAGGTCAGAAAAGAGGCTTCAAGTCGTTACTCGTCCTGCTCGATGCGCTGGACACGGTGATCGTCACGACCGCCTATCCCTTCTGGCTGGAGCACACTGGTGAGTCATGGAGACACGAGAAGTCGTGCTACAACCTGGTCGGTCGGTTCATCGAGTCTTTGCCGTAGGAGCATCGAAGCCTGTGTTTGAGCAGCATTGGCCTTCGCAGCCCTGGTTCGCATTCGGAGCAGGTACCGAGAGAGTCGCGGATTCATCAAGATTCATCGCCGATCCGAGAGGTCGGAAGAAAGGCCAAGAGCAAAGACCTGGCCCCAAGGTCCTGCTCAGGCGCTCTCCGCGTCAAGCACCGATTCCTCGCGCCGAATCGGAATCGTCTTGACGTCGTCATCGTGGTTCCGGGGACGCAATACGAAACTCTTCACACTCTAGCTTCAATTGCATGCTGTGTCCCAGGAATTCCAAAGCGATCTCCTAGACTGCGCAGTACAATCACGGTAAACCACGTCATGGAGGGATACGTGAACAGGATACGTTCTGCCTTGTGCATCGTGGCCTCGGCTGCCCTGTGGGTCGGTCTGCTTGCCGGGCCGCTTTCAGCCACGGCGGATCGCTGGCCGGCGGGTGCCAGCGACGTCGCCAGCACGGTCGATGCGCAGATCGAGACGCTGCTGGCGGAGTACCGAATTCCGGGCGCCACCGTCTCGGTCGTCGCGGATGGAGAGCTGCTGTACGCCAATGGGTATGGATGGGCGGACCTGGAGCAGGACCGGCCCGTCGTCGCCGATGAGACGCTCTTCGGCGTGGCTTCCGTCACCAAGCTCTTCCTGTGGACTGCGGTGATGCAGCTGGTCGAGCAAGGGCTCGTCGACCTGCACGCGGATGTCCAAGACTACCTGGGAGACCTTCGGATTCCGGCGGCGTATGACGAATCGATCACTCTCGCGCACCTGATGACGCACACGGCCGGATTCGCAGAGATGACGGGCCCTCTCTACGGCAGAAAGCTGCCGATCCTCTCGGACTACCTTGTCGCGCACATGCCGGAGCGGATCTTCCGTCCGGGGACGGTGACGGCCTATTCCAACTACGGTGCCGCACTCGCTGCGCACATTCTGGAACACCTGACCGGGGTTCCCTGTCCTACGTACATCGAGGAGCACATCCTCCGACCGCTCGGCATGAACAACAGCTCGTTGACGCAGCCCTTGCCGGCGGAGCTTGCGGCGCGCGGGTCCGCCAGTTACGTGCTCCGCTTCGGGAAGATCAAGAGAAACGCGCCTCTACTCGACCTGCTCCTTGCCGCCGGCGGGCTGAGCGCGACGGCGACGGACATGGCCGCATTCATGATCGCCCATCTCCAGAACGGGCAGTACGGCGATGCGAGGATCTTGTCTGCGGAGACAGCCGAGGTGATGCATCGGCGACAGTTCGCCAACGAGCTCCGCCTGCCAGGAGTCTGCTACGGCTTCCTCGAGTACTTTCGGAACGGTCTTCGCGTGATCCAACACGGAGGCGATGCGGACTTCCACTCGATTCTTGCGCTCATCCCCGATCGAAACGTCGGCGTGTTCTTCGCGATCAACTCCGCGGGAAGCGGGAATGGCTCGCTCATCACGCAGCGGTTCCTGATGGAGTTCCTCGATCGGTGGTTCCCTCCGGCCGCCGAAGTGGACGAGCGCCCCGACGTACTGGCGGTGGGCGTTGGCAACGCACGAAGCTGCGCAGGAGCCTACTTGCCGAGACGTAGAGTGGAATCGGGCCTCCTCGGGCTCACGTACCGGTTACTCGGGTGCGTGCGCGTTCGCCCGCTCTCCGATCGGTCGATCCGAATGACCGGCCTCATGCTCGATATGGAACTCACCGAAGTCGAGCCGCGGTTGTTTGCCGAGGTCGGCGGGCCGCTGAAGGTCGCATTCACGGAAGACGATCGGGGTGGCATCCATCTGATGCAGCACGATGACTTCCCGGCGATGGCCTACGAGAAGCTTCACCCGACGGAGACACCTCAGTTCGCCTTCGGATTCGTGGGGCTCCTCGGAGTTCTAGCGGCACTGGCGTTCCTGATCTAGCGACTCGCGAAGCAGTTCGCACTGGAGGCGAACCATGACCGAACAGAATGAGAAGCAAGCTGGCCAAGACGCCAGAGCGCATGCTGCCGCGATCTACCTGTGGCTCCTCTCGCTCTGTGTCGGGCTCGCGATCGGTGCTGGCATCGGCGTAGCGATAGACAGGATCGGCGCGGGCGTGGGCATCGGAACAGGGATAGGTGTTGCCGTCGGGCTCTTCTTCGTTCGGCGAGTCAGATCAGATTCGAGAGGCAGCTAGCACCCTTTCACGCCCTCAGCGCTCCCGCTTCGCGGTACGATGCGCCCCTGATCACGACGAGGCAATCTGCGAGCGCGTTCTACAATCAGTCCCCAGGTCCCAAACCGGCCCTGAAACCTGCTTCACTAGGGAGTTGATACGGGGGGGCACAATACTCAACTGCTCAGTCCCGGAGCGAAGCTAAGTACTGCGTCCCCGGAACTCCCAACCTCCCGGCCCATCAATCGGGCATGTGTTCCCGAGCCTGCTTGCAGGCCACTCAAGTGCCGATGCACGAAGCCTCCGGCGGTTGCCAGAACGCCTCGGGATCTCGGATGTAGTGGATCGTGTCGCCTCGCTTGGTTACGCGCGGCGATGCCAGCCACTCGTCGTGGTATCCGTCTGGGATGAGGTGGACGTGGATTCTGCCCGAAGTGTTCGTCTCGTAGTCCGGCTCGCTCCGCGCGGGTGTGTCATATCGGAAGATGTTCTTCGACAGATACCAGATGTATAGGCGCTTCAGGAGAGGACGTCCGAGCAAAGACGCGTAGGCCAGATGGATCGAGTCGGCGACCCGAAGCGGCTCGTGGCGAATGATGCGAGCGCGGATCTCGACGACTCCGAGAGGGGAGCCCGCTTCGTCGGTGATGTACGCGCACATGTCCGGATCAAGCATCACCCACTTCGACAGGGCTCCCGAGTAGACGCAAGTGACGACGTGGCTTTCGTTCGGATGCTCTTTGTAGGGCCAGAGGTGGACAACTCTCGATGCGTACCCCATCGACAGGAGCACGTCATTCAGCACAATGGCGTACATCCAGCAGTTGAAACGCTTCCCCTGCTCACGGGCGAGTTCTGCGAGGTGCAGACCGTCGAGGCGTTCCGGCCATGACGGGTTCCCCGCGTGTGTCGCCAGCCCGTGGACCCATTCCATAAGGCGAGCGAGTCGGTCCATTTCGGTTCCCTGCCCGGCGACACTCTCGAGACCGTACTTCTCTCGGAACGCAGCAAGCGTGGGGTGCTCAGGCGATGTATACACGATGGGATCCAGAGCGGCGGAAGGGCCCGCCGGTGGCGTGAATTGGGGATGCCGACGCAAGCGGGAGCGGAATCGAAACCCGAAGAAGGTGAGGACGATCACAATCGAGGCGATGAGTCCCGCGGGTGCGAGGATGGCGATCACGAAACCAGGCATGCAGTTCACCCTTTCCGGTTGACTTGCTGCGAAGCGTCACCCAACCGCCGGGCAGAAGCAAACCCGATCGCTTGGGGCCACAAGCCGCAACTCGACGTCAAATTGGCAGGGCTTCGGTCCTCCGGACTACGGTATTTGATGCTGTGAAAGCGCGCCTCCTTTGCCGGCAGTTGATACGGGGGGACACAGTACTCAATACTGCGATGCCGGAACGGAGCTAGGAACTGTGTCCCCGGAACTCCCCACGAAGCAACTCCCAAGCTACTCATCAACGGACACGAAGAAGCATGCCCGATGCTTCTTCCAAGCAACCGGTTCTGGCCGGCTGCCAGAGTAGCCCGTCTACCATCAACGGAATCGAAAGAGGAGTTGGGCGGGTTCCGATCAACTCCCAAGTTGTCCAGCGTGGCTGAACAGCCCCCGTCCATCCGTACGAAATTCAATGGTAGGCCGCTTTCCTTCCCGCCCTTGCGACGTCTCCGCGCGTCTCGCACAATCAACCCCACTGAATGCTGCGATGTAGCTGCTGAAATGGTGCAGACCTGAAGGGGGTCATCATGCGCAAGTTGTCTCTCCTTTTGATCGTCTCACTGCTCGTCCTCTCGGGATGCCAATCGGAGCCTGAGAGGGACGTTGCCGTCGAGATCGACTTCGCGGCCGAGGAGCAGGCGATTCGGGCCGTGGTCGAAGAGCTGAAACGCGGATACGAGCAGGAGGACGTCGGCATCTGGGAGGGCATCATATCTCAGGATCCCGGCCTGCTCTTCATCGGGATTGGCGAGCGTCACTACTTCGAGGGATGGGATGCTCTCAGGCTCGGCCTCGAGGAGGAGTGGGGAGCGGTTGCGGACGTACAAGTCACGGTGCGCGACCTTGAGATCCACATCCTACCCGACGGGATGCACGCCTGGTCGACATGCCTGTTCGATTGGCAAGCGACCGCAGGTGGCGAGATGCTCTACGTTCCCTGTCGGCAGACAGCGATCTACGAGAAGCAAGCCGGCGAGTGGGTCATGCTGCACTTCCATGACTCCGCCGGTACGCCGCAGGCGTCCACGTCAAGCCTTCCCGAGCACCTCTTTGTCTGAGAAGGTGGCTGAGCCGCCCCCAGGCCCCCGCCCTCGCGGCGGAGCGAGATCGCCCCTCATGAACGAGGCATGCTGCAATCGAATCGGGGACACATACCCTATTTCCTCGACGAAGCATGGTCGAGGCAGCCAGTCCATTCTGCCTCTTATCAGATCATCCATGATAGACTGTTGGTATGGCCAGGATTGCCCGTGTCGTAGTCCCAGGGATCCCGCATCACATCACCCAGCGTGGTGTCCGTCGAATGGATGTCTTCTTCTCCGACGACGATCGAAGAGAGTATCTGAAGCAACTCGCTGATCAGGGGGAGCGATTCGGTGTCCAATACATCGCTTGGTGTCTGATGGACAACCACGTCCACCTCATCGCTGTACCGACCACTGAAAGTAGCCTTGCGAAGGGAATTGGCGAGGCTCACAAGCGATACTCTCGCATGATCAACTTCCGCGAGGGGTGGAGAGGGTATCTCTTCCAGGGACGCTTCTTCTCGTGTCCATTGGAAGGTTCCTACGCAATTGCCGCCATCCGCTACGTGCTCGGAAACCCCGTGAGAGCCAAGCTCTGCAAACAACCCTGGGACTACGTATGGTCGAGCGCTCGATGGATGATTGGTTTGGCAGAGTCAGACCCGCTTGCCACCAGATCATCGTTGCTCAGCGAGATCGATGACTGGAGATCTCTCCTGAAGAGGGGCCCGACTGAGGCTGCCGATATTCGCAAGCACACTCGCAGTGGAAGACCTCTCTGCAGCGATGCGTTCCTTCAGTATCTTGAGCTACTGACCGGGCGAGAACTCCGTCTGCGCAAGGCAGGCAGGAAGCCGAAGGTGACAAACAGCTGCTAGAGCATACGAAATGCGGTATGTGTCCCCCGATTTTGGGTCCTAGAGCATACGAAATGCGGTATGTGTCCCCCGATTTTGAGGCCGATCCAGATGCTGTAGGAACGATTCAGGCTCATGCCGAAGAAGACCGCACTCGACCCGATGAACACCGCGAGGATGCCCAGCTTCCGGCCGAAGCGATCGATCACCGCTCCAGCGGCCACCGTAGCTAGCCCGCTGACCAAGGCGTAGAAGGTATAGACCGAGGAGATCCTGGACAGCGGGACATCGAACGCGTGACGGGCGTACATGGTCATCAGCGGCCACACCGCATCGATCCCGACGAGGGCGAGGAAAAACGCAGCGAGCAGTGCCCAGAAGGACCGAGGGTACGTTCGAGCCGTGGCCCGGAGCCGCTTCACGAGAGTCGGCTGCCTGTTTGCAGGACCCACTGTCCGAGCCATCCCGACTCCTCGAACTCAGTGAAGTGTGGCGATCCTAACTCGTCGCAGAAATGCCTGCAAGCACGGCGAAACGATTAGCAAGCCCTTCCGAGCCGTTGGGCTCTCTGAGTCAGGCAAGTCCAGGTAGGCAGCGGGGAGGACGTCAAGCGGGGATTGTCTCATGCAGGTCAGATTGCCGTTGGGGTTAGATCCTGCCTCTTGATATCGCCCGAGGAGATCCATCGACCTGCCACTCCCCGCATCACTCGGCGAGCCTTCGGGATCCTTCGGGGACAGATCTTGTCTTCTGAAATCCAAGCCCCTCTGGGTCAAGCGCCGAATCCATTGCCCTAGACCTCCTTGACGTAGTCATCGATCAAGTACCTCGGGGGACACCCGCAGGCTCGGCAGAGCGGTCAGGAGGCTTCGTCGGTGTTCGAATCGGCCACGGCGGCATGGCTCATGCCTGCGGCACACCTAGCCCGCCCGCAATCAATGCCCGTACGATTTCGCGGAGGCGTGGGCGCTTGCCGTACATGAGGAGGTAGATACGCAAAAGCTTCGCCGCGATCCACAGGCCCCCGAGGACGGAGGCGACGAGCACGGCCATGCTCGCGACCAGCTGCCAGACGGGTACGCCGGTGATGCCGAGCCGCAGCATCACCAAGACGGGCGCGGTGAACGGGACAAAGCTGAGCACGACCCAAACCGGGCTGTCGGGGAAGAACATGAGTAGCGAGATGAACCAGAAGGGCGCCACGGCAGCCAGCGTGAACAGCGGCGCAATGCCCTGGGCCTCTCTGACAGTGGAGCAGATGGCGGCAATCGCCAGCGAGACGACGGCGAACAACAGGTATCCCAAGACGAAGTAGACGACGCCCAGCACCAGAAGCCCCGGCGTCAGTTCGATGGCGCTCAGCATCCCGCCGATGGTTGCGGAGCCGAGCCGGAGCAGAAGCGGGATCGAGATGGCCCAGAAGAGAACCTGAAGCAGGCCGGCTGCGCCGCGCCCCAAGAGCTTCCCGGTGAGGAGCTGCTTGGGCGAGACCGTCGATAGGAGAATCTCCATCAGACGGTTCTCTTTCTCTTCGCCAAGGCTCTGCAAGACGTAGGCCGCGGACACATTGAGCGCAATCGCCATCAACGCCCCGAAGAAGGCGGGGATGATGAAATTGATGAATCCGCCCTGGTCCTCCGCGACCGTGCCTTCGGTCGTCAGGGTCGTCGTGTCGATGCGGACCGATGTGAGCACGCGGCCGATCAGCTCGGGAGGCACTTCGCTCGCCAGCAGGTTGCTGTCGAGGAACCCTTCGATAGCCGAGGCCACGTGAGGCGGCGGCGCGAGCTCCTTCTCCAGTGTGTAGCGGGCCACGGTCCCGGTGGCGACGTAGTCGGCCGGGATGACGAAGTACTCGGTGATTTCGCCTTCCGTGAGCGCTTGGGTGGCGGCGTCCTCTGATTCCATCCGTATCAGCTCGATGGCCGTCAGTTCATACAACGGATTGAACCCGCCGATGTAATCGACGTAGCCGATCTGCGTCACGGAAGCTGGCGGCGCAGCGACGCTGGAGGCGACCTTGATGATGCCAATGCCCAGCAGGACGATGGCCGGGATGGCCAGCGTGAGGATGATGAAGCCCTTCTTCTTGAGCGTGTACAAGAACTCGTGTCGAAGAATCAGTCCCGTCCTACCTGACATCTGCATCACCTCCGATTTCGGCTTTCTGAATGAAGATCTCGTTCAGCGACGGCGTGGCCACTTCGAACCGATCGATGGGAACACCAGCCTGAACCAGCTGTTCAAGGATCTGCTGGGACGTTGATGTCGCATCGAGCACCAGTTCGACGTGATCCTTGTGCGTGCGTCGCTCGGTGACACCTGGGATCTCAGGGATCGCAGCATCCGACTCGATAAGCACGGCGTGTCCGCGGTGCTCCGCGCGGATCTCGTCGAGTGCCCCGTAGAGGACGGACCGCCCGTCGTTCACCATGAGGACGCGATCACAGACGGCTTCCACTTGATTCATCTGGTGGGTGCTGAGGATGACGGCCTTGCCCTGCTCCCGAAGGTCGAGCAGGAGCTGCTTGACGCGCTCGGTGTTCACAGGATCCAGGCCGGTGAACGGCTCATCGAGGATGACCAGCTCGGGATCGTGAACGATGGTGACGATCAACTGGATGATCTGGGACATCCCCTTGCTGAGCTCTTCGACCTTCTTCTTCTTGTTCGGGAGCATGCCGGTCTGCTCAAGCAGGGTGTCGGCTTCCGATTCGATCGTTCGGGGATCCATGCCCTTGAGAGATGCGAGATAGGTGATCGTCTCGATGACGGAGAGCTTCTTGTACAGCCCTCGCTCCTCGGGCAGGTATCCGAGCCGGCCCTTGGTCGCCTGGCTTGGGATCTCGCCGAAGATCGAGACCCGACCGGTGTCGGGCTGGATGATGTCCATCATCATCCGGAGGGTCGTCGTCTTGCCGGCGCCGTTCGGACCGATGAGTCCGAAGATCTCGCCCTTCTCAACGGAGAAGGAGAGCCCGTCCACCGCGACCTTCTCCTTGAATGCCTTAACGACATCGATGACTTCTACGGCCGGCATGTTCCTCCTCCCATGAACCCTGGTGACCGTCTATGCTCCCACAGTAGGCCGCAGACGGCAAGTTCTCTAGGAGCCGTTCCCCGTCCTCCGTGTTCGTCTGAACGTTCTGTCGGACGTGACGCACGGACTCGAGGGCCGCATCCCCGATGCCGGTTTCGCTGCCAGATCGTGGCTGCTGGCTCCTAGGAAGGAGCCGGGATCACGCACGGAGTTTGTCGCGCCGAGCCGGAACCGGTTTGACGTGGTCATCGATCAAGTGCCACGGGGTGAGGCCGCAGGCTTCGTAGAGGGCACGCGAGGCTTCGTTGGTGCCTGTGTTGGCGACGGTGGCATGGGTCATGCCGGCGGGTTTCATCCGATGCAGGGAGTGAAGTACCACTGCCTTGCCCAGCCCACGGCGGCCAAGTCAGGCTCCGATGGGAGGGCATGCTATGGTGGAAGACGGGTTGTGGTGCCGGAGGAGGGCCCATGGGAACAGTCTGGACTGCGGATAGCATCCCGGATCTCTCGGGGAGGATCGCGATCGTTACGGGTGGAAACAGCGGGATCGGACTTGAGGTCGCTCGTGCCCTTGTGCGGAAGAGGGCTCATGTCGTTCTCGCTTGCCGGGACGAGGGCAGAGCAGGCGCCGCGCTGGAGCTGATCCGATCGGGGATCCCCGGCGCAGCGGCGAGGTTTCTCCCGCTCGATCTGGCGAGGTTGCAGTCCGTACGGGATTTCGCGGGTGCATTCTTCGAGCGCTTCGAACGGCTCGACATCCTCGTGAACAACGCTGGCGTGATGGTGGTCCCGCACGGGATCACCGAGGATGGCTTCGAGCAGCAGCTCGGGACAAACCACCTCGGGCACTTCGCTTTGACCGGGCTGCTGATCGATCGGTTGCTTGCGAGCCCAGGCTCGCGCGTCGTGACCGTTACCAGTGCGGCCCACCGCAACGCGAGCATGGACTTCGACAACCTGATGTTCGAGAGCGGACGAGGCTACTCGCCGTTCCGGGCGTACGCCCAATCGAAGCTCGCGAACCTTCTCTTCGCGCAGGAACTGCAGCGTCGACTCGAGGGCACGAAGACGATCTCGCTCGCCGCGCACCCGGGGGGCGCGGCTACGGATCTCGGGCGACGCGCCTCGGAGCAATGGATCTATCGGAAGCTGCTCCCGATCTTCGAGCGGCTGAGCCAGAGCCCCGCGGAAGGTGCGCGGTCGATTGCACGGGCGGCGACGGACCCATTTGCAGTGGGCGGTCAGTGCTACGGTCCCGGCGGATTCCTCGGAATGCGGGGGGCACCCGTGGCTGTGCAGCCTAGCCAGGTGGCCAACGACGAGGTTGCCGCCAGCCGGCTGTGGAGGGTGTCGGAGGAGCTCACCGGGGTGCGGTTCCTCTAGCCACATGGCTATCGCGCGAACGAGGACCCGAGCGGGAACTGGCCACGGCTTGCCGATCCAGGCTGCTCTGTGCGGCGCACCTAGGCTAGCGTGCGCCACGTTGCGGAGAGCCAGATGGTCAACACATTGAAAGCGAGTCCGACGACGATCAAGAGCTTGTCGTAGAGGCCGGGATACGTGTGCACGGACACTGCGTTGAAGATGAACAGGAATCCGGCTGCGACGATGCCGATCCAGCGGATCGCCGGATACGGAACCATCAGGGTCAAGACCAGCATGACGATCGGAATCAGCATGAGCAGCGCGGCCGCTAGCCACATCTATTGGCTGGCCGTCTGGTCGCCCATCTTCCCCGCGGTGAAGTCGCCCGCGAAGATGCGCATGACGTCTCCCAAGAGATAGGTCAGCATCAGCGCCACCCAGACTCCCGACAACGTGATCCTTGTGCTCACCATGATCCGACGGCCTCCCTTGTGTGCTCGTTCACTCGCTGACGCGGATGACGACCTTGCCGTCAGCGTGCCCTTCGTTCAGATGGCGGAACGCGTCGCTGACCTCGCGCAACAGGTACGTCTTGCCGACGACGGGCGTGATCTTCCCCGCCTTGATGAGTTCGCGGAGTTCGGTCAGATCGCCTGGCTTTGCTGTCGCCATGTAGCCGCCGCCTTGCTGCTTGACGAACATCGACACAAACCGCGCTTTGATGATGTAGGGCATGCCGCTGTGGCCGCTGTTGGGAATGTGGATTCCGTTCGGAGTGAGCGCGCGGCGGCAGGCGTGCAGTGGATGGTTGGCCACGTTGTCGAGGATGACATCATAACGGTCCGTCCCTTGGGTGAAATCTTCCTTCGTGTAGTCGATGACATGATCCGCCCCGATCGATCGAATCCTCTCCACATGTCTCGTGCTGCAGACCCCTGTCACTTCGGCGCCGTAGGCTTTGGCGATCTGGACGGCGAACGTTCCCACGCCGCCCGACGCGCCGTTGATCAGCACCTTCTGCCCCGGCTTCACTTCGCCGGCGTTGCGGATGCCGTGCAGTGCGGCGATGGCCGAGGTGGGCACGGCGGCGGCTTGCTCCATCGAGAGGGCGGCGGGCTTTCGCTCCAGCTGGGCTTCCGGCGCGCGGGCGAACTCCGCGCAGGTGCGGTTGATCGAACCGTAGACTTCGTCGTCCACCTTGAACTGCGTTACGCCTTTGCCGACCGCCTCGATGCGACCGGCGATATCGTAGCCTGGGATGTAGTTCCTTGGCTTGGGAAAGCCGACCACGAGCCTCGTGAAGTACGGCACGCCGCGCATCATGAACACATCCCCCGCGTGCAGTGCGGCCGCGTCGACGCGAACCAGCACATCCGTCGGCTTCTTCAGTTGCGGAGCGGGAGCCTCGCAGAGGACGAACGCATCCGGAGATCCGTAGCCTGTCTGGAAGACGGCCTTCATCTCAGCTGCCCTTTCCCGGCAGCAGCGCTGCGATGACCAACCCGAGCCCAATCCCGCTCAACAGACAAGCGAGGAAGATGAAGACGGATTGCTGAAGGAAGATGAATCCGATGCCCAGTCCAATGAGCGTAGTTCCTCCGATGGCCCAGGAGCTTCGATCGAATGGCTTGCGTTCCGCTGTCATACGCTGGTTCCTCCCATCAGTTCTGTCGTGTTCGCTTTCGAAATGCTGAAATGGCCGCCTGCGAACGCCTTTCGCGGGATCAACGGTCGATCTGTTGCCGCAGCTTCCGGGCAAACGCCCGCGCGCGCTCAAGGTCCTTGGCGTTGGGTCGGCCCCTGTTCATGCCGCCGAAGTACTTCATGAACGAGTTGGTGTTGAAGCCGCGGCAGCTGAACTCGTCGACGATCGTGTAGCCCTTGGATTCGAGAATCTCTCTCAGCACCGAGTGATCAGCTGTGGCTTTGCCCTTGTTGATGATGGCGCTGGTCGAGAAGATGAACGCTCGTTTGCCGGTGGCCAGCGGCAGTCGATTGGCAAGCTCTAGAACAGCTTCATGGTGTTTCGCGCCGTAGATTCCCGAGCCAAAGCCCAGTACGGCGTAGTCCTGCAGATCAGCAGAGTTGACATCCTGTGGGGCGGCGATCTGAGCGTCGAGGACGTCTGCGATGACCTCGGCGACGGTCTCGGTGTTGCGATGATGGTACGACGTCAGGACCAACAGCGTCCGATTCGATGACTCGCTGTTCATGCGGTGTTCTCCCTGGCGATCGAAGTCTGTGGTTCCGACACCACGGTGATGACGACGTTGCCCTTCTTGTGTCCTTTCGCGACGTAGCGATGAGCCTCGACGATCTCCTCGAGCGGGTATCGTCGATCGATGACCGTCCGAATCTTGCCTGCTTCCATCAACTCCTTCAGAAGATGAAGGTCTTTGAGTCGGTCCGCTGGCGGCCTCAGGCCGGTGGCAATGAACTTCGCCTTCTTGCTTCCGAGCCTGGGGAGGAGGGCATCCGGAGTTGGGAAGGTGCACAGGTAGACCCCGTCATTTGCGAGCGCGCGTCTGCAGCGAAAGAACGAGCTCTTGGCGACGACGTCGAAGATGATGTCATAGGCCGTGCCGCTCCGTGTGAAATCTTGCTGCGTGTAGTCGACGACATGATCCGCCCCGAGGGACTTCACGAGTTCTACGTTCGCGGTGCTGCACACGCCGGTGACTTCCGCGCCGAGGTGCTTGGCGATTTGAACCGCCATCGTGCCGATGCTGGCCGAGGCACCGTTGATGAGGACACGGTGCCCGCTTCGGATGTTTCCGCCATCCCTCAGAAACGGCATGGCGGTGAGGAAGGCGTCGCATGCGGCGGCGGCTTCCTCGTATGTCGCGTTGGCGGGTTTGTGCGCCAGCAGGCCGTCCTCAGGAATGCAGATGTACTCCGCGAA
>Ga0272444_10002721_pt1 | contig 16199 bp, 13 predicted proteins | sample SSMForm13_FD_201033 | JGI IMG/M metagenome (GOLD analysis project Ga0272444, IMG submission 201033) | Marine sediment archaeal communities from Little Sippewissett salt marsh, Falmouth, MA, United States - SSM-Form-13 | ecosystem: Environmental > Aquatic > Marine > Wetlands > Sediment ...
AAAAAAGCCTGACAAGACACTTCAAAGGTAACATCTTGTAGATCATGTTGGAGGTTACACAATTGAATAAATATTCAAACTATACAATACCTGTTCAGCTCGCTCTGTTATTTGTCTAATTCATATTTAACTGCGATTGCCAGTTCTTCCATAGAATAAGGTTTTTTCACGTATGCGCCCGCACCCAGTCTTTGAGCCTCCGTCACCCGATCTGTTTCAGAGAATCCACTTGCTATAATCGCTTTCTGACCGGGATGAAGTTCCAGAATTCTTTTGTATGTCTCAAGACCATCCATTTTGGGATCCATGATCATATCCATGATCAGGAGATTGGCGGAATGTCCTGTCATGTATTCCACCGCCTCCTCTCCGTTGGAAACAGCAGTGACAACATATCCCAGTCTGGTCAGTATTGCGAAGGCAAGCTCACGCTGTTCTCGAACGTCATCGATAATCAGCATGCTTTCTCCTTTTCCCTTCAGTTTCTCAAGGGGTATGTTATCGTTGCTACAAACCTGTTTCGCACTTGCCACCGTCGCAGGAAAATATAAGGTAAAGGTCGACCCGTCTCCGTTCTTGCTATCGATATCAATGTATCCACCATGGTCTTTGACAGTTCCCCACACAACTGCCATGCCCAAGCCGGTACCGCTTCTCCCCATTATCTTCTTCGTATAAAACGGCTCGAAAATTCTTTCTTTGTCCTCCGTCGACATTCCGACACCGGAATCAGTCACAGAAAGGACAGCATAACGGCCTTCCTTGATATCATCATATCCTCCGATGGGCCTTTCCACATATTCGTTTCCGGTTGTTATTATGACCGTGCCGCCAGATGGCATCGCTTCTGCTGCGTTTGAGAGCAGGTTCATCAGCGTTTTTGAGAGATGAATAGGTGACCCCGAAATATTCATAAGGTTATCGTCAAGACGGGTCTCGAATCGCACATCGGGATGATAATGACACAGAAGCACATGTTCGGGTGCTTTCATCTGTTCCCGTATAATTTCGTTCAGGTTAACAATCTCATTTATCGCAACCCCTCTCCGCGCTAACGTGAGCAGATCCTGAACGATTGCTGCTGCCCTTTCTCCGGACTTCTCGATAATACGGAGTGGTTTTTGTAACGGGCTATTGTCAGGGAGATCGCTCAAAAGAAGTCCGGGGTAGCCGACAATACCTCCCAGAACATTGTTCAAATCATGGGCGACTCCTCCGGCAAGATTGCCGAGGGCTTCCATCTTCCGTGCGTTCTGAAGCTTGGCTTCGAGTTTCTTTTTTTCTTCCTCTGCCTGTTTGGTTTCCGTCAGATCAACCAGAATGCCACGCAGACCAACGATTTGATCGTTTTTGAAAATTGGTCGAGCGGCAGTCCTCACCCAGCGGATCTCGCCTGACCTGGTGGTCATGCGATACTCGCTTGCCTCGCTGTTGCCGGATAAGACTTTTTTGAATTGCGGTATCCGGTCAGCCAAGTCCTCATGGTAAACAAATTCAGCAAAACTTTTTCCGACAACGTCCGATTGTTTATACCCGCTCAGTGATTCTATATTGGGACTGATATAGGTGACGACTGCCTGTTCATTAATTGTATAGATAACCTCGTTTATCTCTTCGACGAGACCACGATATTTCTCTTCACTCTCCCGCAGGGCTTTCTCTGCTTTTTTCTGTTCCGAAATATCGATATTTACCCCCAGGATACCCGTAATCCTGTCATTGTTTCTGATAGGAGCAATTATATTATGATAATATGATTTCTTATCGCCTACCGCATGTTCTATGTTCCCTCTGACAGTTTCCCCGGAGAAGGCACGGCGATTATTATCCAGCCAGAGAGACAGGAATTCTTCATCGGGTGCTACGTTTTCCGGCCGTTGCCCGATGATAGAACCCCACCGTTTCTTGCCGACCGAGTTTTGTACAATGTATTTCCCTGTGGTATCAATGGCAAAAAATTCAAACGGCAGACTTTCGATAACAGAGCGGAACAGAGCCTGATTATTGTTCAGACGGTCTTCGGTATGCTTGTGCTCCGTTACGTCATATCCAATCGATTGGTACTCGGTTACTGTACCTTGATCGTTAAAAAGGGCCCGGTCGGTCCACCGCATCCACCGGATCTCTCCGTCTGGAGCTATGACCTTATGTTCGTAGGTAATCGTGCTCTTTGCCGGAGTAAGCGATGTGTAATGATTTCTGATGCTCTCCCGATCTTCCTCCGGGATAAAGTGAAAAAAATTATTTCCGACTAATTCTTCACGGTCTTTGTTGAAATACTTGCAGTACATATCGTTAACGAAGGTTAGCGTTCCTTCCTCTTTAAAGCAGCAAATCAAAGAAGGTAGTTCGTTAACCAGCGAATGAAGATACGGAATTCCATCAGTATGTGTGGATTGCAGCATATAATCTGACCTATGTGATGTTTTTGAATGAACTTCAAATATTTATTCAGCTGTTTAAATTATCGGTAGTTATTATTAAGACTTAAATATTTTTTGTTTCGAGCCGAATGGGACAGTCCGGTATGTTTCTATAGCGGTATCAAGTAAAAGGGTTCAGATAATCTTAAATATGGTCTATGATCTTCCCCCGAAAAAATGAACACACAGTTAAGCCGCCATAGACAGCTTGCAAAAGTCAACAGGAGAAACATATCCCAAAGATGAATGTCTCCCGAACCTATTGTAGAATATCTCGATGTATTCGAAGATGCCCTGGTAAGCTTCTGATCGAGTACTGTATTTTTCAAAGTATACGAGTTCTGTCTTTAATGTATGGAAGAAGCTTTCTGTCACGGCATTGTCGTAACAGGTCCCCTTGCCGCTCATGTTCTGTATAATCTTATGCTTTTTCAGGAGATTTCTGAATTCATGACTCGCGTACTGGCTTCCCCGGTCTGAATGAAATATCAACCCCGCCTGAGGTCTTTTTCGCTGTATGGCCATTGTGAGGGCTTCTACCACGATATCCTTTGTTATCCTTTTCCTCATGGACCAGCCTGCGATCTCACGATTGAAAAGATCTAACACGACAGCACAATACATCCAACCTTGCTTTGTCCAAATATACGTGATGTCTCCCGTCCATGTCTTATTTGGAGCATCTACGGTAAACTCCTGTTTAAGAAGGTTCTCGGCTATCGGTAATTTGTGCTTTGAATCAGTGGTAATTTTAAATCTGCGCTTTGTCTTCGCCATTATCCCGTTCTCACGCATAAGACGGGCAACACGGTTTTTACCGCATCTGATACCACTTGCACGTAATTCAGCACTAATTCTGGGGCTGCCGTAGATCCTGCGGCTCTTTCCATGAACCAGGTTGATCGTAAAAACAAGTTTCTCGATTTCCCTGTCTCTCATACTCTTAATGCGATTCTTCCACATGTAATAACTGCTCCGCCCTATATTCAATATCCGGCGCATCTTCTCCACTCGATATACGGAGCGGTATTTGTCAATGAACTGATATTTCATCGAGGGTGTTTTGAAAAGATGGCCAATGCTTTTTTTACTATGTCACGTTCTTCCGTCACATCGGCCAATATCTTCTTTAACTTTCGCATCTCCTCTTCTTCGGGCCTCATGTGTCCTTTACCGGGAAAGGCATCTTCAATGTCTTCCAGGTATTCTCGTTTCCATCGATGTATCACATTCGGGTGGATATCTAAATCCCGTCCTACTTCTGAAACCTTTCGCCTTCCTTCTGTAACTAAACGGGCTACTTCTTTCTTGAATTCTTTGTTAAAACGTCTTCGTTCTCTCTTATTTCCCATTGCACACTTCCAAGTCCTTCTTTTTTTATCTCTAACTTTTCGGTGTGTCCCTCATTTTGGGGGAACTTCAGGATGAATCGCAAGGCAACGAAACGTTCGTGGACTAAGTTAATTATAGTACATGATCAACTTTCATTAAGACGCCACAAAATAGTTCCCATTGAAAATATCGTATATAAAACTACCTCCGTCACATGATGGAATACTTGCTCGACCATCCCAATGATGAAAAACGCGAGCAAGGCCGATATAATACAAAGCCCCCAGTTTTTTACGAAATCGTCCGTTCCATATCGTGTACACTGCCAGCACATCCTTACAAACAGGCCAATAATAAACAGAAAGAGTGCCAGGCCGACCACACCAAGCCGTACGAGGATATTGAGCAACATATTATGGGGTGCAAGAATAATGAGATTGTTCTTCTGCCGGTATTTTTCTGTCACCCGGTTATTGTACATCTCCAGATCAAGCTTTTTCCCATAGGTTTCATTTCCGAATCCGATACCGATTACCGGATAATCCTTCACAATTTCCAGGGTTGTGAACATCATTTTTATGCGGTAATTCTGTATAAAGTGATTCACTGTCAATCTGTTCTTTATCGGTGATATGGCTGTGATAACAACTAACAGTATCAGCGCAGCCAACTGAATTTTTCTGTTTTTCCACAAAATCAGCATAACTGACAGAAACAGGGCGAGGAATCCTCCCCGGGATTGAATCAGAAATACCAGCGCCAGTTGCGGAATCATGCAGAAGATGAGAATTATTCTGCCACGGGATGAACTGTTCATGGAGAGATTGAGAGAAAGCAATATCGAGAAAATTACCAACACGCACAGGCTGTTTCCCGATACCTCATAACCGAGAAATCCCTTTGCTGCCCCGTAACTGTATCGCGTAGTCCAAGTGTACCCCATGATGAGGTAAAAATAGAATATTCCTAAAATTGAGTACGCTGTTGATGAAGCAATAATGATTCTGGATAGAGTCATAAAGCGTTTTCTTGAATTGAAAACATTAATCACGATGAAATAAAAAACTATATACCTCAAAAGATGGGAATAAAAATCGTGGATGCTGTTTTCCTTATCGAGAGCGAAAAAAAGACCTACAACGGTCCACCCGATGAAAAGAATGAAGGGAATCATAAGCGGTGTCGTAAAAGAAAAGTCAGCTTTTCTTCGAAAGAGCAATAGTAACAGGATCAGACATGAAAGGTAAAAACATATCTCCTTGATGGCGGTCATATGAGGAAAGGGATTTATAAAGATGAAGATTCCCATGAAGACCGGAACGCTGTGGTTCAGCAGTTCGAAAATGTTAATGTCTTTTGGTAATTCTCCAGACTGTTCTTGAATACGGTCATCATTTATTTCAAGCATTGGATTCACGAAAGAATATCAGGAATGTTTGAGTTTTCAGTTTAAAGCATGGGCAACACAATCAAATCATTATTCGGGCCTTTTCTCTGTCGAGTTGGCAACCTCATGAAATATTGCCATCATTTCCTTATGGTTCCGTTCAGTTGTGTACACCTTACCGGTGTGAGATGCTTCCTGAGACATTTGCTCTCGTCGCTCAGGGATCATCAATAAACGCATTCTGTCTGCAAGATCTGCCGGATCCGGCGGATGCGGAATTATAAAGCCGTCCTTTCCATCGGTCATGATGCCGGACGCACCGTTGTACGTCGTCGTAATTGATGGAAGCCCGCATGCCATGGCCTCGATCACCACAAGCGAGCACGCGTCGTAATAGGTTGGAAGCACAAACACGTCACAGCCTGCATAATACTCTTCCGCAGAGGGGGTTCGCCCTGTAAAAATTATGAAGTCTCCAAGACCTCGATGTTTTATAAGTCGTGACAATGATGAGTATGGCAATCCGCCTACTATGATGATTTTAAAGTTTTCTTGTCCGGAACTCTTGAGCAATGAAGCCGCTTCTACAAGTGAGACAATCCCCTTCTTCTTAAGGTCATACGAGATAAAGAGAAAAACCACGTCATCTTCAGGTATCCTTAATCGTTCCCGCAATGGCTCTCTCAAGCGCTGCTGCAGCTCGATGTTATACTTCGTTGCATCGACACCATTGTACACGATATCTATGTCGCTTTCCTTAAGATGAAAAAACGATTCCATGTCTTCTTGTATCATGTGGGAGATTGCTATAATCCGTGGCCTTGGATTGAGTCGAAAGGGCGCCGATTCAACCCAGGATCTGGCCCATTTTGTGATTGATATGACGTTTATGAACCGCTTGATACAACGTGCGATGGTGCTCCTTTCAGCATACACTTTTCTGTTTGTAGAGTACCAGTGAACGCCGCCATGGCTTTGATAAACATTCATGTAGAGCGTATTTCCAAACCCCACGATCACATCAAATTGTTCAGCCATTACCATCTTCTTATGTTTTATGGCAAAAAGGACTGCCGTGGCCCAATTAGGGAGAAATCCCGGTATGGTTATCTTATGGAACATTGCCCTTGACGGTTCACCGTCCCACGTTTTTCCGTAGAGATGGACTTCCCAACCGCACTCTACGAGTGTTGAGGCGAGATAAACTGCGTATGACTCTGCACCGCCGGCCTGACGGCTGAATTTTTCTACTGCAAAAGCTATTTTTTTCACAACATCCCTGTTTCCTTAGCATTTCACACTGTCGACAAATAATTTCTATACAATTTGAAAAGTCAATATGAAAAGTCGATTTCAGTAGTCGTTTAAGACATTTTATGGAAGTAGTTTGGTAAAATATTTTTTTGATTTGCCAAATTTGGCTTTCCAGTTCTTTTCCCGCATTTTATCCCATTTCCGTCCATCAAAGTTCGGACCCTGTCGTGTGCTGCACCAATTATGGTGTACAATACTCTTGCCACAAAAACCGCTTTTCCATTTTGCGTCTTCCGGGTAAATTTCATCGGTAAGCCATGAGGGCATGAGGAGCCGCTCCATTCTGAGAAAATATTCGAGATCTTCCGCAATACCGATCGGTGCATAATCTTCGTCAAAAAATCCGATCTGTTCGATCATTGCCGGTCTTACCATAAAACAGACTGCTGATCGCCCATCGTTCTGATATGGAATAAAAACAGGAAGATTCTTTTCCTTTATGAGCCAGCAGAATGAATTATGTCCGTTCCATTGGGCATAGATACTTTCAAGTCCCTTGTTGATTACCTCCGTCGTATAGGGAGCAGATGGATCCACTCGATATTGCTTCGATAAGGTGTGTGCCTTAATAAGTTCTTCCAGGACCGGTGAACCGTTTTCCATTGTGGACACCCAGCCGATCCCCCTGTCGCTTTCCATGGCCTCAACAAGCGGTTGCAGCCAGTCAGTACCGAACAGGGCGTCGTTGTTTGATATCACATAATAATCATAATAGAAGGGCCGGCCGGCAAGTGCCTCCGGGGTGAACTTCAATATTTGATTCCAGGCAGCAGCGACGCCCCTGTTTTTTGAGTTTTTTAAATAATAGGTAGGAAGTTCAACGTTGTTAAATTCCTGACGAAAAATATCCGCAATATCCTGTTGAGATCCGTTGTCAAGGATGAGGACGGAAACTTTCATGTCCAGTCTATCAGTTTCCGTGTTGCGATACAAATGCTGCAAACATGCCCTGGTTATCTCTATGTTGTCCAGTACAGGTATGCCAATGAGGACTGTAGTCATGTCGGTCGTTCTCCCTCTCTCTATCTTCCAAATAGTTTTCAAGGCTTCCGATGATTATGAGAAATCATATCAATACTATATAAAAATGATTCGTGATGGTTCATAAAAATTACTCTGATTGGTTACTGTTCTCATCGAGGAATTCCCGTATTGCACGTTTCACTGTTTCTGTCTGCAATTCTTCCAGGCATTCACTGGTCCCTGTGTTGTTACATCCCTTTTGGTGACATGGAGCACAGTCACGTTCTGGAGTTATAACTTGATGATTTTCCCCCTGCGGTGCCCAATCGTGCCAGTCAGAAGGCCCATAGATTGTTATTGTGGGTGTATCCACGGCAGCCGCGATATGCGGCGCTGCACTGTCAACGCCCACATGTAAATGACTAAGGGATAATAATCCTGCTAATTCATCGAGTGTCGTTCTGCCCGTAAGATTGTAAACACAGCCATGGCTGTCACGCTCAATAAAATCAGCCCTCTTCATTTCTTCCTTCGATCCGACAATTACCACAGGAATAGTATATTCTTTCCACATCCAATCTATAATATTTACCCATTTTTGATACGCCCATTCCTTATAAGCCCATCTGGAAAACGGATTCAGAGAAACCCATGGTGCTGTTGGTGACAATCCTTCATTACCGAGCAACTGATAAGCTTTCTCCATCACGCTGTCGTCAATCCATAGCTTTGGATTCGTGTCATACGGGGTAATATTGAATTCCCTGATAATCTGCAAAGACTGTTCGGCTGCTCCATAAATTCTTTCATCGGGAATCGGCGGCGCAACAAGGTGCGTAAATAATCTGTGACGCCACTTAAAATGCTGATCAAAAATTGATACCCTTATCGGAGCCCCCGAAATAAAGGCCATATATGCCCCTCGATCATCCAAACGAAGATCGAACACCAGATCAAAATGCTCCTGACGGAGATTTCTTATAAAAGAACAGTGTGCCCGTGCTTTGTTTAAAAGGTTTCCTTCGTAGCGTTTAACCTCAAAGATTCTATGCAGTGAAGGATCTGCCGTGAGAAGTGATCCAAAACCGTCTCTGAGAAGAACGGAAACCTTTGCCTGGGGATATGCATCCTTTACGGCCCTGAAGGTAGGTGTAGACCAGACAACATCTCCGATATCGCCAAGCTGTATGATAAGTATATTAGCTATTTTCCTGTTAAATGTTTCAGCACCTTTTACTATCATCGCTTTATGTTCCGTGATAATCAGTCGTGTCCGGTTCGCACAATAATACACTGGAATCTGTATCACAGAGAAGATAATCGGACAAGTCGAAATGGGCTGTTGTGATTCAACTGTGACGGGTACTTTGATCTTAGGGTTTGCCAAATCTGGCTGCCGCGTCGAATGTGTTGGATAGCAGCATGGCTCTCGTCATCGGTCCCACACCACCGGGGACGGGAGTTATATATGAAGCCCTTTCAGAGACTTCTGAAAAAGCGACATCTCCCACGAGCTTTCCGTCTTGACCCCTGTTTATGCCGACATCGATGACCACGGAACCTTCACGAACCATGGCACCCTTTATCATTTCGATACTTCCCGCTGCAGCCACGAGGATTTCAGCCCTTTGTGTTACTTCGGTAAGATTTCTCGTCCGGGTATGACAGACGGTCACCGTTGCATGTCTTGTAAGCAACATCATCGCCAGGGGTTTGCCGACGATGTTGCTTCGACCCACGATAACGGCATCCTTTCCTTCGATGCCAATACCATGCCTGTTGAGGAGTTCGATGATGCCGAGAGGCGTACAGGCCTGATGGAACGGATCTTCCGTGAAGAGACGACCTATGTTATAGGGATGAAACCCATCAACGTCCTTCCGGGGATCGATAGCATCGATTATTGCATTTGAATTAATGTGCTTCGGGAGGGGAAGCTGGACCAGGATGCCATGAATTTCAGGGGCCTTGTTGAGTTCATCAATGATTGTAAGCAATTGACGTTCGTTCGTTTTGGCGGGAAGTCTGAATTCCCTTGAGACAAAGCCTACCTCCTCACAATCATCCTTCTTCTTGCTGACATAGATCCGGGACGCAGGATCTTCCCCAACGAGAATGACAGCCAATCCCGGGGTAATTCCTCGATATTCAGTCAACCGGAGAGTCTTCTTCTTTATTTCATGTCGTATGTCCTGTGAAATTCTGTTTCCATTGATAATTATGGCCATACTATAAATAATATCCCTTCATAAAAATATACGGCAGCAAAAATGTACAACAAGTGAAAAGCGAAGCAATCCTGGTCTTCAGGGAAACAGAAAACAGACTGCTTCGCTCAATGTTTAGTTCAAGGTTATTGATCTTCGCACGTAATGCATCAAAAAAGTTTTTATTCGTTCTGAAGATCGATTGCCATCCGGACAAGAGATTGAACCTGTTCATCGGGAACCCGACCACGTATGATGGCACGGCAAATCCGGTTCTTGTCCAAGAGGATTGCATTGGCCGTATCTTTTTTGAGGCCCCATGCATTTCGTAGAGCGGCATCGTAATCAAAAAGGATGACCGTCTTATATTTCTTGGCTTTGTCCCCTGCAATAGCCTTGATGAGAAAATTCGGCTTCCATGTTGCAGCGCAATCTACTATGCCTATTCCTTTGTACGTCTCCTCCTTCAGAAGACCATCATTTTTGGCCTTTTTCATTGCTTCGGTAAAATGCTCATTCAAGTCAGATTCATCAGGATCGACGTAATTGACCAGAAGGACCTTTCCGGCCCAGGAATCCATGGTAAACGTTTTCCCCGCCGCATCCTTAAAGGACCAGTTCGGAGCCTCCATGCCTACGGTGAGCTCCTGTGCCTGCACAGGTAATACCATCAGGAACAATACCGCAATCAATACAACAACAGTCTTTTTCATAATGCTTTCTCCCTTCTCGGTGAAAACTACCTGCCATTAATGATGATAAAGCATATATAAAACTGACCGCAAATGTCAAGATAACAAACATTTCTATATTTGTTGAGAAAGCCATTTTGAAAGCAGGGATTCACAATACATTTTATCTCAAATATTTTGCAGAAAAAGTGTGGTACCAACACCGTTGTGTTGCCAAAAATCAGGTGCCGAAGTAAATGTTTTTACGATGCATAATTATTTTATATTTCTATTGAAACAACCAATTGGTTGTGCTATGGTACGGCCGTTTGAGTGGGGGGGAGGTTCTAATGGAAAATGTCAGTCTCGGCATGATGCTTGAGGAGGTGAGTACTGCATATCCAGGCAACACATCTCTCATCTATAAAGACAAGACCATAACATACAAAGAACTGAACAAAACCGTCACTGCCTTTGCCGGAATATTGAGCAATCTGGGTATAAACAAAGGTGACAAAGTTGCCCTGATGCTTCCCAACATCCCTGAATTTGTCATATCCTACTTTGCCGTCGTGCGATTGGGTGCTGTTGCCGTTACGCTCAATATTTTATCGACACCGTATGAACTCAGATATCTTCTCAGCAATAGTGATTCAAAAGTATTCATAACCACCTCATCACAGAAAAAAAAGTTCGAAGCTATAACGAAAGGACTCCCGTTATGCAGACACATCGTATTGATGGACGGTCCTGACGGAGAAAATTTTTTTCAGAACAATGACAATAAAGAACCATTCGAACGTGCACTCCCCGTGATTGATGGGGATGACCCTGCTGTCATGATTTATACGTCTGGTTTGACAGGTAAGCCTCTCGGTGCAGTCCTGACACATAAAAATCTCTCCACCCAGTCAACCTTACTCAGAGACATATGTGCCGGAACGGAACGTGACCGGGGATTATCGTTGATTCCCTTCTTTCATTCTTTTGGGGCTGTGGCCAACATGCTCGGGGTCATCAAGCTTGGAGCAAGTACTGTCTTGATGGATCAATTCAACATCGACACTATTTTTCAGACCATCGAAAAGGAAGCGGTTACATACATAGCCGCGGTGCCCAGACTGTTTCTCGGAATGCTCCTTCATAAAACTGCGGGCAATTATGATTGCAGTTCTCTGAGAATATGTATTACCGGTGGTTCGACCATGCCACCCGAATATATTCCCATGTTTGAACAGAAGTTCGGTGCCAAGTTGATGGAAGGATATGGTTTGACGGAAGCATCCCCCGTCTGTTCATTCAGCAGACTTGACATGGAACAGAAACCGGGATCGATAGGAATTCCAATACCGGGAGTAACGGCAACAGTGTTCGATGACAAAGGAAACGAACAACCATCGGGTGAGGTGGGAGAACTGGTCATCAAAGGCGCCAATGTCATGAAGGGTTATTACAAAGACGAAAAGGCAACCGGGGACGTTATACATGACGGATGGCTGCATACGGGTGATCTCGCCACCATTGACGATGATGGATATATCTTTCTTACGGGACGAAAGAAACGAATGATTATCACCAGTGGCTTTAATGTCTATCCACGTGAAGTGGAAATAGTTCTTACTATGCACCCCGCCGTTGCGGAATCAAGGGTTGTTGCAAAACCCGACTTGATGAGGGGTGAAATCATCAAAGCTTTCATCGTTAGAAAAGGGGAACTCCCCGTTGACGAAAAGGAAATTTTGAAGCATTGCCGGACATATCTGTCTTCTTTCAAAGTTCCACGTGAGGTGGAATTTGTAGAAAGCCTCGATGCTGACGGAGCAGGCGCATCGTGAGTCACCAAGCAATGCTAACTTAAATAATATTACTAACAGGAGGATGTACATGGAAAAAGTACCGCAAAAATTGGACAGAAAAAGAGCTGATATTTACAAAGATGCTAAGATCACAAAATTCGGCGAGCGAAAACCTGATTTTTCAACCATGGGAAAAAAAATCAAAAATCAGTTTAAAAATTTTCGCGAAGTTGTTGTTGTAGAAGCGTGCAGAACACCATACGGCACATTCGGCGGAATGCTGAAAGGATATGACGCACCCGAGCTTGGCGCCCTGGCGATCAAGGAAGTTCTCAGGCGAACGAATGGAAAGGTAACGGCAGAGGATATTGATTACGTCGTCATGGGACAGGTTGTGCCCGCAGGATGCGGTCAGGTGCCGGGACGCCAGGCGACCATATTGGCCGGACTTCCCGAGTATGTTCCATCCATAACCGTTAACAAGGTCTGCTCGTCAGGGATCAAGACCATCGATCTTGCAGCTCAGATGATTCAGCTGGGACGAGCCGAAATCGCCATCGCCGGCGGCCAGGAAAGCATGAGCAATTGTCCCTACTCGCTTCCGAACATGAGATGGGGGAATCGAATGGGCTTGACCACTGCGCCGGCGGTTGATCTCATGGTTTACGATGGTCTGTGGGATGCTTTCTATAACCGCCATATGGCCATTCATGGATCTGAAACGGCGGACGAATTCGGGTTCACAAGGGAAGATCAGGATGATTGGGCCTATCAATCACAGTCGAGGGCCGTTGCGGCTATGGAAGCGGGACGACTGGATGATGAAATATTCCCAGTGGAGACACGGGTAGGAAGAAAAGTCGAAATCATGGATAAGGATCAAGGTCCCCGGCCGACCACGACAATGGAAGGATTGGCCAAGCTGCCACCCGTTTTCGGTCATAAGAGTGCTGTTACCGGTGAACTGGGGAGCGTAACGGCCGGAAATGCACCGGGAGTCAACGACGGCGGGGATGTGTGTCTTGTCATGACACGAGAAAAAGCGGATGAACTGGGCTTGAAGCCGCTGTTCACCATCGTTGATTATGCCGAGGTCTCACAACCGACAAAGGATATTGCCACCGTTCCCGGTCTTTCCATCAAAAAGGTCCTGGAACAGAATGATATGACCACCGACGATGTGGATCTTATCGAAATTAATGAAGCTTTTGCAGCCGTCGCATTGATCAGCGCCCGTACTATCCTTGGATTATCCAAAGAGCAAATGTACGAGAAGGTAAACGTGAACGGAAGCGCTATTGCTTACGGCCATCCCATCGGCGCGACCGGAGCCAGGATTGTCATGACCCTCGCTTACGAGCTGAGGCGGCGAGGCGGCGGATATGGTGTGTGCGGAATCTGTGCCGGTCACGCCCAAGGTGATTCCATGCTGATTAAGGTTGAACCGTAGAATGAGGGGAAATGTCTTCTCGATTACTTTGAAGAATCGGTAAATTATTTAGATAGAAAGGAGAGATTTTAATGGGAGATGTAGTAATTGTAAGTGGAGCAAGAACTGCCGTGGGGAGCTTCGGTGGTTCGTTAAAAGGTGTAAAGTGTGTTGACCTTGGTGCCCTTGTCATAAAGGAAGCCATCGTGAGGGCCGGATTAAGGCCGACCGTTGACGAGGTTATTAAAACATGTTGCCCTACAGTGTTTGCGGGCCTTGAAAGGACCGACATAAACGAAAAGTATTATGATTATGACGAGTCATTGACACCTGTCCATTTTGACGAATGCATCATGGGAAACGTCATTCAGGCAGCCCAGGGACAGAATCCCGGCAGACAGGCAATGATCTTTGCCGGCGTTCCTGAAGAAACGGGTGGGATTACCGTGAACAAGGTGTGTGCCTCGGGAATGAAGGCCATTGCTCTGGCCGCACAGGCCATTAAGGCAGGCGATTCCGATATTGTTATAGCAGGCGGTATGGAAAACATGAGCAATGTCAATTATGCGTTGCCCAATGCCCGGTGGGGATACCGGATGAACATGCCCTTCGGTGAGATTGTCGACATGATGGTCCATGACGGTCTCTATGAAATTTTTCACGGATATCACATGGGATTAACGGCGGAAAATATCGTGGATAAATACGGATTCTCGAGGCAGGAACAGGATGAGCTGGGACTCATGAGCCATCAGCGGGCGAGGGCTGCAATCGCCAGTGGCGCCATAGCCGATGAAATCGTTCCCGTTGTCATTCCTCAGAGAAGAGGTGATCCGAAAATATTTGAGGTGGATGAGCGCCCCATGGACACCACAATAGAAAAAATGGGAAAGATACCACCTGCTTTCAAAAAGGGTGGCACCGTCACGGCCGGTAACTCCTCGGGCATCAATGATGCCGCTTGCGCAGTACTCGTTATGAGTGCCGAGAAAGCAAAAGAACTTGGCCTGAAACCTCTTGCAAAGATCAGAGGATACGCTTTTAGTGGTGTCGATACTGCCTACATGGGACTGGGACCGATTCCTTCTACCCGGAAGCTTTTCAAAAACCTCGGTCTTACCATGAAAGACATGGATTATGTAGAATTGAACGAGGCTTTTGCTTCCCAGGCCCTTGCCTGCATCAAAGAGCTCGACGTTGATCTCGACAAATGCAATCTCAACGGCAGCGGAATTTCAATCGGTCACCCCATCGGCTGCACCGGTGCACGAATTACTTACAGTCTGGCCATGGAAATGAACAAGAAAGATTACACTCTCGGTCTGGCAACGCTGTGTATCGGTGGCGGGCAGGGTATGTCCATCATCCTGGAAAGGGTGTAAGAATATAATTCTTGACCAGTTCGATAATATTGGTTAGCGTCGATTATATGCTGCATTCAATACGACCTGTATCCGGTGTCAGAATAGATGCTCATGCCGGATACGGGTTGGATTATCTTACTATTCAACCCTCATTTCACCGGGGGCGGATAGCAAGAAACGTCTTTCTTTAAAAAATCAAGATGTAGGAGGGAGAATAATGGAGATAAAAACTTTTGGAGTCATTGGAGCCGGTCAAATGGGTAACGGTATTGCTCAGGTTGCGGCCAATCCGGGTGGATTGAAAGTAATCATGAACGATATTGCCGAAGAATTCGTCGACAGGGGCTACAATACAATCTCAAAAAACCTCGACAGGCTGGTTACGAAAGAGAAACTCACTGCTGATCAGAAAGAGGAAATCCTCGGCCGGATTACAAAGAGCACAAACTTGGAAGATATGAAGGATGCGGATTTTGTCGTTGAGGCAGCAGTTGAACGGGAAGATCTCAAGCTTGGAATCTTCAAGAAACTGGACGAAGTCTGTAAGCCGGGTGTTATTCTGGCCACGAATACATCATCCATCCCGATTACAAGAATTGCCGGATCGACAAAGAGAGCTGAACTCGTCATCGGCATGCATTTCATGAACCCTGTTCCGGTGATGAGACTTGTCGAAATTATCAGAGGGTTGGCGACATCACAGGAAACATATGATCTGACGGATAAACTTTCCAAACAGTTCGGAAAGATTCCTGTTGAATGTAACGATTTCCCCGGTTTCATATCGAACAGAGTCCTTATGCCCATGATCAATGAAGCTGTGTATGCTCTCTTTGAGGGAGTCGGCACACCGGAAGCGATTGATAATATCATGGTACTCGGTATGAATCATCCCATGGGTCCCCTCGCGCTTGGGGATCTGATTGGTCTCGATACCTGCTGGGCCATTATGGACGTTCTCCACAAGGGGTTCGGCGATTCAAAATACCGGCCATGTCCGCTTCTGAAGAAATATGTAGATGCCGGTTATCTCGGAAGAAAAACGGGAAGGGGCTTTTACGACTACAGTAAGTAGCCTTTCCTTTATAGGTTTGAATCACCGTATAATCAGAGAGGAGGAATAAACAGATGGAATATAAGAATCTCCTTTTCACAGTTGAGGAAGGAGTTGCAACGATCACCTTCAACCGGCCGAAAGCGTTGAATGCCATGAATTCTGAAACGATGGGTGAACTCATGGATGCCGTAAAACAATGTGCTGATGACGACGGCATCAAGTGTGTCGTTCTCACCGGTGCAGGAGATAAGGCATT
>Ga0272444_10002723_pt1 | contig 16192 bp, 14 predicted proteins | sample SSMForm13_FD_201033 | JGI IMG/M metagenome (GOLD analysis project Ga0272444, IMG submission 201033) | Marine sediment archaeal communities from Little Sippewissett salt marsh, Falmouth, MA, United States - SSM-Form-13 | ecosystem: Environmental > Aquatic > Marine > Wetlands > Sediment ...
ATAGATCTCATTTTTGAGAATGCGCAAAAGGTGGCCGCTGATGTCCAGGCCATGGGGCGCCGGGCAGTGGCGATCCAGGCCGACGTGTCAAAATGGGATTCGGTTCAAACCATGGTCGATCAGACCCTTGAAGCGCTCGGCAAACTCGATATCGCGGTCAACAACGCCGGCGTGATCAGCATCAAGTCTGTGGCCGAGTTAACGGAAAAAGATTGGGATTTCGTCAACGATGTGAACGCCAAAGGCGTTTTTCTATGCTGCAAGGCCGAACAGGAGCCCATGAAAAAGCAAGCATGGGGCCGAATCATCAACGTGGCCTCCATTGCCGGCAAGGAGGGGTTCCCGGATCTGGCCCATTACTGTGCCTCGAAATTCGCCGTGGTCGGGTTCACCATTGCGCTTGCCAAGGAACTGCAGCAAACAGGCATTACCGTCAACGCCATATGCCCGGGAATCATCGGCACGCAGATGTGGTACGGCCCTAACGGCCTGGCCGAGAAGTGGAAAAATCCCGGTGAGACCATGGAAGAATCCTGGAAACGCCACCAGGAAATCCTGATCCCCCAGGGAGAAGCCCAGACTCCCGAGGACATGGGGGATCTGGCGGTCTACTTCGCCACTGCCAGGCACGTCACCGCCCAGGCGATCAACGTGGATGGCGGGTTTACTTCCCACTAAAAGTAAACCCGTTTCAAAAACGAAGGGATAAATTATGTCAAATACAGCCGACGCAACTATCATAAACACACCTGTCAGCGTAAAACCGTTCGGTTTGCAGTTGGGGGCGATCGGTTTCGCCATTGCGAGTTTCATTGTTATTCATGGAATCAGTTTTATCGTGTGGAGACTGCTTGCCGACCCGCAAGCCGGCATCTGGAAATTCTATCCCCAGCCGTTTGGTGCGTATCTGTTCTGGGCCATTCTCGTCGTCGTTTTTATCGGTTTCAATCTTGAAATGCATGGCTTTGGAAAGCGGAGCCAACCCATGGGAGGCATTGTCGTCACCGCGATTACCCTGGTGCTCGGTATGGCCATCCCCGCGCTGCTGATCTACGGTTACGGTCGCCTGGATCCGGCCTTCAGCCCGGCCCGGTACGCCGGGCACGGCGCCGCGGGTCTCATCGTCCTGATCGGCTTTTACGGGTTCGGTGTGGTGGCCAACAGCATGGACGGATGGCCGTGGACCGATGCCGGGATGATGCAGCCCATGGTCGGCTTCGCGCAAATCATTTCCGGATTCTTCCTGACGGCTGTGGGCTACATCGTCTTGATCTATCCTAACCTGGCCAGCTGGACCGGCCCGGACAGAATCGTCATGACGCTGCCCACGGCCATCGGCTGGTTCTATTCGGTCATTACCGCCTGGTTGACCACCGTCCTGATTCTCGATCTCTGGCCCTACAGCATATTCAAAACTCGGGCCGGCAGGGCCCTGGCCGCGTTTTTCGGCAACTTCGGGTTGGGTACCCTGGTCTACTTTATTCTGCTGGCGCTGTTGAAGCATGTTCTTTTACCGGCCGAGGCCCTGGAGAAGATCGGCCCGGCCATCAATCTTTGGCCCGCCCAGCTCGGTGTCTGGATCGTCAACATGCTGCTTTTCTGGGCTCTGTGCTGCGGCAATGCACCGACGTCGTTAAACCCGGCCATGAACCGCATCATGAGGTTCATCATCACCTGGTTCCTGGGCATCGGCGCCTTTGTCGTCTACATGAAGTGGTTTGCCGTTAGCGTTCTCAATGAAGCGGCCATCGTTCCCGGATTCGGCGGTGATCCGTTGACCTGGGTCGATCTTCTGAACCTTATCCTACTCATTTATGTCGTTTATTTCGGTTGTTATGGATTGATTAAAAAACAGGCCTAACATTTCTTAGCGGAAAGGGGAGACAACATGAAAGCAGCCGTATGGTATGGTAGAAAAGATGTCAGGATAGAAAACGTTCCGGAGCCTCCCGCTCCCGGAAAGGGCGAAGTCAAGATCAAAGTCTTTCAAACCGGTATCTGCGGGTCCGACCTGCATGAGTACGCTGCCGGGCCGATTTTCATTCCCACCGAGGAGCGCCATCCGTTGACCGGCAGGAAAGCGCCTATAATTCTGGGCCACGAATTCAGCGGCGAAGTCGTGGACGTCGGTAAGGGGGTGACCAACGTCGCCGTGGGCGACCGTGTGGCGCCGGACGCAGCCCAGCATTGCGGCGAGTGCTACATGTGCAAGGTGAACCGCTACAGCGTTTGCGAGAAGTTGGCCTTTACCGGCCTGATGGCCGACGGCTCCTTTGCCGAATATGTCAATGTACCCGCCTACACCTGTTACAAGCTGCTGCCCGAGATTTCCAACGCGGCCGGCGCCCTGGTCGAACCGCTGGCGGTCGGTATGCATGCGATCCGGCAGGGCAAACTGCTGCTGGGCGATACCGTGGCCGTCGTGGGGACCGGCACCATCGGCCTGGTGACCATCCAGGCGGCCCGGGCCGCCGGCGCGAGCAAGGTCTTTGCCGTCGAGATTTCCAAGGACAGGAAAGAAAAGGCCGAAGGCCTGGGAGCCATCGTCCTGGATCCCACCCAGGCCGACGTGGCCGCCGAAATCCAGGACCAAACCGACGGGCAGGGCGTGGATGTGGCTATCGAGTGCATCGGAAAGGCCGCCACGGTCAACACCGCCATTCAGTGTGCCAAGCGCGGCGGGAAAATCGTGGTTGTCGGCATTTTCGAAAAACCGGGTGAGATAAACTACAACGACTTGGTCTTTCAGGAAAAAGAGATCGTCGGTTCCCTGGCCTACTACGGCGAATTCGAAGCCGCCATCGCCCTTCTGGCGGACGGTCGCATCAAGGCCGACCCCCTGATCACCGGCAAGATCAAGCTGGAGGATATCGTCGAAAAGGGCTTCGAGGAACTGCTCAACAACCGGGAGTCCAATATCAAGATCCTGGTCGAGTCATAACCCATAACCTTGCTGTCGACGCGTGCCGATCTGGAGTTGGGTCGGGGGGCGTCGGGCGTATGCTAAGAGCCTGTTTGGTAAATCCGTCTAAGGCCCGCTAACGGCGTTGGAACGTGTCTCAAAATGCTCACATATTACATATATGCTCCGCTTTTGAGCCACTTTCCGCCTTGTTATCGGGCCTGATCCAGAATTCCAAAACAGGCTCTAAGAAATGGATTCATCGCATGACTATGGTCGGTATCATCGCCAATCCCGCCTCGGGCACCGACATTCGCAGACTGGTTGCCTACGGCAGTGTTTTCAATAACCAGGAGAAGGTCAGGATCGTGCGGCGCATCCTGCTGGGTTTGGCATCGGCAGGCGTGCGGCGGGTTGTCTACATGCCCGATTACTACGGCATCGTACCGCGGGCGCTGGACGCCCTGACGATCAATATGGACGTCTCACCCTTGGCGTTCGACGCCAGGGCGGATCAACGGGACTCCCAGCGTGCGGCCGGCATGCTGGCCCAAAACGGTGCCGGCTGTATCATCACCCTGGGCGGTGACGGCACCAACCGCGTGGTGGCCAAGGCCGCCGGTCAGGTCCCGATTCTGCCGGTGTCGACCGGCACGAACAACGTCTTTCCCGATATGATCGAAGGCACGATTGCCGGGGTGGCCGCCGGATTGATCGCCACCGGGAAAGTCTCCCCCAAGGACGGCACATTTACTTCCACGCGGCTCGAGGTCGTCGTCGACGGACGGTTGGCCGATACGGCCATCGTCGACGCCGTGGTCTGTGATGATATCTTCATCGGCTCACGGGCGGTGTGGAAGATGGAAAAAATCAGGCAGGTGTTCCTGAACCGCTGCAGCCCGGTCAACATCGGTTTCTCCTCCATCGGTGGACGGCTGCGCACCATCGCAGCGGACGATCCATGCAGCATGGTGCTTGAATTGGGCCCTGGCGGACAAGCGGTCACGGCCCCGGTGGCGCCCGGCGTATTCGAGACCGTGGGCGTGGAAAAGGCGGTCTTGATGACCAACGGCGATACGGTGGCGCTGGCTTGCACCCCTTGCGTGGTCGCCCTGGACGGCGAGCGTGAAGTCGAAATCAAACGCGGACAACGGGCGAGCATCCGCCTTGGGGCAGCCGGCCCGGTGGTCGTGGATGTGAATCGTACCCTGACATGGGCCATGCAAAATAAAATCCTGGCACCGGACAATGAGAAGAATCCAATCATCATCCAAAACCAGTTGAACAATTGAATAATGACGAGAGGTGAAAAAATGACCCTGAAAGCAGCCTTTATATTCATAGCCCCGGACGTCGATCCCCAAAAAGACCGGCAAACCGTAATCACGCCGCAGGTCGAACTGACCGCGGTGGCCGCCGGCAGTTACCCCGAAGCCGAGGTGGTGGCGGTCGAGCTGGTCAACCAGGGAATCGAGGCCATCGAGTTGTGCGGCGGCTTCGGCAATCGCGGTACGGCGCGAATCGCAAAGGCCGTGGCCGGCAAGGCCGCCGTGGGCGTGGTGCGCTTCGATAGCCATCCGGGATTGGGCGGGAAGAGCGGTGATGAACTCTTTTAGGCTATTGGTATCCCCATTCAGGTATCCGAACATGAAACGATTCATTTCACAGATTGCGATGTTTGCCATCTGCCTTGGGTGTCCACTCGTGTCGCTGGCGCAAACCGACTCGGCGGATGGGTATACCAACGACTCGTGCATGGAATGCCACGCGGAGATGGCCGAGGATCATGCTGCATCCACGCACAATGCCATTCAATGCCTGGCATGCCACCCGCAGGCGGCCGACGAGGCCCATGAAGAATCGACTCCGCCCCCCGTGGACTGCCGCCGGTGCCACGCGTCCCACGATGAAAAGATGGCCCATGACGCCCACACCCGGGTAACATGCAAGGCCTGCCATCAGCAATACGGCGTTCCGGCCAGAGATCTCGGATCAGGGCGGGTGGTCTTTGGCGGCAAAACGTTGCCGGGGAGAGCCCTGTCGCCCCACCAGATGGTTGCCCGGCAAGGTGATGCATCCTGCCGCCGCTGCCATTTCAACGACAATGACCTGGGCGCTTCGGCCACGGTTCTGCCCCCGAAAGGCATCCTGTGCATGCCGTGTCACGCAGCCACCTTTTCCATGGGGGATCGCACCACCATTTTTTCCCTGCTGATCTTTGCCCTGGGCATGGGCGGCCTTGGCGCCGTCTGGTTATCCGGCGGCCGCACGAAGCAAAGCGGGCATGGGCCAACGGGGGGTGCTGCAGCGGTCGTGGTCGCGCTGATCGACGATGTGCTTTGTCTTAAAAAACTTTACCGTCTGTCTCCGGCCCGCTGGATGGTCCACGCCCTGATTTACTACCCGATCCTGATGCGGCTGGCCGTCGGGATGATCGCCCTGATCCTGTCGCTGACGCTGCCGGATCTGGATCTGACCCGGGCCATGCTGAATAAAAATAATCCGCTGCGCGCCCTGTTTTTCGATTTGACCGGCCTGATGATCATCGCGGGGGTCTGCGCCGCACTGTTGCGCGACAGGGAAGACCGGCCCCCGGTGAGCAATCTGCCCGTGCCCGGCCGGGGCATGACCCTGCTGTTGGGTCTGATTGTCCTGGCCGGATTTATTCTGGAAGGCCTGCGCCTCGCCATGACCGGGTGGCCGGATGGCGCGCATTATGCCGTCATCGGTTATGGCATCAGCCTGCTGGTGAAAGGCATGACCGGGATATCCCATCTGTATGGCTACGTGTGGTACGGTCACGCAATTTTAACCGGTGCATTCGTGGCCATGATCCCCTTTACGCGCATGATGCATATGCTGACCGCACCGGTAGTATTGATGGCAACTGCACGATCAAAACACTCAGAGCCTGTTTGAGAAGTCTGGATCAGGCTCGATAACAAGGCGGAAAGTGGCTCAAAAGCGGAGCATATATATGTAATATGTGAGCATTTTGAGACACTTTCCAACGCCGTTAGTGGGCCTTAGACGGATTTATCAAACAGGCTCTGACACAAAGGAAGGACTGCATGGAAATTCAAGGCTACCATATACCGGAAGATCTTTATTATGAGAAAAACCACTACTGGGTCAAGGTCGAAGGCGATATCCTGGTCATGGGCATGGACGACTTCGCCCAGCAACTGGCCGGCGATATCGTCTTCGTCCAGATCCCCTTTGCCGGCAAGAAGCTCAAGCTCGGGAAGAAATTCGCCCAGGTGGAATCGGGCAAATGGCTGGGCAAGGTCTATGCGCCGGTCAATGGCGAGCTGATCGAAGGCAACGAAGCGCTGGAAGCCGAGCCGTCGCTGATCAACCAGGACTGCTACGGCAAGGGGTGGATGTTCAGGATCAAACCGGCGGACATGCACGAACTGAGCAATCTGATCCATGCCCCTACCGGCATCGAAGCCTGGGTGCTGGCCGATATCGAAAAATACAAGCAGGATTGACATGTCGAATAAAAGTTACAGCATCAACCAGCTCATGCAGATCCAGGCCTGCACCAACTGTCAGGCCTGCGTCGAGGCGTGCCCGGCGGTGGCCGGCAGCCGCGACGGAAAACTGTCGGCGGCTTTTCGTCTGACGGAACTCGGCCGGTTGGTCAAGGCCCGCGCAGGGCTTTGGCGCAGACTCGGTTTTGGCAAGGCCCCCACGCAAAAAGCCCTGCGCGCCTTCGGCGATACGGTGTTTCGTTGCACCTTGTGCGGAAACTGCCGCCAGGTCTGTCCGGTGGGGCTGGACCTGACCGGGCTCTGGCATTCGATTCGCCAGGATCTGGTGGCCTCCGATGCCTATCCCGGAAAAATTGACCTGATCCGGGAGAATTTGAATGAGAGCCACAACGTGTTTGGCGAGGATAATGAGGAGCGGGCCGAATGGGTGGAGGATATGCCCGACGCACCGGATCACGGCTATGTGAAGCAGCGGGCCGAGGTGATCTATTTCACCGGTTGTGTCTCCTCCTTTTTTCCCCTGGCCCAGCGGATTCCCATAGCCGTGGCCAAGCTTTTCGATGCCGCCCGCATCGATTTTTCGCTGTTGGGGGAAGACGAGTGGTGCTGCGGATTTCCACTGCTCGGCGCCGGGCTCGGCGACCGGATCGATGAATTGGTCGAAAACAATGTCGCGGCCATCAAAGCCAAGGGCGCCCGGCAGGTGGTCTTTGCCTGCCCGTCCTGTTACCGGATGTGGCAGGAGCATTACCCCAACGAATTCGAGATCTTCCATGTAACGGAATTTCTGGCCGGGCTGCTCAAACAGGACCGCCTGCCGCTCCAAAAGCTGGATCTGACGGTCACCTACCACGATCCCTGCGATCTTGGCCGGGGGGCGGGAACCTTCGAGGCCCCGCGGGATATCATCCGCTCCATTCCCGGGGTCCGATTCGTCGAGCTCGCCAATAACCGTGAGAATTGCAGTTGTTGCGGCGGTGGTGGCAACCTGGAAATGATCGACGCCGAGCTGTCGGCAAACATCGCCGCCAACAAGATGAAGGCAGTCACGGCAACCGGTGCCCAGGCGGTGGTCAGCGCCTGTCAGCAGTGCGTGCGCACCATGACCACCTTTGCCAAAAGAAACAAGGTGCCGGTGGCGGTCATGGACATCACGCAACTCCTGCACCAGGCGCTGGCCGGTGAGAAGTGATCCACTATTTTCTTACAACGTGCCCATTCAAAAAAATGGGCAAATTTGGCCTTAGATCGAGGCGCATGAAAAATTTTACCACAGGCATATGGTTGATGTTCCGAGGATAAAATTTTTCATGCAACAAAGATATCGGGCAAATTGGCCATTTCTGGACAGGCACTGGAAGGGGAACCCATGGGAGAGTATTACGCCTCCGTCCGATTGACGGATCACCGCGCGGCTGTGTGTTTAGGCAAAGAGAATGTCACAACGGTATCTCCCTGTCAGGGGATCGGTGCGGGTGGCGCCTGTCCGATCGAACATGTGCTGACAGGGCTTGGCAGCTGCATTGTGTTGACTCTGTCCGCGGTGGCGGACCACAAGAAGATTAGCATACAAGAGCTCGCGGTGCGGGTGGGATGCCTGACCGCAAACAGTGATTCTCCATCAACGCGCTTTACGATCCATATCGATCTCGGTGAAGGCTTGACCCAACGCGAACGGGCGATCCTGATCAACTCGGCGCGCCATTGTGAAGTGGGCAAAATGCTGACCGGACAGATTGAAATTGAATACACCCCAATGCTGCATAAAAAAGATTGAGAGAAGTCGCCGATGAAAGAAATCATCCAGCCAAACGATTCTAAGGACAGTCTGCCGACCTGGAGACTGCTGGACACGCCCCCCATGACCGCCGCGGAAAACATGGCCCTCGACGAAACCCTGCTGGAGGTCAAGGGCCAAGGCAAGAGCCCCAACACCATCCGTTTCCTGCAGTTTTCGCCAAGGAGCGTATTGGTCGGTTATCACCAGGCCCTTCAGGAGGAGATCCGTACTGATTATTGCCGGGCCAGGCGCATTGACATCAACCGGCGTATTACCGGCGGCGGGGCCATCTTCTTCGATGAAAACCAGCTGGGCTGGGAAGTGTTCTGCGACAAATCGTTTTTCAATACGGTCATTCCCAACGCACGGCTCTTCAAGGCCCTGTGCGATCCAGTGGTGGCGGCCCTGGCCCTGTTGAACCTTGCGGCCGAGTTCCGGCCGCGTAACGACATCGAGATCGACGGGCGCAAGATTTCCGGCACCGGCGGCACCGAGTCGGGCGATGCCTTCATGTTTCAGGGCACCATGCTGGTGGACTTCGATGTGGATACCATGCTCAGGGCCCTTAAAATACCGGTGGAAAAACTCAAGGCCAAGGAGATCGATTCGGTCAAGGACCGGGTCACCTGCTTGAAATGGGAACTGGGGGATACACCGGCCCTTGTAGATATCAAACGGGCCATCACATTCGGGTTTGAAAAATGTCTGCGGATCAAACTGCAACCGGGCGGATTGAACGCTGAGGAACGAAAGCGCTTCGAGCAAAAACGGCTCCGTTTTCGCTCGCTCGGTTGGATCGACAGCGTCAGGCCCCGCTACCAGAAACGCGAGGCCGTGCAGGCGGCCTACAAGGCCCCGGCCGGCATGGTGCGCTTTACCCTGGCGGTCAACCTGCCCCACAAACGACTCAAGGATGTGTATATCACCGGTGATTTTCTCTCCTTTCCCGGCCGGGCGCTGTATGATCTGGAAGCCCGGCTCAGGGGCGCGCCGCTCGACCGTGAGTATTTGCATGGAGTGATCAAGGGCTATTTCGATGCAGGGAGCATCACCATTCCGGGACTGCCCTTCGAAGATTTTGTCAAGCCCCTTAATCAGTGCCTGGAAAAGATCGAGATCGCCAGATTCGGCATCCCCTTGGAACATTGCAACCTGATCTCCGTGGTCAATGGCTCGTTTGAACAGGTCATCCGAAAAAGGCCCTCGGTGCTCTTATTGCCCTATTGCGCCAAACATACCGGGTGCGACTTGCGCCATGCCAAGGGATGTCGGATCTGCGGCGAGGCGTGCTGTTCCATCGGGCCGGCCTGGTCCATGGGGCGGAACAGGAAAATGAAGGTCGTCAGCATCGTCAGCTTCGAGGACCTCTGGGAGGAATTGATGCGCATGAAAGCCTCCGGGGTTGCGGCTTACATCGGGTGTTGCTGCCAGCCTTTTTTGGCCAAGCACGTGGATGATTTCAAGGCATCCGGATTGCCGGGGATATTGTTGGATATCGACAACACCACCTGCTACGACCTGGACCAGGCCCAACAGGCCTATGCCGGAGAGTTCGAGAGCCAGACCCGGGTAAATCTAAAACTTCTGGAAACGGTGCTGCAAACGCGGGCGGGATCATGCGGCGACGTGGCGGCGGCATGAACTGCGCGGTTTCGTGCGATATCCTGGTCGTGGGCGCCGGACCCGCCGGGGGCGCGACGGCCCTGGCGGCCGCGCAAAGGGGGGCGCGGGTGTTGATCGTCGACCGTCGTCAGAGGGTCGGGGTGCCCGTGCAGTGTGCCGAGTACATTCCGGCCATGCTGTTGGGGCGTCTCGATTTGGGCCAGGCCTTCATCGTGCAAAAGATCCGCAAGATGAAGACCTTTTTGCCGGGCGAACCGGTGCAGGAGACCCGTGCGCCGGGGTTTACCATTCACCGCGATCGTTTCGACCAGGCCATGATTTGCGCGGCCGTCGATGCCGGCGCCCAATTGATGCTTACCACGCGAGTACTCCGCAGAATCGATGACCAGACCGTGCTGCTCAAGGTGAAAGAGGGCCGGCATCTTCTGGCGCGGGCCAAGATTATTGTGGGCGCCGATGGTCCCCGTTCCACGGTGGGCCGATGGGTCGGAGCGATCAACACCCACCTTTTGCCCGGCGTTCAGGTCACCATGGCCTTGGCGGCACCCATGGATTGGACCGAGGTTTACTTCGATCCCGAAATCCATGCCGGTTATGGGTGGGTGTTTCCCAAAAAGGAGCTGGCCAACATCGGCATCGGGCTCAAAACCACGCCCCGCGGCCCCGTCAGAACCCGGGCCGTGCTGGATCGATTCGTCTCCCGGCTCGAGGCCTCGGGCAGGGTAACCGGACCGGCCGTGGGGTATGCCGCCGGATGGATCCCTGCGGAACCGGTTCGGCGGGCGGTTTACGGCAACGTGCTGCTGGTGGGTGATGCCGCCGGCCATACTCATCCCATCACCGGGGCCGGGATCGCCAATGCCGTGGTTGGCGGCGAGATGGCGGGCCGGTGGGCCGCCAGGGCCGTGAATAGAGGGGATTTAGGCGTGTTGCGCCGCTATGACGATCAGTGGCAGGATCTTTTGCGGCACTCGCTGGAGCATGCCCATCGGCGACGCCGGGTCATGGAAGCTTGCTGGCCGGATTTTTCCGCAACGGTGCACGCATGTTGGATAGGGTACCGGGAATATTATGCATAACCAAACATTGTTTGCCGAGCGGTTGACGGCGGCCCGCGAACTCTCGTGGGCGCGGCATGGCAAGGCCATCACCTTTTACCTGCCGGGCATGTTCCGGTTGGATAATGTTACGGGAAGATATCCGGCGCTTTCCATTACCGGTGATGCGTGCGCCCTCGGGTGCGATCATTGCCGGGGGAAGATTCTAAGCACCATGATCGATGCGGACTCCGCCGATGGGCTGGTCTCCCGATGCCGCCGGCTGGCCGCCAAGGGGAATGTCGGCGTGCTGATCAGCGGCGGGTGCAATGGTCAGGGGCGATTGCCCTGGGATCGCTTCTTGCCGGCCATCGCGGCGATCAAGAGCGAGACGGAGCTGTTCGTCTCGGTTCACAGCGGGCTGGTGGACGATGCGGACGCCCGCAGGCTGAAACAGGCCGGTGTGGACCAGGTGCTGATCGACGTCATCGGCGATGATGAAACCCTGCAAGCCGTCTATCATCTCCCTTTCGGGGTGGAGCGCATCGCGGCATCCATGGCGGCCCTGCAGCGGGCCGGGCTCCCCATGGTTCCCCACATTGTCTGCGGCCTCTATTACGGCCGGATGCGGGGGGAGAAGAACGCCGTGGCCATGATCTCCCGCTTCAGGGTTCAACAGGTGGTCATCGTCTCCCTGATGCCCCTGCCGGGCACACCCATGGAGAAAATGCGCCCCCCTGCCCCCGAGGCGGTGGCGGACATCATCGTTGAGGCGCGCCTGGCCATGCCGCACGTTCCGCTTAGCCTGGGGTGCGCCCGCCAGAGAGGCAACCGGCGCCTGGAGGTATTGGCCATCGACGCCGGGGTCAACCGTCTGGCCCTGCCGTCCGAAGCGGCGGTGGAAAGGGCCGCATCCTACGGCCTGGATATCCGTTATCAGAAAACCTGTTGCAGCGTACTATCTGATGGATCGGCATCTGACTTCGACCTTAATCTTAGAGCCTGTTTTGGAAGTCTGGATCAGGCCCGCTAACGGCGTTGGACGGATTTACCAAACAGGCTCTTAAACACTATCGGTAACAAGGAGGCGCTTGAATGGAAAAACCCCGTTCCACTGTTCCGGAAAGTCCGCAATACCTGCGCATGAGCCTGGCCGCGGCCATGACCCTGGGATTCAAGCCGGGCCTTTTCTACCGCAACGCAAGGCTTTACTGCATCAACCTGCTGCTGACCTACAAGGCCGGCTGCGCTGCGCGCTGCGCCTACTGCGGCTTGTCCAACGAGCGGTCCGGGAAGCCCCACGAGAAGAGCTTCATCCGGGTCCCCTGGCCCGCCTACCGAACCGACGAGATCATCCGACGCATTGCCGACCGGCAACAGCGCGTCAAGCGCATCTGCATTTCACAGATTACCAACAAACGCGCCATCGACGACACGGCGATGCTTTGCCGCCAGCTGCGCGCCAGCTTCGACATTCCCATATCCCTTTTGATCTCGCCGACCATTGTTGACCGGGGAGATTTAATCGCCTTCAAGTCTGCCGGTGCCGATAAAATCGGCGTGGCCATCGACCTGGCCACACCGGAACTGTTCGACCGCTATCGCGGCCGCGGGGTCAAAGGGCCGCATCGCTGGGACACCTACATCAATTGCCTGGCCGAGGCCATCGCGATCTTTGGAACCCGCAACGCAGGCTCCCATTTCGTTACCGGCATGGGGGAGACCGAAGAACAAATGGTGACAGCCATCCAGAACATCCAGGACATGGGCGGCTGGACCCATCTGTTCTCTTTTTTTCCCGAACAAGGCTCCCAAATGGCGAACCATCCCATGCCGGCCCTGGACCACTACCGCAGAATCCAGCTGGCCCGCTATCTGATCGACGAAAAGCTCAGCCACGCCGGGCGTTTCAGATATGATGAAGACCATCGGATCGTCGATTTTGGTGTTTCGGCCGACACCCTCGAGGCGGCGATCGCATCCGGCGACCCTTTTCGAACCAGCGGATGCCCGGGAGTTGACGGCCAGGTGGCCTGTAACCGGCCTTTTGCCAACTCCAGGCCCGGTCCAGAGATGCGCAACTATCCCTTCCCGCCGACAGAATCGGATATTGAATTGATTCGCCGGCAGCTTTTCCCATCCGCGGTTCGACCGGAGGCAGGGACTCCATTAAGAAAAAGAATGGTTCCGGTTGCATGAAATGGCGTGATATGCGAAGGATGACGTTTATTAATTTGCTGAATTCAGTTTTTTTCACCTTGGTGATTGGATTGATCTGACATCGACGCTATTGACATGGGGATTGGACTGCGGCTGAGTTGTCGAAGGATCGGGAGGAAGAAATGTACTGCCTGACTCGCAAGAACGATCAATTTTGCCTTGTTAAGAGTGATTTGGAAATCGGGCCGGACGCCTTGGTCAAATCCATGCTGAGCCCCAAATGGTACGGCAGTACCTGGCAATTGCCGTCCAAGACGGAAAAGAAAGCCTGGATGAATTTTATTGCCACGGGCGAAAGTAACGATCCTCAGCTAAACCGGCAAATCGTGCATTCCTGGCGCAGATGTCAATTGGCCGAGGTCGATCCGATCAACGGTGGGGTGGAAAAGATCGTATCGGTAAAGCAAATTGAGAGCCGCTCCGAACAACTCCTGGCGCTGGCCACGCCGATCATGGATACCCTCTGCCATTGTTTACAGGGATCGGAGTTTGTCATCGTTTTAATCGACCAGGAAGGATATCTCCTTAAAATCATTGGCGACTTGAAGGAACTGCGGCAGGCCGATCGACTCCGCTTTGGACCCGGTGCCAATTGGGCCGAAGACTGTGTGGGCACCAACGCCATCGGGACGGCGCTCGCCCTGGCACATCCGGTCCAGGTGACCGGCACGGAGCATTACTGTGAAAGCCACCACGTATGGACATGCTCGGCGGCCCCCATCAGAAACCAAGATGGCGATATCATCGGGCTTTTGGATATCTCCGGCCCGCGTGAACGGGCCACCGTCCACCAATTGGGACTGATTGTGGCCGCGGCGCATGCCATCGAGGAGCGCATCGTCCTGGACGATTCATACCGTCAAATCTACGATGTCAACAAATACCTGGAGGCCATCTTAAACTCCGTTTCGGACGGGATCGTGGCCGTGAATGGCCAGGGGTTGATAACGGGGATCAACAAGGTCGCGGCCAGGGGCTTGCGGCGCAGTCCCAATGAACTGGTGGGGAAATCGATAAGTGCATTTATCCAGCATCGGGGGCGCTTGCAAAACTTTTTCGATTCCAAGGCGGCCGGGCGATCCGAAGAAGAGATCTCCCTTAAGATGCCCGGTGGAGAAAGATCCTATGTCGCCAAGGCGTGCCCGGTATTTAATGAGAAAAAAGATAACAAAGGGTTCGTGTTGACGTTTTCGCCGGCCCCCAAAACCGTCTCCCTTCCCCATGCATCGCAAGGCACGGTTCCCCGATTCAGTTTTTTCAACATCATCGGCGAAAGCAGCCTCATCCGCCAGAGCATTGAAAAAGCCAAAAGGGTCGCCCAGGGGCCATCCACCGTCCTGATCCTGGGAGAAAGCGGCACCGGCAAGGAACTTTTCGCCCAAGCCATCCATAACGCCAGTGACTGCAAATTCGGCCCGTTCGTATCGGTCAATTGCGGTGCGATCCCCAGGGAATTGATTCAGAGCGAGCTTTTCGGCTATGCGGAAGGAGCCTTTACCGGCGCCAGGCGGGGCGGCTGCGCGGGAAAGTTTGTCTTGGCTAACGGCGGCACTTTATTCCTGGATGAAATCGGCGAGATGCCCCTGGAAATGCAGATCAATCTGCTCCGTGTGCTCGAAGAGGAAGCCGTGGTACCGGTGGGCGGCAAGCGCGCCATACCGATCAATGTACGCATCATTGCCGCCACCAACCGAAGCCTGTTCGATGAGGTGGCCAAAGGCAATTTTCGAGAAGACCTTTACTATCGTCTGAACGTGATCAGCATTGCCCTGCCTCCCTTGAGGGCGCGGGAAGGGGATATCGCTCTGTTGGCAACCTACTTCGTTAAAAAAATATCCCGTAAGTTCGGCAAAACCATCGATGCCGTCGATGCGGATGTGATCCAGACCTTCGAAAAATACCATTGGCCGGGAAACATACGGGAATTGGCCAACGCGGTCGAATATGCCGTGAATATTTCCCAGGACGAAACGCTGGGCAAGGAAAATCTTCCCAGCTACTTGAGAAAAATAAAGTCCGCGAAGCCATGCTCCACCACAGACCGAATCATGCCCCTGAGCGCCTTGGAGAAGGATGCCATCCAAAAGGCACTCCTGTTTTATGACGGCAATATGACCCAGGCCGCCAAAGCCTTGGGCATCGGGCGCAACACGCTGTATGCGAAAGTCAAAAAGTATAACCTTGGATGATGACGCCTCGATTGGAATGAAAGGGGATCCAACTACAATATTTACCGCTGCAAAAACGGGTTGATGGATGTGGCGGTGCCGATCATCATCGATGGACACCACGTCGGCAACATCTTCGCCGGCCAGTTTTTCATTGAGGCGCCGGATATCGATTTTTTCAATCAACTGCGGCGCCATACCCAAGGAACTCATCCAAAGCGAACTCTTCGGCTACGCGGCGGGTGCGTTCACGGGCGCCGACCGCAAGGGACGGATGGGAAACTTCGAGATTGCCAACGGCGGTACGCTTTTTCTCGATGAGATCGGGGACATGCCGCTCAAGATGCAGGTCAACCTGCTCAGGGTGATTGCCGACCGGTCGATCGTAAGGATTGGCGGAACCGAGCAGATCCCCGTGGACGTCCGGTTGATCGCCGCCACCAACCAGAACCTGCTGGATGAGATCGAAAAAGGCAACTTTCGGGAAGATCTGTACTACCGCTTGAATGTGGTGCCATTCAGACTCCCCCCTTTGCGGGAACGACCGGAAGACGTAATCCCCATCGCAGACTATCATCTTGCCAGCATAGCCAAAAGATTCGGCAAACCCATCAGCAAAATTCACCGGGATGCCAAGCAAGCCCTCGTAGCCTACACCTGGCCGGGGAACATTCGCGAGGTCAGGAATGCCATCGAGCAAGCAGTCAACATGGCCCCAGGTGATATCATTCTACTCGAACATCTTCCCGAATATATACTCAATCATAAAACCACAGCCATCCCGACGCAAAACCACAAAACGTTTAATCTAAGTGCCCTGGAAAAAGAAACCATTGGAAGGGCGCTTTGCCATTATAACGGTAATATCACCCGGGCCTCCAAGGCCCTGGGCATCGGGCGCAATACGCTTTATGATAAGATAAAAAAGCATGGCCTCAAGTTTTAGCTTAAGATTTATTAAACAG
>Ga0272444_10002724_pt1 | contig 16187 bp, 14 predicted proteins | sample SSMForm13_FD_201033 | JGI IMG/M metagenome (GOLD analysis project Ga0272444, IMG submission 201033) | Marine sediment archaeal communities from Little Sippewissett salt marsh, Falmouth, MA, United States - SSM-Form-13 | ecosystem: Environmental > Aquatic > Marine > Wetlands > Sediment ...
GCTTTAATTACCTCTGACCAAGGTAAACTTATTAAAGAACATAGCTGGGGTAAAAAACAGTTAGCTTATGCTATTAAGAAAAATGATTTTGGTTTTTACCACACTCTTATTTTTGAGTTACCTACCGATAAAATGATTGGTATTACCAAAGAACTAGAACTTAGCGCTAAAATCTTAAGATATCTAAACTTATCCCTAGATAAAGAAGGTGTTACTATCGATCAATTATTTACCCCCGAAAAAGAAGAAGCTATGATATCATCTAGTGTTAAGGAAAAAATCACCCCCAAGAAGCCTGTAGTTAAACAAGAGCCTAAAATAAAGGTAGAGGAAGTTAAAACTGAGGTTTCGCCAGCTGACGAAACAGTTGAAGAACCTAAAATTGATGAAGAAACCAGAAAGAAGGAACTAGATAAAAAAATTGACGAATTATTGAAAACCGACGAAGAAGAGAAATAAAAGTTATATCGATTATTAAATTAGGGTTATGCGCGATTTAAATAAAGTAATGTTAATTGGGAATCTCACTCGAGACCCCGAAATTAGATCTATCCCTAGCGGACAGAGTGTGGCTTCTTTTGCTGTAGCTACTAATCGCCGCTGGAATGATGCTTCTGGCGAATTACAAACTGCTGTGGAATACACCGATATCGTCGCTTGGGGCAAGTTGGCTGAAATTGCTGGCCAAATATTAAAGAAAGGTCGCCGGGCCTATATAGAAGGCCGCCTACAAACTAGAAATTGGGAAGGCCAAGATGGTGTAAGAAGATACAAAACCGAAGTTATTGCTAGTGATTTAATTGTTTTAGATAAACTTAATGCCCCTGGATTCGAAGGTGGCTCTGCTCCTGCAACTGAAGCTGCACCTACTACCAACCAAGAAGTTTCTTCCACTCCTATCCCTGAATCGGCCACTGCTAAAATTCCCGAAAGCAAACCCAACAATAACGAAGAAATTGATATAGAAGATATTCCATTTTAAATTATCATGGCTAAGAAAAATTACACTCGCAGATCGACTTTTCCTAGATTTAATTTGCCTGCCAAAAAGGCTTGTTATTTCTGCAAAGAAGATATCGAATACATCGATTACAAAAACCACAAGTTATTGGGCAAATATTTATCTCGCTATATGAAAATTGAGCCTCGCCGCAGAAGTGGAGCCTGTGCTAAACACCAAAGACGCCTAGCCACTGCCCTAAAGAGAGCTCGCCATATGGCATTATTGCCTTTTGTACAAAAAATCTAGTTTATGCTTAGTATTACCGATCTGAAAACTGGTGTAGTAATTGATATCGACGGTGCCCCTTTTGAGGTAGTTAAGTATCAACACACCAAGCTCGGCCGCGGCGGAGCTATTTTGCGTACTACTTTAAAAAATTTGATCACCGGGGCCAACGTTGATAAAACTTTTAGAGGCGATGACAAATTTAACCCTGCCGATATCAGCCAAAAGAAAGCCCAATTTCTTTACGAAGAAAATAGTAACTTTACTTTTATGGATACTGTTAGTTTTGAGCAATTCCCTATTAAACAAGAAGTCTTAAACACCAACGCTAACTACCTAGTAGAAGGCCAGGAAGTTAATATTAAATATTTTAATAACCAACCAATCGATATAGAGCTGCCTTTAAAGATGCCTTTTAAAGTTACTCAGGCAGAACCAGCCGTTAAAGGCGATAGTGTTAGTAATCCTACTAAAAATGCTGTAATCGAAACTGGCATGCAAGTTAAAGTACCCCTATTTATTAAGGTTGGTGATATTATTTTAGTAGACACCCGCAGTGGTGCATACATAGAAAGAGCTAAATCTTAAACATATGAGTTTATCTATTGGAATTGTGGGTTTGCCTAACGTTGGTAAATCGACTTTATTTAATGCCCTGCTCGGCAAAGCCCAAGCAGCTGCTAGCAATTTCCCTTTTTGCACTATCGAACCCAATGTGGGCACCGTACCGGTACCAGATTATCGGTTGTTAGAAATTGCAGAATGGGAAAAGTCGGCTAAAATTACTCCAACCACTATCGAATTTGTCGATATCGCCGGGTTGGTTAAGGATGCGCACAAAGGGCAGGGCTTAGGCAATCAGTTTTTGTCTCACATTAGAGAAGTGGATGCCATTATCCAAGTGGTTCGGTTTTTTAATGATAAAAATATCACCCATGTTACTGACAAAGATAAGCCTTTGGACGATATGGATATTATCGACACGGAATTATTACTGGCCGATCTGCAAGTAGTGGAGAAAAGGCTAGGAAAAGAAGCCAAAGCCGCCAAAGCTAACCCCAAACTTCAACCAAAAGTAGATTTGTATAAAAAACTAGTTAATCATTTGGGGGACAATCAACCAGTTAGAAATTTGGAACTTTCTCATGACGAAAAAATTCTAATCAAAGAGTTAAACTTACTCTCCATCAAACCAATCTTATACGTTGCTAATATTGATGATGAGCAATTAAAAGACATTGATCAGTTTAATGAGGCAAAACAAAGCTTAAACCAAAATAATAAGCAGTTAATTTTTATTAATGCCAAAACCGAATCCGAAATTGCTGGCTTAGATAAAACCGATCAGGCTACTTTCTTAGAAGAATTAAATTTATCCGAGTCTGGGCTAAACCAGGTTATTAAAAATAGTTACCAATTGCTAGATGTAATTACCTTTTTCACTGCTGGGCCTACCGAAGCCAGAGCTTGGACAGTAAAAAAGCATTCTTTAGCCCCTCAGGCTGCTGGAGTTATCCATACCGATTTTGAGAAAGGTTTTATTAAAGCCGAGATAATTAATTATGACCAGCTTAAAGAAATTGGTTCACTAAAACAAGCAGCCGAAAAAGGATTAATTCGGTTAGAGGGTAAAAATTACGAAATTAAAGACGGCGATATCGCTTTATTTAAGTTCAACGTCTAACTTCTTCTTTTCTTTATCTCTAGAGTGGTCTCTTACTAGTAAAATGACAGTAATTGCAGCCAACACCCACAGCAACCAACTTATCCCACAGTTGCCACTCATATAAATAGAACAGACTATTAGAACTATTAACCAACCTAACCAAATATGTGGTAGTTTTCTGGTTAACATTTCTATTAAAGAAATTATAATTAATAACCATACCAATAAAATGGATGGGCATTTTTCTGTTTCGTCAGTGAAAATCTGGGCTTCGTCTGGTTCAAATTGAGGTATCGGTTCGTAATCTAGAGGAGCTTCTGGAGGATTAAAGAAGTCATAAACCGGCTTAAAAATTGGAGGGATTATTATGTCATCTCCACCAGTTGAAGGTGGGGTGACAATTGGCAACCAAATACTTGGTTCATCGGGTTCTTGAGGCTCACTTGGCTCGTCTGGCTCATCGGGGATGTCTGGTTCTTCAGGGATATCAGGCTCATCAGGCTCGTCTGGCTCATCTGGCTCGCTCGGTTCTTCTGGTTCTTCGGGAGTTTCTTTATCATAAATAATTACTGGCAAGTGATAACAACCCATACCACCTGTTAAGTTTTCTACACACAATTCATACTCACCCGTTGAGAAACCTTCTGGCACAATTGCCAATATTTCTTTTGACAATACGTATTGTGATTGCAAATAATGCCATCCGTAATTATTATACAAACTAACTTTAGCCCCCCATTCAAAATTTAAACCAGTAATTAGTATATCTACATCACTAGTGTTTTCAAAAATCCTTGGCACAACTGTATCAATACTAGGGATATAAACTATATTACTCCCACCGCTTTCAATAGTAAAAACTGCATCACTAGTGTCATAAACTGTATCATCGCCAACTTTAGTAATCTTAATTAAAGCCTCAGAAGTAGTTGGCCCTTCAACCTGCCAAGGGAAAGACCCATCATTAGTAGTAGAATCAATTAATTCCTCCCATGAACCATCACTTTCTCTTTGTAATTCGATTTTAACATTTTCGATATCGCCTACAGTTGTCCAGGTAATGGTTTGGGGTTGGCTAACCAACCAACTCTCGCCCCCATTAGGGTAAGTTACTGTTATAACTCCACCAGCTGGATAGATGGTAAATACTAAATTAGTGGAATCGGTGTTTGCCCTAGCACCAAAAACCAATACAGAAGTAAACAAAATGGCTAGAACTAAAATTAGTTCTTTTTCAATTATTTTTATAATTGTTTTTTGTATTTGTTTTAACATAATAAAGAGATATTCTCTCTATTATATCATAAAACTAGACTTAAGTCAAGATATAATACCTGTTTTTAGACTTTTAGGCATAAACTTTTTCTGCATACGGCACTGCAAAAATCATTTTGCCGGCCACTGTCTGGAAAACACGAGTTACCGAAACTTCAATTTCACCTTTATTAATTAGTTTCACTCCCCCCTCCACTACTACCATAGTGCCATCATCTAAATAACCTACTCCTTGGTTTTTGTCTTTACCTTCTTGAACCAATTTAATATGCAGTTTCTCGCCAGGCAAAACTACTGGACGCAAAGCATTATTAAGCTCATTAACATTTAAAACCAATACATTTTGGATTTGAGCTACCCGATTTAAGTTGTAGTCTACTGTCATCAACTTGCCATTAAGTTGTTTAGCTAATTTAAGAATTTTAGCGTCCACCTCAGTTTCGGTAGGAAAATCTATATCGACAATTTTTACCATTACATTCTTTTGCTTCTTTAGCTCATTTAAAATTTCCAACCCTCGCCTACCTCTAGTTCGGCGCAAGTCATTCCCCGAATCGGCAATTTTTTGGAGCTCTTCTAGCACAAATTTAGGCACCAGTAGAGTACTACTTAAAAAACCTACTTTAACAATTTCTAAAATTCGGCCATCAATAATAGCCGAGGTATCTACCACTATACTGCCCTTGGGCAAAGATGCCTGAAGCTTAGATTCTCTTTGCTTTAGCGTGCTTTTAATTATCGAGGTGAAGAAATTATTAAAATTAGTTACGATGTTTTTTCTTTGGCTGTAAAAAAAAGTAGTTACAATCGCAGCCGAGAAAATATTAATGATTAGTGGCACCCACTGCCCAAACGGATTGTGTATTAAGTTACCAAGGGGTAATGAAATTAAAGCTCCTAAAGACAACCCAATACCAATGCCTAAAATCGCCACCACAAAATCTGCTGGTTTAATATGAACCGCTCTACGAGCAAACAAAAAATATGCAAGCCCCAACAAAAAGATAATACCAATGCTAATCTGCCAAATAAACATAGATAAAAAAGAATAAAATAATATAAATAAGATAAATCCCTAACCTAGATTGAAAGGTTCTATTTTTTACTACCGACTTTAGTCTTAGTTTTTGATTTAGGCGAAGATAGAGTTAATTTATTGCCTCTTTTTTCAATTTTAACCATTCCACCTCTAACTATTTCTTTTTGTAAAATCTTTTCTGCCATTGGGTCTTCTATTTCATCTTGGATTACTCTCCGAACTGGGCGCGCACCGCTATCTGGGTCAAACCCCCTCTCTGCAATATACTCTTTGGCCGAATCGGATACCTGAATAGAAATATTTTGCTTAACTAACCTTTGGCTTAATTCATTTAATTGCAAATCTACAATTTGTTTAATGTCTGGTTTTGATAATGGCTTAAATACCACAATTTTGTCTACCCGATTCAATAATTCTGGCCTAAAATCTTTCTTTAAAGCTTCCATTACTCGATTTTTAAGATCTTCATACTGGGTAGTGTCGCCTTTATCTTGTTTAAAGCCAATAGCAGCTTGCTTACTAAACAAGCTAGTACCGATATTAGAAGTCATAATAATAATAGTGTTTCTAAAAGAAATTTTCTTACCCTTAGCATCCGATAAATTACCATCTTCCAATATTTGCAGTAAAATATTCATTACATCAGGATGAGCTTTTTCTATTTCGTCTAACAAAATTACCGAATATGGTTTACGCCTAACTGCTTCTGTAAATTTGCCCCCTTCTTCGTACCCCACATAACCAGCTGGCGCACCAACCAACCTAGCTATGTTATGTTTTTCCATAAATTCGCTCATATCTACACGAATTAGAGCATCTTTGTCTTGAAAAACTTCTTCTGCCAATACCTTTGCCAACTCAGTTTTACCAACCCCGGTAGGCCCTAAATACATAAACGACCCCATAGGTCTATCTGGGTTGCCAATTTGTACCCTAGATCTACGAATAGCCGAAGCCACCGCTTCTACTGCTTCTGGTTGACCGATAATTCTAGAATTTAATCTATCGGCTAAATCTGACAAGCTTCTAATTTCTTCATGAGCTAATTCGCCTACTGGAATATTGGTCCACAGTGATACTACTTTAGCAATTTCTTCGGCATTAACTTTAGGCCAATTATCTTTATTCTCATCTACCTTCTCTTTTTGAACAGCTTCAATTTTTTTGCGCAACTTTAACTCCTGAGATCGCAACTTAGCTGCCTTCTCGTAATCCTGAGATTCAACCGATAACTCTTTATCTCTAATCACCTTTTCTAACTGCGATCTTTCTTCAGCTACTTTAGGATGGCTTAAGCCAGCAGCAATTCTCACAGCCGAAGCTGCTTCATCGATTAAATCAATGGCTTTATCTGGCAAATATCTATCGTTAATATATCTAACTGATAAATTAACTGCCGACTCTATTGCATTGGTTGGGATAATTACTTTGTGATAATCTTCGTACTTTTCTTTAATGCCCATTAATATACCAATAGTTTCTTTAGCCGATGGCTCTTTTACTACAATGGGCTGAAATCTTCTTTCTAGGGCCGCATCTTTTTCTATATGCTTTCTGTATTCATCGGTGGTAGTCGCCCCAATTAACTGCAAATCACCCCTTGCTAAAGCTGGTTTTAAAATATTGGCCGCATCTAAGCTACCTTCAGCACTGCCAGCCCCAACTAAAGTGTGCAATTCATCTATAAACAGAATTACATCTTCAGCTTTCTGCACTTCTTCAACTACTTGATTAATCCTCTCTTCGAATTCACCACGATATTTAGTACCAGCTACCATAGTTGAAGGGCTTAATACCATAATTCTTCTATCGGCTAAGTTTTCTGGCACTTCTTTGTTAACAATTTTCACAGCCAAACCTTCAACAATAGCAGTCTTACCAATACCTGGGTCTCCAATTAGCACCGGGTTGTTTTTGGTTCGGCGATTTAATATTTGAACCATTCGTTTAATCTCTGGCTCTCTCCCCACAATTGGGTCGATCTTCCCCTCCTTGGCCAAGTTAGTTAAATTAATACTAAAGTTATCTAGCATTGGAGTCGTGGATTTGCCGGCTTTAGGAGTTGCCCCACCGCCTGCCTTAGCTAGCATTTCATCTTCTTTGCTACCAGTGCTAGCTTTGATGGTTTGCAAGGCAATTTGGGCTATTTCACTAGGATTTACACCTAATTCTTTTAATATTCTATAAGATTGGCTTTTTTTGTCCTGCACCATAGCTAACAATAAATGTTCTGTGCCAATATAGTAACTACCATATTGGGCAGCTAATAAAACCGCTGTTTCGATCAATCTTCTAGCCCCTGGGGTTAAACCTACTTTAGTGGTTAGCGATTTAGTCTGAGATAACCCTACAATGATATCTGCTTTTTCTGAACTTACCCCCAAACTACCCAAAATTTCAAAAGCCGACCCGCTTTTAATGTTTAACATGGCCAGCAACAAATGCTCGGTGCCCAAATGTGCCGAACTTAAATCTCTAGCCACTTTTTGAGCATTGGTCAAAACTTTTTTGGCATTGATAGTAAACTTGTCTAAATAATTGTAGCCTTCCATAGGTTAATTATTTTTTAGATTCGTCTTGATTGTTCTCTTCTTTAGATTCTTCTTTGGGTTTTTCTTCCTCAGCTTCTTCTTTAACTTCTTTTACTGGCTCCTCTTTCTTGTTTTCTTCGGGCGGCTTTTCTTCTTTAACTTCTTCCCTCTCCCCCTCAGTCTTAACTTCTTTTGCAGTAACCTCTTCGGCTTTGGTGTCCTCTTTTTTACCTTCATCAGCTGGTGAATCCTTAGCTACTTCCTCTTCTACCTTTTCCACTTCCTCTGCTGGCAGACCTTCTTTATCAACTTCAATTTGCCAACCAGTTAACTTGCTTGCCAACCTTACATTTTGGCCAGACTTACCAATCGTAAGTGACAACTGGTCAGCCGCAGTTTTAATCTTGGCAATCATGTTCTTTTTATCTAGCTTAACTTCATCAATTTTAGCAGGGGCCAAAGCATTTATAATAAATTGCTTAGGGTCTTCATCCCACAACACTATATCGATCTTTTCTTCACCAATTTCAGCCATTACTGCTTGAACTCTTACTCCTCTTCTCCCCACTAAAGAGCCGACAGGGTCGATAGCTTCTTCAGTAGAATAAACTGCCACTTTCGATCTTACCCCAGCCTCCCTAGCAATGGCTTTAATTTCTACTGTACCAGCAGAAATTTCTGGCACTTCATTTTCGAACAACCGACGAATCATCTCGGCATGAGCTCGAGATACCACTACCTGAGGATCCTTACCGCTAGATTGAACTTCGATAATATATACTTTAAACCTTTGACCAACATAATATTTGTCCGATCTAGATTGTTCTGATGGAAATAAAATGCCAGAAGTTTTACCAATATCCACCATCACTACATCGCCTTCTATCCTTTGCACTGTGCCAGCCACTAGTTGGCCTTCTTTTTCTTTATATTCCTGATAAATTATGTCGCGCTCAGCTTCTCTTAGTCTTTGCAAGATAACCTGTTTAGCAGTTTGTGCCGCTACCCTGCCATATTCGGCTGGAGGGAAAACTTCTTCTTGGATTTCACCCCCCACTTTGGCTTTTTTATCAATTTTTTTAGCCTCTGCCAAAGTTACTTCTTTGACTGGGTCTTCCACTTCTTCTACTACTTTATGCACTATAAAAATTCTAGTTTTCTCAGTTTTAGGGTCAATTTTGGCTACTACAATCTGTTCCTTTTGCCCAAAATCTTTACGATAAGCCGCAGCTAAAGCTGCTTCGACAGTTTCTAAGATAACCTCTTTGGGGATATTTTTTTCTTCAGCAATCTGAGCAATAGCCGACATAAATTGTGATGAATCCATACGTTTAGTAAATTAATCTATAAGCTTTTAAAAAAGTGGGAAACACCCACTTTCATTCTATTATAAATCTAGCGCAAAGTCCTGCTTTAGTCAATTAGTTCTCTCGTAAAAAGCGTTGGCCAAAAATTCCACCCGATACCGCTTGCTATACGGATCAAATTTAACTGAGATCACTGCAAAATTGGCAATCGTGTCTAACCCTTCAACCATTAAGTAATAAGCTGCAACTCTAGATAACTTTTGTTGTTTTTTGTAATCTACCGCCTCCATTGGGCTACCAAATTTATCCGACGATCTGGTTTTAACTTCTGTAAAATACAAATTCCCACCTTTTGTGGCAATAATGTCCATCTCCCCCAAAGGGCAAGTGTAGTTAGTATCTAAAATTTCGAAACCCTTAGCTCTTAAGTATTTTTGGGCTAACTCTTCTCCAATTTTCCCTAAACTTAAATTCATGGGCCTACTCTTTATTTAGATGATATTTTTAAACTCGATTTATTCACAAAAACTTCTCTTACTGGCTTAAAGCTTTTTCTGTGCCATTCGTTTAAGCCCAATTTTTTCATTTGAGCATGATGGTAAGCCGTGCCATAACCTTTGTTAGTATCGAAACCATACTTAGAGTCATCTTCGTGGATAGACCGCATAATTCTATCTCTGGAAACTTTAGCCACAATCGAAGCCGCAGCGATCGAAACCGATTTTTTATCTCCATCTAAAATCCCGCGAGAAGGAATACCCGAAAACCCTACTCTAAAACCGTCTACTAATATATACATGGGCTTAATTGATAAATTATTCACTGCCCGGCGCATAGCCAAATAAGTTGCTTGGCCAACTCCCATGCTGTCCAACTCTTCGTTTTCTACTATCCCCACTCCAATATCAGCAGCTATCTCATAAATTTTTTTAACAATTCTTTCTCTCTGGTTCTCGGTTAGCATTTTAGAATCGTTAATATCGTAATATTTATTTAAAAAAGGCAGCACTACAGCTGCTGCTACTACCGGCCCTGCCCAAGCTCCTCTGCCAGCTTCGTCTACGCCAGCAATAATTAAATGCCCCTCATTTTGCAGAGATCTTTCTAGCTTAAGACTGGGTTTCCTCTTTTTTATTATCTTCTTTGCCACTTTCCGCCTCCTTTTCTACTTTACCATCTTTTGGCTGCTCGGCAGATTTGTTTTCATCCTCTTTTTTAATCTCCTCTGGTTGTTTTCCTTCTTTAACCTCTTCTTTTGGCGCATCTGTTTTGGCTTCTTCTCCTTCTTCGCCAGCTGGCGAATTCTTAGCTGCTTCAACTGCTTCAGCCAACTCTTCTTCGGTAGGCTCGCTTTCTTCTTCGGTTTTAGCAATTAATTCCCATACATCTTTGTCTACCTTCTTTTCTCTTAATCTTAAGGCTTTACCAGACAAATTGCGCAAATAATATAACTTTGCCCTTCTTACCTTAGAGCTCTTTTTAAACTCAATTTTTACAATATTGGGTGATTGCAAAGGAAAAGTTCTTTCTACCCCAATGCCAGAAGAAATTTTGCGTACTGTAAAAGTAGCTCCTGCGGATATTTTACGATGAGCCTTAATTACAATCCCCTCAAATACCTGTATTCTTTCCTTGCCACCTTCTGTAATTTTTTGGTGGACACGAACAATATCTCCAGGATTAATTTTAGGTAATTTAGTTTTATCTGATTTAGCTAAAATATTCATTACATCTATTTATTACCTCGCTATAGTAGCAGAAACATGCTCTAGGGGCAATATTTTTATGTAAAAATGGCGACCCTTATGGGTCGCCGCCTCTTTTTTTCTCTTCCAGCCTCCTTAACAACTACCCTTGTCTTCTGGGTTTACACCAATCCTAGCTTGGCTGTCTCGGGAGTTTGAAGCCCAGTGATTCCAAGGAGCCAGTAAAGTCAAAATCTGGATCTATCTCTGGGACACCAGATCCATCAAAACTACTTAGCCCAATAAAACCACCTTTTCCCGGCATGTTAGCACTAAGCCGTATAAACTCGGCTGTTGGCTTTACGTTCTTTTTGTTAGGGAATTCCTCCTCTAAGCGGGCAGCCACCCAACGAGTGATTTCCCTACCCGCTTGCTGATACTCAGACACGTGGGGCTCATAGGCTTTGATCCTCCAAGTGTACATTCTTTCCGGTACCTCGGCCAAAATTGGGCCCAAGGCGTCTGAAGTTAGTAAATCCGGATTGATATTCAACCTTCTTTTTGACATATACATATCCCTCTTCACAATTTAATTAACGGTTAGAGCTTAATACTTTTACAAACAAGCTCTCCCAGCTATCCTGGTCGTTGAAGATAACCGCATCTTTCGGCTTCATGACCGCTGACCTTCCTTTCCCTTCACGAACCCCGCTATTGCCTGTTCTTACATCCATTGTAACTAGCCTAGATAACACCTCCTTATTTGTAATTTCGTGAGCAATTTTCGGGCCAACGCCGCCATGGATTAACGCAAGACAAAGTTTTTTCCGAAGCCCCGTTCCGCGTTTGTGGCTATTCAAGCTTGAACTATTAACAAAGCCCATTGTTATAACAGCCGCTTTACGAGCGACTTCCTCTGAAATCGACACCGATAATGAAGAAGTTTTAAGACCCAAAATAATTCCTCCCTCTCTGGTACAGAGAAACTGTTGATTTTTCAAAGAGCAAAAATTACTCTTTGGAATTACAAATTATCAAAAAATTGCTTTTCTGTAAAGAAAAACTCACCCGTCGGTGAGTTTTATATCAAGGGATGTCACCCCTTGTTTAACTTCGTAGAAAATCTCATCAGCAGATTCATACTGCTGTAAAATAATTCGATTAATATCCAGTAGCCACAAATCGTTATCTACCACCAGATACAAGTGGCCATACTCCGGATCGAATACCGCTTGTGAAATTGACAGTTCCTCTGGAGTATAAAAATGGATGTCATTGGTTGTCCCACCGATACTGTAATCATTATTAGAGCCAGCACTAATGGTGAGCTGAATGTGTGATGCAAACACCCCACCCGAAACAATGGTTAATGTTTGACTGCTACCCCCACCACTTATTACTACCAAGCCGTTGATGGGGCTGGCTGCCACAAAAGGCAGCGAGCAATTTCTAGCCTCCACTTCTGCATCAGAGAAATAAGCTTCTGCCGAATTGAAATCGATAGAGTAAAGATTATCAACTTCATTGGCTTCTGACACAAAATAAAGCTTATCGTCAGACAAGAAACTGCCTGCCTGACAAACCGCTGGACCAATTAAATTAACCCCTTGCACTATTGTCCTGACCTCGCTATCTCCCAAATTGTAAGCCACCAAGTCGTGGCTCGATTGGTATACCAACTCTTCTCCATCATGAGAAAAATTGGCATACGCGCTTCCAGCAGAGCCCACCTGAACAACACCGTTATGTTGCCATAGGTAGACATAAAGTTGGCTGTCTATTTCGGTTGTCCAAGTTAAATTTTCGCCGTAGAACCTGGGATAGTAATTGCTGTCGTAATTAACAACCAAAACTTCTCTAGCCCAATCCTCGTCGGTTAAATACAAATGACCGTTCTGGGTATAGGCAAATTTAACCCAACCCCATACACTTTGGGGGCTTTGGGTTAAATCCAATTCTGGCAGGATAGGTAGACCAGGGACTTCTATAAATTCCGGGAACAGCCCCAAAACCTTACCTAAATGGGTTAGCGTAGCTCTATCAAGATCTAAATCACCTTTGCCCGATAACAAATCCGAATGATCATAATCGCTCCACACCAAGCATTTGCTTGGGTCTCCCAGCCAACCAGAACTCACTGGGACCACACCGTCACTCAGACAGTTTTCTGAGTTGCGCCAATCGGAGCAATCAATCAGGGTCGCGCCAACTTCCATGAGTTGGCGATCATTAGATGAGTTGCCCAAGTAATTATCATAATTCTCGGCCAGTACATCTACCAGATTACTATTTCTGGTTAATGCATCTGCACTGGGGGCATCGATTTGCCCAACCATAAAAAATAGGTTGGACACAGGGGCGCCTGTTTCGGGATAATCAATTGCCAGCTGTCCTGTACCTGTAGATAAATCATCAAAGACTGAGATCAAGGCACTACCCAATACCGGGAAAACCCGCCGGATAGCTTGGTCTCTAATGTCTTTGTGTGCTAGTGGTGTAGAAAGAATGGGGGCTCCTAAGATAACTCCTCCATCAATACAGCCAAACCGTTGGTCTAGAAGCCAAGCCACAACGCCACCTTGGCTATAACCTATAACAGCAATCTGACTGTCGTCAAAATTACTATTATTAGTAATCAGTTCATTGAGATCACTCGCAACCTTGTCGATATTTTGACTTGGCTGGTACCCATAGAACCAAAATTCAGCCAATTCTGATGTCCGGGCACCGAACAACTCCGTGCCTAAACTATCCAAGTTATCAATCTTCGGGCTAAACTCAGCCCTCATCTGCGATGGGTTTAAACCCTGGGGATCTTCCACCCCAGTATAAAATCCATGGACAAAAATAATTTTTTTGTCCGATTCAATGCTCTGCTGAGACCACCTCACCAAACGGCCACTACCCGCAGCTGCTACCTCATCATTACCTTTCTGGCTACTGCAGGCCGCCAAAAAAATTAGAGTTAGAATTGTTAATGACCACAACAACGAAGAACGCACTTCAATCACCTCCTTTATGGCCCGAAGTGCTTATTGTTTTTTAAAGACCGAATAAATTTATGACAACGCCTTGGATAATTCCTGTTCTAGGCTTTTATCTTTAGCGACTTTAGTCTTAGTTTTTAATCTTTCCCAACCAGTATCCTTTTTTACTTCTATCTCTACCTGCACATCTCCCTGGTATTTTTCTAATACACTTTTAAGATTTTTTAACTTATCACCATTAAATCCTTTGGGCAACCTAATTACAAGAGTGTCGTTATAGTATCGAAAATTATAATTATACACTGGCCGATTAGCTATTGCGCCTAAATTACCATTATTTTTATTATCAGCTTCTAGTTGTTTAATGCTTTCATCCGTTACTTCTGTAACGGAATCTACAATAATCTTGGCTTCCGACCTGATCATAATCTCCCCGCCCTCATCATGAGTCATATCTTTTACATTTACCTTGCCTTCAATTACCAAAACCTTATCTAACTCGAACAACTCATTGTATTTCTGCAACATATTGGGGAAAACGATCACCTCAATTGCGCCAGATAAATCTTCGAATCTAGCAAACAACATTGGTTCGCCTTTTTTGGTATTAACTTTTTGAGTCGAAGAAATCATCCCACCAACTTTTACCCGTTTGTTATCCGAATCTTCGTGCAAAGAATCGATTTGAGTTACCAAGTGCTTAATTGTAGGCATAATTTCTTTAAGTGGGTGTTTAGACACAAACGACCCCAAAAATTCTTTCTCCCAAGCTAACCTTTCTTTCTCAGAAGATTTTTCTACATCTTTGAGTTTTAATTTTTTCTTATCAAATACCAAATCGTCTTTAAAAATGCCTAGCTGCCCATCATCTACATTTTTTTTATTAGCTCCTACAAAATTAACCATTGTCTCAACATTCTCGAACAAGACATTTCTATCATTAAATTCGTCTAGCGCCCCTGCCCGAGACAAAGCCTCTAACACTTTTTTATTAATCGCCTCTCTGGGCACTCGAGTTAAGAAATCTTCTAAATCTTTATACAAACCATTTTGTTTTCTTTCTTCTACAATTAAATCGGATATTTTGGTCCCAACATTTTTAATTACATTTAAACCAAACCGGATACTGCCAGTTTCTTTAACCACTGCAAAATCTGTAAAACTTTCGTTCACAGATGGTGGTAAAACCTCTATATTCATTCTTTCGGCCTCAGCAATATCCTTGGCTATTTTATCTAGATCGGTTTGGTCCGAAGTCATTAAGGCGGCTAAAAATTCATTGGGAAAATGAGATTTTAAATAAGCTGTTTGATAGGCAATTAAGGCATAGCAAGTAGCATGAGCTTTGTTAAAACCGTATTGGGCAAAGGGTTCTACGAATTTAAATAGTTGTTCGGCAATTTTTTTATCTATCCCGTTTTTAATGCCGCCCTCAATAAACTTCTTTTTTTGATCCATTAGCATTTCTTTGATCTTTTTACCAATTGCTTTTCGCAAAACATCGGCTTCACCCATAGTAAAACCACACAAATCTCTGGCTATGCGTAAAACTTGTTCTTGATACACTGCAATACCGTAGGTGTCTTTTAAAATTGGTTCTAATTTAGGATGCAGGTATTCAATTTTCTTTTTCCCGTGCTTGCGATCGATAAAATCTGGTATCAACTCCATTGGCCCAGGACGGTACAACGCCACCAAAGCAATGATGTCACCAAAAACATTAGGCCTTAAGCTCTGCAAATTGCGTCGCATCCCATCACTTTCGAACTGGAACACCCCAGTAGTTTCTCCTTTACTAAATAATTGGTATGTTTCTTTATCATCCAGTGGCAACTGACTTACATCAATCTCTTGATTTTTAGTTTTGCGAATAATTCTAAGAGCATTTTTAATGATAGTTAAGTTCTTTAAGCCTAAAAAATCGATTTTTAATAACCCTAATTTTTCGATTGGAAACATCGAATACTGAGTAACATAAGAAGTTTCACCCTTACTAGCAATTTGCAATGGAGTGTAGTTAGTCAAATCTTTATCCGATACCACTACCCCTGCAGCGTGCACCGAAGTGTGTCTAACTACCCCCTCTAGCCTTTGGGCTAGATCGATTAAAGCTTTTACTTTTTCGTCCGCTGCATATAGTTGTTTTAATTCGTCTACAATTTTTAAAGACTCTTTTAGAGTGCAACCAAAAGGAATTAGTTTGGCAACCCTATCTACATCGGCATAAGCCATACCCATGACTCTACCAGTGTCTCTCACTGCCGCCCTGGCTGCCATTTTCCCAAAAGTTACGATCTGAGCCACTCGATTTTTGCCATACTTTTCTACTACATAGCGGATAGCTTCATCTCTTCTGTCGTCCGCAAAGTCTATATCAAAATCGGGCATGGAAATGCGATCGGGGTTTAAAAATCTTTCAAAAATTAAATCGTAATCCAGTGGATTAACATCTGTAATGTGCAAAACATA
>Ga0272444_10002725_pt1 | contig 16187 bp, 9 predicted proteins | sample SSMForm13_FD_201033 | JGI IMG/M metagenome (GOLD analysis project Ga0272444, IMG submission 201033) | Marine sediment archaeal communities from Little Sippewissett salt marsh, Falmouth, MA, United States - SSM-Form-13 | ecosystem: Environmental > Aquatic > Marine > Wetlands > Sediment ...
GCCTGAGTCTTCCTTATGGGTTCATTCTCTGGTTGGTCGAAGACTAACCTGACCGACGTGCCGATGCAAGCCCTTATTGATTGGGCAGGCCCCTTTCCACTCCGCCGGAGATGCCGGTATCGACTACTAGAGGCTTTGGCCCCCCGCCGAGGGACTGTCGACGGAATTCCCGAAGGCGGCGCACCCGGCGTGCCCGACGCTCCTTACTGAACGTCCGCCTCGAAGGCTTCCCTCATACGATTGAATAGCGCATCGCCGTTCATCTGCTCAAGGTACCCCATCATCTGCGTGTGCAGAGCGTGGTACGCCTCCGTCGCCGGATAAAGGTGTCCGAGGCAGTAGTAACTTGTCTGACCGACGCGACGGTAATTCGGCAGATAGTGCTTCAGAGTGGTCAACGAAAGATCCCAGACCAGTTTGGCATCTGGATTCGAAGTAACTCGATAGTAATCGTACACGCCGTAGACCGCGTAGATGAATCCATTGAGCGTCATCCCGGGGCGCGAATCGTGAGGGTACTCCTCGATCCAGTAGTAACCGGCCGAGTCGATGCGCCCCACCCAGGGTTCGTAATGGTCCTTCAGGGCGAAAAACGCCCAGAACGTACTATCAGCACAGGCTAAGTATGTCGAATCGCCGGTCACTTCGTAGAGTCGAACCAACGTCCGAAGGACCTCGCCCTGAGCCATGCCTGAGTACCACGGCGCCGGTAGCAGATTGGCCGGGTCATGGTGCACGGCGAAATTGAATTCGTACGGATACACGATGGCTCCGTCGACACGATCGGCCTCAACCAGCAGTTTCTCGATGTACTTCTCCGCCCGATCCAGATATCCACGCGCTCCGGTCGAACGATAGGCAGCGATGAATTCCTGGGCGCGCTGAGCCATATTGACCGGGTGATAGTACTCGCCTCCTCGATAGGCAAACATCTCAACGCTGTCAGCGTCTAACGGCTCGTGCCACGCATCGACACTCTCCGGAAGGAAGGTGGCGTTCGGCAGCTTTTCGAATGGGAGAACAGCCAGCTCCTGTGGCAATCGCAGAGCGGCATCCACGGTGCTCACCGATAGTCCCTCCGTTGGACTCTCCGGTGAATCATCACATACACACAACAACGCGACTGCGGCAGCCAACGCCACTGGAATGACGGGGATGCGATGATGTCTCACGGTGCGAATCCTCCTCAAGGACTCATGCTCCGGTCCGCCAAACACTAGCTCAGCCGAGACAGTGACGCAAGCTCTTATTGAAGAAACCACACGGTTTCCCCCCTGCCGACTCTCCGCGTGCCCGCAACTGGACAGAATACCGGCCGGTAGGCCGATTGACCGGCGAGCGCTTTAATCCCGAAATTTGTTGAAATATGACCACCCGGACCTAATTTATGGGTATCACCGTGTAGACGGAAGGAGTGCCAAAATGGCGAGACGGGTCAGACACATGTCCAAGAAACACGGGTTGAAACCCGGGAGTGTCGTCTATGTCGGCAAAGAACGCACCGAGGACACGCGCATCAGCATCATAGACTACACCAAATCGGAGCACACCGAACGCCACGTGTCAACGGCCGAGGAATGCTTTTCGTATAAGGACAGTCCGACCCTGTCCTGGATCAACGTCACCGGCATCCATAACGCGGAACTGATCGAGCACCTCGGCATGCATTTCGGCATGCATCCGCTGGTTCTTGAAGACATCGTGAACACCGGTCAGCGACCCAAACTGGAAGAGGCCGAAGATCAAATCTTCATTGTGATGAAGATGATGTACCAGGACTCCGAGGATGGAGATCTGAAATCGGAACAGGTCAGTGTCGTGTTCGGCAAGAGCTGGGTCATCACCTTTCAGGAGACCGGCGAAGATGTGTTCGATGTGGTCCGTCAAAGGATCAGGCGGACCGTACCCCGCGTGCGTTTCATGACCGCCGATTATCTGGCCTACGCGCTGGTCGATGCCGTGGTGGACCACTATTTCGTAGTACTGGAGAGAATCGGCGAAGAGATCGAGTCACTCGATGACGCGGTATCCGAGCATCCCACACCGGAGCACCTGCTCAGGATCAGGGATCTCAAGAGACAACTCATCGCCATGCGGAAAGCGGTCTGGCCCCTCCGGGAGGTTATCGGCGGTGTGGAGCGATCCGAGTCGGAACTGATCCATGCTTCTACCGACCCCTACCTGCGGGACCTGTATGAACACACCATTCAGGTCATTGACACCGTCGAGACGTTTCGCGATATGGTGTCGGGACTTCTCGACCTGTATCACACGGGCGTCTCCAACCGCATGAACGAGATAATGAAGGTGCTGACGGTTTTCGCCACGATTTTCATCCCGCTGGGCTTCCTGGCCGGCGTCTACGGCATGAATTTCGACACCGGCGTCAGCCCCTTCAACCTGCCCGAACTCGGCTTCCGGTTCGGGTACATTATGTTCTGGGGGGTAGTGGTTATAGTGGCCGGCGGCCTGCTCTGGTTCTTCCGCAGAAAGAGGTGGCTGTAGTCGTCGCACCGTGACCCGCGCCTGATGAGATCGGCTGATGCATGATGAAAACTAAACTCATTAAAGGGGTCCTGATCGGATCGGCCATCCTGGCCATCCTTGCTCTTGCGGCCGTGTTGCTGCTGACCAGCTCGGTCGGCGAGAACCTGGCCCGGGGATGGCTGGAGGAGAAACTGACGACCGAAACGGGCCTTCCGGTCACAATCGGTCGACTCGAGACCAATCTCTTCTCGCGAGTGCAAATCGACAGTCTTGCCGTTGGTTCAAAGCCTCACGTCGGCGCTCCCCCGCCCCTGTTCGTTCGACATCTTCGCATCAGCTACTCGATTCCTCAGTTGCTTGGTGACAGCATCACGCTGAAGGCGCTGGTTGTGGACGGCGTCGTGGTGGCGTTATCCTTCGACAGCCTCGGCCGGTCCGGCATACCCCTGCTCGACACACCGTCGGCTGACACCGCCGACGGCGATGCTACCGCCTCGGCGATAACCATCGACACACTGACATTAGCGGGACTCTCTCTGGAGTTCTTCGACGCCCAGGTGCCGCTCTCTGTGACCCTGACGGGAGCGGGATTATCCGCCGGCGGCGTCTCAGGGGGGCGCTACTTCGGCAAATTCACCGTGGACACTGTCCGGGCTCGGTATGACAGTCTGCCTCTCACGCTGGACAACCTCGATATAGCCGCCTCGATCGATAGCGAATCCGTGCAGATCGAGACGGCCCGCGCCTCGCTCGGCGATCTGGATCTTGAGACCTCGGGCACGATCGGCCTGAACAGCCCCCGGCCGCTGGCCCTCTCGGCCACGCTACGGGGCCGGACGGACGCCCTGATGGCGGCGATTAGAACCACGTATGACCTTCCCGATCTCACCGTCGGCCGCACCGATCTGGCGACGACCCTCGGTGGGACGATTGAGTCGCCGATAGCTGACATTTCCGCCCGGGTCGAAGATCTCAACACAACCGCGGCATCAGTATCATCGGTGGTGCTGAACGCACGCTACGCCGACGCACGGTTTATTGTCGACAGCCTGAGCGCGGCCGCTCTCGGCGGCGTATTCACCGGCGCAGGTTCTGTGTCATTAGACACCACCGAAGTAACCTCACTCGACCTGAGTTTCAGCGGTATTGAAATGGCCGAGCTGTGGCGACTCGCCTACGGTGAGGCGTCACCATATCGAGGACGAATCTCCGGCCGACTTCGAGCCGAGGGCGCCGGGTATGAGCTTCCGGCGTGGACCGTCGAGGCGGCCCTCGACGGCAGGCGCTTGCGATACCTGGAGCAGCAAGTACCCGACCTTACCTGCCGTCTGCGGCTGGCCGAGGGCGCGGCTGATATAACCGTGACGCACGGAGCCGACGAAATACAGGCGAAAGTGGCCCTGAGAGGCGATACGCTGACCGGCGATTTCGCGGTTTCCATCCCCGACATGACCGCCCTGGCAAGATTCGTGGATCAACCGGAACTGGCAGGACAATTCCGGGCTGACGGAACAATCAGCGGCACGATGGCCAACCCGGCCATCCGCGCAAAACTGGACGGCTCCGACATAAGATATCGCAACTTCCCGGTTGACTCCCTGACCGCAGCCGTGACCTACATCGACAGTGTACTGACCTTTTCCGAAGGCCGGGCGCGAGGCAGCCTCGACACCATAGACCAATCCCGACCGCCCTTCGATATTGACTCCCTGGCCGGCAGCGTGTCGTATCGTTGCGAGTTCCACGGCCCGCTGGACAATCTGACGGCAGGCTTGCAGGTTGGCCTGACCGCGCCTCAGTACGGTTCTTACACAGCCGATTCCGCATCCGTCGACGCCGCCCTCAACAGCGCGAAGCTCGAACTCAACCGATGTGACATTTACCGGCCGGAACTGATGGTCGCCGTAACGGCCGCATACGACACCGCAACCGCGAGCGGAGCGTTCGATATACGACTGCGACCCGGACCGGCGACGCCGGGTGACGGCGGCGACTCCGTCGCGGGCGCCCCCCGGCGCACCGAGTACGGGTCAATCGACGGTACGTTCGCGGTCAAACCGGGGACCGAGATATCGGCGACCGCTCACGGCCGGGCACTCTGGCTGGGCCTGATCGAGATGTTGACCGAGGATACCACCATCAGCGACGGCGACCTGGACTTCGAACTCACCTTCGACGGATCGGCTCAAAACCCCAAAGCAACGCTTGCTGCCACGGCACGATCAATACTCGTTTCGGATTTTGTCGTCGACTCAATCTCCGCCAACGGCGGTTTGACCCGCCGTGCAGTATCGGTGGACAGCATGGTAGTGTTCGCACTGGGACATACGCTGGCCGCATCGGGAGAGGTGATCCTGGCTACTTCCGCCGACGGCTCGCTTGGCATCGCCGATGATGCCGGCATCAGTGCCGAAGTGCACACCGAGGGCTTTGACCTGACGGTGCTTCAGGCTTTGCTCCTGCCCCAGGGCGATATTGCCGGTTTGCTGTCGACGTCAATCAACGCAAGCGGCACTATCTCATCGCCCCGTGTGGTGGGACGACTGACAGCCGAGCAGGGGCGTTTCCTTCTCGCCGAGGGTTCGGCGGCCCTCGACGATGTGAACCTGGCCCTGTCCTTCGCCGACTCCACCGTCACTATCGAAAACGCCGTCGCCACCGTGAGAGATATGCCGATCGAGATGACCGGCGAGGCAAGCCTGACCTCGTCGCAGTCGATTATAGCAAACCTCCAGCTTCAGGTGGGCCGACTGGGCCGCCTGGCGATGGGCGGATCAATTGCGAGAGATACCATTCGATTAGAGATTGCCTCCGAGCGACTGGATATGTCGGTGTTTCAGCCCTTCCTGACTTCGGTGGATTCTCTGTCGGGCGATGTGCAGAGCCGGGTGACCATTGAAGGCTCGCCGAGCCTGCCCGAAATCAACGGCGTCATCAACGTCAGCTCGCTGGCGCTGCGCGCGCCGAAGCATTACGTGACTGTGACCGATGGTGCGGCTGGCATACGATTCGACCGGGATCGAGTGATTCTTGATTCCACCCGGGCGACACTCAATGGCGGCACGATCAATGTCTCGGGGTTCGCTGTCCACTCGGAAGGAGAACTGACCGACATATCCCTTCGTGCCGTGGCCGACAATGTCACCTTTGTCGATCCCCAGGCCTACCTGGTCATCATCGACAGCGCCGGTCTTGCATACGGCCGGCAGCAGGACAACTATGTGCTGAGCGGCGATGTCGTCCTGGCCGAGAGTCGCCTCACCGCCGGACTGCGCCCCCAATCGATTCTCCCCTGGGTGCAGGCCGTAGAGACCGTGGAAATGGATTTACCGGAACTGGTCGCGAGATCGCGCCTGGATATCCGCATCCGCGAAAGCAACCAGCTCTGGGTCGACAATAATCTGGCAAAACTCCGCATCTGCGCCGAATTGGGTGTTATCGGCACGCCGCTGCGTCCGAATTTCACCGGCTTGCTGAAAGTCGAAGAAGGCTACCTGCTGTATCTCGATCGGCGTTTCAAAGTGACCGAGGGAGTCGTCTACTTCAACGATCCGGCGCGATTCAATCCCGACATCAACCTCGATGCCAATACCCAGGTGACGGTGTATCGCAGGACGGCGGCCACACCCTATACCGTGTATATTCGCGCCGAAGGCTTGCTGGATCAACTCCAATACGGCCTGTATTCCGAACCCCCGCTCGATAAGCCGGATATCGTCGCCCTCCTGACCCTGGGAGCCACGCGAACCGAACTGGCCGGTAACGGCGATACCGACGGCGGCGGACTGAAAGGCGTACTTGCCGACCGCGCGGCAAGACTGACCAGCCAGCGAGTGTCCAGCTACGTGTCGCGGAAAGCCGGCTCCTTCTTCGGCTTCGACGAATTCACGATCCAGGGCAATCTCTTTCAATTCGACGACTCCTGGGGACCGCAACTGGTGGCATCCAAACGTATCTCGCCCAAAATCAACCTGACCTACTCCACCACCGTCGGCCACCTGAACGATCAGGCCGTCCGCCTGGGCTACCACCTGACACCCAAGATTTCTTTGCAGGGCGAGACCGACCAACAGGGACGGGCCGGCATAGACCTCAAATACGGGATCAGGTTCAAATGACGCAGGTAGCGAGATTAGCACTTGTCGGCGTGATTCTGGTACTCGCGTGCGGAAACGCCGTGGCCGCGAATTCTCGGGTTCCCAAAGTCCGCACCGTCACCTTCGACGGCAACACCACCTACTCGGCCGCACGCCTTGAAGGACTGATGCTCACCCGGCCGTCACGTTTTCTCGCACCCGGCAAATATCATCCGGAGGTATTCGCAGACGACCTGGATAACCTGGTCGCATTCTACCGACAGAACGGTTTTCTACAGGCCCAAGTCACCGACACGACCGTGGCGCATGACTCCACCGCGAACACGGTCGACATCGTTATTGATTTCGATGAAGGCCTTCGGACATTCATAGACGGCGTGACGATATTCGGCAATGAGTACTTCGCAGACTCGGCCCTGAGTGTCCATGCGGCACTGCAAAGAGGCGATCCGCTGCGTCGCCCGGTCATCGAAGACGCCGTCGTGACCCTGCTGTCACTCTATGCCGAACACGGCTTTTTGGATGCGGCGGTCACCCCGCAGGTGCAGGTGAACGATTCGCTGCACCTCGCCATCATCGACATAGCCGTGCGGGAAGGCCCGCAGAGCCGGGTCGGGGACATCATAATCGACGGTAACAAGCGGACCCGTTCCCATATCATCACGCGCGAGCTCGGTTTTTATCCGAACGACACGATCAGGTTCTCGGCACTCCTTCAGTCCCAACGCCGCCTTTACCTGACCGGCCTCTTTGAGAGTGTGTTCGTCCGTCCGGTACCGTCGGCCTCCGGTGAACTTTCGACAAAAGATATCCGCATCGAAATCAAAGAGAAGCAATCGAGCGAGTTGTCCTTCACTATCGGCTACGGCACGGTAGAAAAAATCCGGGGCCGGACTGAGTTGAACACCATCAACCTGGCCGGCACCGCCCGCAAGGCCGGCATCAGCCTGGAAGCAAACTTCATTCGCCAGGGCGTTTCCGCCTCGTTCTCCGAACCCTGGACCCTGGGCACGCGCTGGCGAACGGACTTCAACTTGTACGGCCAGTTCAGACAGGAACCGGGATACCACGCCGACGTGATCGGCGGCAAGGTGACGATCGGACGGAAGCTCGGGTCGCACACCAACATCTCCCTGGCATACCGGCTCGAAAACACCAACCTCTCACGTGTCGATGTTACGGCCGAGATCGAAGAACTCGACCCGCGTATCCGCAGCCTCGCGCTGTCCGTCACCCACGATACCAGGGACAACCTGTTCGATCCGTCCGCAGGTTGGTACGCCGGCTGGACCAATGAAATCGCCGGAAGTTTCCTGCAGGGCTCCAACACCTTTGCCCGGTCGGTCCTGACCCTCAAGCGGTTTCACCCGTTGGGCCGCAGCTCGGTGCTGGGTTCGGCCCTGGAACTCGGGTGGACGGACTACTTCGGCGATGACCAGGAGATCCCACTCAGCGAACGCTTCTACGCCGGTGGGCCGATGTCGCTTCGAGGCTTTGGCTACCAGATGGTCGGGCCGATGGACGTCAACGGCGAACCTCTGGGAGGCCAAATCAAAATAGTGTGGAATCTCCTGGAGTTGCGCCAGTCCGTCTATCGCATGATCGGCGGAGCCCTGTTCGTCGATATCGGTAATGTCTGGTCGCGGCCGGAAAACGTGAGCCTGGATGACCTGCGAATCGACGTTGGCGCCGGACTGAGAGCCAACTCCCCCCTGGGCATCATCAGACTGGACTACGGCATCAACCTGGACCGCCGGGCCGATGAGCCGCGTACCAGGATCTTCGCAAGTATGGGACAGGCTTTCTAGCCGAAAATGTCAGACAAACAACAGAATGGTAATAGAGGAGGTCGCTGATGGAGGCGAAGGAGATACTTGATCAGGCCACCGCATGGTTACTGACGAGCGGTATACGCATCGCTGTCATAATCGTGATAGCGCTGATCGCGGTATGGATGTCGAGGATGCTGTCGAATCGAATGCTCTCGGCTTTCATCAAGCGGGGCGTGGAAGGTGAGGCTAAGAAACGCGCCCAGACGCTGGGCTCATTGCTCCGCTATCTGTTGCTCGTAGCCATTTCCGTAACGGCGTTCATTATGATACTCGGCGAGTTCGGAATCGAGATCGGCCCCGTCCTCGCCGCGGCGGGCGTGGTCGGCCTGGCGCTGGGATTCGGATCGCAGCACCTGGTCCAGGACGTGATCAGCGGGTTTTTCATTATCCTCGATGACGAGATACGGGTAGGTGACTATGTCCAGACGGCCGGAAAGGGCGGCGTAGTGGAACGGGTCAATCTGCGCATGACCGTACTTCGAGATTTCTCCGGCAACGTGCATTACATTCGTAACGGACAAATCGATATCGTCACCAACTTGACCAAAGACTTCTCGCGCTACGTCTTCGAAATCGGCGTGGCGTATCGGGAAGATGTCGATGAAGTCTTTGAGGTCATCAAGGAAGTCGACAAGGATCTTCGCGAGGATCCGGAGTACGGCCCCATGATACTCGAGCCAATCGAAATAATGGGACTGGACCAGTTCGCCGACTCCGCGCTGGTCATCAAGGCGCGCACCAAGACCACACCTATCAAACAGTGGAAAGTCGCCCGGGAGTTCAATCGGCGCCTGAAAAAAGCCTTCGACGCTCGGGATATCGAGATACCGTTCCCGCATGTGACGCTGTATGCCGGCCAGGGCAAGCAGGGCGAGGCGGCCCCGATTCACGTGGCCATGGACACCCAACTCCCGGCGTAATAAAAAAAGGCGGAATGATATGTTCTCAATCAGGAAAAACCTGACCGCCGGGCTGCTGGCCGCCGTGCCGCTATGGGTCACCTGGCTGGTGGTCGCATTCATCCTCGGCCTGGCGGTGGACCTGGCCGGGCCTGTGACGCGATGGCTCGTTGGTCTCTTCCGTCCCGTGTTTCCTGCCGTGGCGGACGCCCTGGCGTCCAAAACCGCGCAACACTCGCTGTCGGTGCTCCTGCTGCTGCTCATTCTCTACTGGCTGGGGTGGCTGACGACACACGTTGTCGGGCGCCGGCTGCTCGGGCTGCTGGACAAGATCCTGCAGAGACTCCCGTTCGTGGGCAAAGTCTACGGCGGCACCAAGCACGTTATAGAGGCCTTCCAGGTAAAGCCCGAGAAATCCACCCAGGTGGTTCTCATCGAATATCCGCATCCCGGCATGAAAACCATCGGCCTGGTGACCAAATCGATGACGGATGCCAGGACACAACGACCGCTGCTGGCGGTATATGTCCCGACTACCCCGAACCCAACTTCGGGATTCCTGGAGATTGTCCCGGCCGAGGATGTGGTGCCTACCGACTGGTCGGTAAACGATGCTATCACGTTCGTCGTGTCGGGAGGTTCCGTAGGCCCCTCGGCGGTGGTTTTTGATACCACGGGTGCGGTGCCGGGCGAGACGACCAAGGACCGATAGACAAACACGACCACGCCCCAGCCCGGTCCGCTCCGCCCGTTACCTCTGAAGGCGCATCTCGCCTCGCGCTCTCCTTTCATGCACTTTCCGAGGCAATCTGCCTTTGAATCCGAAACTGCCCGCATTAATGAGAACATGGCTCTAATGCGTCGAGACCTGCCTCGACAAGGAGAAGCGCCGGCAAAATACAAAAATGACGAAACGAACCCATTTCGAATCAACAACCCCGCCGATCTGCCTGACCTCGGGTGGCCCGTCCCAGGATGCGGCGCCTCGAAGATGTAACGCATCTGGGATGGGATGTGCTGAAACCCACCCCTTTGCCGGGTAACATGAAGCGACCGATAGACCAATGAATAAGAAAACGACGAAACGAACCCATTTGGCTCGCCGGGGTCCCCCCGCCTATTCCACCCCGCTGAGCACCTTGCGCAGATACGGAAGGCGTTGCACGGCCGCGAGTTGCGTCAGGTCGATCGTAATACGGGGATGCCCGATCAGCGAGATTTCCATCGGCCGGTCACAGGCGCCCCGCAAGGATTCGACCTCGCTACGCTGAAGCTTATGGTTTTTCGGGAAAAACAGATTCACCATACCGCTGCGGATTGTCACTTTCTCCAGCTCCATCAACGCCGCGGCGATTTTCACCGCCGTACCGTCGAACAGGTTGACGGCCGACTGCGGCATGCGGCCGAACCGATCGGTCACTTCGTCGCGAATCTTCTCGACCTCCTCGAGCGACCGGCTGTCGGCGAGGCGGCGATAGATGTCCACCTTCTGTTGATTGTCATTGACGTAGCTGTCCGAAAGGTGAAGTTCTATATCCGACTCGAGCTTGGTGTCGGGCAGTCTCTGGATCGGCTGGCCTTTCAACTCGGCCACGGCTTCTTCGAGCAGCCGGTTGTACATGTCGAAACCGATCTCCTCGATAAATCCCGACTGGCGCGCCCCGAGAATCGTCCCGGCGCCCCGGATTTCCAGATCCCGCATGGCCAGCGCAAACCCCGAACCCAGATCGGAGTGCGCCTCCAGCGCCCGAAGTCTCTTGATGGCGTCGGCCTTCAGAAGTCTCGTCGGCGGTGTCAGGAGATACGCGTAGGCCCTTCGCGCGCTACGCCCCACCCGGCCGCGAATCTGGTACAACTGCGCCAGTCCGAATCGGTCGGCGCGATTGATGATGATGGTGTTGGCCGATGGGATGTCCAGGCCCGATTCGATAATCGCCGTGCACAACAGAACATCGTATCGTTTCGAAAGAAAACCCATCATGACGCCTTCGAGCGATTTCTCATGCATCTGCCCGTGGGCAATCCCGATCTCCACCTGCGGCAGCAGCTTCTTGAGATAGCGATACATGGCGTCAATCGTCTGAACCCGGTTGTGCAGGAAAAACACCTGCCCGCCGCGGTCGATCTCCCTGAGAATTGCGGTGGCAAGCACGGCCGGGTCGAACTCGACAATGTCGGTGATAATAGGCAGGCGGTCTTTGGGCGACGTGTTGATGATGCTCATATCGCGCACGCCCATCAGCGACATCTGGAGCGTCCGGGGGATCGGCGTGGCAGTCAGCGCCATCGTGTCCACCGAAGCTTTCAACTTCCGAAGGGTCTCTTTGTGTCGAACGCCGAACCGGTGCTCCTCGTCGATCACCAGCAAACCGAGGTCCTTGAACTTCACGTCTTTCGAGAGCAGTCGATGCGTGCCTATCACCAGATCGACCTTCCCCTCGTCGAGGTCCTTGACCACCTCGAGCTGCTCCTTGCGCGTCCGGAAACGGGAGAGCATCTCGATTCGAACCGGGAATTGTCCCAGCCGCTCGGTGAAGGTGGCGTGGTGCTGCTGGGCCAGAATAGTCGTCGGTACCAGCACCGCGACTTGCTTGCCGGCCTCGATAGCCTTGAACGCAGCTCGCACCGCGACCTCGGTCTTCCCGTAACCAACATCACCGCACACCAGTCGATCCATCGGCTTGTCGTTCTCCATATCCCGCTTGACGTCGACAATCGCCTTCTCCTGGTCCGGCGTCTCGTCGAACACGAACGAAGCTTCGAGTTGCCTGAGCCAGACGGTATCCTCGCCGAACGATGTCCCCCCGGCAGATTTGCGCGTGGCATAGAGTTTGATCAGGTCGGCCGCCATGTCGGCGATGGCCTTCTTGGTCTTCTTCTTCAGCTTCTCCCAGCCCGGCCCGCCCAGGCGCGTCAGACTCGGAGCGGTATCCTTGCCGGAATACTTGGCAACGCGGTTGAACTCTTCTATAGGAACATACAGCTTGTCCTTCTCGGCATATTGAAGCAGCAGGCAATCGCGATTGCGCTCGTCAACGGTAATCGTCTCCAGCCCCAGATACCGGGCCACGCCGAAATCCGTATGGACGACATAGTCACCACGATTGAGGCTGGCATAGTCGGAGATGGCTACACCCTCGCGGAATTTTTTGCGCCTCACCCGGCGGTGGTAACGGCTGAATATCTCGTGATCGGTAAGCAGCGCCAGCTTGCCGGAAGCGCAGACAAAACCGCCCTTCAGGTTGGCGACTTCAATCGCCGGGGTGAACTCAAGTTCGGTCTTCTCGGAAATCAACTCGCCCAGCCGCGATGCCTGGCTTTGGCTGTCGGTGACGATGACATAGTCCGTACCCGTGGCCCGAAACTCACCGAGCTGCTTGGCCAGCAAATCAAGCCGCGCACCGAACGACGGATGCGGCAGGCAGTCAAAAATCAGCACCTCCTGGTGACCGCCCTTAAACGGCACCCGGTCAACCGTCGCCCGAGATCGCACACGCTCGGTGATGTCGTCGACCGGGAAGTAATACTCTTCCGGCTCGGGCAACCTCTCCAGACGGCCGCTCATGCGCTCACGGAGCCCGGCAGCCTGGTCCAGGATCGCCTCGGCTTCGGCCTTGAGGTTCCCGGCCCCGTCCAGAAACACCACGCCGTCGGCATCGAAATAGTCCAGCAGGCATCCGCGCTCGAGGCCGAACAGACAGGCCAGCCACTCAAGCCCGGGCAGTTCGGGATCATTGATATACCTCGTTCGGATGTAGTCGGCGTCGTCCTCGGGAAGGCGGTCGAGATAGCGCTCTATAGTCTCCTGGGTGACGGGGATCTCGCGCTTGGGCAGAATTGTAACGTCACTGAGGCGGTCGGTCGACCGTTGCGTGGCGACATCGAACTGCCGGATGGTGTCGATTTCGTCACCGAAAAACTCGATTCGGGCCGGAGCCTCGGAATCCGGCGTAAAAATATCCACCAGCCCGCCCCTTCGGGCAAAATCGCCGACTTCCTCGACCAGCGGAACACGCCGGAATCCCAGCTGGATCAGCTTCTCGCAAAGCTCGTCCAGATCGACCTCGATTCCGGGCTTGAGCACGACCCGGCTCGCCTTCAGTGTGTCGACCGGGATGGTCGGCTCGATCAGGGCGCGAACCGGACAGACAACCACCGAAAGGGTTTTGTCGAGCATGCCGGCCAGCGACGATATCCGCTTGCCCATGATCTCCCCCACCGGCGAGCGGAAATCGTAGGGCAAAATCTGACGCGTCGGGTAATGACCCACCCTCTCTTCACCAAGAAGGAACGCCAGGTCGTCATACAGGTCGGCGGCCTCCTCGCTTCGTTGGGTAACGGCAAGTATGGGACGCTGGAGTTCCTCATGAAGCGCTCTGAGAAGCATCGCGCCCGAGGATCCGGACAAACCGGTCACCGTCATATGCGCCGGCTCGGCCGATTTGAGAGACTCGGCCAGCGAGCGGAAGACGGCCAGGTCCTTCCAGCGGAAAATCAGTTGATCGAGGTGATGTTGCGTGGTCGACAATCCGATGCCCATTTCCTCCAATCCCGGTTGATTCAAACACGAAAGCCCCGGTTACATAATAACCGGGGGGTTGCCTTCTGTATATCGTGCCTAGTATACACCGAACAAACGGTTTCGGCTACTGTTCGGTTTCACTTTTTTATTCGCAGCTATTATCGGTCCGAACGGACCGCGTCAGGCCTAGAGCTCAGCCATGAGATCGGCGCCGACCTGGATCTCGTCGTACTGCCGCTCGCGCGCTTCGTAGAGCACTACCAGCGTTACCCGGCGGTTGCGCGCATCCAGCGGGTTGTCACCTATCATGGGGAACTTGTCTGCAAAACCGCGCACTTCCCGCACCTGCCCCGTAAACAGCCCGGACACCTCCATCAGCTGGCGGGCGGCATTGGCCCGATCGGCCGAAAGCTCCCAGTTCGAGTAGGTCTTGTTGCCGGTGAAACCGGCGTCGGTGTGCCCTTCGATAACGATTCGGTTGTGCAGCTTGCCCAGCTCCCGCGCGATTACGACCAGGATAATGGCGCTCTTCTGCAGCAGCTTGGCCGACCCCGGCTCAAAAAACGCCGGGGAGTTCTCCGATTCGTTGAGAATGATCCGGAGCCCCTCGGAGGTCATCTGCACCTTGACGTTCTTCTTGAGCCGCTGGAATGCCTCTTGCTTCTCCAACTCGTCGAGAATGCTGCGCGCGGCAAGACTGAGCTGTTTCTTGTCAGACTCGCTGGGCGTGTAGTCCGCCTTCTTCTGCAAAGCGATCATGGACTGCTCGTCGGCCTCGGTCTTGATGGCCTTGGACGAGCCTTTGAGCACGCCCGACCGACCCTGCTGCATGAACTGGCCGGGATCGCGGAAGTATCCGGCTACGGCCTCACGGACGTCATCTTTTTGCCCGACCAGCCACATGACCAGAAAAAAGGCCATCATGGCGGTCATGAAGTCGGCGAAAGCCACCTTCCAGGCGCCGCCGTGGTGACCGTGGCCGTGCTTCTTGATCCGTTTGACTATTATGGGTTGCTGTTCGTCCGATGACATACCGCTTACCGCTTCTTGGCGTCATTACAGGCTTTTTCGAGTTCGACAAAGCCCGGTCGAACCTCGGCAAACAGCGAACGGCGCGCGAACTCGACGGCGATCACACCGGCCACACCCTTGTGAAACGACAACAAGGCGTACTTCATACAGGAAAGGTACTGCTTGCCTTCGGCGTTGCGATGTTTCATGCTTGCCGCCAGCGGTCCGACGAATCCGTAACAGCCGAGAATACCCAGGAACGTGCCCACCAGGGCCGCCCCTACTTTGTGGCCGATTTCCTCGGGGGGACCGTCAATCGCCGCCATGGTTATCACGACACCCAGCACGGCCGCCACGATACCCAGGCCCGGCAGCGAGTCGGCAACTGCAGCCAGGGCGTTGGATGGACGTTCCTCATCCTCGTGGAGAACTTCGATATCTCCCTCCATGAGGTCCTCCAGATCATGAGGCTGCACCGAACCCGAAATAATGACGCGCATGGTGTCGGCGAAAAACGCAACCGCGTGGTGATTGGAAAGGAATTTCGGATAACGCTTGAATATCTCGCTGTCATGGGGATGCTCGATATGATTCTCCAGGCCGACAAGACCGTCGCGCCGGGCCACGTTGAAGATTTCATACATCATGACGAGCAGATCCAGATAGTCTTGTTTGGCAAAGCTGCCGCCGAAAAGCGTGCTCTTCACCTGCGAGATAATGCCCTTAATTACCGACATCGGGGTGGCGATGATCAGCGAGCCCAGAGCGGCCCCGCCTATGATCATTACTTCCAGGGGTTGGTTTAAAGCGAGGATGTGTCCTCCTTCGAGGATGTAACCTCCCAGAACACCGCCAACTACGATGAGTGCACCGAGGAAAAACGTCATGCTGTGATTCGCCTGTTTTCTAGCCCAATTATGGAAATTCCGTTATTGTCCTGTATCATTCATTATTTCGTCATTTTGGCCCAAATCTGAAGCCGTCCGGCGGTCATCGGCTCACCGCTGAAATCGCCGAGATCGGCCCGGACTAAACCGTGAACCATCAGGTGTCCAAAAGGTTACCCGCAGCTGCAAAAACTCAATTGATACTTGTCCGTAATCGCAAATTGGTGTACATTCGGGCAAATTCGCGCTGTTCGGCCGGCCGACGGACCGTGCTCGCGGCAACGGAATCATAGCGGCAAAGCTCATTCTGGAGGGCTCATGCGATTTCTGACACACAAACGACTCTTCACGCTGATTGCAATTCTTGCCGTGTACGTCTTCTACGGGCTGGTGTTTGGCACACCGCAGGTACTCGATAGCTCCGACACGACATCACCCAACCAGACAGTCAC
>Ga0272444_10002727_pt1 | contig 16185 bp, 11 predicted proteins | sample SSMForm13_FD_201033 | JGI IMG/M metagenome (GOLD analysis project Ga0272444, IMG submission 201033) | Marine sediment archaeal communities from Little Sippewissett salt marsh, Falmouth, MA, United States - SSM-Form-13 | ecosystem: Environmental > Aquatic > Marine > Wetlands > Sediment ...
CTCGGGGAGCGGCTCGACGATCTTCCCGGCCTCGATGAGCGCCGTCGTCATGGTTCCGCGGGACGTGCCGCAGTCGTCTTCTGAAATCACGACCTCCTGCGCGACGTCCACGAGGCGGCGGGTCAGGTACCCCGCGTCGGCGGTCTTGAGGGCGGTGTCGGCCAGTCCCTTCCTCGCGCCGTGGGTCGAGATGAAGTACTCGAGCGCCGTCAGCCCCTCGCGGAAGTTCGACTTGATCGGCGACTCGATGATCTCGCCCATCTGGCCCGTCAGTTTCTTCTGGGGCTTGGCCATCAGGCCGCGCATGCCGGCGAGCTGCCTGATCTGGTCCTTCGATCCTCTCGCGCCGGAGTCGGCCATCATGTGGATCGGGTTGAACCCGCCGCTCGACTCCTCCATGGCCCTGGCCATGGCGTCCGCGACGTCGCCGGCGGCGTGCGTCCACGTGTCGACGACCCGGTTGTAGCGTTCCGTGTCCGTGATCACGCCATCGCGATAATAGGCGTAGATCTTGTCGACCTCCGCCTGGGCGGTCGCGAGGATGCCCTTCTTCGCCTCCGGGACGAGCACGTCGTCGATGCCGATCGTGATCCCGGCGAGGGTCGCGTAGTGGAATCCGAGCGCCTTGAGATGGTCGAGCGTCGCGGCCGTTCGCTCCTGCCCGAGGAGCAGATGACACTTGCCGATCAGGTCCCTGAGCTTCGTGCCGTCCATGTAGGTATTGACGTACCCGAGCTCGTCAGGGAGGACCTGATTGAACAGGACCCGACCGGGCGTGGTCATCCTGGTCCGGCCGCCGATGCGGATCCTAATCCACTCGTGAAGATCGGCGTGATTTCCGTCGAGCGCAAAGATGACCTCGTCCGCGTTCGCATAGGCCTTGGCCTTCTTCTCGTCGGGAGCCTCCGCAACGGCCTTCGTAAGGTAGTAGCAGCCGAGGACGATGTCCTGCGACGGACTCGCGATCGGCTTGCCGTTGGCCGGAAGCAGGATGTTGTTGACCGACAGCATGAGCACTCTGCTCTCGACCTGCGCCTCGAACGAGAGCGGCACGTGAACGGCCATCTGGTCGCCGTCGAAGTCGGCGTTGAACGCCGAGCAGACGAGCGGGTGGATCCGAATCGCCTTCCCCTCGACGAGGATCGGCTCGAACGCCTGGATCCCCAGCCTGTGGAGCGTCGGTGCGCGGTTCAGGAAGATCGGGTGATCCCTGATGACGTCCTCGAGCGCGTCCCACACCTCCGGGCTCTTCCGCTCGATCATGTTCTTGGCGGCCTTGACTGTCTGGGCGTGGCCGAGCTCCTGGAGCCTGCGTACGATGAACGGGCTGAACAGCTCGAGGGCCATCGTCTTCGGGATGCCGCACTGATGGAGCCTGAGCTCCGGACCGACGACGATGACTGAGCGGCCCGAGTAATCGACGCGCTTGCCCAGGAGGTTCTGGCGGAAACGTCCCTTCTTCCCCTTGAGAAGATGGGACAGCGACTTCAGGACTCGCCTCCCTCGCCCGCGCACCGCGCGCGAACCTCTTCCGTTGTCGAAGAGCGCGTCTACCGCCTGCTGAAGCATCCTCTTCTCGTTCCGGAGGATGATCTCCGGCGCCTTGATCTTGAGGAGGCTCTTCAGACGGTTGTTCCTGTAGATGACCCTGCGGTAGAGGTCGTTGAGGTCCGACGTGGCGAAGCGCCCGCCCTCGAGCGGAACCAGGGGCCGGAGGTCGGGCGGAAGCACCGGGATGACGTCCATGATCGTCCACGTGGGCTCATTCCCGGACCCCCTGAACGCGTCGAACACCTGGAGCCGTTTCAGGGCCTTCTTCTTGGCCTGCTTGGTCGCCTCCGGGTCGCGCACAAGTTGCCTGAGCTCGGCGTACAGCGGCTCGACCTCGACGGCGTCCATTAGCTCCTTGACCGCCCCGGCGCCCATCTCGGCTCGGAGGCCGGACTCGGGATACGTCTCCTGGTACTCGGCCATCCGTTCGCCCGACAGAAGCTCCCCGACCTTGAGATCGGTCACGCCGGGATCGAGCACGAGATACGACTCGTAGTAGAGGACCCGCTCGAGGTCCCGTCGCTTCATGTCCAGGAGGCGCCCGATGATGTTCGGGTTCCCGCGGAAGAACCAGACGTGCGCGACCGGAACGGCGAGCTCGATGTGTCCGAGGCGCTCGCGCCGGACCTTGGACTGGGTCACCTCCACCCCGCAGTTCTCGCAGATCATCCCGCGGTAGCGGATTCTGCGGTACTTCCCGCAGTTGCACTCCCAGTCCTTGACGGGCCCGAAGATCCTCTCGCAGAACAGCCCGCCCTTTTCCGGCTTGAACGACCGGTAGTTGATCGTCTCCGGGAGTATCACCTCGCCGTGAGACCAACTCCGGATCGCCTCCGGAGACGCCAACCGGATCTGTATCGCCTTGAAGTCGTGAGGCTCTCTTTGCTCATCAAAGATGCCGAAATACACGAACTTCCCTCCCGATGCCTAGTCCCTCACCAGGGTCACGTCCAGCCCGAGACTCTGAAGCTCTCGAACCAGGACGTCGAACGACGCGGGGGTTCCCGGCTTTGGTGGATCCTGTCCCTTGACTATCGCCTCGTACGTCTTCGACCTGCCGACGACGTCGTCGGACTTGACGGTCAGGAGCTCCTGGAGCGTGTGAGAGGCTCCGTACGCCTCGAGCGCCCAGACCTCCATCTCACCGAAACGCTGGCCGCCGAACTGCGCCTTCCCGCCAAGCGGCTGCTGGGTGACGAGCGAGTACGGTCCGATCGACCGCGCGTGGATCTTGTCATCGACGAGGTGCAGGAGCTTCATGGTGTAGATGAAGCCCACCGTCACCTCGTTCTCGAAGGGCTCGCCCGTGCGACCGTCGTACAGAACGCTCTTCCCGGACCTCGGAAGCCCGGCGCGCTCGAGCTCGCTCTTGATGCCCTCGATGGTCGCGCCGTTGAAGACCGGCGTCGCCCCGAGGTACCCGAGCTCCGACGCAGCCCATCCGAGATGCGTCTCGAGAATCTGCCCCAGGTTCATCCGCGACGGGACGCCGAGGGGATTGAGCACGATGTCGATCGGCGTGCCGTCCGGAAGGTGCGGCATGTCCTCCTCCGGGAGGATCTTGGCGACGACGCCCTTGTTGCCGTGACGGCCCGCCACCTTGTCGCCCACCGAGAGCTTCCTCTTGGTTGCGACGTAGACCTTGGCGAGCTTGACGACGCCCCGAGGAAGGTCCTCGCCCAGCTTGACCCTGTCGATGTTCCGATCCCTCTCCGGCTCGATGTAGTCGATCCTCTCCTGGTACTCGTCGTAGAGGGCTTTCACCTTCTCGTTAACACGATCGTCGTCGACGACACCGCCCTCCCAGTCGAGCTTCTCGAATCTCAGGAGCTTCATGACCTCTTCGTTGACCTTCCGGCCGGCGCGGATGACGAGCTCCCCCGTCCTCCTGTCGCGCAGCGAGCGGGTCCTGAGCCCCTCGATCAGACCGTAGATCCGCCTCTGCCGATCGCGCTGATGGCGCTTGGTGGCGGTCCGCGCCTCCGACTTGATCCTCTCGATCTCCTTCTGAACGACCTTCTTGCTCCTCTCGTCCCTCGCCCTCCTCGAGAAGAGCTTGGTCTCGATGACGATGCCGTTCATGCCCGGAGGCGCCTTGAGCGACGTGTCGCGGACGTCGCCCGCGCGGTCGCCGAAGATCGCCCGGAGGAGGTTCTCCTCCGGCGTCAGCTCGGTCTCGCCCTTGGGGGTGACCTTGCCGATGAGGATGTCGCCGGCCTCGACCCTCGCGCCGACGCGAACGAGCCCGTTCTCATCCAGATCCTTGAGGCGCTCCTCGCTGACGTTCGGGATCTCGGGGGTGAACTCCTCCATCCCGCGCTTCGTCTCGCGGACCTGCGACTCGAACTCCTCGATGTGGATCGAGGTCAGCGCGTCGGTCCTGAGCAGCTTCTCCGAGACGAGGATCGCGTCCTCGAAGTTGTAGCCCTCCCACGGCATGAAGGCGACCAGGAGGTTCGCGCCAAGAGCCAGCTCTCCGAGCCTGGTCGAGGGACCGTCGGCGATGATGTCGCCCTTCTCCAGGTAGTCGCCGACCCGCACGATCGGCCTCTGGTTGATGCAGGTGTTCTGATTCGTCCGCTGAAACTTCCGCAGCTCGTACTCGTCGACGAGCTCGGATCCGTCCAGCGTGTCCCTGTGCCTGACCGTGACGCCGTCCGAGCTGACGCTCTCGACGACGCCGGCGTGCCTGGCGACCCGGACGGCCCCCGAGTCGATCGCCACCCTGCCCTCGATGCCGGTGCCGACGAACGGGGTCTGAGTCCGAAGCAGAGGCACGGCCTGGCGCTGCATGTTGGAGCCCATGAGGGCTCGGTTGGCGTCGTCGTGCTCCAGGAACGGGATGAGCGCGGCCGCGGCCGAAACGAGCTGCTTCGGCGAGACGTCCATGAACTGGATCTCCTCGCGAGTCACGGTCGGGAAGTCGTCGCGGTGCCGCGCCAGCAGCGACTTGGCCGAGATCCTGCCGTCCCTGTCTACGAGCTCGCCGGCCTGCGCGATGATGTAGTGGTCCTCCTCGGAAGCGGTCAGGTACTGGATCTGGTTCGTCACGTAGCCGTTGTCGACCTTGTAGTAAGGCGTCTCGATGAATCCGTAGTCGTTGATCTGCCCGTACGTGGAGAGCGAGCTGATGAGACCGATGTTCGGACCCTCGGGCGTCTCGATCGGGCACATCCGGCCGTAGTGGCTGTAGTGGACGTCCCGGACCTCGAAGCCCGCCCTCTCCCTCGTCAATCCGCCGGGGCCGAGCGCCGAGAGGCGCCTCTTGTGAGTGAGCTCGGCCAGTGGATTCGTCTGCTCCATAAACTGCGACAGCTGGTTCGACCCGAAGAACGCCCGAACCACCGCCGAGATCGGCCGCGAGTTCACGAGCGCGGCCAGGTCCAGCTCGTCGCCGTCGCCGGTCGACATCCGGTCCTTGATCACGCGGACCATCCTCGAGAGGCCAGCCGAAAGCTGGTTCTCGAGAAGCTCGCCGACCGAGCGCACCCTGCGGTTACCCAGATGGTCGATGTCGTCGATCTCGCGCTTCCCCTTGACCACGTCGAGGACCGCGTGGATCGTCGCGATGAAGTCGCGGCGCGTCAGACAGATCGTATCGAGCGGGACCTCGTCGTCCGGGATCGCGAGCTGACGGTTGATCTTGTAGCGACCGACCCCCTTGAGGTCGTAGCGATTCGGGTCGAAGAACATCCTGTCGACGAGCTCGACGCCCGCGTCGATCGACGGGAGGTTCCCGCCCTTCATCGTTTTGTAGATCTCCTGAAGGGCCTCCTCCTTCGAGTGCGTCTTGTCCCGCGAGAACGTCGCCTCGAGGATCTTGAGATCGGTCGGATCGATGATGGCGAGTTCGACCTCGCGGATGCCCGCCTTCCGGAGAAGCTGGATCACCGTGGGCGTCAGCTTCTCGTCGTTGGTGACCACGACCTCGCGGGTCTCTGGGTGCTTGTACGTCTTGGCGGCGATCCGCCCCTCGAGCTCCGCGTCCCGCTCCTCGTCCTTGCGCACGAGGACCCTGGCCGTCTCGGTGACGAGGGCGCGCACGCTCGAGAGCCCCATGTCCTTCAGCGCCTTGACGTGCTTCGGCGCGACCTCTTCCCCGCGCTCGGCGACGACCTCGCCGGTCTCCTTGTCGACGATCGTCTCGGCAAACACGCGCCCGCACGGCGGAGTGCGAAGCGAAGGCCTGCCCGGGGGAAGATCGACGCTCTCAGCCTTGTAGAAGAGCCCGCGGATCTCCTCGTCCTTGGAGAAGCCGAGCGCTCGCAGGAACGTGGTCATCCGGAACTGGTGTCGCCTGTCGGTCCGGATGAACATCTCATCCTTGATCCCCATCCGCACTTCGACCCACGTCCCGCGGTACGGAATGATCTTGGCGAAGTAGAGCGTCGTCCCGTTCGGGTGGATCTTCTCCTGGAAGAAGACGCCCGGCGAACGGTGCAGCTGGCTCACGATGACCCGCTCGGCACCGTTGACGATGAACGTCCCGCGCTCCGTGATCAGCGGGATGTCGCCCAGGTAGATCTCCGCCTCCTCGGCCTCGATGAACTTGCGCTGACCGCCCTCGCGCGGCTCCCAGCGGACGAGCCTCAGAGTGGCCTTGAGCGGCGCCTCGAAGGTGAGGTTCCGTTCGCGGCACTCCTGGATCGTGTGCTTCGGCTGCCCCAGCCGATAGCCCTTGTACTCCAGCGAGTAGTTGCCCTGGTGCCCCTCGACCGGGAAGAACTTGTGGAAGATCCCGTCGAGCCCGGTCTCGGCCGACTCGTCGGACGCGCCGGTCCCCATGCACCCCCTGAACGACGCGAGCTGGACGTCCAGGAGGTTCGGCATCGGAAGCTCAGTATCCACCGGGAACTTGGAGAAAACTCTTCTCTCTATGCTGCGGGGTGCGCTCACTCTCGTGTCACCCTCCATCCAAGGAGCGGAAAGCACTGCCACCGGAGTCGCCACTCACCGTGACGCTCACGCCTCCGCGTCTCAAGGGAGACTGCCCTCTACGGCCGGTCGCGGCGCCCTTCGTGCGCCGCGCGCCCGGCACTCCGGGACAGACTACTTCAGCTCGACCTTGGCGCCGGCCTCCTCGAGCTTCTTCTTCACCTCTTCGGCCTCGTCCTTCGTGACGTCCTTCTTGACGGCCTGGCCCGGGTTGTCGACGAGGTCCTTGGCCTCCTTGAGGCCGAGGTCGGTCACCTGACGGATGACCTTGACCACCTGGAACTTCTTCTCTCCGGTCTCGGCGAGGACGACGTCCCACTCCGTCTTTTCCTCGGCCGCGCTCTCGGCGGCACCGCCCGCCGGCATTGCCGCCATGGCAACCGGGGCGGCGGCGGTCACGCCGAATCGGTCCTCGAGCTCCTTGACGAGGTCGGCCATCTCGAGGACTGTCATCTTCTCAATGGCCTCGATGATCTTCTGGATGTTCTTGCTCGGAGCCGCCTTGGTCTCTTTCGGCTCGGCCGCAGGCTCTGCGGTCTCGACTGCGTCCTTCTTCTCTTCTGCCATCACGCACCTCCAACGGACCTTCTCGTGGTATCACCCTTGTTAATCTCGTCCCCCAACACACCCGTCGCCTCAGTCGCGGCGCCCAGACAGAGCCGGGTTCGTTCACCGCTCCCCCGACGCAAGCCCGCTCGGACGACGGGGATCTCAGCGCCGGATCACGCGTTCGACCCGGCGGCCTTGCTCTTCCCGACCTCGTCCAGCGTCGACACGAGCTGCCTGAGCATCTCGTGAAGCAGCCGCGCGAATCCGGACACCGGCGCCTGGAACCCGGCGGCGATCTGGGCCAGGAGCTGCTCTCGCGACGGCAGGTCGGCGATCCGCCGGATCTCCGCCGCCGTCACGATGCCCGCATCGACCCAACCGGTTCGGATCTTCGGTGTGTCGTTCTTCCTCTCGAACTCGACCAGGATCTTGGCCGGAGCGACCGGGTCGCTCTTGGAGAGGACGACCGCGTTCGGCCCGGTCAGATGCTCCGCGAGATCCGAGGCTCCGATCTGATCGAGAGCCCGCCTCGCGAGTGAGTTCTTCACCACCCTGAACTTCACCGACTCCTCGCGGAAGCGGCGGCGGATCTCGGTCGCGGTCTCGACGCTCATGCCGGTGAAATCGGAGAGGAGGATGACGGAGTGCTCTCCGATCTCGCTCGCCAGCACCTCGACCGCGGTCTCCTTCTGTTTCTTCGTCAGTGGCATTTGCTCTAAGGCCTCCGCGCCGTTCCCGGCGGCTACTGCTTCGTCGCGTCAGTGAGCGACTGGACGTCCACGTCGATGCCGGGCCCCATCGTCGTCGAAATGGCGATGCCCTTGATGTACTGCCCCTTGGCGGCGGCCGGTTTGGCCCTGAGTATCTCGCGAGTGAGTTCGACGAGATTGGCCCTGATCTGGCTCGCCTCGAACGAGGCCTTCCCGATCACCGTGTGGACGTTCGCTGTCTTGTCTGTCCGGTACTCGATCTTCCCGGCCCGTGCGTCGTTGACGGCCTTCCCGACGTCGAACGTCACCGTGCCGCTCTTCGGGTTCGGCATCAGACCGCGGGGCCCGAGGATCTTGCCGAGCTTCCCCACGTCCTTCATCATGTCGGGCGTGGCGATGATCGTGTCGACGTCGAGCCATCCGCCCCGGATCTTCTCGATGAACTCGTCGGCCCCGACGTGGTCGGCTCCCGCCGCCTCCGCCTCGGCGACCTTCTCGCCCTTCGCGAGGACGAGAATCCGGACCTTCCGGCCCGTGCCGTGGGGGAGCACGACGGTCCCCCTGATCTGCTGGTCCGACTTCCGCGGATCGACGCCAAGCCGATAGGCGACCTCGACCGTCTCGTCGAACTTCGCGCTCGCACTCTCCTTGACCTTCTCGACGGCCGCCTCGAGATCGACCGGGCCTTCCGCCCCGAGCTTCTCCGCGAGTCCTCTGTAACGCTTGCTTCGCCTCATGAGAATCGGTCTCCTTCGTCGGGCCGCCTTCGGCCCTCCCGCGTTTCCGCGCGGTCACGGTTCGATCGGCCGCGGCCCACTGCGCCGAGCCGCGGAGCCGCTCACTACCCCTCGACCTCGATGCCCATGCTCCTGGCGGTGCCGGCGATCATCAGCATGGCCGCCTCGTCGCTTGCGGCGTTGAGATCGACGGCCTTGAGCTTCGCGATCTCCAGAAGCTGCGCCCTCGTCACCTTCCCCACCTTGTCCCGGTTGGGCACGGCCGAACCCTTCGCCAGGCCCGCGGCCTTCTTGAGGAGGATCGCGGCCGGCGGCGTCTTCGTGATGAAGCTGAACGTCCGGTCCTTGTAGATCGTGAGCACCACGGGGATGATCATCCCCGGCTGCCCCTGCGTCTTCGCGTTGAACTGCTTGCAGAAGCCGCCGATGTCGACCCCGTACGGGCCGAGCGCCGGACCGACCGGCGGCGCCGACGTCGCCTGTCCGGCCGGAATCTGGAGTTTGACGGTACCGATTATCTTCTTCGCCATGGCGTTCCCTCTCGTGATCGCCCCGCTCGGACCGCGCGGCCCGAGCGGGGATGCACGAAGCTACGTCGATTCGACCTGCAGGAAGTCGAGCTCAACGGGCGTCGCGCGTCCGAAGATCGAGACCATCACCTTGACCTTCCCGCGCTCGGCGTCGACCTCGTCGATGAGCCCCGCGAAACCCGTGAACGGCCCGTCGATCACGCGCACCTGCTCGCCCACCTGGTACGGGATCTCGGGCTTCTCCTTCGAGGGCTTCCTCTCGATCCTGCCGAGAATCCTGTCGATGTCCTCCACCTCGAGGGGCTGCGGCCCCGACGTCGTGCCGATGAACGAGGAGACGCCAGGCGTGTTCGTCACGAGGAACCGGGTCTGATCGTCCATCTCCATCTCGATCAGGAGGTATCCGGGGAAGAGCTTGCGCTCGGCGGTCCTCCTTCTTCCGTCCTTCATTTCGACGAACTCCTCGGTGGCAACGATGATCTGCCCGAAGCGCTCGTCGAGACCCGAGATCCCGATCGTCCGCTGGAGCTTCTCCCGCACCTTGAACTCGTGCCCCGAGTACGTGTGTATGGCATACCAGAGCTTCACTGGCGTATGTCTCCGTCCAGTCAGTGTTTCGACTTCTCGTTCGCCGGTCGGGCCTAACCGAAGATGAAGCTCACCAGGTAGGTCAGCGCCCGGTCGACCAGACCGATGAAGACTGCGAGGATCAGAACGATGACGATCACCACGGTCGTCGAACCGCGGATCTCCTCTCGCGAGGGCCACGAGACCCTCTTGAGCTCGTTCCTCACCTCTTTGATGAACTTGATCAGTCTTCCAAACATGTCTGTTCCTGCCCGGACGCCTGGCGTCGGCGGATCGTGGCAGGCCTGGAGGGACTCGAACCCCCAACATCCGGTTTTGGAGACCGGCGCTCTAACCAATTAGAGCTACAGGCCTGCTACCGCGGATCGGCGGACTACCCTTTGGCCGATCACTCGCCGCTCAAGGATGCGTCTGTCGTCCGGACGGAACCGCCCGTCCGGACGATCCGCCTCCTCACTCGGCGAGGACCAGCCTAGCGCGTCTGCTTGTGCACCGTGTGCGCATTGCAGAAGCGGCAGTACTTCTTGTACTCCAGGCGGTCCGGGTGTTTTTGCCGATTCTTCGTATATGTGTAGTTGCGTCGCTTGCACTTCTGGCAAGCTAGCACGACGATCTCTCGCAACTCGTTCTCCGTTCCAGGCGGCGCCTACTCCAGAATCGCGGTGATGGTTCCGGCGCCGACCGTCCGGCCGCCCTCGCGGATCGCGAACCGGAGACCTTCCTCCATCGCGATCGGAGTGATCAGCTCGACCGACAGCTCGACGTTGTCGCCCGGCATCACCATCTCGGTGCCCTCGGGAAGCGTCGCGTTACCCGTCACGTCCGTCGTCCGGAAGTAGAACTGCGGACGGTAACCGTTGAAGAACGCCGTGTGGCGACCGCCCTCCTGCTGCGTCAGAACGTACGCCTGACCCTTGAACTTCGTGTGAGGCATCACGCTCTTCGGGGCGCACACCACCATCCCTCGCTCGAGGTCCGTCTTCTCCACGCCCCGAAGAAGAAGACCCACGTTGTCACCCGCCTGGCCCTCGTCCAGTATCTTCCGGAACATCTCAACGCCCGTCACTACCGTGTCCCGCGTCTCCCGGATCCCCACGATCTGAACCTTGTCGCCCGTGTGAACCGCGCCACGCTCAATGCGTCCCGTGCCCACCGTCCCACGACCCGTGATCGAAAACACGTCCTCCACAGGCATCAGGAACGGCTTGTCGATCTCACGAACAGGATCAGGGAAGTAGTCGTCCATCGCCGTCACGAGCTCCCAGATCGACTTGCACCACTCGCACTCCTGTCCACCACAACCGCACTCCAACGCCTTGAGAGCGCTCCCCTTGATCACGGGGATCTCCTCGCCCGGAAACTCGTACTCCGAAAGAAGCTCCCGCACCTCGAGCTCAACAAGCTCCAGAAGCTCCGGATCGTCGACCATGTCCACCTTGTTCATGTAGATGATGATGTTCGGAACCCCAACCTGCCGCGCCAGAAGAATGTGCTCCCGCGTCTGAGGCATCGGACCGTCCGCCGCGCTCACCACCACGATCGCCCCGTCCATCTGAGCCGCGCCCGTGATCATGTTCTTCACGTAGTCCGCGTGACCAGGACAGTCAACGTGAGCGTAGTGTCGCTTCGGACTCTCGTACTCCACGTGACAAGTCGCGATCGTGATCCCGCGCTCCCGCTCCTCCGGCGCCTTGTCGATCTCGTCGAACGGCATGTACTTCGCAAGTCCAGCCTTCTCGAGACACAGCGTCATCGCTGCCGTCAGCGTCGACTTCCCGTGGTCAACATGACCGATCGTGCCCACGTTCACGTGAGGCTTCGTCCTCTCAAACTTCGCCTTCGCCATCTCGCTTCTCCTCCGGTAACTCGAACGTCTGGACAGTCGCACCGGGGGCCTTAGTCGGAACGCCCACGCCCGGGCCCCACTCGATCGAGATCTATGTCCAACCCCAGCCCGCCATGATTCTCTCTTGCCGCTCGCGCGGAACCTCGGCGTAGTGCGAGAACTGGGTCGTGCAGACTCCCCTGCCCTGGGTCAGCGACCTCAGGGCGGTCGTGTATCCGAACGTGTGGCCGAGGGGAACGGTCGCGTCTACGACTCGGGCGTCGCTCCTCATGTGCGTGCCCTCGATCCTCCCGCCCCTGGCGTTCAGGTCGGCGATCACCTCGCCGACGTACCGCTCCGGTGCGACCACCTCCATGCTCACGATCGGCTCCAGGAGGACCGGGCGAGCCTTCGTGGCCGCCTCGCGGAGGGCGATCGAGCCCGCCGCCTTGAACGCGATGTCCGTCGAGTCCACCTCGTGGAAGCTCCCGTCCAGGAGCGTCACCCTGGCGTCGATCAGCGGGTAGCCCGCGAGGATCCCGTTCTCCATCGCGCTCTCGACCCCGCTCTTGACCGCGGGGATGAACTGCTTGGGGATCCTGCCGTCCCGGATCTCCACCACGAACTCGAACCCGCCGCCCTGCCCGAGGGGCTCGATGCGAAGCAGGACGTCACCGTACTGGCCCCTGCCGCCGCTCTGACGGATGAACTGGCCGCGGCCCTCGGCGGCGGCCGTGACGCTCTCGCGGTACGCGACCATCGGCTTGCCCACGTTGGCCCGGACGCCGAACTCCCGGAGCATCCGCGTGGTCAGGACGTCGAGGTGGAGTTCGCCCATCCCCGATATGATCATCTGACCCGTGTCCACGTCCGTCCTCATGACGAACGTCGGGTCCTCCTCGGCGAGCCGGTCGAGCGACGTGAAGAGCTTGTCTTCGTCCGCCTTCGTCTTGGGCTCGATGGCCACCGAGACGACCGGCTCGGGGAACGTCATCGACTCGAGCACGATCGGCCGTTTCGGGTCGCAGAGCGTGTCGCCCGTGGCCGTCGCCCTGGGACCGACCACCGCGACGATGTCGCCCGCGCGGGCCTCGGCGAGATCCTCTTGCTTGTTCGCGTGCATGAGGAGGATCCTGCCGATTCGCTCCTTCTTATCGGCCCGCGGGTTCAGAAGCTGCGCCCCCTTCTTGAGCGTTCCCGAGTACATCCGGAGGTACGTGAGCCTGCCGACGTACGAGTCACTGGCGATCTTGAAAGCGAGGGACGCGATGGGCTTCTCGTCATCGGCCTCGCGGATCTCGTCCTTGCCGGTGAACGGGTTCGTTCCAGCGACCGGCGGAACATCAATCGGCGACGGGAAGTAGTGGATGATCCCGTCCAGGACCCCCTGAACGCCGATGTTCCTGAGCGCGGACCCGGCGAACACCGGGACCACGGCGGCAGAGAGCGTCGCATTCCTGATCGCGAGCCGCACCTCGTCCTCCGTGAGGGGCTCGCCGTGCACGTACTTCTCGGCCAGCTCGTCGTCCGACTCGACCACGACCTCGATGAGGCGCTCACGGCGGCGGCCGGCGTCGTCCAGAAGCTCCGCCGGGATGTCCGTCAGCGTGAACCGCGCGCCCAGGCTCTCCTCGTCGAACCGGATGGCCTGCATGGCGACCAGGTCGATCACGCCCTCGAATCCCTCGCCCGCGCCCAGCGGTATCAGCACTTCGACGGGGCGCGCGCCCAATCTCTCGACCATCATCTCGACGGCGCGATCGAAGTCGGCTCCGACGCGGTCCATCTTGTTGATGAAGGCCATCCTCGGAATCCGGTACGTCTCGGCCTGCTTCCACACAGTCTCGGACTGAGGCTCGACTCCGCCGACGCCACAGAAGACCGCCACCGCGCCATCGAGCACACGGAGCGAGCGTTCGACCTCCATTGTGAAGTCCACGTGACCGGGCGTGTCGATGATGTTGATCCTGTGATCGAGCCAGTGGCACGTCGTCGCGGCCGAGGTGATCGTGATGCCGCGCTCCCTCTCCTGTGTCATCCAGTCCATGGCGGCGGCGCCGTCGTGCACCTCGCCCATGCGGCGAACCCGCCCCGTGTAGAACAGGATCCGCTCAGTGAGCGTGGTCTTTCCGGCATCGATGTGCGCCATGATGCCTATGTTCCTCACCCGCGACAGCGGATACTCACGCGCCATGACCCTCTTCCCTGCCTCGGCCCGACGATCCACCCGGGCCTTCACCTTCGGAGGAGCCGCCGGCCGCACTACCCCGCGGCCGTATGTTCCCGTCCCGGAAAGCCCCCTCAAGACCCCTCCGTGATCGGCGCCCGGCTACCACCTGTAGTGCGCCAGCGCCTTGTTGGCCTCGGCCATTCTGTGGGTGTCGTCCCTCTTCTTCATCGCCGCGCCTTCCTTCTTGAACGCGGCCAGGAACTCGCCCGCGAGCTTCTCGGCCATCGTGTGTTCGGAGCGCTGCGTCGCGAAGGTGATCAACCACCTGAACGCGAGCGCGGTCCGCCGCTCCGGCCTCACCTCGATGGGCACCTGGTAGGTGCTTCCTCCCACCCTTCGCGACTTGACCTCGAGCATCGGCTTGACGTTGCTGACAGCCTTCTCGAACACCGCCAGCGGGTCTTCCTTGCTCCGCTGGGCGACGACGTCGAGCGCTGTGTAGAACGTCTTCTCGGCGACGCTGCGCTTCCCGCCCTTCATCAGGCAGTTGATGAAGCGCGAGGCCAGGGCGCTTCCGTACTTCGGGTCGGGCTCCCTCTCTCGCTTAGGAACCTCACGCCTTCTCGGCATCCTCGTCTACCTCCGACCGTTCGTTCGCCGTTTGCCTCACCTGCGGGGCTTCGGCGCCTCCCACCATCGGTCATCGGCCGCTATTTCGGCCGCTTCGTCCCGTACTTCGAACGCGACTGCTTCCGCCCGTCGACCCCCGCGGCGTCCAGAGGACCGCGGATGACGTGGTACCTGACACCCGGGAGGTCCTTCACCCTGCCGCCCCGGATTAGTACGACGGAGTGCTCCTGGAGGTTGTGCCCCTCACCCGGGATGTAGGCAGTCACGGAGTCGCCCTTCATCAGGCGCACCCTGGCGACCTTCCTGAGCGCCGAGTTCGGCTTCTTCGGGGTCGTCGTGTACACCCTCGTGCAGATCCCTCTCCGCTGCGGGTGCCCCTTCAGGGCCCTCGCGGGCTTCTTCTTGATCTTGAGATTCCTGCCACGCCGAATCAGCTGGTTGATTGTCGGCAAGCCTTCCTCCTCCTCCGTGCCCCGGCCGCCCGGAACTCCCGCGGCGGCCCGTCACACTACTCCGATGCGGACGTCAGCGTGCCCACGCCCGCTTCCGGCGCCTCGTCGGGCCGCTCAACGATCCGCGGCTCGGGCTCCTCGGGCTTGAGGACCGCGATCCGGTCATATTGGTCGAGCCCGGTCCCGGCCGGGATCCGCCGCCCGATGATCACGTTCTCCTTGAGGCCGCGGAGCTCGTCCATGTCGCCCCGCGTGGCGGCCATCATGAGCACCCGCGTGGTCTCCTGGAACGACGCCGCCGAGATGAAGCTGTCGGTCGTCAGCGCGGCCTTCGTGATCCCCAGGAGCAGCGCCTCGTGCCTGGCCGGCTGGAGCTTCTCGGCCTTCTTCCTGATCTTCTTGTTCTCCTCGGCGATCCGCTTGTTCTCCGCCTCGAACTCGGAGCGGGACACGACGTCGCTCTCGAGGAACCTCGAGTCGCCGGGGTCGATCACCTTGACCCTCTGGAGCATCTGGCGAACGATCATCTCGATGTGCTTGTCGTTGATCTTGACGCCTTGCAGCCGGTAGACCTCCTGGATCTCATTGAGGAGGTACTCCTGCACGGCCTTCTCGCCCTTGATCGCCAGGATGTCGTGCGGGTTGATCGGCCCCTCCGAGAGCCGATCGCCCGCGTGAACCAGCTCGCCGTCGTGGACGCGAAGGTGCGAACCGTGCGGGAGCTTGTACAGCTTCTCGACCTCGTCGCCGGCCACCGTGATCTCGCGGAGGCCCTTCTTGACGTCGCCGAACCGCACGACCCCGTCGATCTCGCTGATCGTCGCCGGGCTCTTCGGCGGGCGCGCCTCGAAGAGCTCCTCGACCCGCGGGAGACCTCCCGTGATGTCGCGCGTCTTTCCGAACTCGCGCTGGATCTTGGCGAGCACCGCGCCGGGCGCGATCTCCTCTCCGTCCTTGACGAGGAGGCGGGCGCCCGTCGGGCAGATGTACTCCCCGAGGGATTTCCCGCTCTTGGACTCGACCACGATGGACGGATGGAGCTCCTTCCCCGGGTCCTCGACGACCATCCGCTCCCGATGCCCCGTCGTCTCGTCGGCGACCCTGTCCACGGTGCGTCCATCGACGATCTCCTGGAACCGCACCGTGCCGCCGGAGCGAGCGATGATCGGATCGTTGTACGGATCCCACTCGAAGAGCGCCTGCCCCTCATCGACGTGATCCCCGTCGTCGACGAACAGGACCGCGCCGTACGGGATGTTGTAGTGACGATCCCTGCCGTCGTCTCCGTGCTTCACGAGCCTCGCGTTCCTCGCGATGATGATCGCGTTGCCCTCGCCATCGGTCCGAGCGCCTCTCGTCTTATCGAAGGCAAGCTCGATGGTGCCGGGAGCCACGGCCTCTCGCTTGGACACCTCGGCGATGCGCCCCGACGTCCCTCCGATGTGGAACGTCCGCAGCGTGAGCTGCGTCCCGGGCTCGCCGATCGACTGAGCGGCGACGATGCCGAC
>Ga0272444_10002729_pt1 | contig 16177 bp, 18 predicted proteins | sample SSMForm13_FD_201033 | JGI IMG/M metagenome (GOLD analysis project Ga0272444, IMG submission 201033) | Marine sediment archaeal communities from Little Sippewissett salt marsh, Falmouth, MA, United States - SSM-Form-13 | ecosystem: Environmental > Aquatic > Marine > Wetlands > Sediment ...
CCGTTCTACGACCAACGCGTGGTCGCCGACGTGCTGCGGCAGATCCGCGGCGGCAAGGAGGCCACGGTCTACTGCTGCGCGGCCGGCCCCGCGACCGGCCTTGAGCTGCTCGCCGCCAAGATCTATCGGCCGCGCATGTTTCGGAACCTGCGTAACGATTCCCGCTACCGCCAAGGCCGGCCCATCCTGGACGAGGACGGCAAGGAGGAGCGTACCTCCCGCGCCCGACGGGCCATTCAAAAGGGCACCTCGTTTGGCAAGGCGCTGCTACACTTTGCCTGGATGGAGTGGGAATATGCGACGTTGCAACTGCTCCACGAGGCGGGGGCCGACGTGCCCCGGCCGCTGGCCAGCGGGCACAATTCAATCCTCATGGAGTATGTGGGCGATGTCCAAGGGGCCGCCCCAACGCTCAACGGCGTCCGCTTGGCGCCATCCGAGGCCCAGCCGCTCTTTGAGCGCCTACTCCACAACGTCGACCTCATGCTATCGCGCGAACGGGTGCATGGCGATCTTTCGGCCTACAATGTGCTCTACTGGAAAGGTCAGGTCTCGATCATTGACTTTCCCCAGACCGTCAACGCCTTTATGCACCCCGAGGCACGGACCATCTTTGAGCGCGATGTGAAACGGCTGTGCCAGTATTTCGCCCCGTATGGGGTCAAGCAGGACGCCAAGCAGTTGGCCGACGACCTGTGGCAAAAGCACCAACTACCGCGCCACTATGTGTTCGACATCACCATCGCCGATTCGGTACTACCGGCGTGAATCTCCTTGGGCAAGTACTGGGGCTTTCGAAGGCAGCGCCCGAGCCGGCCCCAGCCCAAGATAGGAACACAGATGCTCACAGATAGACACAGATCAGAAACCTGCAATCTGTGCTTATCTGTGTCATCTGTGTCCAATCATTTTGTAACCTGGGGTCAGGCCCTTTACTCCCCACACCCCTCTGCCACTACTCGGTTGAACTGGTCCATAGCGGCGACAACCCCTTCCTGCAAGTAGCACTCCACTGCATCGGCAGCACGTTCCAGGACCGGGGCCCACGCCCGCTCCTCTTGGGTGGTAAACGGGAGCAGGACGTAATCGACCGGGTCCAGCGCCGGATCAGCCGGCCGGCCGATCCCCAAACGCAAGCGCGGGAACGCTTCCGTATCCAGCGCAGCGAGGATCGAGGTCATTCCCTTGTGGCCGGCTGCACCACCCCGGGGCCGCAGCCGGATCGTGCCGGCCGGCAGGTCCAGGTCATCGTAGACGACGAGCAGACGCGCGGGGGGCAGCCCCAGCCAGCGCAGCAGACCGGCCACCGCCGTGCCACTGCGGTTCATAAAGGTATAGGGTCGCGCCAGGACGACGGGATTGCCCGCCACCTCGCCCACAGCGATGCGCGCGCGGGCCCGCTTGGCGCGAAACGACAGGCGATGGCGGCGGGCCAAGACCCCCAGGCACTGGAACCCGGCGTTATGGCGGGTCCGGGCATACTCCTCGCCCGGATTGCCCAGACCAACGATGAGATTTTCCACGGCCGGCGGCTGGCCAAACAACGGCATCTTTTGCTCCTTTAGCCACTATGGCGTTTGGACTTTACGTGCAAAGGACATCACCCGCCTCCTCGTTCGCTGCCGCCAAGTATAAATGGGCAGGGAGGGGCTGTCAAGTGCAATTTCGTCCTTGACGAATCCCCCACTTTGTGCTATCATTGTTGACACCCGAAGCGCCGGGCCCGTTGGACCCGGCGTCTTTGGAAGTGTACTAAAAGGAGGAGAAGAAATAAACAATCGGTTACGTATCAACACCAGGATTCGGGCTCCAGAGGTTCTCCTAATTGGCGCAGATGGGCGACGCATCGGGGTAAAACCTATCCAAGAGGCGTTGAGCATCGCGGCCCAAGAAGGTATGGACCTTGTTGAGGTGGACCCCCAGGCAAGCCCGCCAGTTTGCCGGCTGCTCGACTATGGCAAGTTTCGCTACGAGCAAACAAAAAAGGAGCGGGCAGCCCGGAAACGGCAGCGGATGGTCGAGATCAAAGAGGTGCGGCTGCGGCCCAAAATCAGCGATCACGACCTCCAAATCAAGGTATCGAGAGCTCGCCGATTCCTCGAGGAGGGCAACCGCGTCAAGGTAACCCTTCGCTTCCGTGGGCGTGAGTGGACCCACGGCGACATCGCCAGGGAGTTGCTTCAGCAAGTAGCAACTGATTTGGAAGATGTGGCCATGGTCGAACAGAATCCAACCTCTGGCGGCCGGGACTTGGTGATGCTATTAGCTCCCCGTAAAGACTAGCCGGTTGGTCTTGCGGACAAGTGATGCCAACATAGATGAACCGTCACCGGTCACGCTCGTCGTGGGCGGGACCAGGGGCGGTCGTTGATTCTGTTTGGAGGAGGTTTCCTTTGCCAAGGGTTAAACGAGGAACAACAGTTCGCCGCCGCCATAACAAGGTGCGCAAAAAGGTAAAAGGCTTTCGGGCAGGTCGCCGCCGCTTATACAAAACCATGAACGAGGCCGCGATGCGCTCGATGGCCCATGCCTATCGAGGCCGGCGGGTGCGCAAACGCGATATGCGCAAGTTGTGGATTACGCGCATCAACGCCGCATCCCGAGAGCTGGGCCTGTCCTACAGCCGACTGATCCACGGTTTGAACGTGGCCGGCATTGAACTGGACCGCAAAATTCTGGCTGATCTGGCCGTCAACGACCCCCAAGCCTTTGCCCAGGTCGTCGAAAAGGCCAAAGCGGCTCTGTAAAAAACACAAAGCATACCCTGCGCTGCGCCCAGACCTGAGCTACGCTAGGCCTGAGCGCAGCCGAAGGGGCAGCAAGACACCAAGTCTCTGGATCCACCAAGACACAAAGACACAGAGTTTTTTCACTTCTTGGTGCCTTTGTGTCTTGGTGGTTAACCTGGTATCTTGGTGCCTTTGTCATTCCAATTTGCAACCTTTGCGCCTTGGCACGCAGCCGGGTCTTGCCGCAACTTTATGCAAGGTGAGCTACCCGGAGGGTAGGTCGCCGTGAGTGTGCAGATCAGTAGCGCGGAAAACCCCAAGGTCAAGGAATTACGTTCGCTGCACCACCGTTCGACGCGTTATAGCGAGCGGCTTTTCCTCATCGAGGGCGTGCGCCTGGTCGAGGAGGCCTGGCGAGCCGGCGTTTCGTTTCATCTGGTGCTCTATGTCACCGAACGCATGCAAGAGACACCGCGTGCCGCAGCGCTGCTGGCCCAACTTGCCACCCAGTCCCACGCTTTCTCCACCACACCGAAACTGCTCGACAGTGTCGCCAAAACAGTGACCCCTCAGGGGGTCGTCGCCGCGGTCCCCTTTCCCGAGATCCCACCACGAGCCACAGGACTGGTACTTATCCTCGACCAACTACGCGACCCAGGCAACTGCGGCACCATCCTGCGCACTGCCGAAGCCGCGGACGTCGGCCTGGTCCTCTGTACCCCCGGCACGGTCGACCCCTTCAGCCCCAAGGTCGTACGGGCCGGAATGGGTGCACACTTTCGTCTGCCCCTACGGGTCGCTGTAGAGTGGGACATGATCGCCGAAAAAGTGACCAACCACCAGGTACTGCTGGCCGAAGCCCGCAGCGGCCGACCTTATCACACCGTGGACTGGAAAGCCCCCACGGCCCTCGTCGTCGGCGGCGAAGCTGCGGGCCCCAGCGCTACAGCCCGCCGCCTGACTACCGCCACCGTATCGATCCCGATGGCTGCCGGTACCGAGTCGCTGAACGCCGCCGTGGCTACCGGCATCCTGCTCTTTGAAGCCGTGCGACAGCGCCATGACAAACCGTAGACGTCTCATCCTGCTCATCATTCTCATCATTGCCCTGGGGGGCATTGTCCTCTTGTCTATGGGCCTCTCCCGGCTGTCGCTGCAACCCGGCCGGCCTTTCTACCTCGGCGAACCGCAGGCCGTTACGGCAACACCCCAGGGCGACGCTGAAGAGGGTCCTGACTTTTGGGCCGTGCTACAAGTGATCTTGCCTTTGTTTTTATGGGTCGGCCTGCCCCTGTTCCTCGCCTCGATCATCTGGGCCATTATCCGCAAGAAAAAAGCCTACCTGATCACTGTCCTTCTCCTCCTGGGCTGGGCCGCTTTGATCCTCTACCTGCAACTCCACATTGTACAGAATCCGCAACAGTTGTGGCAGACGGCGCCCGCCCAAAGCGATTCCCAAACGACGGAGGAAGCCCCCCCACCCACCGACGTCTTTGACCCCAACGCACCGGAATGGGTAGTCTATGCGACGAGCATCGGCCTGGCTTTGCTCCTGCTCTGCATCGCCTGGTTCTTTTGGCAAGCTTGGCGCCGCCGGTCGCGCCCCCTGGAACTGGTGGCTGAGGAGGCCGAGACCACACTGGAAGCGATCGCTGCCGGTGTTGACTGGCAGAACGCCATCATCCGCTGTTATGCGGAGATGTGCCAGGCCCTGCGCCAGGCCCGCGGCCTGGCCCGGCGGAAGGAGACCACGCCCCGGGAATTTGCCACCCAACTCGAGGAGGCCGGCCTGCCCGCTGAATATGTCCATCGCCTGACCCGTCTCTTTGAAATCGTCCGCTACGGCGGCCGGCAGGTCCACCCTGAGGACGAGCAAGAAGCCGTGTCCTGTCTCACCGCTATCATCCGCTTCTGCCGGGAGAAACAATGATCAGCCAATGGTTCGCCCAACTCTTCCCGCCCGAGCGTCGCAAACGCCTGCTCGTCATGGCCCTGCTCCTGCTGCCCCTGGCTATCCTCACCCTGTTGTTCAAAGAGATTGCCCGCACCATCATTGTGCAGCCGGTGATGTACTTGCTTTGGTTGGTCGGCCTCCTGTGGCGCTCGATTCCCCAAGTAATCCTGTGGATCATCCTGGTCGTTGTTGTCCTCCGCGTGGCCGTCGGCAGCCTCCTCGCCCGGCGCAGGCGCCGGGAAGAACGCCGCCGCGCGCTGGGGCCGGAGCACTGGGGGCGTGCCCGCATCTGGACCCGCTGGGTCGAGCTGGCCGAGCAGGGCGGCTACTACCAGCGCCGGTTGTCCCGCTATCTGGCCGACCTGACGCTCGACGCGCTCGCCCAGCGCGAACATATGCCCCGCGACCTAGTGGAGGAAGAATTGTCCGCCGGCCGGCTGGATGTGCCCACCCCGATTCGCACCTTTCTCCTGGCCGTCCTGAATGAACCCCCACCGGGCCGCATCGCGTGGCTCAAGCGGCTCTTCCAGACGCAGCCGACCACGTTGCGTATCAAGCCTCAAGAGATCCTGGACTATTTGGAAACTCGGCCGGGGGTGGAATATGGCCGCTGAACGACCGCGCTTGCCCCCGTCCATCCGCCAGAAGCGGGAGATAAAGCTCCTCACCGAAACCGCCAAGGTTTCCAGACGTCTTCCGGTGAAGCGATTCTTTCTCCTCGGCGTGGCGATCTTTGCCCTGATCCTGGCCGGCCTGGGAGCCCTGCGGGGTGAATTGCTCCTCCTCGCCGTGCCCTTGGTGCTCTACCTGGCGGCCGGCCTCCTCTGGGCTCCGCAACGCCCCGATCTGCGGATCAAGCGGACCCTGCCGGACGGGCGTTTCTTCCCCGGCGAGCTCGTAGACGTCCGGCTGGAGGTCGTCAACGAGGGGCAGCACCTCGCCCAGGTGCGCATCGAGGACCCCGTCGCCCCCGTGCTCGAGGTACAAAGCGGAGAGACCAGCCTGCTCACCTCCCTCCCTCCGGACGGAAAAGTCGAGCTGCGCTACACCGTCGCTGCCCGCCGAGGAGCCTACCTCCTGCCACCCATCCGGGTGACGGCGAGCGACCCCCTGGGCCTCTTTCGCTGGGAACGGGAAGTGGCTGTCCGCAGCCGCCTGATCGTCTATCCGGAGGTACCCCGCGTGCGGCGGATCAACATCCGCCCTCATGGGACACTGGCCTATGCCGGCCCGATTCCGGCCCGCCGCGGCGGACCGGGGATCGAGTTCTACGGCGTGCGGGATTATCACCCCGGTGACCCGCTGCGGTGGGTCAATTGGCGGGCCAGCGCTCGTCATGACCAGGTGCTCTACACCAACGAGTTTGAGCAGGAACGCGTGGCCGAGGTCGGGCTGATCCTCGACACGCGGCGGCGGAGCGACATCCAAGTGGACGGCGACTCGCTCCTGGAACACGCCGTGCAAGCCACGGCCGGCCTGGCAAGGGCCTTTCTCCACGATGGCAACCGCGTAGGCCTGCTCCTCTACGGCCGCGTGCTGGACTGGACCTTTCCCGGCTATGGCAAAGTGCAGCAGGAACGTATCTTGCAGGCCCTGGCCCGGGCCGAGCCCGGGGAGAGCATGGTCTTTGATCGCTTGGACAATATTCCCGTCCGCTTCTTCCCCCCACGCTCGCAGCTGATCCTGATCAGCCCCCTCTTTCCGGACGATGTCGCGATGCTGGTGCGCCTCCGAGCCCGGGGTTACGCGGTGCTGATCATCAGTCCCGATCCCATTTCCTTCGAGGGGCGGATCCTACCCCCTGGAGAGGCCGCTGAGCTGGGGCAGCGACTGGCGCATCTGGAGCGCGAGATGCTACTCCGTCGCCTGCACCAGGCAGGGATCCAGGTCCTGAACTGGCCGGTGGACCGCCCGCTGGACCAGATACTCCGGGCAGCGCTGGGGCGAGCGCCGGCGTGGTATCGGGCGGTGGGGATATAGTGTTGGGGGACCTTGCAAAGGTCCCCCAACCAGCTACGAGGGTACAACGTGATTGCTACGCTCAAGTACGGAACAATTCTCAGCGCTGCTGGCGGACTGGCCGTCGTCTACATCGTGCACGGCTGGTGGCCACTGGCGCTGCCTGTCGCCGCGGTGGGGTTGTTGTGGGGCCTAGGCAGCGGGCAAGGACGCCGCTGGCCGGCCGAAGTGGGCCTGCTCCTATTGATCGCCGCCGCCGGCACCGGGCTCTTGGGCCTGGGCCTGAGCATTTGGGAAAGCTTCCTGGCCGTCGTGCTGACACTCACGGCCTGGGACCTGGACCATTTTCAGCGCCAATTCCAGGGGGTATCGCGCACCGCGGCGACCGCGCGTGTGGAGCGCAGTCACTTGCTGCGCCTGCTGCTGGTGGCCGTCGGCAGTGCGGCCGTCGCCGGCGTAGCGTCGGCCTTTCAACTGCAGTTCGGCACCGGCCTGGCGGCCTTGCTGGCCGCGCTGGTCGTCTGCGCCATCGGGGAGGCAATCGCCTTTTTCCGGCGGGAAAGTGATTAGTATTGTCAGCCCCAGCAGGTGTTCCGAACAAGTCGAGGAGAGGTCGGCCCCCTGTTCCAGAAACGGCGGCGTGATACGTGATGAGTGATGAGTGAAACGTGAAAACCAGGTTCAAGGTCAAGGCTGTACTGGCATGGGGACGGAGTGAGGAGTGAAATCCGACCGACGCACCTGAGCAGGCGAGTTTAGCGGAGAGAGAACACTTGTCACTTGTTACCTGCCCCTCTCTGCACGCACAGCATTTGAGGATCTCATGGATCAGCTCACAAACGACACCGCAGCATCCCCCTCCCGCCACCCCATCCTCGGCGTCGGGGTGCACGACGTCACCGAGGAGGAGACGGTCGCCCTGATCGCGCAATTGCTGCAAGAAGGCCGATCGGCCCAGGTGGCCACGGTCAACCCCGAGTTTGTGATGGCCGCGCAGCACAACATCGCCTTCCGCGAGACGCTCAACAGCGCCGACCTGGCCGTTCCTGATGGCATCGGCCTGATCTGGGCCGGCCGGCTGCTGGGGACTCCCTTTCGCGGACGCGTCCCGGGCGTCGAGCTGACCCGCCGCTTGGCCGCCCTCTGCGCCGCACACGGCTACGGCCTCTACCTGTTGGGTGCCGCCCCGGGCGTAGCCGAGGAGGCGGCTGAACGCTTGCAGCAGGAATGCCCCGGCTTGACCATCGCCGGCACCTACGCCGGCTCGCCCGCGCCGGAGGAGGAGGAGGCCATCGTCGCCCGCCTCCGCGCCGCAGCGCCACGCGTGGTCCTGGTCGCCTACGGCGCACCGCGGCAGGACCTCTGGCTGCGACGTAACCTGCCGCGCCTGGGCCCCGTGGTGGGGTTAGGCGTGGGGGGAACGTTTGACTATATCTCCGGCCGCGTGCCACGGGCACCGGCCTGGATGCGCCGCATCGGCCTGGAGTGGCTCTATCGCCTGCTCCGCCAGCCCTGGCGCTGGCGGAGAATGTTGGTCCTGCCAGTCTTTGGGTGGCGGGTGCTGGCCCAGGCGAGACACCGCCTGGGGGAGGAGGCTCCATGATCCCCATCAAGGACAACGTCCCTCTCCGCGTCTTTCCCTTTGCGACCATCATCCTCGTCCTGCTCAACCTGCTCTTTTTCGTCCTGGAGCTACAGCAGCTCGCGCTGGGCGAGCAGGGGGTAGCAAACATTGTCCGCTTCGCCACGGTGCCAGCGCAGGTCGTCCAGTGGCCGCCTGCCCTCTGGCCCCTGGTCACACTCGTGACCAGCCAATTCCTGCACGCCGACTGGATCCACCTAGCTGGGAACATGGTCTATCTGTGGTTCTTTGGCCGCAAAGTGGAGGGGGACATGGGTGCGTTTCGCTACCTGGGCTTTTACCTGCTGGCCGGCACCCTGTCCAGCATCGTGTACGTCATCTTTTCGTATCAATCGCAGCTGCCGGTCATCGGCGCCAGTGGAGCGATCGCCGCCGTACTGGCGGCTTACCTGTACTATCACCCCAAGGCGCGGGTATGGACGTGGATCCCGATTTCCTTTTGGACAATCCTGCCCCTCCCATCCTTTGTTCTGCTGGGGTTCTGGTTTCTCGTGCAGCTGTTCAGCGGCGTGGCAGCCCTGGATTGGGGCACCAGCCAGATGGGCGGCATCGCCTGGTGGTCGCACATCGGCGGGTTCGTGGCCGGCCTGGCGATGAGCCCCCTGCTGCGCGCGCCGCCGCCGCGGGACTATCGGGCTGAGTATCTACGGAGCATAGGAAAAAAGTGAACACCCAGACCTTTCTCGATTTGCTCCGCCGCCATTCCGGATACCGGAACCAGATCACGCACATTGAGCGCATCCCACCGCGGGCGGCCCGCTACGGCCGGTTGGACTATCCCCTGCACCCGGCGTTGGAGGAGGCGCTCGCGGCCCAGGGCGTGGCCCGCCTCTATACGCATCAGGCGGAGGCGATCGTCCTGGCCCGGCGGGGGCGGCACGTCGTCGTCACCACCCCCACCGCCAGCGGTAAGACACTCTGCTATAACCTGCCCGTGCTGGATGCCCTCCTGGCCGACCCGGCAGCCTGCGCGCTGTACCTCTTCCCGACCAAGGCGCTGGCGCAGGACCAACTGCGCGTCCTGGACGAGCTCACGGACCGGCTTCCTGAGCGCATCCTCTTGGGAACTTACGATGGCGATACACCCCAAAAGGCCCGCGGCAAGCTGCGCCGCCAGGCACAAATCATCCTCACCAACCCCGACATGCTGCACCTGGGGATCCTGCCCAATCACAACCTGTGGCGCGACTTTTTCCAGGGCCTGCGCTACATCGTAGTGGACGAGGCCCACGTCTATCGCGGGATCTTTGGTTCGCACGTGGCCGGGGTGCTGCGCCGGCTGCGCCGGCTGTGCCGCTTTTACAGGAGCAAGCCCACCTTTATCGCCGCCTCGGCGACGATGGCCAACCCGGCCGAACATTTCAAGACGCTGACCGGGCTCAAGGTGCGCGTGGTGGACAAGGACGGCGCGCCGGCCGGCGGGCGCGATTTCGTCCTTTGGAACCCGCCACTCCTCTCCGAGATCACCGGCGAGCGCCGCTCGGCCACCGCCGAGGCGACCTATCTCTTTACCGAGTTGATCCGCATGGGTATCCGCACGCTGGCCTTTGCCCGGGCCCGCGTCGTGGCCGAACTGATGCTGCGCATGGCGCGCGAGGACCTGGAAAAACTCGCCCCGGACAAGGCCCAACGCATCCGTGCCTACCGCGCGGGCTATCTGCCCGAACAGCGACGCAAGATCGAGCGGGACCTCTTCAATGGCAAACTCCTCGGCGTCACGGCGACAAACGCGCTCGAACTGGGCATCGACGTGGGCGACATGGAGGCGACGCTGCTCAACGGCTACCCGGGGACGATTGCCTCGACCTGGCAGCAGGCCGGCCGCAGTGGTCGGGGCCAGGACCAGGCACTCTCCTGCCTGGTCACCACCGACACGCCGCTGGACCAATACTTTGCCCGACACCCGCAGGACCTCTTCGGCCGGCCGCTCGAACAGGCCCGCTGCGATCCAGCCAATCCCTACGTCCTGGCTGACCAGGTGATGTGCGCCGCCTACGAGACGCCGATCACGGCCAAGGACGAGGCGACCTTTGGCCCCGAGCTGCACCAGGCCGCCTGGGAACTGGCCGAGACTGGCATCCTCACCGCGCGCGGCGGCAAGTGGGTCTACACCGGTAAGGCGCGCTACCCGGCCCAGCAAGTAAGCATCCGCGCCTCATCGCAAGAGCGCCTGGACCTATTGGACGAAAATAGCCGGCTGCTGGAGACGATCGAGGCCGCTATGGGGCCCTACCGGGTCCACCCGGGCGCCATCTACCTGCACCAGGGCGACTCGTACCGTATCGTGGAATTGGACATGCGGCGAGGCCATGCCCGCTTACAGCGCACCGATGTCAACTATTACACCCAGCCGCTGGACCACACCGACCTGCAAATCGTAAGCACCTTCCAACACAAACGAGTCGGCAAAGGCGAGGCCTATCTGGGCATGGTGCGGGTGACGCAACAGGTCTTTGCCTACCGGCGCATCGGCCATTTCAACGACAAGGTCCTCGGTGAGACGGCTTTGGAAATGCCGCCCCAGACCTTTGACACGGTGGCGCTCTGGTTCGACGTCCCAGGCCGGCTGCGGCGGCGGGTGGCACTCCGGGGGCTGGACCTGGCCGGGGGGCTGCACGCCGTGGAACACGCCGCGATTGGCATCCTCCCCCTCTTTGCCATGTGCGACCGGCTGGACATCGGCGGGCTCTCCACAGTCAAGCATCCCGATACAGGCCGGCCCCAGGTCTTTATCTACGACGCCATCCCGGGCGGGGTGGGCATCGCCGAGCGCGGTTTTTCCGTACTGCGCGACCTCTGGCAGACGACACTGGAGACGGTGCGCGACTGCCCCTGCGAGGAGGGGTGCCCCTCGTGCATCCAGAGCCCCAAGTGCGGAAGTGGGAACAAGCCGTTGGACAAAGCCGCGGCGGTGGTGATCTTGGAGGGATTGGTTCGTAGTTAGGCCCGCGGCAGATCAAAGTAAAAGGTGCTCCCCGGCCCGCCGCCCTCCCCTTGTTCGCCATCGTCCGATGGATTGGGAATAACCCCAACCCGCCCGCCGAGCTTCTCGACGATGCGCCGCACGATGGAGAGCCCGAGACCATGTCCTTCAGTGCGCACCTGATGTAACCGCTCAAAGGGCGCGAACAGGAGCGCCTGTTCCTCCTCTGTAAGGCCGGCCCCGTTATCGCGCACCCAGAAACGCACCCAGTCAGCGTCAAGGAGGTCCGCGCCGATCTCTACCTGTGGCGGTTGCCCCCCGTACTTGAGCGCGTTGCTCATATAGTTGACCCAGACCTCTTCGATCCAGGGCCCATACCCAATCACCGCCGGCCACTCTGGGGGCTGCCGCACCTCGGCCTTGTAATTGTAAATCAAATAGTGCAGGCGGTCCAGCGCCCGTTCCACAATGGGGCCCATCTCCAGCCGCTGGGGTTCAACCTGCTGCCCCCGTACACTGGTCAAGAGCAGCAGCTCATCGATAATGTTCCCCATCCGCTGTCCGGAACGACCGGCGACATGCAAGAAGTGATACTGCTCCTCAGGAGACATGGTCCCAAACTCGTATTCCGACAGATCGCTGGCCAGCCGCAGCGAGTTTAGTGGGCCCTTTAAATCGTGGGCCACCGTATGGGCAAAGGCCTCCAGCTCGGCGTTCTGTTTCTTGAGCTCTTCCGCGTACTGTCGCAGCTTTTCCTCGGCCCTTTTGCGCGCAGCGATCTCTTGCTCCAGTTCCACATTTCGCAGGCGGTAGATCTCGGCCTCTTTTCGCGCCGTCTCGGTATGGTGAATGACCTGCAGGTTTCTGATCCGCTTGTCGGCGTTCTCGCTAAAGACAGATTCTTTGACAGCGCGATACTGCTCATAGTGCTCCAGGGCCGCTTGAAAATCCTGGAGCTGCTTGTAAATCTCGGCCAGCGCCTCGTGGGCCTCACAAATCTCGTTCCGGGCGCCAATGTCGGTGGCAATGGCCAAGGCTTGTTCGAGCAGCGGGATCGCCTCCGCCGGTTGCTGGAGCATCCCCCAAACCTTGCCTATGCTCAGCAGGGCGCACATCTCGATATACCGATATTCGAGCTGCCGGGCCAGGGCCAACGCCTGCTCGAAGCAGGCCCGAGCCTGGGTGTAATCGGCCCTTTGCAGGTAAATGTCGCCGACGGTACTCAGGACGGTCGCTTCGCCCATCGTGAGGCCCAGCACGCGGGTAATCTCCAGACTGCGCTGGCCGCACTCCAGGGCGCGGTCCAATTCGCCCAAGAAGTAGCAGGCATCGGCAATGTTATTCAAAATGACGGCCACGTACCGGAGCTGGCCAGCCTCCTGGAAAATCTCGAGAGCCCGCTCATACACCTCTAAGGCGTGGTGGTAATCGCCCAGCTTGTCATAGACAATGCCCAAAAGGTTGAGCGCCAGGGCCTCCCCGATGAGGTCGGTGACTTCCTGGGAAGTTTCTAGTGCTCTGTAACCATAGGTTAGCGCAGTGGGGTATTCGCCCAAGTGCTCGTAGATGCCGCTAAGGGCACGCAGTACCTGGGCCCGCAGGACAAGATTTCCGTGGTTCTCGCTCAACGCGAGTCCTTCCAGCGCCTGCACCAGGGCCGGCTCGAAACGACTCAATTGCAGGTTGCTCTCCGCCAGCCGGGTCAGGCTGAGGATCAACCCCTCCCTGTACGACGGATCGGCCACCGCCAAATCGTAGGCCACCCGAGCATAGCCCAACGCCCGCTGGGCATCGATATCCCGCAACTCTTTGGCCAGAGCAGTGAGGATATCCACCTTTTCACGCGGTTCGCTCGCCGCAGCCAGTCGCGCCTCGAGTTCCTCGATCGGATCCGCCATACGTCCTCCCAAAATCGCCGCCCTGGGGGGATATTGCCCCACCCCTGTAAACAAAAGACGGTTGTCTGAAACGTAACCCCTGTTCCTGCGCCTGCCGATCGTTTCAGACCCACCTATTATACCACAATTTGGCCATCACGTGGTCCAGATGACAAGATTCGTGGCATATGGTATAATAAAGCTACGCGGCTGTAGCTCAATGGATAGAGCACCTGCCTCCGGAGCAGGGGGTCGGGCGTTCGAATCGCCCCAGCCGCGCTTGCCACCAAATGGGGCTTGCAGATCTGCCCCTCCCCCCTCTCCTAAAAGGCTGGCTTCTACCTGTACACCTATGCTGTATTATGGTAGATCTAATCCTCTGCCCCGAGCGCTACTACCGAGGTGCTATTTTGAGTCGGCAATACAGTCGTTCGGATTCCAAGGTTGAGGTGGTTGGGCTATGTGCGCTTGCTAGCCGCGCGCAAAGCAGGAGAGCGAGCATAGCGCGAGGAGGGTAGGAAAATAGAATTCTTTGCCGTCGGGTTCGATACGTTGGCTATCATCGGCCTGCTTATCATCCTGGCCTACCTGGGCAGCAAAATAGTCCAGCGCATCGGCATTCCGCAAGTGGTCGGCTTTATCCTCATTGGCGTGCTACTGGGTTCGTCGTGCCTGCACATCGTGCCCATCTCCCTAGTCCGCGAGTTGGATTTCATCAGCGAAATCGCCCTAGGGCTGATCGGGTTTGATATGGGCTCCCATTTGCGATTTTCCGAGCTGCGCCGCTTGGGCTGGCCTACCTCTTGCTGCGCAGTATGGGCAAGTTCGGCGGAGCCTGGATAGGCGCTTGGGCTGGCCGGGCCGAGCCCGCTGTGCGGGACAATCTAGGATTTGGACTGCTATCGCAGGCCGGGGTAGCCGTCGGGCTGGCGCTTTCCTGCGCCAACCGGTTCGAGGCGTGCGGGGAAGCAGGTGCCCAATTGGCTTACACGATAGTCAACGTCGTCACGGCCACAACCTTTGTGGTCCAGATTATTGGGCCGATTATGGTCAAATTGGCGATCACCCGGGCCGGCGAGGTTGGCCAGGGCAGCACCGCGGAAGAACCCCTGCCGGCCGAGGAACGCAGCGCTTTAGAACCAAAGGTGAGCAATGACTAGCGAACGAATCGCGGAACTGGAAAAGCAGATTGCGCAGCTGCAAGCGCGGTGGCCGGCCCATTCGGTGCCGCCAGCAATGCTGCAGCAACTAGAAGATCTGGAGGAAGCGCTGGAAAAACTGAACCGCGCACGAGACCAGCAAAGCAAGTAAAAAAGCAGCATCGAGGCAGCGAAGCCATGCTCGTCATCAGGTTGCCGGCACACTGTACCTGTGCCCTGGCAACGTAAGGAGGCCGGTCACGATGGAAAACAAGGTAATGAGCAACCCCGCTTTTGAGGATCGCTGCATCATCTCCTGTGGCATTTTGTACCCGGAGATGCATCATCTGATGGAAACCGGGTTTCTGAATTCACCGCACGTGTTGTTCACCCCGCCAGGGCTGCATGCCCTGCCAGAGCGCTTGGAGGCCTACTTGATCAAGCGCTTGGCCCAGGCCCGGACGTGGTGTCCCGACCACGAAATTATCGTCGTCTATGGGAAAAAGTGCCACATCAGCACGGACGAGCCATACAAGCGCGTGGATACGATCCTGCAGACCGAGGGGCAGAAAATCGTCCGTGTGCAGGGAGAATATGGTTATGACATGCTGGCCGGCCTGGAGGAACGGCAGCAAATCAGCGGTGGCCGGCAGGATAAAATCCTGTGGTTCACCCTGGGCTGGCTCAAGAGCTGGAAGACGATCTTTCAGCACTATTTCGGCTGGGATAGGGCCGACGCCAACGCCAACTTTCCCGGGTTCTACGACGGGATTGTCGTCCTGGACACACTGAACCTGGCCGACGAATACATGGCCGAGCATGCTGAAGAAATCCTCGATCTTTTTGACTGGACCGGCCTGGAGGTGCAATTTCAGCCCATCACGCTGGACCGCTTCAAGGGCCTGCTGACGGATAGTTTATCACCTGGAAATGGGCAGGAAGGCTAAAATGGGCGCGACGGGTTACCTGGGTCGTCTGCAAAAGTGCGTGGGACACGATCTCTTGCTGGTCCCCTCTGTGGCAGCGTGCATCCGGGATGCGGAAGGGCGCATCCTAATATTGCGGCGCGGTGACGGCGTGAACCGCAGCCTGCGCCAGAAGCGCCAGGACCGTGGTGGGGCAAGAAAGGAGGAGCACGATAAAGATCACGGTTGTGTACGACAATGAGACGCTGGCCCCCCATCTGGCTGCCGCGTGGGGCTTTGCCTGCCTGGTAGGCGACGAGCTTCTCTTCGACACCGGTGGAGACGCTAACCGGCTGCTCGCCAATATGAAAAAATTGGGCATCGACCCGCTGAAAATCCAGACGGTAGTCCTCTCGCACGCCCATGGCGATCACACCGGCGGACTGGGCGGACTGCTGGCCACTGGGGCCCAGCCTCAGGTCTATGTGCCCCGCGCCTTCCCGGAGCGCTTTCAGGCGGACGTGCGCGCCCGTACCCCGCTGGTCCAGGTGCACGGGCCGGCCGAGATTCAGCCCGGCATCCACACCACCGGCGAGGTCGGAACAACCATCGTCGAGCAGGCGCTGGTGGTAGAAGGGGGAGAAGGGTTGGTCGTCATCACCGGCTGCGCCCACCCGGGCGTCGTGGAGATGGTCCGCCGGGCTCACGAGCACATCAGCAGCCAGATTGCCCTGGTGCTCGGCGGCTTTCATCTGGGTGGCGTGAGCAGGCGAAGCGTCAAACGCATCCTGGCCACTTTCCGCGACCTGGGCGTACGCCAGGTAGCCCCGTGCCACTGCACGGGCCGCAGGGCGATACGGGCGTTTGCCCAGGAATACGGGGAAAACTACATCCAAGTCGGCGTGGGGTTGACCTTGGAGGTCGGCCCATAGGGTAGTAAACGATCCGGACTAAACGACATGGATCCGACTTTTATAGCCATCCCCATCTTTTTTGTCATCGCTTTGGTCTTTTCCATGCTCGGGATGGGCGGGTCACAGCTGTATATC
>Ga0272444_10002730_pt1 | contig 16168 bp, 22 predicted proteins | sample SSMForm13_FD_201033 | JGI IMG/M metagenome (GOLD analysis project Ga0272444, IMG submission 201033) | Marine sediment archaeal communities from Little Sippewissett salt marsh, Falmouth, MA, United States - SSM-Form-13 | ecosystem: Environmental > Aquatic > Marine > Wetlands > Sediment ...
AGCTCCGCCGGCGAAGCTGTCGGATCTCGGCGCACAGTTCGAGATGAGACTGCACGGCTGGGCATATCGGGAGATGGTCTAGCAGCTGATCCGTCGCGCTAGCATAGCGCGATTTGTTCTGCCCGGAGACCGGCCTGGCGCATTATACCGCTCGGGCCGGCATCCGGGCGCCTTTGGAGCTGACGATCGCGATCGCGATCGCGATCGCCGGTTGCAGAAGCGCCCGGAAAAGGCGACACGGGAGGTTGTAGGGCAATGAGTGAACACGCAAACCATTTGGTACCTGATGGCGGATGGGATCAGCGATACCGCGATCTGATGGACCGATACGATCTCGAGCATTTCTTTTTCCCGTCAACCTGGGAAATCGTGCCGCTGACCGAGGGCGCCGGCGGTAGTGTGACGATCTCGGTCGCTCGAGATTTCTGGTGGTACAGGCTTGTCGGCATAGCGGCGATCGTGCAGACCGGCCAGAACGACGATTTCGCGATCGGCCCGCCGAATTATTTTGAGATTCGGATCCTGAAAAACGGACAGCCGTTATTTGGGACATGGGTTGACGCGACGGTATTCGACGGCGACTCCTGCAAGGTCGGGCTCGGCGCTGGCTATCTTTTGGAACGCGGATCCGCCGTCACGATCGAATGGCGCCGAGTCGTTGCGATCGATCCTGAGGAGTTCGGACAGCAGAAGCTACAATGGACCCTGGAGGGGGAAAACTTGCTGGTCAAAAACTCCGAACGACATGGCGCTTATGGCTGGCGCAACGCCGGCCTATGGGACTGGGATCGCGTCGCGCAGCTACAGCCTATGATGTTCTCCGATAACGACGAGCTGGATTTGTCGGCGGCGCGAAACGAGGTGCGCCTAGAAGCGCAGACCGGCAACCGAGATTTTCTGCTTAATCGGGTTATCTTCTATCAGTATCCCGACTCGCCGATCGATGACTTTGGATCCTTGCTGTTCTCGCGGCTGCCGTTCGATGCAAATCTGTACGTCGATCAGGATCCGTTGCACGCGAAAGAGTCGCGGATCGCGTGCGCCGCTGTCGGAGGTCAGACCAGCTATAATCCAAACCTGTTCCGTATTCCGCGCCTGATCCGCGCTCGCTCGAATCTTGTCGCCGATACCGGCAACTGGCCGTGGGATCGCGACGAGACTGTCAAGATCGGCGTGCTATGGGGCGGATACGAGGTGGTGCAGGATCGCGGCGCCGGTAGGGTGTAGCTATGCGAGAGCTGGCAGCATTCGTCAAGGCGCTAGACCTTCCGCTGTCGCGCGTGCGGTGGTGGGATGTATCCGAAGGTGTGATCACGAAGGCAATGGTCGAGGCCAGTGGCTGGCGCGATTATGTCTGCGCGGTCCACCGGACGCCGAAAGACTGGATCGGAGTGATCCTGTTTTACGGTCAGTATTTTTTTGTGACCGGAAGCACGGATCACATACCGATTGTACGCTTCGGTGCCGAGGTCGCGTTCTGGCGCTTGGAGCAAGGCAAGCAACCTGTCGAGCCTGACTTTGCTCAGATGCCAGAGATCCGTAATCCGTGGTACGGCGACACGGCGATGGTCACGCCTAGTTTTTACCTGTCGCCGGAAGGCGCTGGATACTCCGACAATGAGCTAATCTTGCGAGTGCTGGCGCACCTCAACGACGCTGATTACGAATTCGCCGGCCGGCTGGTCGGCTTTGATTTCCCGAAAGAGTTTTACAACAAGGAATTCGATCGACTGCGACGAAGCGCGGCCGAGCAACGATTCGATATTCGCAACCCCTGACCGGAGGTCGTCGTGGTCAAGGACACAGTAACGAGGTGGGCTGATACCATCGAGGTCAACCGCGGCGCCTGGCCGGCTGCTCTCTTGCTCGGCCTGGTCGATCGTTTGTCGGGCGGCGATCCCGAGCTGGTCAACCGATACGGCGCTAAGGGTCTATTCCAGATTCACCCCGACACCGCGGCTCAGTTCGGTGTCGATCCCGATGAGCTGTTCGACCCTGACCTCGCGACGATCGCCGCGGTCGCTCTGCTCGAGGATCGCAAAGAAAAGATCAAGAACGCGCTTGCGCGGGCTGCTATGTGGGATGCCACCGACGACCAGGCGCTTGCCTTGACGCTGGCTGCTTACTGGTACGGGCCCGCCAAGATCGTGCAGGCGATCGTTGCTGGGCACGGCCCGCGGCCGGCCGACGTTTTCCGCCAGCTTGCCAGCGGTCAACACATGGCCGACTTTGTTGCCGATGTGATGGCTCGAGCTGCAGAGTATGAATTGCACCTTGCGCCGGTTGCGACCGGCGGGGAGCCTGCGAACGGCCAGCCGGCGAAAAACGGTAAGCCGAATGCGTCACTAGGGCGCACGCTTTTCGGCTTGGCTATCGCGGCCGGCGTGGTGGGCTTGGGAGTCTATGCCGTCAAGCAAAGCAAGTGGTAAGGTGAGGTGGGGCCGATCTGGCCGATAGCGCTTGGCGCGATCGTTCTGTGGCTGGCCCTGCGAAGGGGTAAGAGCGTGCGGGCGGAGCTGGAATATCTGACCGTGACACAAACGGGCCTACCAAATGATCCGCCTGAGTCGGTTTGGCCGGCGCTCGAAATACTCCACAACGTGGTGAAGGGTCTGCAGCACAAATACGGGCCGATCGCCATTCAATCGGCCTATCGATCGCCAGAGGTCAATCGAGCAGTCGGAGGGGTCGCCAGCTCCTTGCACCTAGACGGGCGTGCGCTCGACTTCCGGCCGCTGGAGATCGACGCCGGCGAGCTGTACGCCGAATGGCTGAAAGACAAGAGCCGGATCGCCGGCGTGATCTCGAAAGTGATTCTTTACGAGCGCGAAGATGCGCCGCGCTGGATGCACATAGAAATACCGCGTCCGGGCTCGGCGCCTGAGCCGAAATTCTACCGCCGGCAACGGACGGGATAAGGAGATGAGAAAATGCCTGCACCCACAATGCAACTAGTTGAAAACTTTACGACGGACGGAAACGCAGGAGTCAATGATGTTGACACCTCTGGCCTGCCAAATTATCCGGGGATAGGTTTCGCGATCGCTTGCGACGTGCCCACTAATGGGAAAGCGGATCGGATCGGCGCTTCAATGTATCCACTAACGGGAGATCTTGCGATCGATTGTCCTCCCAAAGTGGGGGGGTTACCGGTTTACTGTTGGGCCAGAACACTTCATGAGATCCTTCGCCGCGACAGCATTCTTGGCGGCGCTTTCACGATCCCCGCTAATGACACTTACGTTGTTACGCATTATGCGGGGGGCGTTCCAGATGCGTGGTGGGCTGTTTTAGACGCAAGGCCTGTTAATGAGGTCAACTGGGCGGTGATAGCAGTCGATGATACCCACATAACCTTGAAAAACTGGCACGCAACAGAGGACGTTGAGGTTGAGTTGGGTTACTGGCGACACCACAGTATCCAGAATCCAGCGGAATCGATGCCGATGCTGCTGACCACGCAGATCGCCGGCCTGGGCGAGGTGACTGTCCCCCACGGTCTGGGTCGGACTCCGGATTTGGTGGCTATAACTCCATACGCCGCGGGCGGGGTTGTCGAGCCGTCCGGAATGCCGATCCTGTCATCGGCGCCGGATGATACGAATATTTACGTCGCGAACGTCGACGCGGCCGCGGACATGATTGTCGCGATCTTCGCTCAAGCAACGCATTCAATCCAGCTCTAAGAGCTGCAAGGGGAGCGAACGATGCCAGCACCGACAATGCAGGCAATCGAATCTTTCGACACGGACGGGAACGCAGGCGATAACGAGGTCGATATTGATGCGCTGCCCGACTGGCCAGTGTACGGTTTCGCGATCGCGTGCGACGTCCCGACAAACGGCAAGGCGGATCGGTTGGGCGCTTATCTCGATTACGATCCCGACAAGTTGATCGTGGATTGTCCACCGAAGGTGGGAGGGTTGCCGGTTTACACCTGGTCCCGCACGAAGCATTCAATCCTACAAAGGGACGCGCAATCGGGCGGCAGTTATCAGACTGTACCAGCAAACGATACGCTGGTCTTTCCCCACAACCTGGGCGGGGTTCCCGACGCATGGTTTGCGACCTTGTATGAACGGCCGGTTAACGAGGTCAACTGGGCTGTGATAGCAGTCGATGATACCAACATGACCTTGAAAAACTGGCACGCAACTGAGGACATTCTGGTACAAATGGGTCTCTGGCGACACCACAGTATCCAGAATCCAGCGGAATCGATGCCGATGCTGCTGACCACGCAGATCGCCGGCCTGGGCGAGGTGACCGTCCCCCACGGTCTGGGTCGGACTCCGGATGTGGTGGCTGTAACTCCATACGCCGCGGGCGGGGTTGTCGAGCCGTCCGGAATGCCGATCCTGTCATCGGCGGCGGATGATACTAACATTTACGTCGCGAACGTCGACGCGGCCGCGGACATGATTGTCGCGATCTTTGCTCAAGCAACGCATTCAATCCAGCTCTGAGAGAGCTGTAGGAAGGGGCTGATACAATGGCCGGAAAGATTCAGGCAGAAAACAAGCGCGAGCTGGCAGACGATCCGATCGAGCTGGAAGACTTCGCGGTAACCGTCGACGGCGTGGATCTGGCCGACGCGATCGCTGTCGTGGTCGAGGACGTCGGCAAGCGTGCGGAGTCCGAGGCGCAATACCAGGGCGCGACCCAGGAGTCCTGCGAAGCGGCCGCTCTGGTCCATGCCAGGGCGGCACTGACCGCGATCGCCGGGGCTTTGAAGGTCGAGCCCGTCGAGTAGTGACCCCGCGCCGCCGGCGCCTGGTCGCTCCACATTCGGCCAGCGCCGGCGGCGTTTCTTGACAACCTCGAGGCCGGCGGTATAGCATGGGCCCGCCAGCAACAGACCACCGGGGGAACACGCTTGAACCCAGACGATCGGACGGCTCGCGGAATCAACCTCCGGGATCGGTGTTGCTGGCGCGCACTGTCTTTCGAGGTTCCGCGGGCCGTCCGATCATCTGTACTCTCAGGGGGTGATGAATGAAGCCAGGCAGAAAACAGATCCCGGCAACGGCGCCGCTTGCGTTGTCTCGAGCAGCGGTGAAGGTTCTTGTGCGCCTGGTCATCAGGGAGCGGCAGGTGCCCGGAGCGCTCGTGTCCGTCGACGGGGATACCTACCACGCTTTCCGCGTTCTTGACCTTGCGAACGAGATCGCGCTCGGCTGTACTGATACGTCGGTGGGTCTTTCGCAGCTTGCGCAGGCTGGGCTGATCACGGTCTGCAGGTTGCACCAAGTCAAGCCAGGCGATGACACCAGCTGGTGCTATGTGACCAGGTTTACAGAGGCCGGCCGTGTCTGGTGTGAGATGGCGCCAGAGGATGCGGCATGAGCGATAGACAACGCAGCCTGTTGCCGTCGACCAGCTCGAAGCGGGGCCCGCGACCAGGCCGGCCGACTCGGCCGATGGTCTGTAAGGGTAAGTGTAAGAGCTGTGGCGCGTACCTCAAGCAAACCGGGGTTTGTCGCTTCACAGGCTTACCCAAGAACCCCGAGGCGTTCTGCTCGACGCCGGTGTCGCCGACGCGCAGCCCGGCCCGCGCGCTTGCCGTAGCTCGAGCGGCCGGCCTCGACGCCGTCGCCGCGGTACGCGACGGGCGGCGCTGTGTCGTGGTCAAGGGAAAGGGCAGGCGATGATCTCGAGGCTCGAGCGGTTGCGTTGCTTGCGAAAAAACAGAGATCGACAGCTCGCTGTACTGGAACACTTAGAGAATTTGCGGATCGTATCGATAGCCGAATACCGCGCACAAAGAGCGGAAGAACTTAAAATCATAATCGAGCGGGTTAGGCGCCTGGCATCAAAAACACAAAGAAGGCTTAACAGTAGAACGGGCAGTCTCGAGCAGCTCGGCCCGGCGCCGGCGCCGAGCCCGGCGCCGTCGCGCTCGAGATCGGCTAAGTTGTTTCGGGCCCTGGCGTGGCCGTTTGTGTTGTTCTGGCGCTTCTTGCAGTACCGTTTTTTTTCACCCGCTAAAAATGCGGGTTTGCTGGCCGAAAAAATGAGCTCGAGCAGTCCGCCGGCGCCGGCGAGCTCGCGCCGGCGGTCGGCAGAAGAAAACTGTTACTCTCCAATAGCGCCAGGGCAAGGATCGGAGCGATGACAAAGGCCGAAAAGTACGCGTTCGCCAAGGGTGCCCTGACCACGATCGGCATCGGGTATGTTTCAAGCCTGATTTACACAGCGTTGATCAGCAGGAAGTTTGACGCGGATCTTCGCCGCGGTGAGGCGACCGAGCTGGGCCGCTGTCGCAACCTGGGTCAGACCAGGGCGCCGGTCGAGCTGCGACCGGGCCGGCAGATCGCGGTCCGCTCGAGGATCGATCGCCGTCGCCAGCGGATCCAGTATGATCCCTATGAATCGGCCGTCGACGTGGTCGACCCGTCCGTATGGGCTGGTATCCTTGACGCGGTCGAGGCCTGTTTTCTCGCGGCTGATCGGCTCTATCCCGGACCGCTGAATCTGATCCCCCGCGCTCGACATCTCCGCGAATGCTTGATCGCGCTCGAGCTGAAACGATCCGATCTTCACCGCGCGATCGCCGAGCTGCGCGCAATGGGTCGGATCTAGTTGTCGGATCACTCGCCAGGGCCTGGAAGAAAAAGCCGCGGCCGCGCCGGGACACCCCTCCTCCTGAGCGCGGCCGCGGCCGCGGCCGAGGTCGACCAGGTCGAGCAGATAGCGCAAGCTGAGCTGAGCAAGGTCGGCGATCGCCAGATCTACGCGGACGCGTACACCTCTCAGTTTCTCGCGAAAAATATCTGTACGCCGTTTACACCCAACCTCGATATTCTCCATGACATCCGGTACACAGATCCACCGCAAGAAGAGGGCGGCGATCCCACGGTCAAACGATTGACGTCAATCGCGATCCGAGTTTTTGGATTGCTAGTCCGTCAGTACGTGATGCTCAAAGGCCGGAAGGCGATGGTCAAGGGTTGGGATGGCCGGCTATACGTGCGCTGGTCAACCGAGATCTGGCTCGCCGAAGCGCGTTGCTCTCGCACCTCTCTTTTCCGGGCCTGGCGCCGACTCAAGGCCGCGGGCCTGGTCTATCGGTGCCCGGTGCGCAAGCCCGATCCGCGCCAGCGAGATGTGACCCTGACCAGGTTGACCCAGTACGGGATCGATCTCTGCGGACTGCCAACCGCGGCTGAGCTGCGCGTTGCGTACGTCGCCGGTCATCCGGAGATCCGCCGCCAGTGGAGGGACCAGGTTACCCTCCCGGCGATCCGGCGCACGGTCGAGCGCGCGTTCCGAGATTTTGACCTGTGGTCGGACAGTCTCACCCGCTGGCAACCGAGCCTGACACGCGAACAGATGGTCGCCGGGTATGTTGAGCAGCTCGATCGGCCGCCAGACGGGCCAGGCTGGCGCCGGTGGGGCCAGGGAGCGGACGCGGGCGCCAGCCTGGCGCGAGCGATCTCTCAGGGCCTGAGGCAAGCCAGCCGAGCAGCTCGACGGCGATCGCGGCGCCAGCCGGCCCGTCACATATCCCACGCGCTAGCGTCCGTCCTGGCCCGAACCACGCGCCTGAACCGCTGATTATCTGAACCCGCTTTGCAGACCGTGATCGGCGCCTTGCCGCGGCGCACCGGTGCGTACTCTCGCCGGCCGGCTGTCCGTGCTTAGTAACAGCGCGATCCGTGTCCGGACCGTCTAGGTACCTCCGATCTGAGCCCGGAGACCACTGAACACCGGTTCAGGTGGGCCGGCAGGGTAGGGCAGAGGTCGCCGCGGCCGGCGCGCGTGCCCTGACGGGCCTGTTGCGAGGTCTGAGGCAGGGTTCCGGGCCCGGATCCGAGGTCGGGATCCAGCTCGAGCAGCTCGAGCGGCTCAGCTTGGCGAAAGGTACCCGAGGCGGAGAGATCTGAGATATCCCCAGAAAGGTACAACGGACACAGGACCGGGCTGAGCGCTCGAGGGAACCACGCGCGGCGCCGCCGGCGATGGCCGGCGTCGCTCACGCGAGATCCCGCGTCCGTCGCCGGCAATGCCGGCGCCTCCCCGCGGGCGCCTCCCCCTGCGGTCGACCGATTCAGCTCAAGCCAACCGCTCCGAGCCGCTGCACGCCTGGCGATCAGCGACAGGCTTTTGGCAGTGGTCCCCCTCCGGAGTGATCCGGGCTTCGAGGGCCGATCGGTGTCTCTGGCGGCGCAATCGTGCGCTGGCGTGAGAAACGGCCGGCCGGATCCGGTAGCACGATCGGGCGCCGAGTTAGCCGATCGAGCTGCTCGAGCTGCTCGAGGCGAATCGGGCGCCACCGGCCGTCACCGGCGCGGATCGGCCGAGATTGGGATCGGCCTGGTCGCCGCGATCGGCGCCGGCGTCTCATATCGGATGTTATGGAAACTGGCACCGAGAGTGCTACGCGCGAGGACGGTATCCCGTGATGTTCTGCGCGGCCCTGTCGGAGACCGACCGCGGCACGTCCGTGCCGAGCCGATAGAGCTGGCGGGCGTACCATCTATACCAAAGCCAGTGGATCAGACGTCGCATTTTTCAATCTCCTTGGGCAAGGGGGATCCAAGGATCACTTCCACCGAAAGCAAGCCCATTTTTTTCGACGTACAGTGATTGCACTCGTACATGTCAGGATAATCTATTTCATCGTTGTCGCTGTAAATATGTTGCTCGTGATTGCAGTTCCAACAGTACAGCTCGACATGGATTTTCATAAGAACACCTCCGTCCGGTTGCTGGCGACAGCCAACCCTACCAGCCGGCGTCGGTCAGTGTCAACGGTGCGCGCAGGTGGAAAGAGCTGCTCGGCCTGGTCGAGGTTGAGCTGCTCGGAATGATCGGCGATACTCGGATCGGAGGTGACTCATGCGGATCCTTGCATGGGGAGTATGGGCAGCAACTCTTGCCGCTTTGTTTCTCTGGATCGTTGTGTCTTTGTGGGGGTGTGGTGACGATCTCGACGGGTACAGCTATCCTGAGATCTGTGACCAGCTCGGCGACCAGGTCGAGGCTACGCTTGAGCGGTGCGGTGAACCTTGCCCACCTGAGATCATTAATTGCAATTTCGGCGCTTGGCTGGCGTGCCGCTTCGATTGCGACGCTAGCGACCTGCGAGATCTGATCACTTGTCTCCACGAGCTGGAATCCGTGTCTTGCCCTGACCTGGCAGTGCGCCAGAACCTGGAAGTCTGCCAGTCATTGATCGGGGATCTCTGACCGAATCAAACGAACGCCAGCGCAATTCGAAGCGCACCGCAGGTCAATCCTGTACAGATCAGGATCCAAACGGTCCGATCGTCAGTCATCACGATTTCCTTTCTTTTGCCGTCGCCGATCGGCGGTGTTGAATATCCGGCCGGCGACGGACAGCAGTAATAGAATCGGTATCAGAACGCACAGCACGTCTAGTAGCTCTTTGAGGGAGTCGATCATAGCGTAGCCTTTCGCTGTCCACGCTGCCAGCATACCACGGACGGACGCCGGCGCGATTACGTTTTTCCGGAGGTTTCGCAGCGGAGAGCGACAAAAAAACAGGCGATCGCTATCAGCTCGCGGGCCGCAATCCCTGAGCTTGCGCGTCAACTTCCCGCGGGGAGTGCCCAGAATATCAGCGAAAAACAACTACAGCGCGAGGCTTTTCAACTCTGATACGGGTTTCCAACGCGAAATTTTCGGCTTGATCCCTACGCGGTGCCAGTGTAGAGGTGGATTTGTAAGCTCGCAGCGGGCCCGGATGCACGATCGAGAGAGTCTCCGCCCGCTGTCGAGCGTATCAAGCGCCAGCAGAACGGGATCGCATCGTGTCGAAGGCTGGCGACTCACCTGAAAACGATGCTCAGGATCAGGGATACGAGGTCGACCAGGTTGGCCCGCAGAGCGTAATCGAGGATCTTGACGCGGATAACCGCGATCCGGCCGAGGTAATTCCGGTAATCCAGCAGCGGATCGCTCGGTGGGCCCTGAATAATCGCGGCCGCACCGGAATGCTCAAGCTCAAAGCACAGCGGATCGCGCCGCCAGAAATGCGAAACGACGATCTTCCGATGGTCGAGATTGATCCCTGCGTGCCGTACGATCTCGATGATCTCCGGCCACTGGTCGGAGGCGGAACTTACTTTATCAAGCTGTATTACAACCGTAAAACCCTGGCTTCGTGGTTCCCCGTTGTATTTGAAGGCCGCCCCACGCAATACGGGCAAACGATTGACGCGGAGATCATACAGCCCACGGCAATGCAGGCGCCTGGCCGTGTTGACGCGAACACCATGTTGCTGCTCAAGGCGATCGAAGCGCAAGGAAAACAGCAGGCGGCGGCTCTCGGCGCGATCGCCGAAGCATTCCAGACGAAAATGAATGCATCCCCGGCGCCGGCGTCCGAGCCGAAATCGTTTCTCGAGCAAGCCGAGGAAGCCGCGGCCCTGCTCAAGAGAATGCGCCAGCTCGGCGCGATGTTCTCGAGCGACGGATCCTTACCGCCTCCAGAGGTGGAGCGCGAACGCGGTCTGGTCGACTTTCTCGAGGATCTGATCTCGGAACACGGCGAAACGATCGCCGGTATGCTTGCCACTGTGATACAGAACAGGGCCGGCATCGATCCGACGATCGAGCATGACGCGCGCGTGGTGCCATTCCCCGACGCTGAGCCCGAGCCCGAGCCCGAGCCTGAGGCGAACGAGAATTGACAGCCACGATCGGACCATACGCGGTTAGCACCGTGCCTGACACGATCGAAAGTCTCAAGGCGACCGTTGATCTCCTGCGAAAACAGATCCGGCGCTACTCCCGCAAGCCAGAGATCCGGGAGGCCGCGCACGAAATAACCGCTAATGTTCCGTCACAGGACAGCACAGCCGAGATCGCCGCGGTCCACGAATGGATTAGATCGAATATTTCTTTTCGTGCCGACCCTGCCGGTGCCGAGCTGATAGAGTGCCCGTTAAAAGTCATCGCGAAAGTACGCCAGGGGCTACCAGTCGGCCTTGACTGCGACGATTTTACTTTGTTGGCCGGTTCACTGCTCGAGGCGCTTGGCCATGAATGCCGATTGAAAATGATCGGCACGACGCCAGGCAGATACGAGCATGTTTCTCTGGTCGTTAATGACGACCAGGCCGGCCGCTGGATCGATTTTGATCTGGCGATCCCGAATGCTCCGCTGGGCGCCACATACGACAAACCCAAGAGCCGCTGGATCGAGTCGGTTGACGGTCGCCTAGCTGGCCCGCCCGCGGCCGGCGAACTACACGTTGATCTCGCCGGCGCGCATCCGTCGCGGCTCGGCTTGCAACCTGAGAGCTATCCTCGCGGATACCAGCTCACGATCGGGCCCGATGTCTGGATCAGAGACGGATCGGAAAGCGGAGACGGCGCGCGGTATTGGCGCAAGGGGGCCGGGTTCGGCCAGATACGCGCCGGCGCCGGCGTCGCCGAGCTGCCGCAGCTCGAGCAGCTCGAGCAACCGGAGGCCGAGAGCGAGCCAGTACAGGCTGCGCCGAGCGAGATCGAGCCTGTTGATCCGCTCGATGTTGCTCCAGGCGCTGGACTGCGAGTCGCCGAGCCAGAGGGCGAGACCTGGATCGATATTGCGCCCGGAGCAGAGGACGAGGGCGAAACCTGGATCGACATCGGCGACGACTCAGCCGATCTAGAGGCCGGCGAGGAAACATGGATAGATCTCGCCGATGCCGTCTCGGCCGAAAATATCCCCTTGGCCGTTCCGGACAAGGCGATCGATGCGATTATGGCCGAGTCCACGGATTACTCAGGTCCGGGGACCGTCAATGTAATCTCTGCAATCGCCGCGGCTGATATTGCGATGTTACGCAACCTGTCGACGGCCGATCTCGATCGTATTGCATTCGGCGGCGATGACAGCTCTCAGCCTGCCGCGCTGGCTGGCATCAAGAAAGGCTGGCGTAAATTCTGGCGTGCTATCTCCACGCCGCTGCGCAAGTTGGCAGGGGGAAAAGTCGGCAAGCTGATCCGTCGCGTGATTTTCAAGGTAACCGACATGTTTGGCGATCGGCTTGGGCCAATGGTCCGGAGGATCCTGGTCGGCCGGCTTCAGCTCGCTTTGATTTTCAGTGGCAACGGCTGGGCAACGATCTTGGTTCGCATTTTGGTCGAGGATATTCAGGATTGGCGCGACCTGGTTGCGAATATCGTCGACGATTTCTTGGCGCTTTCCGATGAACAGCAAGAAGACGCGATAGAGGATGCCGCGTCGAGAGCGGATATAGAAATCGATCGCGACAGCAAACTAGGTGAAGCAATAGCGCTGCTCGAGACGGAGAAAGATCGAGCAGAAGCCGAGATAAGAAGGATCAGGAAAAACCTAGACGAGCAGCTCGATGAAGCCCGCGCGCAAATGGAGCAAAAGCTGGTAAGGGCTGGCGATCGGGCTCGAGAGATGATCGAAGATGGGGAACTGTTCCAAGGCGAAGCCTGGGAACAGATGCAAGATTATCGAGCTGGACTCGAGCAGGAATTCTCGGAGCTGAAAAAGAAAGGCGAGGATCTTTACTCTGATCAGCTCGCCGAGCTGGAACAGATAGTTGCAGACGGGCAGAAATGGATCGAGAAAAAGAGATGGCAAGCTGTTGCTTATCAACGATGGCACCTTGACTCTATCGATCTTGACATGAGGCTACGTCTGGAAGAATTCGAGAACGACCTCCAAGCAAGTGTGAGCGCTGGTCTCGTTTCATTCGATGAAGCAGCCAACCGTATCAGGAAGCGCGAGCAAGAAATCCGCAGGGAGATGCGCCGGCAGACCGAGATCGCAGAAAAGCAGATTGAAGGGGTGGTCAAGGCCGCAGAAGAGTTCAAGGCTGAAGTCGCGAAAAAGTGGAAAGCCGAAGCGGATCGGATTTTCGCCTATGCGCAAACGTTTTTGAATAGCCAAGGGGCTCGCGCGCAAGAGGCGATAGAAGCCTATGTCTCGGAGATGGGTACAAACGGATTAAAAACGCTATCTCGGGGCTTGGCTGCCGATGGCATTGACTTGGTCAAGCTGCTCGACGCGAAAGGCGTCGATTACAATGCAGTGCTTGAAACAATGCGCGAAGCGGACATCGCGCGAGGCTTGGATCTCGATCTCACTGTGGCGTCTATCAGCCTTGGAGAGGATGCGGATCTAGAGCTAATGCGGATTTTCCGCGACCGCGGAGAAACGCAACGGGCCGAAAAGCTGCAACGATCGCTCGAGCGTCGCGGCGTCTGGTCGACGTCTGCAAATGAGCAGATAGGATCTGAGGTTTCTGACAAGATAATGCAGGCGGTACTTCCGGATGGTATCAACCTAGATCTGGCCGATCGTGTCTATGGCGCTTCGAGCCGGGGGCTGAAAACGACACGGGACGGTCGGCCGATACAGGCGGCACGCAAGGTGATACAGAAAAAGCAAATAGAGCAGGCGGCTGTTACTGTCGCCGGCGTCGGTGTCGCCGGCGTCGCTTTGTCGCTGCTCAGCAGGAGGTTCTGATGGCTGAGAATCTGCTCGATCTCGAATTGGCAACTCCCGGCCTTTCTGTGGCCACCCCGGACATCGCCGCGGCGGATCCCGGCGCGCACCTGGCCGTGGTGCCCGAGGACTACCCGCCCGGCGGTATGCCTCAGCCCGGCCTGGTCGGCGGCGGTGCCCTGGACATGGGTACGCTTTGGGAGGATTACAAGATCCCGATCGTGGTCGGCGGGCTCGGCCTGGTCGGCCTGGGCTGGTACTTCCTGCGCAAGAAGAGCAAGCGGCGCCGGTGATGCCTGAGCCGTCCGCAAGAGAGCTGGTCGACCGCATCGGCACGCTACGCGCCCGACGCGCGGAGCTGCGCAAGGCATCGGCAGCGCTGCAGCTAGAGGCTGAGATCTATGTGCAGCTCGCCGAGCTGGTCGATTCGCTACTCCCCGACTGGCTGATACCGGCTGGCGTGCAGCTGTGGATCGACCAGGTCGCAGACTATCGCCAATCAATCGAAGCGATCGGCGCCGCGGTCGACTGGCTAGACGCTGTCGATCTCGCTGTCGACGCCGGCAAGGCGATCTATGTTGCGGCCGATGACTCGGCGGATCTGGCTCTGTACGCCGAGCGCGGCGCCATTCCAGATCCGCCGCCGCTGGTACAGCAAGCGCTCGAGGATCCGGAACAGGGCCAGCTCGGCGCCGAGCCGCTGTCGACCGGTGCCGTCTTTCTTATTGGCCTGGGGATTATCGGCGCGACAGCGTCGATTATCGCGATCTCTTACGCCGTCGCCGAGTCGACAAAAACCCGACGCGAGACGATCCGCGCGAACCTGATCACGGCAACTCAGAAGGCCGTCGCATCCGGCGCGTTTTCCGAAGCGTTTGGCAAGAAGATACTCAGGACGATCGAGACCTGGACATCAGCCGAGGTTGAGATCGAGAAGGCCAAGGCCGAGCAACCTGGGCTGGTCACATACCTTTTGATCGGCGGATTCACGATCGGCGCCATATCTCTACTCTGGCGCTGGCAGGATAGAAAACGCGAACGCAAGAAGCGCTAAGGCGCGGCAGTTGGAGGTACGAGCATGGCAGCGAGAAAGCAGACTACCAAGAAGCGCAAGCCCACGGCGAAGCGCCGGAAGGCGCCGGCGAAGAAAACCGCGCGCAAGCGTCGCAAGCCGGCCAAGAAGAAGGCAAAGCGCCGTACAGCGATCGCCAAGAAGAGCCTTCCGAAGCGCCGAAAGCGGCGCGCGAATCCTGGCCCGCGCAAGCTCAAGGCCGGCGCGGTGGTCGCCGGCGGCGCCGGCGTCGCCACCGGACTGCTCGCGGGGCCTGCAGTGCAGGCGAAGATCGGACTCACCGGCATAGCCGGAGAGCTGGTCGCCGCTGCTGTACCGATGGCTCTTGGGTACGTCGCGCACAAGATGAAAAAGCCCAACCTCGCCGGCGGGCTCATGGGATCCGGCGTCGCGCTCGCGATGCTGTCTGCTTTCCGCCGCGGCCGTAACTTCATTCCGATCGTCAAGGATCTGGATTTCGGACCGCTCGGTCAGATCGTGCCGAAGATCTACACCAACGCGGCGTCAAGTCGTTTGTACGTCAAAGGCTTCGACGGAAACATGATTCCGATCCAGGACACCGGAGTCAACCTGGGCAAGGTCCAGACGATCAAGCTCGACAGTGGCCGAGTGATCCGCGGCTGGACAATGGGACAGCTCAAGCTGCACAAAAAGCCGTACACTGTGATCTATGACCAGGGCCGCAAGCAAGCGCACCTGGTCGCCGGCGTCGTTTCGACGCGGCCCGATAGCTTTGCTGGCGTCGTGCAGACGCGGCCCGGATTCGCTGGTGTGGTCAAGGCGAAACCGAGATCGTTCGCCGGCGGCGTCGGGCCGTATAGCCGGCCGTTTTCCCACGGCGGCGGTGCAACTGGGTACGGATACTAAGCAACCTGACCGGTTCGAGCTGGTCACAACAGAGGCGCTACAAGCGCAAGGGAGAAAGAAACATGGCAGAGAGAGGCAAGGGCAATGACCCACTGCTCGAGTCGATTGTTGACGAGATCCGCGAGTGTATCTGGTGGCCACTGTTCCACAAGCAGCAGTGGGCGACGGGGCAACTGCTGCTCGCGGCGTTCGCCGGCCAGAGGTACATTGAGTTTTTCACCACGGTTCCCGGCAACCAGGATCTCAGCAACCTCAACAGTCAGGGTCAGGTACCGTTCGAGTTCTACGCGGACGGCTTGAGCCTGAAGATCGCCGCGAACGACATCTATGACGACGCCGCGAATGCCAAAGTGATCTCCGTCAAGGAGCTGGTTACGGAGCACGGGCGGATCGAATTTGCGGTGAGAAACAATAACACGGTCTGCAATCACCCTGCCGATATGTTCCCTCCGGGGACAGGCCTGGCCAGCGCCATCTCGACGACCCAGAACGCCACCAGTTACATGCCTCAGTCCGAGGGTGTACCCCACAAGGGCAATTACTGGCGTTTCGGCGGCAGCGATCCGACGCTGGGCATCCGGCTACGGCGCACCGACGCGATCGTCGGCCGGCTGCATTTAGACGCCGTCGCGATCGCCGCGCTGGGTGTCATGTTCCCCGCGGAAGCTCCGCCGGCGAAGCTGTCGGATCTCGGCGCACAGTTCGAGATGAGACTGCACGGCTGGGCATATCGGGAGATGGTCTAGCAGCTGATCCGTCGCGCTAGCATAGCGCGATTTGTTCTGCCCGGA
>Ga0272444_10002731_pt1 | contig 16168 bp, 8 predicted proteins | sample SSMForm13_FD_201033 | JGI IMG/M metagenome (GOLD analysis project Ga0272444, IMG submission 201033) | Marine sediment archaeal communities from Little Sippewissett salt marsh, Falmouth, MA, United States - SSM-Form-13 | ecosystem: Environmental > Aquatic > Marine > Wetlands > Sediment ...
AGGCCATGATGAAGGCCAGGAAGAGCTTCACAAAGGCCGTGGAATACTGTAATCGTGCCATTGAAATGGATCCCTATAACATGGAATACAAGCTTTTGTTGGGAGAGATCTACGAGGCTGCCGGTGGGAAGACAAAGGCAAAATCGGTGTATGAGGAGATCCTGAAATGGGACAAAACGAATTTTAAAGCCAAAGAGCGTCTGGAGATGCTCGGCTTTTCCGTTGGTGGTAGATCGAAATCTTTTTTTACCAATTTGTTGAAACGGATAAGCAGGAAGTAAAATAAAGGCGAACGGCTCTGCCGGCCCTCATGAGGATCCTATGGCCCGTCAAGTCGGTATCGATCTTGGTACAACCAATTCTGTTGTGGCCTTTCTCGAGGGGAATAAACCCGAGGTCATCCCCAACCCGGAAGGGAATAAAACCACGCCATCCGTGATTCTCTACCGGGGAGGCGAAGAGATCATCGTCGGGGAACTGGCCAAGCGCCAGATTGTTTCCAATCCATCACATACCATTGTCTCCGTCAAACGTTTCATGGGACGCAGGATAAATGAAATCAGTGAGACGGAAAAACAGGTCCATTATCATCTGGTTGACGATCCGGAGAACGATCGCGTCCTGATCGATCTCGGGTGGCATCAGTTCTCTCCAGAGGAGGTTTCCGCGGAAATACTGAGGAGCCTTCGGGAAAATGCGGAGAATTTCCTCGGGGAAACCATCAACGAGGCTGTGATAACCGTTCCGGCATACTTCAATGACGCCCAGAGGAGTGCTACAAAATCCGCCGGTGAACTGAGCGGACTCGAGGTGATCCGAATCATCAACGAGCCCACCGCAGCCGCCCTGGCCTATGGATTGGGCAAGGAAAATGCGGAAAAAGTGGCTGTCTTCGATTTCGGAGGGGGAACCTTCGATATCTCTGTGATGGATCTCGATAAGAACCTGTTCGAGGTCCTCTCTACCAACGGGAATACATTCCTCGGAGGGGACAATATCGATCATATCATCTTCAACTTTCTGAGAGAAGAGATCAAAGGGGAAACCGGCATCGATCTGATCGACGATCCCCATGCCGTTCAACGCCTCAGGGAGGTATCGGAAAAGGTCAAATGCGAGCTTTCCACCATGAACAGCACAACAATCAGTCTTCCTTTCATTGTTTCCGACGAGGATGGACCAAAGCATTACAACCGGGAATTCAACCGGGAGGAGTTCAACAGCCTGGTTATGCCCGCCCTGGAACAACTGATCCCTCCATGCCGGAACGCCCTCATGGATGCCGGAATCACCCCGGCGGAGATCGATACCATTATCCTTGTGGGAGGGTCCACGAAGATCCCCAAGGTTCAGGAAATGGTAGCTGAATTCTTTAAAAAGGAACCCCTTAAAACAGTGAATCCGGACCAGGTGGTAGCCATGGGGGCGGCGGTTCAGGCCGGAGTCATCAGTGGAACCCTCGAAGAGGTCCTTCTCCTTGATATCACGCCCATTTCTCTTGGGATCGAACTGGCGGATGACATCTATTCCGTCCTGATTCCCCGTAATTCCAATATCCCCACATCCGCCTCCAAGAAATTCACAACAGTCGTGGATAATCAGAGAAACGTTTTTATACACGTCCTTCAGGGGGAGAGAAAAAGGGCGAGTCTGAACAGGAGCCTCTCACATTTCCGGCTTGTGGATATCGCACCGGCACCGAGAGAGGTTCCTGAAATCGAGGTCAGTTTCAACATCGATGCCAATGGAATCCTGGACGTGAGCGCCACGGATCTTACTTCGGGCGTGAGCGAGGAAATCCGCGTTGAATCATATCATCCCTCTTCTCCCGAATTCTATAAGGAAAAGATCGAGGAGGCGGAGAAGAAAAAGGAAGAGGACAGGGTCTATGTGGAGATGGTGAGACGGAAGGAAAGATTGAAAAAAACCATCGATGTCTTTAAAAAATTTCTCGATGAAGAGCAGGATAACATGGAGAACGAGGATATCAAGAACCTGCAGGAATTCATATCTTATGCGGAAAAGGCAGCCGCCGATGATGATATGGAAGCGGTCGAGAAGTGGGTCAAAACCCTTTTCGGTCTGAGTGATAAGTACAGCGCCATTTTTATGAAATACAAGTTTCCCGAACAGCAGGGATAACACGTCCCCTCTATTTTAGAATGACAATTGAACGGAACAATTACCAGCCGATGAAATCACGGACAGTCCTTATCGCCGGTGTGGGCAGGATCCCGATCGGAAACCCCGATAAGGTCTATGCACCGGGACTGAGATTGTTCGCTTTCTCGAAAATCCTCCATAATTCCGGTTACCGGGTGATTATGGGGGAAGCAGACTTCGAAAAGCAGCCCGGTGGGCAACAAAAGATCCCGGAAAAGGAAATCCTTAAGGAGGGGTGGGAAAGGAGAAGACTCCCCCTGGAAACGGTCAAGGCGGCAGCACTGCTCTCCCGATGGATTGCGGAAGAAAAACCAAAAGCCGCCATTTCCACAACCGATGTCACGAACCTCGCCCTTTCCATGGCGCATACCGATGTCCCCACATGGATGGATTTCAATGGACATCCCATGGTGGAACGACAGGAGATCGGTTATATCCACGATTGCGACGAGGGGCTTCTGGATCAGTGGCTCTTTATTTTGCCGTCTTTACTCTCCGGAGATCATTTCTCCACATGCTCCACCCCACAGAAACATGCCCTCATCGGGGAGCTGGGAGTTGTGGGTAGATTGAATCGGCTCACATCAGGCCATGAACTGGTCAGCTCGCTTCCACCTGGACCCGTCCTCCACGAACCAAGGCCGGATGGAAGGGTCGCCTTCCGGGGAAGAGACGTTCCAAAGGATGCCTTCTGCCTCCTCTGGACGGGGGGATTCAATACATGGGTGGATGAAAAAACCCTTTTCCTCGGGGTTGAAAAAGCTATGGCGGAAATTGATCGGCTTCAATTCATACTCACCGGGGGAGAGATCAGGGGGCACGATGAAAAAACCTTCTCCCGGTTCCGGGGGAGAGTGGAAAAGTCGCCTTTCAGGGATCGATTCCACTTTTACGGTTGGGTCCCCATGAAAGACCTGCCGAATTTCTACCACGAGGCGGATGTGGCCATCAACATTGATCGTTTTACCTATGAAGCGATCCTGGGATGCCGGAACCGGGTCTTTTCCTGGATTCATTACAGGCTCCCGATCCTTACTACACCCCTCAGCGAGATCACAGCTAAACTGGTATCGAATAAAATGGCGATAGGTTTTCCACCTGGAGATATATCAGCCCTCGCAGAGCGACTTTCATACGTTCAAAAGAATACTCAAGATATAAACGATATGACTAACCGGGCATACAGATTCCTTCACGAACAATACACGTATGAGAACCTTCTCAAACCGCTCCTGAATTGGCTTGAGAAACCTGGAAGGGCGCCCGACAGAAAACCGGAACATCTTTACCGGGTAAAAGATGGACCCTGGAAGGGACTCGAGATTCCTGACAATCCCTTGACGAAAAGCTCTATCCTGCGGGTGAGTTCAGGGCGGGAAAAAAGAGAACTGAAGGAAAGGCTGGATGCTGCCGAGGACCGGCTCAGGCGCCTCGAGGGGAGCCGCGCCGTTCGCATGGCCGAAAAAATCAGGAGAATCCTCAGGAGAACGGAAAGATAAAAGAACGGGACATATTCCGGGGGACGCATCTTTTATCGCGCAAGGAGCAGGAACCGCATGATGCCCTTCTGGGCGTGGAGCCTGTTTTCGGCCTGGTCGAATACAATGGAGTTTTTGGAGTCGATCACATCATCGGTGATCTCCTCACCGCGATGCGCGGGTAGATCGTGCATGATCAGAACACCTTCAGGAGCCTTTTCCACCAGAGCGGCGTTCAGCTGGTAGGGGAAAAAGATCTTTTTGCGTTCCTCGGCCTGGCTCTCCTGCCCCATGCTGGCCCATACGTCCGTATAGATCGCGTCGGTATTTTTCACTGCCTCTTGAGGATCGGACAGGAATTCAAAAGACCCACCGGAAGACTTGCAGATTTCCAATGCTTTATCAGTGATTTTCTTACGTGGTTCGTAACCTTTCGGAGAGGATACCCGGATGTGCGTTCCGAGTGTGGCCGAAAGCAGGATCAGGGAATGACAGATATTATTCCCGTCCCCGAGGAAGGTCATGGTGAATCCATCGAAGTTCCCTCGATGCTCCAGTACGGTCAGGAAATCGGCCATGGCCTGGCAGGGGTGTTCGGTATCGCAGAGGGCGTTGATAACAGGTATGGAGCAGAACCGGGCCAGATCTTCAACGGTCTGGTGTTTGAAAACCCGGGCCATAACAATGTCGAACCATCGTTCGAGGTTTTTGGCGACGTCAAAGGTGGATTCCCTTTTCCCGAGGCCGATGTCCGTGGGGGCAAGATAAACCGCGTGACCTCCGAGCTGGTACATTCCGATTTCGAAGGTACAACGGGTTCGAAGAGATGGCTTCATGAATACCATGGCCAGGGTCATTCTGGGAAAGAGGGCTGGAAAATCTCCCTGTTTGACACCCTTTTTCATTTCTCTGGAGATTTGAAAAACCTCCAGGATTTCCTCCCTGTTGAAATCGGTAATGGAAACAAAATCTCTCTTTGCCATGGAAAAATCTCCTTTCGCGTTTTTCGGCGATTATTCCCCGGACAGGGCCTGTTCCAGGATGCTGACCGCCTGATCGCACTCCTGCCGTGTCACGATGAGTGGGGGTAACATGCGGATCACGGTTTCGCAGGTGCAATTCAGGAGGAGGCCTTTTTCAAGGCATCGCTCATAAATATCCTTACCAGGGCGATCCAGGATCAGACCGATCATGAGGCCTTTTCCCCGAACCCCTTTCACAAAATCGAATTGATCGACGAGCTTGGAGAGAGAGCTTGTCAGGTAAGATCCGGTTTCGGCGGCGCGGGTTGCCAGTCCTTCCCTGAAAAGTGCATTGGTGAAGGCCAGGGCCGCGGAACAGGCAACCGGGTTGCCCCCGAAGGTGTGGGCGTGTTTTCCCGGGGTGAACACCTCGGAAAAGGGCGTCCTCGCCAAAAGTGCGGCAATGGGAATGCCCCCTCCCAGAGACTTGGCCAGGGTGAGAACGTCCGGGATGACATCGTATGTCTCGTAGGCGAAGTTCGTTCCGATCCGTCCCAGTCCGCATTGAACCTCGTCAAAGATCAAGACAAGATCTTTCTCGTCGCAGAGGGAGCGGAGTTTATCGAGGAAATTCTTTTCCGCTGGAATCACCCCGCCCTCGCCCTGAACGGGTTCCACGATCACGGCACAGGTTTTTTCCGAAACCAGTGATGCAACGGAGTCGAAATTGTTGAACTCGGCAAAGACAAATCCCTCGAGAAGGGGCTCGAATCCCTTCTGCACCTTTTCCTGTCCTGTCGCGCTCAGGGTGGCCATGGTCCGGCCATGGAAGGACTGTTTCATGGATATGATTTCAAAGCGTCCCGCACCGTATTTGCCCTGACTGTAAAGTCGGGCGAGTTTGATGGCGCCCTCGTTGGCCTCGGCTCCGGAGTTGGCAAAGAAACACTTATCTGCAAAGCTGTGTTCCACGAGTTCTCCGGCCAGTTTGACCTGTGGCTCGATCAGGTAGAGGTTGGAACAGTGAATCAGGGTTTCGCACTGCTTTTTCACGGCATCCACCACGGATGGGTGACAATGGCCGAGGTTGTTGACGCTGATTCCGGAGAGGAAGTCGAGGTATTCTTTTCCGTCGGAGTCCCACACCCGGGCGCCCTGTCCGCGAACCAGGCAGATCGCCCGCTCGCCGTAAGTATTCATCAGGTATTTTTTCGCGCTTTCCTTGATGCGTTCCGTTTTCATGGTTCCGTCCTGGAAATTCTTTATAGTCCTTCAATTCCCTATAAAAAAAGGGAATTTAAGTGTTAATCCCCCGTGCTGATCTCTGGCAAGGAAAAAAGATTTTGAAATCAGGGGATTTTTCCATTTGTATTCAGTTTTGAACAAGAGTAATGTTGGATGCAATTTCAATGAAGAGGGTTTTATTAATGAAGAAATACGGTCTTCTGTTTTTCACCTTTTTCGTTTCCGCAATTTTCGCTCCCGCTCACCAGAATGGAATCGATCCTTCTGTTTTTGCTTTTATCGATGCAAAATTGCAGTCCCAGGTGGATGCCGGAAATACACCGGGGGTTGCTCTCTTTATCGGGCGATGCCCGGAGCAGGGTCCGGATGAGGTCCTTTATGAAAAGGTGTATGGGTGGCGGGAAAACACAACCACCAATCCCGATGAAAGGGAGGATCTTACCATCGATACCCTCTTCGACCTCGCATCGGTTACAAAACCCACCTTTACCGCCTCCGCCGTTATGTTCCTGATTCAGGACGGCATCCTTTCCGAGGAGGATTTCGCATACAGCTATATTCCCGGATTTGAACAGAATGGAAAGGACGATATCAGAATCCGTCATCTCCTTACCCATAGCTCGGGCCTTCCCGCCTATACCGGAGTGCCGGGTTCGCCTCCGGGTCCCAATCCGGACGCCCTCATTCAAAAGATCTGCGGTCTCTCGGAGGTATACTCCACCGGGGAGGATTATACTTACAGCTGCCTCAACTACATCATCCTCGCCAGGATCGTTGAAAACGTCACCGGTGAAAGCGTGACTGAATTCCTGAAAAGGCGCGTGTGGGACGAAGTCGGGATGATCGATTCCACTCACTTTCCCTCTACGGAGCAGATCAATCGGACCTCTCCAACAACCCTTACCAGACGCGGCAAGGTACACGACCCCCTGGCTTACTATTACACCGACTACACCGCGAAGAATCACGCCTGTGGAAATGCCGGGGGTTTTTCCACCGTCCTGGATGAATCCCGCCTGATCCGAATCCTGCTTCGCAAGGGAACCCTGTACGGGAAACAGATATACACACCCTCCATTGTTGAAAAGATCACCACCCGCCAGACCAGCGTGGCTTCACGTACCTACGGGTGGGGGATCTCCAGTTATGCCAGGGCAGAAAATCAGACACCGGAAACTTGCTGTCTTTCCCATTCCGGTTACACGGGCACCTATATCTGGTTCGACAAGTACAGCAGGGCGTATATCGTGATATTCACAAACTACGTTTATCCGAATGACAACTCGTCGAAAAAGAGCGCCTTCAGATCGGCAAGGGCCGACATGATATGGGGTGTCATTAATCACATGGATATTTATAACAACGTTCCGGAGGAGGGCTTTGTTGCGGATAACGACGAGGGGGCGCCGGAATATACCGAAACCGGCTCGTGGACGGCCGTTTCCCATACAGGGTACATGGGGAAAACATATCGATATGCCGCCGCCGGGACGCCCGCTTTTGCTGATTATCACCTGGAGATGCCCTTTGATGGACGATACAGGATCCATTGCTGGTATAAGAGCGGGGATCATACCGCCGACACGAAATACATAGTTCATCACAGGGGCGGCTCAGATACAGTCAGCATCGATCAGAGAATAAACGGCGAAATGTGGGTGAAGCTTGGTGAATATGCCTTTGACAAGGGGGAAAATATCCTCCGTCTGGATGCCGAACATTCCTCGGGGGGTGGGGGATACGTTATCGCCGATGCCGTTATGGCCGAATGCCTCGAGCGGGATACGGACGTGATCGTGGATAACCGGGATCCCGGGTACACAGACACGGAAGGTTTTTTCTCCAGCTCCGCCTCCCCCTTTCGATACAGGGAAGACTACCGGGCGTGCAATCCGGGAGAGGGCGAAAATGCCACCTGGACTCTGGATCTTCCGGAAGCCGGGATATGGGAGATTCGGGAATGGCATAACGGCAACTCGACCCGGAGTTCATCCACGCCCTTCACCGTTACCCACGCGGCTGGTGAAAAGATCTTTTACGTCAACGAGCAGGAAAGAAGCGGGCGCTGGAACCTGCTCGGGACTTTTCCATTCCAGAAGGGAGGGGGACGGGTCAGGCTCGAAAGCGTATCCGACAAGATCGTTGTGGCGGATGCCGTCCGGGCAAGGAAGGTGGCTCTTGAAATAATTGTGGATAACCTGGATGCCCGTTACAGGGACACGGGCGGGTTTTTTACAAGCAGCTCATCCCCTTTTCGGTACGACGCGACTTACCGCGCCTGCCTCACCGGTTCCGGTGAGAACGCCACCTGGGATCTGGATCTCCCACATGCCGGTATCTGGGAGATTTACGAATGGCATAACGGAAATGAAACCCGCACTTCCAGGGCCCCTTATACGATTGATCATTCGGGGGGAAAAACGACTGTAATCGTGAACCAGCAGGAGGGGAGCGGACAGTGGAACCTGTTGGGACGTTTTACATTCGAGAAAAATGCGGGTTCTGTAATGCTATCCAACGAATGTACGGGTGGAGATTACGTTATCGCCGATGCTGTCCGTGCCGTGTATGTCGTTCCCATATCCAGGGCGAAGGGTAAGGGGTTCGCCCTCTATTAATTTCCGTGAAAAGGAAAACCCTCCTCATATAGTTATTACTTGACATCTCCCGCTCTTCCCACTTAATATAAATGGGACTGTGTAATTCAGAGATAATTTTTTAAATGTCGCGTTTATATACGTTATGATGGGGTATAACTCGTTGCTGGTTCGTGGGAAATCCTGGCATCTCGTTTTCCTGCTTTTCTTCTTTTTCACCGCCGGCCTGGTTCGGCCGGATGTGGTTATCCTGAAAAACGGCAAAAGAATCGATTGCTGGGTGGAAGAGGAAAAAGAGGATTTCATCAGGATCGACAATGGGGTCTCTATTCTGAAACTGGATCGTTCCACAGTGGAATCCATAGAAAAAGGCGTATGCGTTCCAATCCTGGGAAAAAACGTAAGCAAGGTTTTGAAGGAAGGCCGGGATCTGGTTCAAAAGGGGGAATTTGGACAGGCAAGGAACCTCTACCGGGTCGAACTGATGAAGCTCGAGTCGATCCTCGATGAATATGAGGACGTTCCCGAAGAGGCGCTGGAACTGAAAAAGAAACTTGATATTGCGAGACGCGAAACCATCCCACCGGATCCCCTGAACCAGAGGGTGGAGGAAATTTATCAAAAGGCCCTCTACGCCCTTGACCGGGTCCTCTATAAGGAGGCCCTCCAATACCTGAACGAGGCCGTTTCCCATGGATTGCCCAGGCCGGATATTTATCTGAAACTGGCACAGGTGGCCGGCCAGATCGAGCGAAGCGATGAAGCCATCGCCGCTTACCAGAAGGTCCTCGAAATAGACGCGAAAAACTACTTTGACAAGGTGACGGAGCCCCTCGCGGAACTCCTGGTCAAACGGGGGAATCAGCTCCTGGAAGAAAGACGGATGGAGGAGGCCGTTGATTGCTACAAGTATTATCTCCTCCTGAGGAAAGAAACCCCTGATCGTCCCGTCGATTATGAAACCTTCACACAAAGGGTCGATAAGAGAAAAGGAAAATCCGAAGAAGACATACTCATGGAGGTCTTTCAGTATGCCGACAACAACGATTTCGTGGACCTCGCCTTTGCCTCCATTACCAGCGTCCAGAAAATAAAACCCGGTGATAAAGAGGTGGAGCGCCTGGTCACGGAAAGCCGTTTTCTCTCTGATTACCTGGAGAGCGTTCAAAAGGGGGATTTAAAGGCCGCTCTCCAGTTGAAAAAAGAGATGCCCAGGGAAATCCTGAAATCCGAGCGTGTGGCCAGAATCATCAAACGCGCATCGGAGAGATTCGCACCGGAAATCAGGGCCGAATACCTCTTCCTCGAAGCTCAGAACGCCTTTAATGACAATGAATTCGAAAATGCGCTTCATTATACCAATCAGTTGTACGAGGAATTTGCCTATGAACCCCTGGGGGAACGCTCTGGGGAATTGCGAACAAAGGCGGAATTCGAGGCGCCCATCCAGCAGGGACTTCGGGAGATCGACAGGCATCTGGAGGAAGGCCTGGTAGATGAGGCGGAGGCGAGCCTGAAGAAAATCCTCGCTATAAAGGATGTGGATAAAAGCCTCCAATGGAAAGATGTCCGAAGGGTTCAAACGGATTTCGAAAAGGAAAAGGTGGCCATTAAAACATGGGAACTCGCTCAGAAAGATCTGGAAAAGGATGAATACCAGAGCGCCCTGAGCCGGATGGACAACGTCGCAGCACTGTATCCGAATACCTATGCAGGGGGCAAGGCATTCCAATGGTTGCATGAAAATCGGGAGGAAGCCGTTTACAGGATCGAAGAGAAAACGGTGATCGAAAGGGAACTCTTTTCCCCCCTCTCGGATCCGATCAGTCGGAAAAATCAGAGGATATCGCGCAGTATGAAGGCGGATCTCGGTTGGAAGAGGTTCCGGGACGTAATGGACTATGAAGATCGGTTGAAGGTCGAACTCCGTCCGCTCTGGCTTTACTGGGGGGTCCCCCTGGCCGCCGGGTTTCTGTTTCTCCTGATTATGATCCTGGCATGGGCCCGGCCGGGAAAGGGAAAATTCGGGAGACCCTTAACCGTTGAAGAGCGGACCCGCGAAACCATGCAGATCGGGGGCGCGACCCTCTCACCCGGAGGCGTCTGCCGATTCTGTGGATTGAGAATTTCCCAAGAGTCCGGAGTCTGTCCCCATTGCGGCCTTTCCGCTGCCCCGACCCCGGTGGAAAATATCCGGACACTGAGCATGGTGAAACGAGCCGATTTCGATCCCTGGGATATCCGCGTTGGGGACGACAAGGCGGACAGTTTTGACGAATACTATTCCCAGGCGGAAAAATTGAAAGACAGCGGCAGTACACTGGATGCCATAGAAATGGCGGAAAAGTCCTACCAGGAAAACCCGCACAGCGTGGATGGGTTGCTCTTGCTCGCGGAATTGTACGAAAAGGCCGGGAAAGCGGACAAGGCCTCCCTCTGTTATCATAAAGTGAGCATGCTGGATACCCGGAACCTGGAGGCAAGGAAAAAACTCGAGTCGATCAAGTCCCCATATTCCAACATGCCGTTTAAAAACGGGCCCCTGATTATTGTGCTGTCCGCCGCGTTCTGGTGGATGATCTTCTGGGTCGTGATGGGAATCGATCCCTGGGCATGGATGCCGCGGGCAGGACTCTGCATCATAGGTTTCGTCCTCTCCATTATACTCTGGAATCACAGCCAGAAGCGTGGATTCATCACGGTGCAGGAGAAAGCGCACGGCGTGATCGACTTCCAGTATCCCATATCAGCCAGGCAGCTCTCCTGGAGGGAACTGAACAGGCAGGCCCGGCTGGTGGCGAAAATGATCTATGAACACTCCGGGGTAACGGTCCCCACCCTGACCACATGGAGGCTTGTGGGGGTATTCCTTCTCTCATTTACGTTTCTTTTCTCCCTCACCGTGCTCTCCTGGTTTCACCATACCCCGGCCGTCCTGCTGGGTTGGCTGGGATGTATTCTTCTCCTGGTGTATCTCATAGAGATCCATCCTCGAGCCGTATCGGCATATGTTCTTCTGAGGCATTTTTTTGAAGAGACCAATTCTCCCTGGGCGGATCCGGAACTGCCCTTCAAACCTAAAGAGATCGCAGAAAAGCTGAAGGGGGAATTCAATGTTTCTTCCCTGAACACCCTTCCCCTGAGCTGGGCCCTTAATCCCTATCCGAATCGAAGAACCCTCCAGGGTGTACTGAACAGCCTCCTTCAAACCATGAACCGCCATTACAAGTGCCACTTTTTTTACGACAGCCTTTATGTCAACAAGAAGTTCAAGATGCCCATGCCCGTCGGGTTTCGAAGGCTGACGATTTTAACGGTGATGATCTGCCTTTTAACCTTCGGGGCGTCTCTTTTTGTATTGAGCAATGGTCTCACCCGGAACAGCCGTTACGGTCATCAGCTCAGGCTCGGTTATCAGAGACTTCTGGATGGACACGCCAGGGAATCGCGGAGTCACTTTTTCCGGGCCATGAATATCGACCAGAGAGGTTTCGCACCCAATCTTTACCTTGGTCACGCTAATCTTCAGATGAACTTCCTGAATGCCGCGGAGAACGCCTTCAAGGCGGCCTGTCGACGGGGAGAAAACGTTCCCCTCTCATACATCGATTATGCGGATTTCCTCCAGCGACAAAAACGGTTGAGGGAGGCTGTCGAGTCTTATCAGAAGGCCTTGAACCTGGATCGCGATAACGCGGATATTCTGAACAATATCGGTGCGATTCATTTCAAGTTGAAGGAACACGAAGAGGCCGTGAAAAGCCTTCGGAGGACTGTATCCCTGGATCCCGAGCACCCCAGGGCCTATACGACCCTCGGGCTTTCCCTCGAAGAAATGGGCCGTGAAAAAGAGGCCGAAGAGGCCTATCGAAAAGCCATGGAGGTCTCCCCAGATCATCCCTATACGTGGGTGGCCCGGAACCGGCTCCACAAGGAAGCCGGCGCCGGCGCCACATTACCCGGTCGAATGATGGTCCCGCCTGAAATGGAAATCCCCGGTTAAAAACCGCGGTAAGGCTACATCAAAAAGGCAGATGTTTATTTTATTTGATTTTTCATGACAGGTTGAATAGGAAATCTCTGAACTCGTTTTTTGTGCTGAACCGCGTTTTATTTCCGCCGTGGATGGGTGGGGATCATTCTTATGAAAGAAGGTGACGAATATGGATCCAGGTGAAGCAGCAGCTGCGTTCAATTGGGGGGTTCTCCTTTGGCCGGCCGTTTTCCTGGCCGTGTTGATTCTTCCCTCGATTCGAATTATCGGTCCCACACAGGTTGGATTGGTGATCAAACGCTTTTCCCTTAAGAAACTCTCCGAGGATGATCCGATTGCGTTTCGCGGAGAGGCCGGTTACCAGGCGGAACTGTTAATGCCGGGTTGGAGATTTAAGATTTGGCTTATATACAAGGTGGAAAAACATCCCTGGGTTCAAATCCCCGCCGGTAAGATCGGCGTGGTGGTGGCCCAGCTTGGAAAACCCCTCCCAACGGGTGCGAAATCGGCCGTTTACAGGAAGGAAATGGAGAACTTCTCGAGCCTGGAGAAGTTTTTGAAAAACGAAGGACAAAAAGGCGTTCAGCGGCCCGTGCTGCCCCCGGGAACGCTCGCACCGATTCATCCCGCAGCCTTCCTTGTCATCACGGAAGACCGGGTCTATGGCGTGCCGATTTCAGAGGAACTGAGAACGCGCGCGAAAAAAACCGGCGGTCACCTTACCCCGATCTCCTTCGGTCTCCGGCCCGATCAGCTCCGTGTGGTGAGAATTGAACCTCGAATGCTCAAGGAAGGAATCATGATCGATATCATCGGGATCGTCACCGCGTATGAAGGCGATCCCCTCCCTCCAACCGATATTGCAAGCCGCCTCGAGGGATTTAACGATATCGAAGAAATGGAAAAAAGCGAAACGGGAACGGATCATAACCTGATCGAGGCGATCCTGGGGAGTAAAAACGAAAAACACAACAACTACCAGGATTTTCAATCCTTCCTCGACAACGGGGGGAGGATCGGGCTCCAGCACGATCCCCTTCTCTATGGGGCGTATAACCTGAATCCCTTTCTCGTGAGTGTGGAACTGGTACCCATGCTGGTGGTCGAACAGGGAGAGGTCGCCGTGATCAAGGCATACGTGGGACTTGTCACACAGGATACCTCGGGCGTTGAATTCAAGTTCGGTTCCCTGGTCCGTCCCGGGCATCGCGGCGTCTGGCAGGAACCGCTCCGAACCGGCAAGTATCCCATCAATCCCCACTGCTACCAGGCGGAGATCGTTCCCACCTCCATCCTGACATTGAACTGGGCGGATGCCGTTTCCCATGCCCACGACCTGGATGCCCAGTTGCAGCCCATTATCGCAAAGAGCCGCGAGGGATTCGAGTTTTCCATCGATCTCCAGGTTCAGATTCACATTGCCGACACCCAGGCGCCCTGGGTCATTTCCATGGTGGGAACCATGAAGAACCTGGTGAACGAAGTCCTGCAGGCAGCCGTGGGAAACCACTTTCGCGATAAGCTCCAGAGCATGCCCGCCATCCGCTTTATCGAAACCCGCCAGCAGGTCCAGGTCGAGGCACTGGAGCATATTCAGGATAAATTGAAACAGTATAACGTGGAAACACCCGGGGTTTACATCCAGGACGTGGTTCTCCCCGACGCCCTGGTCAAAGTCCTCACCGAACGCGAGATCGCCAACCAGGAGATCGAAACATACAGAAAACAGGAGGAATCCCAGAGGCAACGCATCACCATGGAGAAATCCAAGGGTACGGCCGATATGCAGAGCGAACTGGCCAGGTCCCAGGTTTCCATTGACATCAAGTCGAACAACGCTGCGGCTCGAAAGGCGGAGGCGAACGGCGAGGCCGATTATATCGAAAAAACCGGAGCGGCCCAGGGAGCCAGGGTACGATCCATAGGAATGGCCCGGGCCGAGGCCTTCAAAGCCCAGGTTCAGGCCCTGGGACAGATGCCGACCGCCCTGGTGAACGTTGCCAGCGCCCTTTCTGAGGGACAGAACAAATTCGTCCCCGAGGTGCTCGTGACCGGAGGAGGCGGATCCCTGGAAGGCCTGGCATCGGTTCTCACGAAACACTTCATGGGGCCGGCAGCTGATAAGATCCCTCCGGGTCAGGCGGGATCGAAGGATAAGACACCGGAGTCGAGTACCCGGAGACCGAAAACGGAACCCGGCTCTCCAAAGAATAAGGATGAGAATGCAGAGGCCCCGGATGTCATGAAGTCGCTCCCGAAATCCATCGATCCCGCGTAAGCGAAACCATGGCAATCGATAACAAAATTCGCAGAAGGTTCGAATTTCTTCCCGGGGAGAAGGTATATCATGAGATCCGAAGAGTGGGGTTGTGTTCCAGCTATTCACCTCCTTCAAGCAGCCTGGCGTTTTCCATACCTTTCTTCCTCAGAATGTCCCTTCATATAACGGATCGAAGAGTGGTTTTGCTTGCATGGATGTTCGGATTGCTGGTGCAGGAGTACAGCGCCTGGTTTCCGGATTGCTCTCCGGAAAACGATACGGAGATCGTGAAATCAGCCCGGTTGGGGCACGCCCGGATCGCGGGTCCGTATCTGGAAATTATAACCGGAAACGATCACCGTCAAGGCTGGCATCGGTTTCTCTGTTCACCGGAGATCAGGGGGCGTTACTACATGAAAAGTCCCGAGCCGCTGTACGATGCCGTACGGTCGGGATTGAGCAGGTTTGACGGGTGGAGATCTCGATCATGAATTAAGGAAAATATGGTGGAAGAAAAAGAATTCAAGGGAGATAAAAAACTCCCGATGACCAGCCTTCTGGCACGGCCGGAAAGAAAGCTGATCGATCATTACGTTCCAAAATTTCCCAAATCCATAGAAGGGTATCATCTCACCCTCATGACCATACCCTGGAGCGCCGGAATGATCCTGTTCGGATACCTGGCAAAGGGGAACATCCTGTGGCTTGCGGGATCGTGTTTCATGCTGTTTTTCCAGTGGTTCACGGATTCCTTTGACGGTTCTTTGGGGAGGTATCGCGATACCGGCATTCCCAAGTGGGGTTACTACATGGATCATTTCCTGGATTACATTTTCATGTGCGCGATCCTGGTCGGTTATTCCTTTCTCCTCAAGCCGGAGGTGCGTCACCTTTTACTTCTGGTGATGCCGGTATACGGGGCGTTCATGGTCAGTTCGTACCTTTCGTTCGCCGCAACCGGAGAGTTCAAGATAACCTATCTCCGGATCGGCCCCACGGAACTCCGGCTCATCCTGATCCTCTTTAACGTCGCCATCATGATTTTCGGTGTGGGGTTCCCGGAAAAGGGCCTGCCCTGGTTTCTCGCCGTTTTATTCATCGGGCTTTGTGTGGTTGTTTACCGATCCCAGAAATATATCTGGAAGATGGATATGGAGGAGAAGGAAAGGCGTCTTTCCCTGGAGGAAATCTGAGAATTCCAAAGTCTTTTTATCCTTGATAATGTTACCCCCGGCTTCTATGTTTAGTATTCAGAAACACACGCATGGGGTTTGTCAGCTCTTTTCTTCAGGAATATTTGGTATTTCAGGGGAGAGGGGTTTGATCCTCCCGGGAAAGAGAGCAAAGATCGATGATACAGAGGGAAGAGAAGGATTCCGTTGGCGTGGTATCCTTCGGAGAGGTTGAAGGCGAATTGATGAAAAGGGTGGGGGAGGCCCTCACAAAACGCCTCCCCGTGGAATATAAAA
>Ga0272444_10002732_pt1 | contig 16158 bp, 15 predicted proteins | sample SSMForm13_FD_201033 | JGI IMG/M metagenome (GOLD analysis project Ga0272444, IMG submission 201033) | Marine sediment archaeal communities from Little Sippewissett salt marsh, Falmouth, MA, United States - SSM-Form-13 | ecosystem: Environmental > Aquatic > Marine > Wetlands > Sediment ...
TATTACTTTTCCACGAAAATGTCAGGCCAGCGGTCATTGCCCTGGTCAAAGGTGAGGCGAACCGCCTCGGCCGGCGGGCGGGTGGTGTCCCACAGGAACAGCTCGTAGTCGGCCTGGTCGTGCTCGTGCCCCTTGGCCGCGGCCGCCCACACCATCCAACGGCCGTTTTGGCTGAAGCGCACGAAATACTCGTGACTGTAAGCGCCGGGCTTATCCACGAACACGGTGGGCTTGACCGGCTTGAGCGGCGAGGCCATGACCCGGGTGTGGCCCCGGCCATGGGGCTCCACCCAATAGAGGCGCTTGCCGCCCGGGAACCAGCCCAGCTCGCAGCCCGGGCCGTACTTGGTCAGCCGCTTATTGGCCAGGTTGACCACAAACACCCCGTCGTGCTTGCCCCGGGCGGCCACGGCCAGTAGGTCGCGGTTCATTGGCGAAAGGGCCGGGGTGCCTATGGTGCCTGAAAGCGGCGGGCCCGAGCTGTCGAAGATCACCCGCTCCTTGCCCTTTGCCAGGTCCTTGAGCACCACCTGGTTGCCCCGCAAAAAGCTTATCTCTCCCGGCCCCACCCACAGGGGATAGTCGCCGTTGCTGGCAATCAACTGCTCGGCCCCGCTGCCCAGGCTCAGGCCGTACACGTCCCACAGCTTCCAGTTGCGCTCGCTGACCCATTGCTTTTGGCTGCGCGCGAACACCAGCTCCTGGCCGTCCGGCGAGAAGCGGGGGAAGAAGTCCACCCAATCGTTGCGGGTGAGGCGATAGAGCTTGAGCCCGGGCAGAGTTAACAAATAGAGTTCGTGGTTGCCCGAGCGGTTGGAGGACCAGGCGATGCGAGCCTTGAGGCCCTGGGTGGCCTTGAGTATGGCGCGGCGGGCCTGGTCCGGGATGTTGCTGTCCACCTCTTCCAAAGACGGGCGTCCCGAGGCGGCGTGGAGCGCCTGCCCCAAGGTCAGGGTCAGGACTAGGGCCGCCATCCAGGGCCAAGCGCGGCTGCGCCCTGCCCTCTTGCTCCCCTTTGTCATGTTCTGCTGAACCCCGCCCATGCCTATCATCCTACCGGAGCACCAGGCAAAAGTCCTTTACCGCCACCCGGGCCCGCGAGCCGGGCCCGGGCACCAGGGCGATGGCATTGTAGGGGATGGACAGGTCGGGACGGTCCAGCTCCAGGTCATAGGTCTGCCAATGGGGCCCCAGGTTCAGGCGGGCCAGCACCCCGTCGTTCACCTTGAGCCGGAAGGGCGCGCCGGCCTGGGCCCCCAGGCTCCGGGCCGCGAAGTGGATGGCCTTGGCCCGGGCCAGGAGGTCCGAACGCACCCAGCGCTCATAGCGTGGGCCGGGCTCGGCCTGACACGGAAGCTGGAACACGGCGTAGTACTTGTCTGCGAACAAGCGGCGGGCGTGCTGGGCCAGGGTCTGCTCCGAGGTGCGGTAGTCGCGCTGGGTCACGTAGCGCTCCAGTCCGGCCCGGTCCACCACGATCAGGGGATCGGGCCAGAGCCTGGCCAGCTCGCGGCAGCCCTGTTGCCAGTCGCCCCGGGAGAACAGACGGCCCAGGTTCTTGCCATACTCATAACCGAATCCGGTCCAACCGTTGATCAGGTAGCGACGTGACCGGTCCCCGGCCACCTGGAGCATGTAAAGGCTGTCCAGCTCCCGGTCGCCCAGGGGCAGGACCAGCACGGTGCAGGGCTCCTGGTTGCGCAGAGTCTGCTCCAGGGCCGGATTGGGAAAATGGGGCGGATTTACATAGGGCTGGTTGCGCTGCGCATTTGCCTCCAGCACTATCAGGCCCAGGGCAACCGCGAAGATGGCCCATTTCCAGGGCCGCTTAACGGGCAGATGGTCAAAGGCCAGGGAGGCCACCACCACCAGGGCGAAGAGCACCATGATGCCGTAGCGGCTCAGCACCCGGGTTATGTGCAGCACCTCCAGATCGGCCAGGAACTGCACCAGCCAGTTGTCGGCCAGGGCCTGGTGGGCGCCCACGCTTATCTTGGGCCCCAGACTGATGAAAAAGCACAAAAAGGCGGCCGTGGCCAGGCCGGCCACAAAGCGCCGCCGCAGGCCCAGGTCTTGGGGCAGCAGGGACAGCAGCAGGCTGGAGCCCAGGATCCCCAGGATGGCCAGGTTGAGCACCAGGTTGCCCAGCGCGCCGCCCAGGGCGCGGGCAGAGGTGAGATCGGCCGTCACCTCCCAGGCCAGGAAAAGCCCCAGACAGACAATGCGCGCCCAGGGCAGCCAGGCCCACCCTTGGCCCAGACCTGAGCGACGGGTGGCCCCGGGCCAGAGCCCCAGGCGAAAGCCCCAGGCATAGACCAGGGCCAGGACCGCCAGGCCGGGCCACACGATCACCTCGGGCCTGACCGCGTCCAGGTTGATCCCGGGCCAGGGTATGCCGGTGCTAGCCACAAAGGCCGAGCAATTGCGCAGATAGCTCAACGCGTCGCAGGAGTGCAGGGACATCTCGCCCAGGCCGCGCCCCAGGCCCAGATGGTTGTGCAAAAGGATGTAGGGCCGCAGATACAGCCAGCACAGGCCGGTGACCGCCACCAGGCTGCCCGCGCCCAGGGCCCAGAAGCGCCCCGAGCGCAGCAGACCGGAGCGCTCGCGCAGCAGGGGGACGAGCACCAGGGGCAGGCTCAGGGACAGGATGGCGGTGTAGTACAGGGCGCTGACCGCCTGGGCCCAAGAGGCAAGGGCCAGGAACAATCCGGCCCACACGCCCGGCTTCTTGATAAAACGCACCAGCAGCCACAGGACCAGGGGGAGGCCAAAGCAGAGTATGCCGTTGAACTCCAGATAATAGGAAACCAGATAGGGCGACAGGCCAAAGGCCAGGCCCCCCAGCCAGGCCGCCTGCCGGCCCAGGCCCAGCTCCCTGAGCAACAGGAACATGGCCAGCCCGTTCAGGGCCCAGAAGAACAAAAAGGTGAGGTTGTAGGTGAGGATGGGGTTGGCGCTCAGGCCCAGGACCGGGGCCGCGAAGTACGACGGCGCCCAGAACAGGTCGTCCAGGGCCAGGGTGTAGGCTTGGGGGTAGAAGAAGTTGGCGTGATAACCGGGCAGCAGCACCCCGCCGTCCAGGATATGGCGGGCGTTCCAGTTGAGCTTCCAGGCGTGCAGGCCCACGTCCCAGTGGGTGGACACCGCGCTGCCCAGATGGGCGGCCCAGGGCCAGGTGACCAAGGCGATGAGCCCCATGGCGGCTAGGAGCACCAGCAGGGCCTCGCCCCAGGCCCACAGGCGGCCCGGGCCCCTGGATGCGGGCAAGGGGAAGCTGGTTTGGCCGGGCGGTTCCCCCCCATGGTATTGGCGTTTGTCCACGGATCCTCTCTCAAGAGGTGGGCAAGATGCGGACAATTAACCCAACGTTGATAGGGATATACTACGATTAATTCCTATTAAATTGCAAGGATGGGCCAAGGCGGGGGAAAAGCCCGGCTTATTACGCCACCTGTCCCTGGATCAGGGTGTAGGTGAAAAAGGCGTAATAATCCGGTTGGTTTAGGATGGACCCGGGGCTGTCAGGGTTGCATAGCTGTTCATATTGCTCCCTGTCCTCGGGATCAAGCTCGTCCTCCGCGCCGGGCCAGCGCATTTCCAGCAGGGAGACCAGGGCCTGGCGCTGGGCCGGGCTCGGGGGGGCCTGGACCTCGCCCAAGAAGCTGTGCGCCTGGGCGTGGATCAGGCCGGCCCGGCCAAAGGCCCCCAAAGAGCGCAGGGAATGCTCCTGAGCTGGGCTGCCCGACTTGAAGGGGGCCAGACCGGCCGAGGTGGCATTTAGCCGCGCCTCCAGCCGGGGATGGCCGGGCAGGAGGGTCTGGGACGACCAGAACAGGATGGCCACCAGGCCGCCCGGCCGCACCACGCGGGCCATCTCCCGCAAAGGGGCCAGGCACCCCACCGGGCCGTAGCACACGCAGTCCACGCTCACGGCCCAGTCAAGGGAGGCATCGTCAAAAGGCAGGGCCTGGGCATCGCCCGTTTCAAAGGACACGCGCTGGGCCAGGCCCTGGACCTCGGCCGCCTGACGGGCCTGGGCCAGCTTGGGGGCGGAGGGGTCCAGGCCAATCACCCGGCTCCCCTGCCCCGCCTCCTCGGCCAGCCACATGGTGGGCCGCCCTATTCCGCAGCCCACGTCCAGGCCGTGGCTATCCGGCGGCAGACCAAGGCAGGCAAAGGCGGCGCGCAGCACGGGCTCGCGCAGGGCATAGGAGATGATTTCTTTTTCCGCGTCGCTGGGCATGAATTACCTTGTTGGGGCTGGCCTGGGTTGGGGGCCGGTCATCGACCCTCCCTTCGTGTAACGAGGCAACAGGAGGTCTGGCACCGCGCCCCGCTGTTTGACAAGGTTCCGCGTGAAGCGCACCCTGCCCTCCGTACCTCCTGCCGCTCTGCCAAGGCCTCGCAGCGCCGGAAAACATAGGAAGTTGTCGAGGTTACCCGATATGATTTTTTTCTTTCCTAACCTTTTTCGGGTGACGCCGACAACTTTCTATCCATGTGCCAACAGGCTAAGGCTGCGGCTCTTTGTTTCCCGTGTTCTGTATCGCTATGCGCCCCTCCAGCTTGCCGTCGCGATGGTGATAACTGACCACCCGCTGGGGGAAGGGTATCTCAATGCCCGCCTCGCGGAAGGCCTTGAGCACCTTGGTGTTGAGCACATGGGTGATGCGCCCCCGGTCGCCGGGATCGTGAATCCAGAACATGAGCTGATAGTTCAGCGAGGAGTCTCCAAACTCCCTAAAGCGCACCCTGGGCTTGGGGCTGGGAAGTATCTCGGACTCGCCCTCGCAGGCCTTGAGCAGGGTCTCCTCCACCTGGTCCGGGTCCGAGTCATAGCCCACCCCCACGGCGATGCGCACCCTAAAGCGGGGCACCCTTCCGCTTTCATTGGTTATGGTGGTAGTGCTCATGATGCTGTTGGGCACGGTGATGAGCACGTCGTCCCGGGTGAGGATGCGGGTGGAGCGGATGCCGATGTCCACCACCTCGCCGCGTTCGCCGCTGCCCAGCACGATGTAGTCGCCCAGACGGTAGGGATGGTCCACCAGCACGCTGACCCCGCCGAAGAGATTGGCCAGGGTGTCCTTGGAGGCCAGGGCCAGGGCGGCGGTGGCGATGCCGGCCGAGGCCAGCAAGGGGGTGACGTTGACGTGCCATATCTTGAGTATCCAGTAGCCGCCGTGCACCAGCAGCAGCAGGATGACCAGGTTGTAAAACAGGGGTAAAAGCTGGCGGGCGCCGTGCTCCCTGCGGTGGCGCTCCTTGAGGGTGTTGAAGATGGTGCGGCTGATCCTGATGAGGTAGATGGTCCACATCACGATCAGGATGGTGTAGACCACGTTGATCAGGTGGCCCTTCCAGGGATGCTCGGTCAACAGGATGTCCAGGGCCACCAGGGAGGCAACCATGAGCACCGAGGTCCTGACCGGGCCGTGCATATAGGCCAGTATCTCGTCGTCCACCTTGGTCTTGGTCCAGCGGGTGGCGGCCCTGAGAACCCGGGAGCACAGCAAGTCCACCAGCAGGGCCGCCACCACCGCGGCCGCGGCCAGGCACAGCCCCAGGAACCAGGGATGGGAGATCATCCAGCCCCAGGCCTCTCTGATGCTTTCGAACATAACGCCTCCCCCGCCACAGGGCGCGAAAATACGCCTAATGCGGCGGTAAGACCAAGTTTAGGAGCGGGGCTGAGCAACTGTCAACATAAGCGGCCTTGTGCCCGGCCTCGCGGGCGGCTATAAAGGACTCTGTTTGGAGAGACCCATGCGCCTCAGAGCTTGTCGCCCATACGCCCTGGCCCTTGTCTTGGCAGCCCTGGCCCTGCTGGCCGCGTCCTGCGCGCCCAAGGTGGTGCCACCGCCCCCGACGGGCCGTGATCTGCCCAAGGGCAAGCCCTACACCGTGCTGGGCCGCACCTATCAGCCCTATCTGGCCTCGCACGGGTATGAGGAGCGGGGCCTGGCCTCCTGGTACGGCCCCCAGTTCCACGGCCGCCTGACCTCCAACGGCGAGGTCTATGACATGCACAAGATGACTGCGGCCCACAAGCTGCTGCCCCTGGGCACCTGGGTGGAGGTCGTTAACCTGAGCAACCACAAAAAGGCGGTGGTGCGCATCAACGACCGGGGCCCCTTTGTGGACGGCCGCGTCATCGACCTGTCCAAGGCCGCGGCAGCCAAGCTGGGGGTGATCGGTCCGGGCACCGCGCCGGTGATCGTGCGGGCCCTGGGCTCGCGGCCGCCGGGCGCCGCCCCTCCGCCGGCCACGGCCCCCACCGCGGTGGTCAAGCTGGGTCCCTTCACCGTGCAGGTGGGCGCCTTTGCCAGCGAGAGCAATGCCTGGCGCCTGGCCGCGGTGCTGCGCCCCACCTTCAAGCAGGTGGCGGTTGTGGACTACAACCGGGGCGACCGGGTTTTTAAGCGGGTGCGGGTGGGCAAGTTGGACAGCCTGGAGCAGGCAAAAACACTACAGGCCCGCTTGCGCCAGATCGGCTACAAACAGGCCTTTGTGGTTGCTTGGTAATCAGGCGCGGGGGCGTTAGTCTTCCAGCCCGGCCGCCTCGTTGATGCGGCGGCGCAGCACGCCGGAGGTCTTGAAAACCACCACCCGCCGGGCTCTCAGGCGCAAATCCTCCCGGGTCTGGGGGTTGCGGCCCCGGCGGGCCTTCTTGTCTTTGACCATGAACTTGCCGAAACCGCTGACTAAAAGGTCTTCACCCCCCTCGAGGGTGGATTTCATCAGCTCCAGGGCTGTCTCCACCACGTCACGGGACCGGTTCTTGGGAAGCTGGGTGGTCTCATAAACCTGACTGATAATGTTCTCCTTGGTCAGCGCCAACGCCATTCTCCTTTGCCTGCCTAACAAACCCTCACCTATTCAGCGGACCGTCCTACTCAAAACATATTAGGCGAATATGGCCAACATTGGCCGTCTTGTCAACACCTTTCGCGTCTGGGTCCCGGCAGGAAGGCGCTTAGGGGCTTGCCAGAATCCATGCGGATGTCTATATTTAGCTTAACCACAAGATTGGCTTGTGGGGGCGACATGGTTTCGACGGAGGCAGTTGAGGCAACAAGTTGCATGCCGGGGTCTTGCCGGCCCGTTATCCGGTGGGAACTTAAAGTAATCGCAGATGATTACGCATACGCCGCAGCCGCGTAAATAAGGCTGCCGTCCTCCCGGCCCATTCCCGCGGGGCCGGTGCGGGCGTCGACTAGTGGGATAGGAAACGGGCTTTACCTGATCGGCCCGCGACCGAAAACGCAGACCAGGCTGGCCGCCGGGGCCTCCTGTCCGTGGGGAGCACCGGTGGCGAGAAGCAAGCACGGACTATGCATGTAGACGCTTGGGCTGAAAGCTTTCGGACGGGGGTTCGATTCCCCCCGCCTCCACCAAAAGACTTTTTCAGGATTTAGGCTGGTCTTCGGGCCGGCCTATTTCTTGGGCAGCCAAACGCCGTTCACACCCGATGCCCTAAAAAATTCATCTCACCAGCTCCAACCTGTTATACTTTATTAAAAGCGTGGTCATTGCATTCGAGTTTGTCCGCATTCTTCACATAAGGACCAGCCATGAACAAGCTTGCCCCCTTGGCCGTGGTTTTATGCGCCCTTGCCATGGCCGTCCCGGCCTGGGCGGACAGCATCCAACCCCTGGACCTAAGCTTCAGCCGCATAACCGACAACTCGGCTGAAGGCGCCCAGGTAAACCTCAACCTCAACCTCAGCCAGGCGGGCGACAACACCCTGCTGCTGGAGTTTTCCAACCTCAGCGGCATCGAGTCCGTGGTCTCGGAGATCTACTTCCAGGACCTGGACGGGCTGGTGGCGCGCTACTCCATACTCAACGAGCAAAACACGGGCAAGGTGTATTTCGAGGAAGGCGCCAGCCCGGGCAACCTGCCCGGCGGCCAGGACCTGTCCTTTAGCACCGCCTTTGCCATGCAGGCCGACAACCCCTCGCCCAAGTACGGCATCAGCCCGGACGAGACCCTCAAGGTCTATTTGGAGCTGAGCGAGGGCGTGGGCGTGGCCACCCTTGTGGAAAGCCTGAACAGCCAGGGCTTCCGCATCGGGGCGCATGTGCAGTCCATTGCCGGCGATGCCTCCGAGTCCTTTGTAAGCACTCCGCCTGGCGGAGGCGCGGCCGCGCCGGAGCCGGCCACCCTGGTGCTCATGGGCTCGGGCCTGCTGGCTGGCTGGGTCTATCGCCGCCGGGGCCGCAAGCGGGCTTAGCGCCCCACCTCCACGCACGCGCATCAGGCCCCGGCGGCTTCAATGCCGCTGGGGAGTGTATTTACGCCCTACCGCCCTTGACGGGAGCCGTCGCTCCAGGCCAAATTAGGCAGACATTAGCCCCTGCCAACCCTGGAGAAACCATGCGCCCCCTATGCCTGCTCAGCTTCGCCCTGCCCCTTGCCCTGGCTTTTGCCCTCGCCTCCCCTTGCCTGGCCCTGGTTTGCCCCCCGGCCAACGAACTCAAACAACAGAACGGCTGGTGGAGCGCGCCGGGCGGGTGGCAACAGCGCACCGACTACAAGGCCCCCACGCAAAACGCGCGCATCAGCGAGTTCACGGGGGCCTCTTTTGCGGGCAATCTCAGGGGGCCGGTCCGGCTCATGTGCTTCTATGCGGTAGAGGACCAGCCCGGGGTGGAGTACACCCTGCTCTCCCATCCGGCCAAGGGCGGACCCATGGACTTTGACTGGGACTGCCCGCCCATGGACAAAGACATCACCTGCACCTGCACCGGATACAAGCCGAGCGACTGCGAGGTGAGGGATTAGGTGTTGCCGGGCGGGTTGAGGCAGGTAAGGAAAAAGTAGAATCAAGCAAAACCGGGCCCATGCGCCGCACGGCCGCCCGCCGCGTTTCTTGTCGCGCCGCTGAAGCGCCGCGACCCCGATAGCCGAGCTATCGGGGTCAGTAAAAAACAAAGCTTTCTTTTTTTTCAAACATTAGTTGGCTTGCGCGGACGCAGGAGGTTCGGCGCGGTGTATCGCACACCGACGCCGCCTCGCCCGCAGCACACCCTCCCCTGTGCTTCTGGCCAGGGATAGACCTCGTGCCGTTGGTGAAATATCCGGGGCAAGCATGCCCACCGGCTGGGGGACGAGGCCTCGGCGGCTCTTTAGAAGTCTTTTCCTTTTTTCAAAACTCTTTATTCCACCGGGCTTGGGCCAGGAGCCACGGTCTTGGCGGCCGCGGCCATACCCTAGGCTGGAGCCACGAACCGGTCGATCCAGGCCAGGGAGGCCTCCATGGCCTGCTGTTGGTCATTCAGGTCGCTCAATCGGTGGTCCGCGCCGGGCAGGATGAGCATCTCCTTGGGCTCGCACAGCAGGTCAAAGGCCCGCTCCGCCTGGCTGGCGGGCACCACCTCGTCTCGCTCGCCATGCACCAGCAGGGCCCGCTGGGTGCGGGCCAGCAGGGCCTCCAGGTCGTGGCGGGGCACGTCGCGCACCAGCTCCCTGAAGGGCGGGCGCTCCGGGGGGTTGGCAATGGTGTTGAACAAGGGCTCAAAGTCCCAGGGCGTGGACCAGTGCAGAGAGCAGACCGGCGGCTCGATATCCCCGGCCAGCAGAGCGGTGCTGCCGCCGAATGACGAGCCCATGTACACCAGGGGCAGGCTTGGCTCCAGGCCCCGCAACGCGGCCACCGCAGCCAGGAACTCGCCGCGCCGCGCGGTGAGCGAGGTGGCGCTCAGCTCGCCAGGGGAGATGCCGCAGCCCGAGTGGTCAAAGCGGTAGGCCATATGCCCGGCCTTGGCCAGGACCTCGGCCAGGCGGGTGAGCTTGCTCGAGGCCATGGAGGACTCCAGGCCGTGGGAGATGATGGCCAGGCAGCGGGGCCGGCCCTGGGGCCGGTGCAAACGGCCGGCCAGGGTGAGGTCGCCGGCCGAAAAGTTGAACTCCTGAACCTCGGGCATGGCCAAATTCTTCCTGATCACCTTTAAGATATCTTGTTGAACAAACAAGATATCACCATGATTACAAATGCTATTTAGTCTTGCCGGTCAGGGTGCCCCAACCCAGGCCCGTGCGCCACAGGTAGTAGATGCCGATCAGGGTGGTGGACACAAAGTGGTTGAGCCACAGGACCATGGCGTAGGAGCCGGCCACCCCGGGGTTGGCCCCCATGAAGGCCAGGGTGGCCGCGGCGGCTAGGTGAAAGGTGCCCACAAAGGCCGGCGCGGCCGGAATCAACAGGGCCAGGGCCAGCACCACCTCCATGAGCACCCCGGCCATGTAGCCCAGGTCAATGCCAAAGGCCAGGATGAACAGCCAGGACCACAGGGCCAGGCTGAGCCAGGTGCACAGGGAGTAGACCCCGATCCAGATTAGGTCGCGGGCCCTGGCCAGGGCCAGGCCGTCGGCAAAGGAATCAACCGCTTCCAGGAGCTTGACGCTGAAGCGCTCGGGCACTGGCCTCAGCAGCCAGGCCATGAACCTGAGCGAGGCGGCCCGCTGCCAGCGGAAGGCCTGCAGCACCGCCAACAGGCCGGCGAACAGGGCCAGGCCCAGCCAGCCCGCGCTGCGCAGATTGGCCGTGGTGATCAGCGATCCCTCCACTTGGCCCGAGGGCAGGTCCACGAACAATAGCACCACCAAAAGCAGAAACAGCACGGTGAGTCCGTCATAGACCCGCTCCAGGACCACGGTGGCCATGGTAGCCGACTTGCTCACCCCCTCGGTGCGACCCAGCACGATGGCCCGCACCACCTCGCCCAGATGGGCGGGCAGGATGTTGTTGCCCAAAAAGCCGATCATCAGCGCGGCGAACAGAGGCCTAAAGCCCACCCGGGCCACGGGCAGCATGAGAAAGTGCCAGCGTATGGCCCGAAAGCAGTAGGAGACGATGTAGACCAGGGTGCATGGGATAAGCCACCAGGGGTTGAGCTGGTCCATGGAGGCCAGCATCTGGTCGGGCGGGGCGGCCTTGAAAAAGAAGTAGACCGCGGCGAGGCTGACCAGCAGGCCGACTAGGTATTGCTTCCACATGCGGGGTTAAAGCGCCCGGCTAATCAGTGAAGCGGAACTTGACCAGGCACCACAGGGCCACCAGGCCGTCGCGCCAGGTGATCTTTTTGCCTTCGTCAAACTCGCGTCCCGTGTAGGAGATGGGCACCTCGTAGATGCGAATGCCCTTCTTTAGTATCTTGGCCGTGATCTCGGGCTCGAAGTTGAAGCGGTCGCTTTTGATTACAATGCCTTCCAGGGCTTCCCGCTTGAACAGCTTGTAGCAGGTCTCCATGTCGCTCAGGGTGGTGTTGAACAGCACGTTGGTCACCAGGGTCAAAAAGCGGTTGCCCACCCAGTGGTGAAAGAACATGTTGCGCCGCTCGCCGGTGAAGCGCGAGCCGTAGACCACCTCGGCCTTGCCCTTTATGACCGGGGCCAGGAGCTTGTGATAGTCCTCGGGATCATACTCCAGGTCCGCGTCCTGGATTATTACCAGGTCGCCCGCGGCCTGGGCGAAGCCGGTGCGCAGGGCCGCGCCCTTGCCCTGGTTCACCGCGTGGCTAAACACCCGGATGGGACGGTCAAAGGGTCTGAGCGACCCGTCTATGCTCGTCTTGCCCTCCAGGGCCCGCACCATTTCTCCGGAGCCGTCGGTGGAGCAGTCGTCCACCAGCACCAGTTCCCGCTCCATGGGTCCCAGGTCCACCGCCTGCACTTGACGGATGATCTCGCTCAGGAACTTCGCCTCGTTGTAGACCGGCATTACCACGCTTAACAGCACCAGAGCCTCCTTGCATGGGCCGTGATGGCGGGAGCCACAACTTCCATGAAACACCCCGCCGCAAGCAGCGGGGTACCAAGAGTGAACCTACCTAGCTATAAACCGCGGCAAGCCACGGGGAATGGCCCCCCGCATGGGGGTCCAGTTCCATGTTTAACCCTTCCCAGGCCAAACCGCAAGCCCGCCAGAGGCCTTGTGGCCCCACACCCAGGCTGCTACAATCGCGCCAACCATCCAGCAAGAGGCAATTTATGCCCCGTCCCGCTCAAGATTACAGCCTGATCCTGCTGGCCTCGGCCCCAGAGGCCGGCCCGCCCCTGGCCCTGGCCTCACTGGCCGCCCTGCCACCAGGGCGCTGGGAGGCCCTGGTGGTGGCGCCCGGCCAGGAGGAACGTGTGGCCATGCTGCAAGAAGCCGCGGCCCAGGCCGGAGGCGCAGCCCGGGTGCTGGTCCTGCCCCCCTGCCCGCCTGGCGCGGCGCGCAACCAGGCGGTGGAGCAGTCATCGGGCCAGGTGCTGTTTTTCAGCCAGATCGACTGCCGCCTGCCCCCGGACCTGATTGCCCGGCTGGACGCGGACCTGGCCGACGCGGACCTGGCCGGGGTGGGCGGCCTGTGCCGGCCGGACAACCCGGCCGAGCCCTGGGCCCGCCTGCTGGGACTGGAGCTGGAGCTGGAGCGCGGCGAACAGCTGCCCGACGCCCTGTGCGCGGCCTATCGGCGACAGGATTTTCTGCCCGCCGGCGGGTTCGACCCCCATGACCAGGGCGAGGGCCTGGAGAACTATGAGCTGGCCTATCGCATGACCGCCGGAGGCCGGGAGCTGGCCCTGGACCCCGAGCTGGCCGTCAAGCGCGCCCTGCCCGCCACCCTGTGCGCGGCCCTGGCCTGGGCCTACCGCCTGGGGCGCAACCGCTTTCGCAACATCCTGCACCGCCGCCGCCTGGGCCTGGGCAGCCGCCTGGGGGCGCGGCATTTTTGGCAGAGCGTGCTGGTGCTATCGGCCCTGGGCTTTCCCCTGGCCCTGGCCGGCCAGGACCCGGGCCGGGCCTTCACCGCCTCGGCGGTGTGCCTGCTGCTGCTCTATCCCCTGAACCGCCCCTTTTTAAAAGAACTGTCCCAGCGGGAGCCTGACTTGATGAACCGGGCCCTGCTCTGGTGCCTGCTCAGGCCCTTTGCCTGGACCCTGGGGCTGGTCTTGGCCTCCCTGGACCGGGTGTCCGGCCAGGGAGGAAATTAGCAGGATGCCTTAGTTACAGGCAAAGCGGACAAACAAAGGTTGACACTAAGGCCCGGCCTGCCATATTCAATTCTTAGCGAATTCTATAATGGGGCCTGTTGTTTCCTTAAGCTGCAAGGAGGGCTAGGGTGAATCACGCCAGCACCAAGTGCCTGTGGCGGCGCATCGCCGTCCTGGGCCTGAGCTTGCTCGCAATCGTCATGTGCGCGGTACCCGTCCAGGCCCTGGAAGACCGGGGCCAGGCCCCCAAGGGCGAGATCACCCTCGCCCAGGCCCTGAACATGGCCCTGGACTACTCGCCCAACATCAAGGAGTCTCTGGCCGGCCTGGAAAAGGCCACCAGCCAGCAAAAAGAAGCCTTCACCTACTTCCTGCCCTCCTTTGGCACCTCCTATGGCTGGCAAAAGACCCAGGATCCGCCGACCATGCGCACCAACGGCATGTCCGTGGTCTATGGCGCGGACAACGTCTATCAGTGGTCCACCGGCCTCACCCAGCCCCTGTTCACCGGCTTCCGCATCGCCAGCCAGTACGAGTTGAGCAAGCTGGGGGTGAACCTGGCCCAGGTCAACCTGTTTCTGGCCTATCTGGACGTGGCTCTCAAGGTCAAGGAGCAGTATTTTCTCTTCCTGCGCTACATCAAGGGCGTTCAGGTGGCCCGGGAGGCGGTGAACCAGCTCAAGGCCCAGCTAAAGGTGAGCCGCGACTTTTACGAGGTGGGCATCATCCCCATCAACGACGTGCTCAAAACCGAGGTGCGCCTGTCCGACGCCAAGCAGCAGCTGGTCAGCGCCATGAACAACCGGGCCCTGAGCCGCAGCCGCCTGAACCGCCTGCTGGGCCTGCCGGTGGAGAGCCCGCTCAAGGTCAAGGACATCCTCAAGTCCTATCCCGTGGAGCTGGACTACCAGCGCTTCCGCATGATAGCCCGCAACGAGCGGCCCGAGATCAAGGGCGTGAACCTGCAGATCAAGCAGACCGACCAGAGCATCCGCCAGGCCAAGAGCGGCTACTGGCCCGAGGTCAACCTCAAGGCCTCCTATGACTTCACCAGCGACAGCGCCGCCATGGGCGACAGCGCCTATTACGACCCCACCGAGTGGATGGTGACCACCCAGCTGGACTGGTCCTTTTGGGAGTGGGGCCGCACCACCCACCAGACCAACCAGCAGCGGGCCGACAAGCGCCGTTTGCAGGCCGCCCTGCAGAACCTGGAGGACGAGGTGGATTTGCAGGTCAAGGAGACGACCCTGTTTCTGCGCGAGTCCCAGATCAACATCCAAACCGCCACCACCGGGGTCAAGCAGGCCGAGGAAAACTACCGGGTCACCTTTGAGCGCTACAAGGAGCAGCTGACCACCAACACCGAGCTGTTGGACGCCCAGCTCTTGCTGGCCCAAGCGCGCAACAACCTTTACAACGCCCTGGCCGTGTTCAACATAGCCGAGGCCCGGCTGCAGCGGGCCATGGGGCGCGGCCTGGCCCCCAACGCCTACAAGCCCCCCAAACCCGACACCAGCATGTGGCCATGATCCGGCTGGAGCAGGTAAGCAAGTCCTACCCCCATCGGGACGAACCCGCCCTCAAACGGGTCAGCCTGGCCATCCCTCCCGGCCAGTTCGTCTACCTCACCGGTCCTTCCGGCGCCGGCAAGACCACCCTGTTGCGCCTGCTTTACGGCGCTGAGCTGCCCACCGCGGGCCGGGTGCTGGTGGGCGGGGTGGACCTGGGCCGACTGTCGCCGGGCAAGCTGCCCCTGCTGCGCCGCCGCCTGGGTCTGGTGTTCCAGGACTTCCGCCTGCTGCCCAGCCGCAGCGTGTTCGAAAACGTGGCCCTATCCCTGGAGGTGGCCGGGGTGGAGCGCCGCCAGATCGAGCACCGGGTGAGCGAGGTGCTGGAGCAGGTCAAGCTTAAGGACATGGCCTCGGCCCCGGCCGACACCCTGTCCGGGGGCGAGCAGCAGCGGGTGGCCCTGGCCCGGGCCCTGGCGCCGGGGCCGGACTTGATCCTGGCCGACGAGCCCACCGGCAACCTGGACCCGGACAACGCCCTGGCCATGATGCGCCTGCTGGTGGGAGACTATGTGGGCGGGGCCACGGTGCTGGTGGCCACCCACGACCCCACCCTGCTCTCCCTGGTGCGCGGCGCCCGTCTGGTGCATCTGGAGCGGGGCCTTTTGGAGGAGATGGAGTGATCGCGGTGGGCCGGGGCCCCTTGGGGCGGGCTTGGCGCCAGATGGGCGAGGACATCTGGCTGCAGGCCGTGGCGGTGAGCACCCTGTGCGTGGCCCTGGCCATCATGGGCACCTACTTGACCCTGTGCCTCAACCTGGGCGCGGCCGCCTCGCGCCTGCTCACCGGCCCCACCTTGCTGGTGGTGCTGACGCCCGAGGCCGGACCGGATCGCGGCCCTGTCTTGGCCCGGGAGCTCAGCCGCCTGCCCGGGGTGGCCACGGCCAGCTACGTGGGCCGCGATGAGGCCCTGGTGCGCTTCCGCCGCCGCCTGGGCCCCCAGGCCTCCCTGCTGGACGACCTGGAGGTCAACCCCCTGCCCAACGGGGTGGAGCTGGTCCTGGCCCCGGGCGCGCCGGCCGGGCCCGAGCTGGCCGCGTTCATCAAGAACAGGGCCGGCGTGGCCGAGGTGGTCAGCGGCCGGCCCTGGCTCAAGCGTTTGGAGCGGGCCGTGTCCGCTGGCGGCGACCTGGCCGTGGCCCTGGGCATCCTGCTGTTCTTGGGCGTGGTGCTGGTGACCAGCAACACGGTGCGCCTGGCGGTACACGCGCGCCGCCGCCAGTTGGAGCTCATGGCCCTGGTGGGGGCCAGCCCGGGCTACATGCGCGGGCCCTATCTGGTGGAGGGCATGCTGCAGGGGCTCATGGCCGCGCTCCTGGCCAGCCTGCTGCTGTGGGTCCTTTTCAGCCTGCTGTCCGCCCCGGCCGCCCTGCCCCTGGGCCTGCGCCTGGGCCAGGTGCTGGCCTTTCCTCCCCTGCTGCCCCTGTGCCTGGCCGTGCTGGCCGTGGCAGCCACCCTGCTGGGCGGCTTTCTTGGGGTGGGCCGCAGCCTGCGGCCCCGGGAGATGCTCTGATGCCCCGGCGGGGCTGGATAGGCGCGGCGCTGTTGGCCGCGCTTTGTCTGGCTCCCCTTTCCATGGCCGCCCAGACCCCCCAACAGGCC
>Ga0272444_10002733_pt1 | contig 16150 bp, 15 predicted proteins | sample SSMForm13_FD_201033 | JGI IMG/M metagenome (GOLD analysis project Ga0272444, IMG submission 201033) | Marine sediment archaeal communities from Little Sippewissett salt marsh, Falmouth, MA, United States - SSM-Form-13 | ecosystem: Environmental > Aquatic > Marine > Wetlands > Sediment ...
AATATCGGCAGATCTCCTTGGGCTTTCGGTAGCGGCGTTGCGGATCGATTCGGTTCATGCGGATTCCCTGAGCTCTGAAGGTGCTTGCACCCGCGGGCTTCGGCGGCTCGTTTCCCTGCCTGATCGATGCGGCCGGTCCGGGGTGTCTGTCGGTTTATTCGAATCCATCCATCATACAGCAATGGCCTGAAGGAAAAAACAAAAAGGAGACGGAGGCCGTCCGGGTGCAGGCCGGCCGCCGGATAGGAGCCTGTGATGCGCCGTTCCGGGAACAAACGGAAGAGCGAACGAGACGTCCGTATTCGGCCCACGACGATTCAGATGAAGGGCCGCCCCCTGAAGGTCCACAATATCAGCAGTGAAGGCGTGGGCCTCCTTTTGGAGGAGGACGGGCCCCGGTTTACCATTGGGGAGCGGCTCGAGGCCATTCCCCTTCCCCTGAAGGCCGGAGCCGTGAATCTGAAGGGCGTGGTCACCCACATCTCCGTGACGGCGGGCTACACGCTTTGCGGAATCATGTTTCAGCTCACGGGCAAGGATATTCAATCTCTGGCCCGGTTCCGGCAGGAAAGGACCCTGCCTGCAACGGACCGCCCCTAGCAAAGGTGGGGGCAGGGTACTGCGGATGTGCAGGGTAGGTGAAGACCTCTGCGCCGCTCGTGTTGGCGATTGACAGGAAAGAGGCCTCTCGGTTATGCTCCCCTTCTGTGTGTCTTTCAGGTAACTGATTGATAAACATGCTGTTATTGGAGTGCGGAGTCCTTGGTGAACGGGAGCGTCGTTTTTCGGGATTGCATGGGAACCGGCAGGTGCGTTCCTGGGCCGTGCCTCTTCACGCGGTCCCCTCGACGAGAGCCCGGCAGGAGAGCGGGGCAGGTGGAAGCGAGGCCTTTCAGCGCCCCGCGGTCCGAACGCAAGGAGTCGGTGTAAGGCCGCATGAAATGACCTGTGGAAAAAAGGGGCCCGCGATGAGGCGGGCCGGAGTCAAGGATGGAGCGAATGAGTGTCTATGATCTGAAGTCCGAGCAGGAGTGGCAGGCCATTCTGGACGAGATTTCGAAGCGCCTCGGCATGCCGGCGGCCCTGATGGACGAAAAGAACGTCATCTTACAGCACAGCGGCACCCGCAACGACCTCTGCCTGGCGGTTCGCGGGAATGACCATTCCAGGTCCACGATCTGCGGGGCCTCCCAGCAGTTCCTGGCCCAGCAGGCCTGGTCGAGCGGGGAACCGGTGATCGACGTCTGTGAGGCGGGAATATGCAAGTTCGTGCTGCCCCTGGGAGGACCGGACCGACCGGTCGGGACCCTGACCGCATGCGGGTCCTGCAGCCGGACCGAGGACATCGAGGATGAGATGGTCCAACTGAATCTGCCCATGGAAGATGAGGCCCTGGCCTCGCTCAAGGCCCAGGTCCCGACCCTGCAGGTGGAGGACATGAAGGCATACGTCGACGACCTGTTCCGGCGCATTCGGGCGGCCTAGTGTCCCTCGGGTTCCTTCGGGCCTGCCGGGAAGAATCCCCAAAGGCGTATGACCGGCTCGAGGTTCCCCTTGAATCGGAAACGGCTTCGCTCGGGTATTCGACGTACCGTCCGCAACCCCTGGCCTCCTCCCGGCGTTTTGGGGCGGCAAACCGCCCTTGCATCGAGGGGATGGAGGCAGGGGCGGCCTTGCGCGCCGGGGTGTTTCGGAGAAAGGTTCCGATGCTGCGGCGTGCACCCTTCCATGCCCCACTCGGCATTCCCGCTCCTGAAAAAAGGGATAAGGGCTGTACGGGGCTCGCTTGTGAATCTTTTCTTTTTTGTTGTTGACACGAAAGGCCCCCTCGGATAGGTTGCCCAGACAACGGGGCCCGATTCGAGCTCGCGGTTTTGCGATATCACGCGTTCAAAGTGTGGCGAATATGCAGTACTCTCCCTCCTCAATTTGTGGGCTTTCCCCCTTCTCCGTTCCTGAAATGCCTTTTCAATCAGGTACTTCGGGTTTCCTGTCCCGCATTCCCATCCCTGGCATCAAACTTGCTGCTTGGGGATGGATCACGCGCTCCCTCAACATGGGTCCCTGATGGAAACAGCGGGATCCTGTTCACGAAAATGGCGGCCTGCTTGCGCCCTTGATGGGTTTCAAACATTGGCAAAGAAAGGGAAGTCATGAGTTTTCAGAAGCAATTGGCATCCGGTGAATTCGTGGTCTTGGCGGAAATGGACACGCCCAAGGGCGTAGACATTTCGGATCTGATCACCCATGCACGACGGATCAAAGGACGCGTTGACGCGGTCGTGATTCCCGACATGGGCGATGGAATGATGAGAATGAGCGCACTCGGGGGCGGCGTTCTCATGCATCAGCAGGGCATGGAGGCCATCATCCATGTCTGCTGTCGGGATCGAAACCGGATCGCGATCCAGGCGGAACTCCTCTCGGCCCATGTGCTGGGGATTCAGAATCTCATCGTGGCCAGGGGAGAGGACATGGCCTACGGTGACCATTTCGATGCCAAGACAGTCAATGACATCGATGAATTGGATCTGCTCGGTGCGATTCGGTCCCTTCAGGACGGGGTCGACATGGCGGGAATCGAGCTCAAGGGTAGTCCGAGCTTCACGGCGGGGTGCACCATCGAACCCTATGCGGACGACGAGGCCCTGGCGAGCCAGTTGGACCTGGCACGGAAAAAGGTGGAAGCCGGGGCCCGGTTCCTGATTTCTCCGCCCGTGTTCGACCTGGAGGTGTTTTCCTCCTTCTCGGACAAGGCCAAGGATCTGGGCGTGCCCATCATTCCGACGGTCTTTCTCCTGAAATCGGTCGGAATCGCCAGGTACATGGCTACGACCCTTCCTGCTTACCGCATCTCGGAGGACTTGATTCAGCGCATTCGCCAGGCCAAAAACCGGGAAATGGAGTGCCTGCGCATCGCCGGCGAGACGGTAGCGGAGCTGAAGAACCTTGCCCAAGGTGTCCAGATCGTCACACTCGGATGGGAGCACGAGCTTCCCAACATCCTGGACTTCGCAGGAATCTAGACCGGCACGGTGAACATCAACCGAACGATCCTACATGGACAATAGGGAATCAATGGACGATCAAGAGCGTATTCCATGGAATAACAAGGTGCTTGTAATTGGTGGCGGAATGGGGGGCATCAAGACGGCCCTGGACCTCGCCGAATCGAAGCGGGACGTTGTTCTGATCGACAAGGCCCCGTCCATCGGCGGTCTCATGACCCAGTTGGATCGGACCTTTCCCACCAACAACTGCGATTTGTGTACCCTTTCTCCTCACCTGTCGGAGAGCGGCCGGGAACTCCACGTGGATCTGAAGACGCTGACCCAGGTGAGCCGTGTGGAGGGAGAGGCGGGCCGATTCCGCGTGACATTGACCACGCAGCCGCGGTTCATCGACACCGAGAAATGCACGGCATGCGGTGAGTGCTTCAAGCAGTTTCCCGAGTGCGTGCGCTTTTCCCCGGGCTTGGACCACCGGGCACCTACCTGCATGCGGTACCCCCAGGCCACACCCTATGCCTACTCCATCGACATGGACAAGTGCAGCGACGTCCAGGCCCTGGTGAATGTCTGTAAGGACGGGGCCATTCTGCCGGATGACCGGGAGACGGAGACCGAGCTGGATGTGAGCGCCATTGTCCTGGCCACCGGGGCGGAGCTGTTCGATCCCGGCGTGGTGTCGAACTGGGGCTACGGCGAGTACCCCAACGTGGTGACGAGCCTCGAGTACGAGCGGATTCTGTCCGCCTCCGGTCCCACCCTGGGTCAGTTGACGCGCCCGTCGGACGGGAAACTCCCCAAGAAGGTCGCCTGGATTCAGTGCGTGGGGTCCCGCGGGATCAACGAGGGGGATGTCCCTTACTGCTCCAGCGCATGCTGCATGTTCGCCCTGAAAGAGGCCATTGTGACCAAGGAGCGCTTTCAGGATGACATCGAGGCCGTGGTCTTTTTCATGGACATGCGGACCTCCGGGAAGGACTACGAGCTCTACCTGGAGCGTGCCAAGAAGGACTTCAACGTCCAGTTCGTAAGGTGCCGTCCCCACACCATCGAACAGGTGAGGGGCACGGGCGACCTGTCCATCACCTATGTAACGGACGAGAGCAGCGAGCCCCAGAAGGCCGTCTTCGACATGGCGGTTCTTTCCACCGGATTTCGGGTTCCCGGGGAGATGGAGGAACTGGCCGGGAAGCTGGGGATCGAGCTCAACGAGCACCGCTTCGTCAAGACCACGAGCTTCGAGCCTGTGGCCACATCGAGGAAAGGGATCTACGTGGCCGGCCTGCTCCAGAGCCCGAAGGACATTCCGGAGACCATGGTGCAGGCCAGCGCGGCTGCATGCCTGGCTTCCGACTACCAGACGGTGTCGGACAGACCGGCCGATGCAGAGGACGAGTATCCCGACGACGTGCAGGAGTTCCCGCCCGAAAGGGATGTGCGGGACGAGGAGCCGAAGGTCGGGGTCTTTGTCTGTGACTGCGGGTACAACATCGGCGGTCTCATCGACGTGAACCGGGTTGTGGATGCCGCCCGGGGGCTGCCCGGGGTGGCGCACGCAGAGATGGTGGGTCACGGCTGCTCCCTCGAGTCCCTGGAGCACATTCAGGGGGTCATTCGAGATCAGGGCCTCAACCGCGTGGTCATGGGGGCCTGCTCGCCGCGAACCCATGAGACCCTGTTTCAGGACGCCCTTCGAAAAGCCGGCCTCAACAAGTATCTGCTCGAGATCGCCAATCTTCGGGATCAGGATACCTGGGTCCACGGAGAGAATGCGGAAGAGGCGGAGAACAAGGCCGTCGACCTGATTCGAATGGCGGTTTCCAGCGCCGCGCTGAGCCATCCTTTGACCGACCACGTCCTACCCATGAACAAGGACATCCTGGTGGTGGGCGGGGGCGTCACCGGCATGAACGCCGCCCTGGGCCTCGCCGAAAAGGGATACAAGGTCTTTCTCGTGGAGAAGTCGGGTGAGCTGGGCGGTGTGGCCGGCGGGATTCGAAAGACCCTGGAAGGGGAAGACGTGCAGGCCTACATGAGCGGGCTGATCGAGAGGACGAACGGTCACGACAATATTCAGGTCCTGCTCAATGCCATCATCGTGGACCACTCGGGTATGCCGGGCATGTTCAAGACGGGCCTTCAGATCGGTCCGAGGCTTGCCTACCGTCAGATCACCCACGGCGCGACCATCCTGGCCACCGGGGCCCTTCCCAATCGTCCGAAGTCCTATCTCCTGGACGAGCACAAGGCTGTGTTCACCCAACTGGACCTGGACGGCGTGCTCGAGGAGCGGCAGGAAGAGGTCCGGGGCTGGAAAAATGTGGTGATGATCCAGTGCGTCGGATCCCGCTGCGAAGAGAACCCCAACTGCTCCCGCGTCTGCTGCCAGTCCGCCGTGAAGAACGCCTTGAGGATCCTGGACGTGAACCCGGAGGCCCGCGTGTTCGTGCTCTACCGCGACATGAGGACGTTCGGTTTTCAGGAGGACTACTATCGCAAGGCCCGCGAGCGGGGCGTCATGTTCGTCCATTACGAGGTGGACGACGCGCCCGCGGTGGAGGCCGAAGGCGATCAGGTCGCCGTGACCTTTACCGACCCGGTTCTTGGGCGACGGATCCACGTGGCGACCGACTGCCTTGCCTTGAGCACGGGATTCGTGGCCGACGACGAGGCCACGGAAGACCTTGCGGCGATCTTTCACCTCAATCGGACGGCGGACGGATACTTCCTGGAGGATCATGTCAAGCTGCGGCCGGTGGACCTCTCGGCCCCGGGCTTTTTCGTCGCCGGCACGGCCCACTCTCCCAAGGGCATCAGCGAAAGCATCGGCCAGGCCCAGGCTGCGGCCGGGCGGGCCCAGACGCTCTTGGCCCAGGACGTCATCAATATGGGGGCCTCCGTAGCCAAGGTGAACGGCGACAAGTGCGCCGCCTGCCTGATCTGCGTGCGGATCTGCCCCTTTGACGTTCCGTTCATCAATGCCGACGGCTACTCGGAGATCGATCCGGCCAAGTGCCACGGGTGCGGCCTCTGCGCTGCGGAGTGTCCGGCCGGGGCCATTCAATTGATGCAATACGAAGACGATCAGATCATGGCCAAGGTCTACGGCCTGTTGGAAGGAATGTTGTCATGAAAGCCTTTGACCCTGTGATTGTAGCGTTTTGTTGCCATTACTGCGCTTACACCGCGGCGGACATGGCCGGCAGTATGAGGCTCAGCTATCCGTCCAACGTGAAAATCATCAAGGTTCCCTGCTCCGGAAAGGTGGGGGCCATCCACATCATGCGGGCCCTGGAAAAGGGCGCCGACGGTGTGTACGTGGCCGGATGCCTGGAGGGGGACTGCCATTTCAAGGATGGAAACACCAAGGCCGCTAAGCGGGTTTCCCATGTCAAGAAGATGCTCGATGAGATCGGCATCGGCGGGGAACGGGTCGAGATGATCACCATGAGCGCCGGAATGGGCGAGCGTTTTGCCAAGACGGCCAGTGAGTTTACGGAGAAGATCCGCGAGCTGGGTCCCAACCCCGTCAAGGAGATGCTCTCCAAGCAGGCGCAGGCAGCCGTGGGATGATCGCAGCCCGGCGAAGCGCCCTGCCAGCGCGGAGGGCCTCGAAAGAAACCGGTGTGCCGCACCCTTTTGAATCGCTCGCAAGAATCGATGCCGGCTGAAGAAGACGTGCGAGCGCTGTTATTTCAAGGAGACAAAAGGACATGATTACAGCTGAACGCAAACCCCTCGAAGAGATCCTCGGGTACATCGAACCTTACGACCGCATTCTTCTCGTAGGGTGCAACGAATGCGTCACCGTGTGCGCCGCCGGAGGCCGAAAGGAAGTGGCCCTCCTCTCCTCCGCGCTCCAGATGGCCCGCATGAAGGCGGGCCGGACCCTGGGGATCCAGGAAATCACGCTGGAGAGACAGTGTGACCCGGAGTACGTGGAAGAGCTGGTGACCTCCATTGATCAGGCCGACGCCGTGGTTTCCATGGCCTGCGGCTGTGGGGTTCAGGAAGTGGCGAAGCGGTTCAAGGAAATGCCCGTTTTCCCCGCCGTGAACACGAAATTCATGGGGGCCTCGGAACGCCAGGGGATCTGGGCGGAGCGATGCCAGGGATGTGGCGACTGTCTTCTCGGCCTTACGGGAGGGATCTGCCCCATCGCGCGTTGCTCCAAACGCCTGCTCAACGGACCCTGCGGTGGCTCTACCAACGGGAAGTGTGAGATCAGCCCGGATGTGGATTGCGCCTGGCAGCTGATCTGGGACAGGTTGAAGGCCCTGGGACTGGAAGATCGGTACGAAGACATTGCGCCTGCCAAGGACTGGCGAACGAGTCGGGATGGTGGCCCGCGACGAATCATTAGAGAGGATTTGGCCTCATGAAAACGGAAAGCAGACTGGAAAAGGTGTTGTCATCGGGCAATCTGGCCGTGACCTCGGAGTGCGGCCCTCCGCGGGGCGCCGTGCCGGAGAAAGTGAAAGAAAAGGCTGAATTGCTCAGAGGCGTTGTGGACGGGATCAATGTGACGGACAACCAGACCGCTGTGGTGCGCATGTCCAGTCTGGCGGCCTGCATCCTGATCGCCCAGATGGGGCTCGATCCCATTCTTCAGATGGTCACCAGGGACCGGAACCGCCTGGCCATGCAGAGCGATATCCTCGGTGCCTATGCCCACGGCATCAACACCATGCTCTGTCTGTCCGGGGACCATCCCCAGTTCGGCGATCACCCCATGGCCGCCAATGTCTACGACCTGGACTCCATCCAGCTCATTCAGACCGTGCGCGGCATGCGGGATGAGGGGAAGTTCCAGGGCGGAGACGATATCGTGAACCCTCCCAAGATGTTCATCGGGGCGGCCGCGAATCCCTTTGCCGACCCCTTCGAGCTGAGGGTGGCCCGGCTGGCAAAAAAGGTGAAAGCCGGCGTGGATTTCATCCAGACCCAGTGCATCTACAACCTGGACAAGTTCGAGACCTGGATGAAAGGCGTGAGGGACCGTGGGCTTCACGAGCAGGTGTACATCCTTGCGGGCATCACCCCGATGAAATCCGCAGGAATGGCCAAGTATATGAAAAACCGCGTTCCGGGCATGGATGTCCCCGATGAGGTGGTGAAGCGCATGGCCGGAGTCCCCAAGGAGAAGCAGGCCGAGGAGGGGCTCAAGATCGCGGTGGAGGACATCCAGCGGCTTAAAGAGGTGGAAGGGGTCAGCGGGTTCCACATCATGGCCATTGAGTGGGAACAGAAGGTTCCCGGGATTGTCGAGAAGGCCGGGTTGCTGCCCAGGCCCACTGTGTGATTTCCGTATTGACCTTTTGGTCGTAATTCATTTTAGTAACCGATGAACCTCCGGTTCCGGCAATTGGAGTCGTCTCGGCACGCGGAAGGTTGCCGGCCCGAAGGGCTCGATTGCGTTCGCTCCTTTTCAGGATCGTCCACGGGGTTGGGGCGAGCAAGGGGTTGCGACCATTATTCAGCGTAATGTGAAGGAGGCAGAACATGACCGATAAGCAGCTCATTCTTGTCGTGGATGACGATCCTGATCTGGTGGAAGCCGTATCCATGAAGCTCGAGAGCAAAGGGTTCCGGGTGGCCAAGGCCTATGACGGCGATCAGGCATGGGAGAAAATCAAGGAAGAGCGGCCCAGACTGCTGATCCTGGATGTCATGATGCCCAACAAGAACGGGTACCAGGTCTGTGACGAGATCAAGAAGGATCCCGAGTACAAGGACATCGTCGTCGTGCTCCTGACGGCCGTAGGCGAGGCCGTGACCACGACCCGGTACATGCACAGGGACGGCATCACCACGCTGGCCGACGACTTCATTCCCAAGCCCATCGATCTCGATCGGTTGATGGAAATCGTAGAATCTTACACCGGATAACACGTGCGTTCCTCTGACGGGTTGCCGGTTGGCACGTGGACATGATGAAAAGGATTCGGATCGAGGGGATCAAGCTCAGCGACGAGCTCTCCCAGGTAAACCTGTTGAGCCACCCTCGTCCCCAGGAATCCCTGAGTCGGCTGTGCCGTATCCTGGCGAAAAACCGGATCAACATGCCCTTTCTCTCGGCCACGTGCGTCGGCAGATGCACGCAGGCCTCCTGCTGCGTGGCGATGGAAGACCGCGCGCAGGTCAAGGGCCTCCTTGATGCGGAACCCGATCTGAAGGGTCACGCTGAAATCATTCCTTCCGTCGGCCTTCTGTCGGTATTCCCACACCAAGCCAACTTGCGTATCCTGGGGCTGTGTCTTTACGCCCTGGGGGGCGCAGGTCTGCCCGTACGCGGAATGACATCGTCCCTGGCTCCCCTCACACTGGTGACCGATTTTGAGTGCCTCGACGCGGCGGTTGCCGCCCTCGAGAAGCACCTGGAACTGCCTCCCAACCAGCGGCCGATTCGGGCTCATGTCCGTGTGAAGCAGAGCAGCATTTCCAAAGAAGGAGAGTCCTGATAAAATGCCCGCGAACGACCCGGGATGAGAGCCGGGTGGATCGCATGACCGAGACCTCACGACGATCTCGTGAGGGTGCCCGCGTTTTGAGGAGATGACACGGTGGAGACCATCGCGGTCTACTGGGAATCCAGGATCAAAACCTACGGGTTCAACGAGGTCAGCGGCCTTGCTCACGTTCAGGCCGCCATCGGCATGGACCGGATGGCCGCCGTAGGCCTCGCCGTTCGCGAGATGGGGGAGGAGGAAATCCCCATGCGTTTCGTGCTGGGCCATTGCTCCTACGATTACGGACTGTGCGTGGGGCTCCTGGTCCAGCAGCAGTGGGAGGAACGGATGGTCGGCTGCTTGCGGGAGATCCTGGGAGAAGCGTCCGACGAAGCCGTTCAGAGCACGTCGCCCGTGGGCCTGCTGTTTTTTCATGGACCCCACTTCGGGGATCGGTACGGGATCGCCGACGCCGCCTTCGGAAAGCTGGCCGAGAAGGGCATTCCCGTCATCGCGGCCGGGTGCTCCGTTCACAGCGTCTACATGGTGTTGCCGGAGACGAGGATGGAGGAGGCAAAGACCTCGCTCACCGAGGCGTTTGATCTGCCGGCGCCTTGATACCGGCGGCAGGGTGGTCGCATTCCCCGGATCGGCGCCTTTCGGTGGTCCGAGCGATTCCGCTTCCGTGGAGGACGTCCCGTATGGGTCCATGGGACCTGCCCTCCTTTTCGTAAAAGGCCTTGTCCACGCTCCCGTCCCCATGCGGCGCGACAGGCGAGATTCACAACAGGGCCCGCAGGGCAGGGTGCGTATGGCCGGAAAGAAAGAGAACATTTCCGAAGAGGTTGATTGGCGCATTCGGGTCTTTGACTCCCTTTCCTTTCCCACCCTCATCCTGAATACCGACAAAGTCATCGTGAATGCCAACCAGATCTTCTTCGAGAAGTTCGGCCTTTCGGAAGAGATGCTGGGTAAGAAGTGCTACCAGGTGTTTTACGACTCCGACAAGCCCTGCACGGTGAGCCAGTGTCCTCTCCACCGGGTGCTCGAGGACAAGAAACCGCGGAGCATTCTCAGAAAGCTTCCTGCCGGAGACGGAGGTGAGAGGTGGGAGGACCGGGTTTTTTCCCCGATCCTGGATGACGACGGCATGGTGCTCTACATCATGGAGAGCATTCGGGACGTCACCAGGCTCATGGTCCTGGAGCGGGAGCTCAGGGAGACCAAGGAGTTTTTCGAGGGAGTTCTCCAGAGCTCTGCCAGTTCCATCGTGGCGGCCAAGAGGACCGGGGAGATCCTCTTCATGAACCGGGCCGCAGAGGAGCTTTTCGGATACCGCATGGACAGGGTCTTGGGAAAGAAAAGCGTGGAGCAGGTCTACCCGCCCGGAAAGGCCCGGGAGATCATGCGCATGCTTCGGGACGAGTCCCTCGGGGGGAAGGGGAAGCTGCCTCCGACCAAGATCGAGATCATCAATGAGGCCGGCGAAGAGATTCCCGTGGAGATGACGGCGGCCATCCTTTACGAGGGGACGCAGGAAGTGGCTACCATGGGGATTTACAACGACCTGCGGGAGCGGCTTTTTGTGGAGAAGAAGCTTCAGGAAGCCCAAGTCCAGCTGGCCCACTCGGAGAAAATGGCGTCCATGGGGCAGCTCGCAGCCGGCGTGGCCCACGAGCTCAACAACCCCTTGACGGGCATTCTTCTTTATCTCAGCCTTGTGCTCGAGCGGCTCGAGGAAGACAGCCCCTACCGCGAAGACCTGGAGTATGTCCTCGAGGATACGAATCGGTGCAAGAACATCATCAAGGACCTCCTGGCCTACAGCCGGCAGGACGCCCCCAACAAGGAGGTGTTTCAGGTCAACTCCCTGGTGGAGCAGGGGCTCAGTCTCATTCGAGACCAGAAACTGTTCATCAACATCATGGTCGCAAGAGAGATGTCCGAGGAGATGATGCTCATTCACGCGGATCGGAACCAGCTCAGCCAGGTGATCATCAATATGGTCATGAATGCCATTGACGCCATGGATCGAAAAGGCGTGCTCACGCTTCGAACCTACCGGGACAAGCCGTCCCGGAAGGTCTTCATCGAGATATCGGACACGGGGAGCGGGATCTCCGATGAAAACCGGTCCAAGATTTTCGACCCGTTTTTTACAACCAAAGAGACCGGCAAGGGCACCGGCCTGGGGCTGAGCACGGCCTACGGCATCATGAAGGAGAACGACGGAGAAATTCGGGTCAAGGGAACGGGACCGGAAGGAACCACCTTTCTCCTGGAGCTCCCCTTGTACGTCCCCACGGACGACGATCCGGAGTTGTAGCCCCCGGGGCAGGAATCGGCGGATGCGGGTTTCAGGACCCGATTTCCGATGCCTTCGATGAAAACCCCTCGCATGCGCCCGATCCCTCCCCATGGACGGAGAGGGGAACGGGCGGGTGCTCCGCATGAAACCGGAGGCCTTATTGTTCAGGATTTCTTCCCTGCACCCGAGGGGCTGCGGGGAGGTTCAATAGCAAGAGGATACAAACCTGTGACTCCACAAACCTCATCGAATCAGCTTTACGAACCCCGAATCCTCGTTGTGGATGACGAGAAAAGGATTCGGGACGGGTGCCACAAGATTTTGACGCAGGAAGGCTTCGAGGTGAACCGGGCCGAGAACGGGGAAGCCGGCATCGAGATGATCGAGAAGGAGCATTTCGATATCGTCCTCCTGGACCTGATGATGCCGGGGTTGTCGGGCTTCGACGTCCTGGCGCGCGTCAAGGACCTTCACCCGGACACCGTGATCATTGTCATCTCCGGGTATGCCACGGTGGAGCATTCCATCGAGGCCATGAAAAAGGGGGCCTTCGATTTCATTCCGAAGCCCTTTTCCCCGGACCAGCTCAGGATTGTGGTCTACAAGGCCATCGAGTACACGCGGACCCTTCAGGACATCGCGCATGAGAAGTCCCGAATTCGCGTGCTGGTCAACCAGTTGGACAGCGGCGTCATGGCCACGGATCGGGAAAAGAGGGTGGCCCTGGCCAACCCGGCTTTCCTGAGGATGATGCGATATCACGGCGAATCCGTGATCGGATGCCCGGTGAAGGAGTGCGTCAAGCATCCCGCTCTGATGGAGATGATCGACCAGGCCCTCTCCATGCCGGAGGATCGCTTTGTCGAGCTGACCGAGGAGTTGACGCTCGAGGCCCGGGGTGACGACCAGGAAATGATCACGGGGGCCCGGTGCGTGCCGTTCAGGGACCGGCTCGGCCGGAATCTGGGGGCCGTGACGCTCCTCCACGATATCACGGCCTTGAAAAAGATGGATCAGATCAAGTCCGATTTCGTGTCCATGGTGGCTCACGAGATTCGCAGCCCCATGAACTCGGTCCTGGCCCAGCTGAAGGTCCTGCAGGACGGGCTTGCCGGCGAGATCACGGAAAAGCAGGAGCAGATTCTCGGGCGGGCCTCGGAAAAGATCCGGGCCCTCTCCGACCTCGCCACGGAGCTTCTCGATCTGGCCAAGATCGAATCCGGCCTGATCACTCAGGAGAAGGAGAACCTGGATATCGGCGAGCTGCTGGAAGACCAGGTGTCTTTTCACGGCGCCAAGGCGAAGGCCAAGGATGTCCGTTTGACGCTGGAACCGCTCCCCGATCTGCCTTCCGTGGTGGCGAACCGGCCCAACATGGAGGAGGTCGTCTCCAACCTCATTACAAACGCCATCAACTACACCCCGGAAGGAGGCAGCGTTGAGGTCTCTGCGGGGATTGAAGGTCACTACCTCTGCATCAGCGTGAAGGACACGGGACTGGGAATCGCAGAGGAGTATATGGATCAGATCTTCAATCGATTCTATCGCGTCAAGAACGAAAAGACCATGTACATCACGGGCACGGGGCTGGGGCTTCCCATCGTGAAAAGCATCCTGGAGGCCCACAACGGGTTCATCCGGGTGGAAAGCGAGCTCGACAAGGGAAGCACCTTCCACGCCTGTCTCCCCTTGATCGATTCGGATTCTTCCCCATCGCCGGCAAGAGAAGCGGATTGAGGAAGCGGACGCTGCAGCACCTCTCCCGCAGGCTCCGTAAGGGTCATCCGCGGGCGGGGCGGACCTTTCCCAGGCCCGGGGAGCGCCCTTCCTTCGCGCAAGGGGGAGCATCGACATGAAGGACAGCCGCGGCCGTGACGCCGCCCGGGAAGCGGAGAAGGTCTGCACCGCACTGATCGAACGGGCCATGGAGCTGGGAGCCCATGACGCCGGGAGCCTGGCCGCCCGAGATCTCGTGATCGAGGACCGCTTCGCCGCCATGTGCTCCGAGCAGACATGCCCCGGGTACGGACAGAGCATGAGCTGCCCCCCCCATGTCATGGGCCCGAAGGCCTTTCGGGAGAGCCTGGAGACCTACCGCCACGTTCTGGTGTTCAAGTTCGATGTCCCGACCGAGATCCTCCTCTCCAGCCAGAGGCACGAGATCTATCGACTGCTGCACAAGACCGCGGCCACCCTTGAGCGGGCGGCCCTGGCGGGGGGCTGCAGACGCGCCTTCGGCATGGCCGGGGGGTCGTGCAAGTCCCTCTTCTGTGCGGACCACACCGAGTGCCGGGTCCTGGGCGAGGACGGTGAGTGCCGCCACCCGGAATCGGCCAGGCCCTCCATGTCCGGGCTGGGGGTCCACGTTCAGGACCTTTGCGGGCGCCTCGACTGGCCCATGCAGACGATCACTCAGGATACGAACGCGGGCGAGGTTCCGGTCGGGCTCGTGGTCGGAGCGGTCCTTCTGGGTTGATCCGGGTGTGGATTCAGGCGATGCGCGATCCTCTCTTGCATTCTTCCCGATTATTTCCTAATCTGAATGATTGATTCGTCTCCATGCGTCCTGAACGGTGAACCGGTCCTCTGAGGCCGGCCCTTCCTTCCACGGGACGTACGGGGGCTGAACCGACCTTCAGGCGCCGGAAGCGACGGCCCTGGGCTCGGCAGGGAGCTTTCGGGTCGTGTCCAGGTAATTCAGGGGATGACCACACACGAGGAATGGAGGTTCAATCATGCCGATAGCGGAACGAATGGTCAACATGGTCGAAGGCTCTTCCATGATTCGGAAGATGTTCGAAGAGGGCGCGCGTCTCAAGGCGAAGTACGGCAATGACAAGGTGTTTGACTTTTCCCTGGGAAATCCCGACGTGCCTCCCCCCCCTGAATTCAAGAAGGCCCTCGCGGCATTGATCGAGGACCCCTCAACGAGCCACGGGTACATGCCCAACCAGGGGTATCCCCAGGTTCGTCAGTCCGTGTCCGAGTTCCTTCGCCGGGAATACGAGGCGGAGATCCCTCCCGAGCTGATCGTCATGACCGTGGGCGCGGCCGGGGCCCTCAACGACTCCCTGACGGCCCTGATGAACCCGGGGGAGGAGATCCTGGTGCCTTCTCCCTACTTCGTCGGGTACAATCAGTATGCGTTCACCGCCAATGCGGTCATTCGAACCGCGGAGACGGACGAGAGCTTCCGGCTGGACTTCGGTGCGCTCGAGGAGCAGATCACGGACAAGACACGGGTCGTGCTCATCAACTCCCCCAACAACCCCACCGGGGTGGTCTACACGGCCGATGAGCTCAAGCGGCTCGGCGATCTTCTGGAGCAGGCCAGCCGAAAGCACGGAAAGCGCATCTACCTGATTTCCGACGAGCCCTACCGCAAGATCGCCTATGACGTGGATGTCCCCTCCGTGTTTCAGGCCTATCCCCACTCTCTGCTGGTAACCTCCTTTTCCAAGGAGCTCTCGCTGGCCGGGGAGCGAATCGGTTACCTGGCCGTCTCACCCCAGGCCGAGGACGCGAGCCTGATCGCGGCGGCGGCCTCGGTGGCCAACACCATGTTCTACGTCAACGCGCCGAGCCTCTTCCAGTTGGCCGTCTCCCGGGTCATGGGCCTGACCGTGGATGTGTCCATCTATCGAAAGCGTCGAGACACCCTGTGCGAAGGGCTTCGCAGTGCGGGGTATGAATTCGTGGTGCCGGAAGGGGCCTTTTACCTCTTTCCCAGGACCCCCATTGAGGACGACGCGGCCTTCTGCCAGCTCCTGATGGACGAGCTCATTCTCGTGGTCCCCGGCCGCGGTTTCGGAAGGGCCGGTTACTTCCGTATCTCCTATGCCGTTCCGGACCAGGCCATCTCCGGCTCCATGGAGGGGTTTGCACGGGCCATGGACAAGGCGAAGAAGGGGTAGGGGGCCTCACATCCCCGGGATCCCGGCCCGGGCCTGCCGGTCCGGCGCGCCCGGTCCACGGGAAGACTTCAAAGGCGTACAGCCTCGATCAGGGAAACGGCCGCCCGGGTCTCCATGACCCGGGAGGCCTTGAATCCCGAGGCCTCGAGCAGGTCCGCATATTCCTTTTCCGTTCGCTCTTCACCGCCGGTGACCACCAGCATTTCCAGATCCAGGAGCTTGCTCATGGAGGGCTCGTTCCCGGGGGGGAGCAGCATTTCCACCACCAGGAGGCGTGAGCCCGGTTCCAAGGCGTCCCGGCAGTTTTCCAGTATCCTCAGGCAGGCTTCGTCGGGCCAGTCGTGGAGGATGTGGGAAAGGAGCACGGCGTCGCTTCCACCGGGAACAGCCTCGAAAAAATCGCATCCCACGATGTCGCAACGATCGGCCAGGCCCCGGGACCGGAGCCATTTCCGGGCGTCCCGCGCCACG
>Ga0272444_10002734_pt1 | contig 16149 bp, 14 predicted proteins | sample SSMForm13_FD_201033 | JGI IMG/M metagenome (GOLD analysis project Ga0272444, IMG submission 201033) | Marine sediment archaeal communities from Little Sippewissett salt marsh, Falmouth, MA, United States - SSM-Form-13 | ecosystem: Environmental > Aquatic > Marine > Wetlands > Sediment ...
TGATTGACCGCAAACGCCTCGATCGTCGTTCGATCGTCCTCGTAGATGACCCCCGGCTCGATCTCCGTCGGCTCGACGCGATGCCCGGTTCGGTTCGCCGGCTCGAGCCCGTCGAGACGCTGTCGGACGTCCTCCCGATACGCGGCCACGACGTGATCGGTCATCGCCTTCAGGCCGCGCGGACCGTAGACGCGAAGCGGCCGCTCGCGTCCGAGCACCCACGGGGTGAGGATCAGGTCGGCATACCCTGCGGTGTGGTCCGAATGGAGGTGCGTGACGAACGCCTGCTCGAGCCGCGTGACGGTCAAGGCCTCGATGCCGGCTTCGGTCGCCGCCGCTGCGCGACGGACGACGCCCGGCCCGAAATCCACGAGATAGGCCGTCTCGTCGACGACCACCGCGAGCGCCGGACCGGATCGCTCCGGTTCGGCGTTCGGCGTTCCGGTGCCAAGCAGCACGATCCGCGATCTGGGTTCCCTCGTCTCCATCATCGGCTCCGTGCGATCAGTCTACCCGGGACCGCTCGGCCCGACAGCCGATGAGGTATTCACTCGGCGCGCCAAGAGGTTCGCGCGTGGGTGATCTCGACCAGCCCAAACAGGCGAAGCGAAACGAGACAACGGCTTTGTCGCGATGGACCGGACTCCGCTTCCGCGGCGTCGGCCTTGCGGCTCGACATCTCCCGTAGATGACGTCCGGGTATGCATTCCGATCCCATCGTCGAGCCGGGTAGCGAACCCGGATCGTTCCTCGATCCATCCTGCCCGTTGAAGCGTTCTACCGTAATCGTCAGCATCGGCGACCTCCTCACGCAATCCGACCATATTGGGCGTATTAGGCGACCTTCAGTATAGCTATTTGGAGGTCTTTTGCAACCATACTTGTCGAATACGTGGCCAAACCCTTCCTATGGGCTTGAAGAAACGACCTTGTTGAGTACAATACGGAGAGGCTTCTCACCTCAGGAGGAGACATGGCAATCAAGGCACGACTCACTCTGATTCTGAAGGCCGACGACGTCACGGTGGCCGAATCGGACGATCCGGAGATCTGGCAGGCGGCCTTCGAGGCGATCCAGGCCGGCCTCGGTGACAGCACCTTTCAGAAGGCGGATGACGATCTGACGGAGTGGGTTCCCGAGGAGGAGCGCGTCGCAATCCGGTCGTTGGCCAACGACCTCGACGTCTCGGTCAAGGACGTTCTCGCCTCCTGCCATCCGCGGATGATGCCGCCGTACCTGTTCCTGAACCGCCGCTATTGGGAGGCGTTCAAACGCCAAACCCCCGAACGCGGCCGCAATGCGGTCAGCAACGCGGTTCTCGCGATGACGCTGCTCCTCCTCTGGGCGGAGAAGATCAACCTCGATCGCGTGTCGCAGCGGGACGGGATGGCGGTGTTGCGGGCGATCTCGGCCGGAGACGAGCACGCCAGCCGCGCGATCGAAAACTGCTCGTGGCTCCAGCGCTCGTCGGGGCGAGTCGTGATCAATCCGGACGAGATCTCGAAAGCGGTTGCCGTCGCCCGCGCCTTCTGCCTGCAGCGGGCGCCTCAGTGGCCCGAAGACCGAACCACGCCGGGACCGACCGACAGCTAGCGGCCTCTCCCTCGTACCGTGTGACGACACTCGAAACCTGCGTCACTCACGGAAGACGAGCCGTCGGTACAGCCGAAGCTCCTCGATCGACTCCCGAATGTCGTCTGCTGCGCGGTGCGTCGACCGCTTGTCCAGCCTCGCGATCACGCCGGGGAACCATCGGATCGCGAGTTCCTGAATCGCGCTGACATCGACGTTTCGATGGCTGAGGTGGCCATTGAGCTCCGGCATGTAACGCATCAGAAAGCGTCGATCGAGCAGGATCGAGTTGCCGCACAGCGGCGCCACACCACGGTGGGTATGTTTGCGGAGGAATGTCAGCGTCTTCTGCTCCGCATCGCGGAGCGACACATCCGAAGCGCGGCACTCCTCGAGCAGACCGGAGAAGCCATGCTGCTGCTCGCACCATGGGTCGATCCGCTCCAACACCTCTTCCGGCTGGTGAACCACGAACGTCGGCCCCTCGCTGATAATCCGCAGTTCCTTGTCGGTCACGATGCTTGCGATTTCGAGGATCGCTCGTCTGCCGACGCTCAAGCCGGTCGTCTCGAGATCGATCCACACCAGATTGCTGCGATTGCGCGGCATGGAGTGCCAACCCCTTCCCGCGTTACCTTACCCGGCTTCGAGTCGGGCAGCCACTCGATATGGCCGGTTAACCTCCCCTGCGAGGGCGACCCTTGACCCATCCGTTCTGACGGTCTCAGGGTGTCAAGAACGCTTTCGCGTCCCGCAAGCGGTTTCCCGAGTCGCCAGTTCCTGGTAGACTCGGGGTATGGGTACGGGGGGGTGGCAGCCGACGCATCGGCTCGTTCGTGCGGTCCTGCGGGCGTTTATCCGCCTTGCTTTTGCCGTTCTCACACGGCTTCGGATCGAAGGCGAAGAAAACTTGCCCGAGGAGGGCCCGCTTCTCGTGGTCGCCAACCACTTCCACTTCGTCGACCCGGTGGCCGTCATCCGTGCGATGCCTTGGCCACTGGAGTTCATCGGCGGGGCCCAGCTGCCGAATGCGCCGACCGGCGTCAAGTGGCTGACCACGCTGTGGGGGACAACGCGCGTCCACCGCGGCGGCTCGTCGCGAGACGCGCTGCGCGCCGCCGAGGCGGCGCTTTCGGCTGGCGGCATCTTCGGCATCTTTCCGGAAGGCGGAAGCTGGGCCGCTGTTCTCCGTCCGGCACGCCCCGGCGCGGCGTACCTTGCGGCACGCACGGGGGCACCGATTCTGCCGGTCGGCCTTGATGGACTCACGGACCTCTTCTCGAGTCTCCGCCGGCTCCGACGCGCCCGCGTAACGATCCGTATCGGCAGACCGTTCGGGCCGTTCGAAGCGGTACCTCGCGGTCGGAAGGGTCGCGAGGCCATCGATCGGATCGGGGAGACGGTCATGCGCAGTATCGCGGAGCTGATCCCGCCGTCGCGACACGGGGTATTCTCGGACGACGCAGCGGTCCGAGCCGCAGCTCAAGACGCCGCAGCGTATCCTTGGTCACACGAGAGGGAGGGGTTGGAATGACGAACGAACCTGCCGACAAGCGAACACGAAGGGCATGGTACCTCTATGATGCCGGCAATTCGGCATACGCGGCGGTTGTTCTGCTCGCCGTGTATGCGACCTACTTCAAGGAAAGCGTCGTCGGGGGCGCGCGCGGCTCGTTCTTCTGGGGTATCGCCGTCACCGCAGCCACGGCGATCGTCGCCGTAACATCGCCGATGCTCGGTGCAATTGCCGACGTCTCCGGCAGCAAGAAGCGGTTCCTGACCCTCTTCACGATCATCGCGTGCGCGTTCACGGCGTCCCTCTTCTTCGTCACCGAGGGCGCCGTCGTGCTCGGGATGGCGCTGTTCATCCTCGCCGAGATCGGCTATCGAAGCGGGCAAGTGTTCTACAATTCCTTCCTTCCCGAGATCGCCGGCGAGCAAGAGATGGGCCGGGTCTCGGGAAACGGTTGGGCGATCGGCTCGGCTGGCGGCGTCCTGTGTCTTCTTGTCGTCCTCGCCGCGGTGAAGCTCGTCGGAGGTGCGCTGATCGTCCGTCTGTCGTTGGTGTTCACCGCGTTGTACTTCGCCGCATTCGCCGTGCCGCTTCTTCGAACCGTCGATGAGGGCCATCGACAACCGTTGCCGCGAGGCCGCGACCTCCTCCGAATCCCGTTCCACCGGCTGTCCGAGACGTTCCGTGCCGCCCGACACCATCGGGAATTCGGGAAATTCCTGCTCGCGTTCCTGATCTACAACGAGGGGATTCTGATCACGCTCAGCTACGGCGCGATCCTCGGATCCACGCTGTTCGGATTGGGGCGGGATCAGGTGATCGTCTTCATGATCGTCGTCCAAATCGCGAGCATCCCCGGAGCGTTCGTTCCCGGCCTGATGATTGGCCGCCTCGGCTTCCGAAACACGCTTCTGTTCTCGCTTGCTGCGATGATCGGAGCGGTCCTCTGGCTCTTCTTCGCCCACTCGATTCTCGCGTTCTACGTGATCGGCGCGGTAGCAGGGTTCGCACTCACCGGCGTGCAATCCGTCAGCCGTGCGACCGTGGGAATGCTGGCGCCGTCGGGCAGAAGTGCTGAGTTCTACGGGTTCTTCGCCGTCGCCGGGCGGACATCATCCGCCGTCGGACCGGCCGTGTTCGGGGCGATCGTCTTCCACGTCGCGAACGTGTTGGAACGAAGCGGAGAGACGGCGATCCTCGCCGAGCAGGCGGCGCATCGCTACGCCCTGATGTCGATCATCGGATTCCTGCTCGCCGGCACGCTGATTCTGCTCTCGGTCCACCGTGAGGCCGGGCGGCGCCGATCGGAATCGACGTAGTCCCCAAAGAAGAGCGCGGCGCACGGGAGATCCCGCGCGCCGCGGCCTTGGATTTCGATGCGATGATGCTGCTAGAGCGCCACGACGTCGAGCGCCTGGGGGCCCTTCTGGCCCTGTCCCAGGGTGAACTCAACCTGCTGGCCGTCCTGCAGCGACTTGTAGCCTTCTCCACGAATCGAGCTGAAGTGCACGAAGACGTCTTCGCCACCTTCACGCTCGATGAAGCCGAAGCCCTTGTCGTCGTTGAACCACTTGACGGTACCCGTCAGCCGTTCGGACATGTGGAAACCCTCCTCCATGCTGGATGCCTAAGCGAGCTAGAGCAATCTGGGATTTCAGGAATACTCCGGACTCCGAGAAAGCGACTGCACACCTACCAACATTGGTGTAAGTGTACCGACGGGGCAAGCGTTGTGCAACGGCCTGCGCTCGACGTTCCACAAGAAAGCAGGCGGGGCGCTCTGCCCGAGAAGACTACAAAGGAGTCAGCTCAGAACCCCGCCTGCGAATAGCCACTTGAGCCTTTAGCTCTGCCGCGTCACTCTACAACGACGGTGAGTGCATTGCAAGGGAAGCGCAGCGGGCATTCTCTAGTTCGGCAGCCGAGCAAGCTTCGTTCGTGTTGTATCGTTCCGATCCGCGTTTGGTTCGACTCCGTCCGTCCGACGATCCGGCGGATTCGGCTCCCCAAGCAGCGATCGCGGAATGGAGATCGAGACCTTCGTGTACCACGTCCGATCCCCGCAGACGCACGAAAGACAGATCGGCCCCGTATCGAACAACACGGAACCGGTCTCGGGGTTCCGAAGGAAGACGGCCGGCTCCGCCCTCCCGCCGCAGACACGGCAGATCTCCGCGGTCAAGCCGCATCGCTCGCAGTATTGAAGCGAGAACGGGCACGTCGCGGACTCGACGATCTCCCACATCTGGAACGGCTGATGGTAGATGACCTCCCATCGCTGTCCTCCGGGTCCCCATAGATACCGCGGCATGTCGGTCCGTCCTTCCCAGGCCACCGCGCCCACGGACAGGCGCCGTCCGGTATATCGCGGCGGCTCTTCCAAGGCTGCCTTGCCCGAGATGGCCCAGCTGGATCTCGGGTAATACCCTATATCGAGAAGATTCAGGATGCAACCCTTACAGCTCGTTCAGAAGATGCGTGACACTCAGATTCTCTCCGGTCGAAGCAACCCGTTCCTACTCCTCCAATCGAAACGGCGGATACACGTCGGTCATCAACGCCGCATAGGCGAGAACCCGGAACGTCCATCGGTTCAGCCCGACGATCAGTCGGAACAGCTCGTGCGGGTACCGACCGGTGAACAGCAGCGTGACGCCGGAGAAGATCGTCAGGATGAACGTCAGCCCGAACTGGTAGAAGCCCGAGCCTCCCTGGATGACACCGAGAACGATGTAGTGCGGAATCGCCAGCAACCACCACTTCACCAGCGCCAGCCCCGGGGACAACCGATCCGGATACGCGACATCCAGATCGGCCGGATATCCCCCCGCGTGCAGCGTGAACGGCGGATACCGATCGGTCGCGAGCGCGTCGTAGCTGTAGAACGCCACCCGCCACGACCAACGCAGCACCCCGACGTTGTATTCGAACAGTCCCCGCGGATACCGCCCGGTGAACAGGATGGTGAAGAGCGCAACGAGCCATGACACCGCGAAGCCGCACCACAGAAACGCCAACACGACGAAGTGCGGAATCAACAGGAACCATTTCACCAACCACAATGCCGGCGAGAGCGGTTCGGTTAACTCCGCAACGAAGGTCATCGGGAAGCGGCCCGGCGATTCGGGTTCAGCGGGCTCGGACCGATCCGCCGTCGCAGTTCGTGACGATCGCGCCGCGATCAACACCAGCGCCAGACCGATCGCGAGAATCACGACGCCGGCAGCGAGCAGACCGATCCCGACCGCCAGCAGCCACGGCGCCTCGATGCCGACCGTCCCGCTCGCCTCAACGCCCGGCGAGCCATCGGCGTTCATCACAACCAGCATCCACTCGCCCGGCTCCAGCGTCCAGGTCAGCGTTTGCACGCCTTCGCCCTCGGCCTGCGCGACCCAGAACGTCTGCTCGGCCGGTCGCGTCGGGGCGCTCGATCCGAGCACATCGTCGTACTCGGTCGCCCAGAGGCGCCGTCCGCGATACGTGTTGAAGTCGATCCGCTCGATCTCCGAGTACGAGATATCGGACAGGTACGCCTCGAGGTCGTCGCGCGGCGCGATTCCGAGGAAGACCGGTCGGTCCGACGTCATTCGGATTCGCGCCGTCGTCGGATGACGGTACCACCAGACCCACTCCCCCTCGAACACCGCCTCTCCGACCACCGCGTACGTCGCCCGCTCGAGTTCGGCCGGAGGTGTCGTCAGGAACCCCTCGTCGTCGGTGAAACCGAGATCCACCCCAACCAGCGCGCCCCCGCCGAACAGCATCGCGATCCCAAGAAGCAGGATCACGCTCCCGAGAATCAGCGTCACAACCTTCCCTGCACCCATCCCTGAGCCTCCTTGCACCCCTCCGGTCGACGCGGCTCGGCCGCCGCGAGCCACTGCATCGTATCATACCGACACCGGGCGAGCCGCTCTCACATTGACGCCTCGCCCTGCACGGGATACCGTGCGTTCCAGCGCCATGGGGAGGGGTCCATGAAGGGAGAACCCGTCGTTCCGCCGATCGTTCATGCGGCCACGTACCGATTCGAAACGACCGCCGACCTGATCGACGTTGTCCAGCATCGAACCGGCTACATCTATACCCGCTGGGACAATCCAACGGTTCGCGAGGTCGAGCGGCGCGTCGCCGGCCTCGAAGGAACCGACGAGACGGTCGGTTTCGCCTCGGGGATGGCAGCGATCACGACGTCGATCCTTGCCCACGTCTCGTCCGGTGATGTCGTCGCGGCGATCGCGACCTACGGAGAGACCGTTCGCTTCCTCGTCGACGTTCTGCCGTCGTTCGGCGTCGAGACGGCGCTGTTCGGTCCCGATGACGTCGATGCATGCATCGAGCGGATCGAGCACGGCGCCGCGATGTTGTACCTCGAATCGCCGATGAATCCACTGCTTCGGATCCTCGACATCGAAGCCCTATCGACGATCGCCCACGCAAACGGAGCCGCCGTGCTTCTCGATGCGACGTTCGCCTCGCCGGTCAATCTGCGCTCACAGGAACTCGGCGTCGATGTCATCCTGCACAGCGCGACGAAGTACCTCGGCGGGCACCATGACGCCACCGCCGGCTTCGCTTGTTGCGACGCTGACACGGCCCACCGCATCTGGATGCTCCGGCGAACGCTCGGCGGCATTCTCGGCCCGGCCGAGGCGTACCTCGTCTGGCGCGGGCTCCAAACGCTCGAGGTTCGCGTCGACCGCCAGAACGTCTCCGCGGGGAGGATTGCAGCCTGGCTTGCCGCGCAGCCGTCCGTTCGCGCGGTCCACTACCCCGGCCTTTCGAGCCATCCCGATCACGCGCTCGCCGTCCGGCAGATGCGCGGATTCGGCGGCATCGTCTCGTTCGAGCTGGAGGCGGACCACGACGGGACCGCCCGATTCATGGACCGGCTCCAAACGATCAAGCTGGCGACGAGCCTCGGCGGCGTCACGACCCTCGCGAACCAGTCTGTGACGAACACGCACGCGTCGATGAACGAGACGGAGCGGAGCGAGGCCGGGATCTCCGAGAGTCTCGTTCGTCTCTCGGTCGGCCTCGAGCCGGTCGATGGGCTCCTCGCCGACCTCGAGCAGGCGCTCGGCGCGCTTGCGTCCTAGCGGCCCGCGCGCCGAACGGCTCAAGACGTCAATTCGCCAACGATCCCGTCGGTCAGTTCGCTCAGCCCGTCCTCCCCGATCCGCACGAACGTATCGCCGACGCGCACGATCACCCGATCGCCGATCGCCAGGTGCGGTGCGATCCATGGAAGGATCTCCGTCAGATCGAAATAGGCGGCGCTGAACAGGACCACGTCAACCGTTTCCTCGTCGTCATACTCGCTGTCGACCCAGGTCTCGTCCCGGAGGAAGTAGGTTCGGTCGTCGATGATCCGGACCCCCTCGCCGCCGGACGGGACGGTTTCGGCTTCGGAGAGCGTCTTGAGCGACGTGGAGCCGGCGACCGCGTTCGCCCCCGTCGCCGGCGCGGCCGTCGTCTGTCGAACGGCGTCCGCCGCCTCCTCGGCGTCGTACGCGTCCTCCTCGACGAGGAACGACGTATACGGCGTGATGATCCCGTACCGCCGGCTGAGCCGAATGACCTCGTCGACGAGTTCGTCGTTCTCTCCGTACAGTCGGATCTGGGTCAACAGGTACGACACCCTTCGTCCCGCCCATAACCGAGGCAGGAACGTGTTCTCGAGCGACGCGTTCGGAAACGACCGGACCGTCGTGTACGCCGTCTCGATTCCCGCGGCGTTTCCCGACACCGACACCCGGGCATCCCCGTCGCCGCGATACCGTCCGAGGACGATCAGTTGCGTTCCGCGAAACAGGTCCGGCAGGACGGTCGGATAGAGATCGTAGATCTCGACACCGTCGATCGACAGCGCCGTGTCGGCGAGAAGCGGCGATGCGATCTTCCGGTAGAAGCTCGAGATGGCGACCTCGAGGTTCTCGCCGGGAAGAACGTACGTCGTCGTGCCCCGGTTCTCCCGGGCCAGCTGGTCGAGCAGCACGGTGTTCACGTCCGTGCCAACGCCGAAAGCGAACAGCCTCGCCGCCGCGTCGTTGGCCGCAACCGCGCGGGCAGCGATCTCGATCGGATCGGTCTCACCGACCGTCGGCTCGCCGTCGGTCAGGAAGATCAGGAAGCGCGGCCGATCGCTCGCTTCGAACAGCGACAACGCCAACGACAGCGCCTCATCGATATTCGTGCCGCCTCCAGCCCCGATCCTCGACGCCCACGTGGCCGCCTCGGATACGCTCTCCGCCGACACGTCCGTCAGGTACGGATGGAGCGCGGCGACGGTATCCGAGAAGGCGACGACGGCGAAACGGTCGTCCGGGTTCAGGTTCTCGAGGACGAAGCGGAGGGCCTCCTTGGCCTGGCCGATCTTCCCTCCGCTCATGCTCCCCGAGGTGTCGAGCACGAAGACGAGATCCTTCGGAATCGTCGACGTCTCGGCCAGATCCGGCGGCGTCGCAACCAACAGGAAAGTGCCGTCCTCGCCCGGAACCCGATACGTCAAGACAGTCATTCCGATCGCGTCGACGGTCGCCGAGTAGTACAGGAGAAAATCCTGCGCCGGGCGCACGTCGTAGGCCGCGTATCGACCGGTTGCAGTGGTCGCGGACGTGCGCACCACGTCGACAACATGTGTCGGCGAATAGACCGCTCCCAGGGCCGCGCTCGTCTCTAGGTCGAACGAGATCGTCACCCGCTCCAGCGGCCGGGCCGTGAAGCGCTCGGTGTCGAGCGGATACCGGTACCGGTACGTTCCACTCTCCGCCGAAAGCAGCTCGGAGTACGTGATCTCGATCCGACGCTCGCCCCCGGAAGGAATCGGATAGATCCGTGCCGACAACGTGTCGCGCCCGACGTACTCCAGCAGCGCAGGATCGATCGCCCGACGGACATACTCCTCGTAGATCGTCCGCGCCTCGTCGGCGTCGAGAATCCGCGCTTCGAGCGCCTCGCCGTCGACCCACATCGTGAAACTCGACACGACCGCTCCGGGCGGGAGAGGGAAGACGTATCGTCCCTCGACGTCACGCCCGGTGTCGTTGCGAAACTGTTGATCGACGTGCGTCGTGACGACCCCGTCTCGGATCGTCACCTCGACGTCGTGATAGACGATCGACAGCCAACCGTGCTCCGGACGATCCGGGAGGATCACGCCGTCGGCGAACGCGCCGACGGAGACGCCGAGGAGCATTCCGAGAAGCAGGACGGACACGGACCGGACGGTACGACGATGCATGCGAATCGCCTCCGTTGGATGGATTCGGGTGACTTACACGCCCGAGCCGGTTCCGTTCACCGGCCGGAGGACCAACCGATCGACCGCCGCGTCCTCGATCTCTGCACGCCACCACAACATCGGGGAAGCACGGACGGCCTTCCACTCGTCGATCATGCTGTCGTAGTCGCTCGCGAACGGATGGCCGCTCTGGCCGGTCGAGTGAATCGCAACGGAACGCGACGGGTCGGATAGATCGACGACCATCCGCATCGCGGGGATGCTCTTCACCTCGAACGTGTCCGCCGAGACGTTCCAACGGGTGTTCGAGATCGTATCGGTCATCCCCCCGACGGAGATCGGCCCCCGATTGACAAGGCGCTCGAAGATCCCGACACCGCTCTGCCCGAGCGGCCGGCTGACGAACGTCGCGACATGCACCGAACCCCACGACCAATCGGCGCGGTCTGCGCCGTATCGCGCTGCCGCCGTGCGTTGCGCCTCGGCGAACGATCGTTGCAACATCTCGTCCCGTGTCTCGACCGCGTCCTCGGTCATGACGTCGTCCCACCACGGATCGTCCGGCCGTTCGAGCAGGCAAGCGATCGCCCGCATCTCGCGATCCCCACCCACCAACTGAACGTCGCTCCCGAGTTCGTCGGCGAAGACGTTCCGCACCAACGCATCCCAGAACAGCGCGTACAGGACCGCCCGAGCGCTCGCCGGATCGAACCGGCCGTCCCACGCGAGCAACCACTCCCGCAGCTTCGCTGCGTCGCCCTCGAGTTCAACGGCCGCGAGGTACGGCATGATCTCATCGACGCTGAGCAGCTTCGTGTCGGCCTGGATCGCCTGGAAGCTCTCGATGTCGTGCGGGGCGCCGGCTACCAACAGTTCGTGCACGCGGGCCGCCCGATAGCCGTAGTCCATCTCGGCGTTGAGGACGTAGTTCGGTCCCTCTCCGAGCTGCTCGGCCAGGTCGTCGTAGTACGCCTCGGGGACCGGCGCATGGTTCGCCGCGACGATCGCCCCGCCGGCCGGATTCAGGACGTGGGGGAGGAGGTCGAACGGAAGGAACCCGAGCCACTCGTGCTCGTCGGTCCACCCGATCGCCGGAACCAGCCCGTCGAAGCTCCCGGCGCGTATCGGGATCCTTCCGGCAAGCTGGTATCCTATGTTTCCCTCCACGTCGGCGTAGACGAAGTGCTGCGCCGGGACATCCCAGTCCCGAAGCGCATTGCGGAAGCTGTCCCAGTCGCCGGCCCGGTCGAGGGAGAGGACGGCCCGCGAGATCGTCCCGGGGTCGAGCGCCGTCCATCGCTGCGCCAACGGCGCATCATTCTCGAAACCGGAGACGGTCCCCGAGTCCGGATCCCAACGGTTGTCGGTCGTGATCGGACCGAGATGGGTCTCCCGCACCCGGAAGACGACCGGCTCCGATCCGTCTCCGAACGCGATCGTCTCGACCCGAACCGTCATCTCCCGCCAGCCGCCGTTCCACTCGTACCGCAGCGGATCGTCCGGATGAATGCGAAGCCGGTAGGCATCATGCACGTCGGGAAAAGCATTCGAGATTCCCCAGGCGATCCGACCGTTGTGCCCGACGACGACGCCGAGCGACGCCGGGAAGGCGAAGCCGACGACGTCGAACGCCGGATCCTCGCCTCCGGCGCAGTGCAGCCCAATCTCGTACCAGACCGTCGGCAGCTGGATTCCGAGGTGCGTGTCGTTCGCCAGAAGCGGCCGCCCGCTTCTCGTCCATTCGCCGGAGACGACCCACGCGTTCGTCCCGCCGCCGGGCCCCGTCCCCAGGACCTCGGCGATCGAGTCCAACGCTCGCACCGCGGAGGTGCCGATCGACGGCGGCGATCCGGCGGACGGCTCGGATACCGCGTCGGTCTTGATCAGGAGATCCTCGGGCGCGACGATCGTCGGTCGCTCGCCGTACGGCCACGGCGGCGTCAGCCACGCATCGGTCCTCTCCGGCCCGATCCGCTCGTACAGCACCGCGCGCAGGATGTCTTTGCTCTCTTCGAGCCCCATGTCCCACGCCATCAGCTTGGCGAAGACCAACGTGTCGACGGGCGTCCACGGATCGAACTCGAACGTGATTCCGGTCAGTCCCAGCATGCGGTACTCGAACGCCAGTTCGCTCGGCGAGCGATCGGAGAGGTACGCGTTGACGCCGTCGGCGAACGCCTGCAGCCGGGCCCGCGTCGTTTCGTCCAACGCGATCGCCTCGGCCACCGCAACGTCTCGCCAACCGAGCGTACGGATGTACAGATCGGCCTGCAGGGCCGCATCGTTTCGCCCGACGAGCTCGCACAGCGTGCCGCTCGCGGTATGCCGCCAGACCTCCATCTGCCACCAGCGATCCTGTGCCTGAACGTAGCCCTGGGCGAAGAAGAGGTCGTGCAGGTTCGCCGCGTAGATGTGGGGCACGCCTTGTCCGTCGCGAAGGATCTCGACCGGCGCGTTCAGTCCTTCGAGCCGCACGGTCCCGTCATGGTCGGGAAGGGGGCGACGGACGACGTCCAGAACGAACAGTGCCGCTCCGACGGCAGCCAGCGTGATCGCGATGCCGAGGATGCGAAGCATATCCATCACTTCCCGGATCGATTGCGCAGGTGTACGCGATCCTCAGCATCTTCGGATCGAACCATGAAGGCAAACGGGAAGCTCGCAGCGTTTCGCCTACAGCGTCACGTCGGTCCCGACGCCCGCTTCGACGGCCCGATCGTAGACCAGCTTGGCCGCCGCCGCGTCCTGAATCGCCAGACCGACGGCCTTGAACAGCGTGATCTCGTCGCTGCGTTCACGGCCCGGCCTTCGTTCGAGCACCAGATCGCCGAGGTCGGCGTGGATGTGCCCGACGTCGATCGCCCTTTCGCTGAGTGGGATCAGCAGGTCGCCGGCTTCACTCAGACAGGCTTCGCGCAGGTCGACGACGACCTTCGATCGCACGACGATCGCCGTATCGAGCTCCCGCGTGGTCGGCGTGTAGCTGCCGATCGCGTTGATGTGCGTCCCCGGCCGCACGGCCTTCCCGTCGAACAACGGCGACGGCGACGTCGTCGCGGCACACAGGATGTCGGCACCCTCGAGCAGCTGCGCCGGCGAGGCGACCCGATCGATATCGAGGTCAAGATCGCCGCTCAGCTCCTCGATGAAAGAGGCGGCCGCGTCGGTCGAGGGATCGTAAACGAGTGCGCCGCCGAGCGACCGGACGGCGGCGACCGCCTGAAGCTGCGTCCGCGCCTGCACGCCGGCCCCGAAGATCCCGGCGACCTGCCCGTTGTCCTCGCGCGCCAGGTACTTCGTCGCCACCCCCGAGACCGCGCCGGTACGCATCGCCGTGAGGTAGCCGCCGTCCATCATGCAGACGACCTCCCCCGTCTCCGGATCCTGCACGAGCACCGTGCCGAGCGTCGTCGGCATGCCGCGCCGCGCCGCGTTGTCCTCGTAGACCGTGACGATCTTGCACGCAAGCGCTCCGAGATCCTTCAGATAGGCGGGCATGTACAACGACGTGCCGCCCGGCGGCTCGATCCCGATCCGCAACGGCAGCTCGGCGGTTCCAGCGGCAAGCTCGCCGAACGCGCGCTCCACAACGTCGATGCAGTCGGCCATATCGAGCAGGCGAGCCACGTCATCTCTCGTCAGCAGTCGGAGCATGCTCTCTCCTCAGACCACCCGCGCACCTCTCGTCGGCGCTGCGGTGGGGGATCCCCATTCTCGTGGACAGATACTCACCGTGTCCAGCTCCGGCAACGTTCGAGCCGCTCGGACGCCTCGACGATCCGGTCCGTCGGCGCGGTGGCCGAGACGCGAACGAACCCCTCGCCGCGAGAACCGAAGAAGGTCCCCGGCGCGACAACGACTCCCACCTCATCGAGGAGCTTCCGGGCGAACGGCTCCGCCGCCCGACCCTCCGGAAGCCGAGCCCACAGATAGTGCGTCGCCGGCGGGACCTCCACCGCGAGGCCGATACCGCGGGACGCCTCGGCCAGAATGTCGAGCCGTTCCCGGTAGACGGCATTCCGCTCGTCGATCCAGTCGTCTTCGGTCCGTAGCGCCGCGACGGCGGCCCGCTGAAGCGGCAGGAACATCCCCGAATCGACGTTCGACTTGATCCGTCGTAGCAGCTGGATCGCGTCGGCGTTCCCGACCGCGTAGCCGATCCGCCAGCCGGCCATGTTGAACGTCTTCGACAGCGAATTGAATTCGATCGCGACGTCGGCCGCGCCGGGAACCTGGAGAACGCTGGCCGGCTCGCCTCCGTCGTGTCGGATCTCCGCGTAGGGCGCGTCGTGACAAATCAGAAGGTCGTGGCTCCGCGCAAAGTCGATCGCGTCGGCGAATGCATTTGGTCCGGCCACCGCTCCGGTCGGGTTGTTCGGGTAGTTCAGCCAGACCGCCTTCGCACGCCGCGCGATCTCGGACGGGATCCGGTCGAGGGCCGGCCGATGTGCAGCCTCGGCTCGAAGCGAAAACCGGACGATCGTCGCTTGCGAAAGCCCCGCGCCGGCCTCGTAGGGCGTGTACCCCGGATCCGGAAGCAGCACGGCGTCCCCGGGATCGAGGATCGCCTGTTGAAGATGAACGATCCCCTCCTTCGAGCCGAGCAGGCACGCAACCTGCGTGTCCGGATCGAGCGAGACACCAAAACGCCGCGCGTACCGCGCGCAGATGGCCTCTCGCAGCTCCGGGGATCCGCGGTAGCCTGGGTATCGGTGCGTCTCCGGCAACCGAAGCGCCTCGCATGCCGCATCGATCACCGCCCTGGGCGGCGGAAGATCAGGGTTCCCGATGTCGAGGCGAATCAGGTCGGCCCCTCGTTCCACGGCCGCGCGGCAGTCGGCCGCCCACCGCGCGAACGGGTACTCCGGGACCGCCGCGAGCCGCGCCGACGGAATCATCCGCTCACCCCGCACAGCTGCTCGAGCAACGCCAAGAGCCCGTATCGATAGCTTGCGGCGCCAAAGCCGGCGATCCGCCCGATGCAGACCGGCGCGATCAGCGAGCGCCGCCGGAACGCCTCCCGCGCGTCGACGTTCGACAGGTGAACCTCGACCGTCGGCAATCCGACGGCCGCGATCGCATCGCGCAGCGCCACCGAGGTGTGCGTGTACGCGGCCGGGTTGATCAATATGCCGTCGGCCCACGACGCGGCGTCGTGGATCGCATCGATCAGCTCGCCCTCATGGTTCGACTGCACCGAGCGGACGTCGGCACCGGCTGCATCGGCCGTTGCGTGCAGCTCCTCGTCGATCTCGGCCAGCGTCGTCCGACCGTACACGCCCGGCTCGCGCGTTCCCAGAAGGTTCAGGTTCGGCCCGTGCAATACGAGGATCTGTTGCCCGTTCGTCGTTGCCATCAGTCCCTCCTCGCCCCCATCCCGGCCAGCACACCGCGGACCGCCTCCTCCGGTACCCCGTCGACGATCCGGGCGTCGCCGATCGATCGCGGAAGAATCCACCGAAGCCCGGCCGCGGTTCGCTTCTTGTCCTGCCCCATCGCCTCGATCAACCGATCGACGCCGACCTCCGGACAGCGGATCGGCAGTCCCCACCGAGCGAGCGTCGCCTCCACCGCATCGACGATCGGGCGCTCCCCCAACTTCGCCGCAAGATGCGCCGCGGCGACCATCCCGATCGCCACGGCTTCGCCGTGGCGGACGGCGTAGCCACTTGTCACCTCGATCGCATGGCCGATCGTGTGCCCCAGGTTGAGCATCGCTCGGGAACCGCGCTCGTCCGGATCTTGCTCGACGACCGCGACCTTGACCCGCACCGCACGGGCGATCCGCTCGACCGCACGATCCGACCACCATTCCTCGAG
>Ga0272444_10002736_pt1 | contig 16142 bp, 9 predicted proteins | sample SSMForm13_FD_201033 | JGI IMG/M metagenome (GOLD analysis project Ga0272444, IMG submission 201033) | Marine sediment archaeal communities from Little Sippewissett salt marsh, Falmouth, MA, United States - SSM-Form-13 | ecosystem: Environmental > Aquatic > Marine > Wetlands > Sediment ...
GTCCGACGAAGAACCACTCGTTGACCGTGAAGTTCTTGATGCCGACGACTCGCTGGTCGTCGAGCTCGAGGATCCTGTCGACCAGCAGGAACGGGTATCGGTGGGGCAGGATCTGCTCGATGGCCCGGATGTCCCAGCTGGTCGTCTCGCGGTAGCGGACCTTGCCCGCCTGGATGGCGTCCCGGAGCTTGCCCACGAACTTCACGTTCGTGGCGTGCCCCGACTTCGAAGCGTAGACGTGACCCCTGAGCGGCATGCCCAGGAGCGCGAGGTCCCCCAGGAGGTCCAGGATCTTGTGCCTGACGAACTCGTCGGGGAACCTGAGCTTGCTCTTGTTGATGATCCCGTCGTCGCCGACGACGATGGCATTGTCGAGGCTCCCGCCCTTGATGAGGCCCCGCTTCTTGAGCCCCTCGACGTCCCGTTGCAGCGCGAACGTCCTCGCCGAGGCGATCTCCTTGAGAAACGTCTCCTCGGTCATCTCGAAGCTCGCGTACTGCGTGCCGATCGTCGGGTTCTCGTAGTCGATCGTGAACGAGAGCCTGAACCCGTCGTGGGGAGAGGCCGCGATGTGCACGTCGCCCTCGTCGAAGGTGACCGGCTCGACGATCTCGAGGTGCTGAACCGGGGTGTCCTGTTCCTCGACCCCGGCCTCGGACAGGATCTCGACGAACGGCATGCAGCTCCCGTCGGTCGGCTCCGCCGGCTCGTCGGAATCGAGCTCCACCGTGACGTTGTCGAGCCCCAGGCCCGTGAGCGCCGCGAGGACGTGCTCGACCGTGTAGATCTTGACGCCCTGCGAGGACAGCGTCGTCCGCCGCGTGTAGTCCTCGCTCATCACCACGTGCCCGATCGACGCGGGGATCGGAGGGGCGTTCGGAAGATCGACGCGAACGAACACGACGCCGGAGTCGGGCGGCGCCGGCTTGAACCGGACGGTCACCTCCCGACCCGTGTGGATGCCTATTCCCGTGTAGGAGCACTCCGCCCGGACCGTCCTCTGTCTGGAACGGGCCATCAGTCCTCCTTCTCGAGCCTGCCGAGCCTCGCCTCCACGTCCTTGACGCGGCGGAAGAGGTCCGGGAGCCGCTGGAGACACGCGTAGAGCTTCTTGGCGACGGAGTGCTTCCGCGCCGGGTAGCCCGAGACCTGCTCCCGCGCGTGAATCGAGCGCGTCACCCCGGCCTGCGCGGCCACCATCGCTCCGTCGCCGATCGTGATGTGTCCCACCAGCCCCGCCTGACCTCCCAGCACGACGCCGCGGCCGACCTCGGTGCTGCCCGAAATGCCGACCTGCGCGACGACGATCGATCCCTCTCCGATGATCACGTTGTGTGCGATCTGCACCAGGTTGTCGATCTTGGTCCCGCGACCGATCCGGGTGGCGCCGACGGTCGCGCGGTCGATACACACGTTCGCACCGATCTCGACGTCGTCACCGATGATCACGGTCCCGATCTGCGGCACCTTGCGGTGGCGGTCCCCCTCCCTGGCGAACCCGAACCCGTCGCTCCCGATCACGGAGCCGGAGTGCACGATGACGCGTTCACCGATGCGGCTCGCCGCCTTGAGCGTCACGTTCGGCCGGATGATCGCGTCGCGGCCGATCTCGACCCCCGAGCCGATGTAGACCCCCGGGTAGACGACCGCTCCGTCACCGACGACGGCGTCGCCGCCGATGACCACGTGCGGCCCGATCGAAACGCCCTCGCCGATCTTCGCGGACTCCGCGATCACCGCCGACGGGTGGACGCCCTTCTCCGGCGCGTCGGCCGAACCGCCGAGCATTTCCATCGCCTGAGCGAAGGCGCTGTAGGGGTTCTCCGCGACGATCAGCGGCTTCCCGTTCAGCTCGTCGCGCCCCACGTGGTCTCCGGACACGATGACCGCGGACGCTGCGGTCGTCGGCAGGTAGCGCTCGTACTTCGGGTTGGACAGGAACGTCAGCTGTCCGGGCTCCGCCTCCCTGATGCCAGCCACACCGGAGACGACGACGGAGCCGTCTCCGACGACCGTCCCGCCCACGCGCCTGGCCACTTCTTCGAGGGTGAAATCCATCCACTGGCTCCAGGAGACGCGCCCAACGACGGCCTACTCGCCGCCCGTGTTCAGCTGGTCGATGACCTCCTGCGTCAAGTCGATCCCGGTCGCGGCGTAGACGATCCCCGTCGTCGCCGCGTCGAAGATCATCGCGTACTCACCCTCGGATCCGATCTGCCGGAGAATCGCGTTGATTCGTTCGATGATCGGCTGCCACAGTTCGGCCTCTCTCTGGACCGCGAGGCCGCCGACCCCCCACACCTCGTTCAGAAACTGCTCGAGGGCGAACTGCTTCTCCTGGATGGCGATCTCCTTCTCCTGCACCGCCTCGGCGGACAGGAGGAGCTTCTGGCTCTGGTACTCGGTGATCATCCCCTCGATCTCGACCTCCATCTCCCGCGCCTGGGTCCGCCAGTCGGACACGCTGGTCTCGAGCTGGCTCTGGATGTCCCGGGCGCCCTCGTACTCGTTCCGGATCCTCTCCGAATCGATGTAGGCGATCTTCTCCGCTGCCGAGGCGCCCGCCGTGACCAGGAGGGCGAGTGCCGCTAGGCACGCGGCCGTCAGTATCGCGCGTCGCAAGGGTAGCCTCCGTTCGGTTCAGGCTCGTGGACGACAGCTCTGATCAATAGCTCAGGCCGAACTGGTAGTGGACGACCCACTCGCCGCCCTCGTCCTCGTCGAAACCGTATCCCATGTCGATGCCGAGGTTCCCGAGCACCGGCAGCTCGACGCGCACGCCGGCCCCCGCTCCCCAGAAGAGCTGGGTCGGATGCGTGTCCTCAGCGGATTCCCACGTGTTCCCCGCGTCGACGAAGAAGAGCCCGTAGATAGGCAGCTGCTCCCGCTCGTCCGTGATGGGGAACTTGAGCTCGGCGGAACCCAGGAGCATGGTGCGGCCGCCGTAGACCTCACGCCCCGTGGGGAGGATCGATCGATTCTCGTACCCCCTGATGCCGTTCAGGCCGACGCCGCCCATCTCGAATCGGGTGTCGTCGGGCACGGTCCTCGGATCACCGTAACCCGTGACGACGCCGGCGCGCCCCCGGATCATGAGCGTCGTAATCCAGAAGGCCGGGATGTGCTTGCGCGTGTCGAGGATGTGGCGCTGGTATTCGACGTCGCCGCTGAACAGGCCGCCGAAGAGCTCGGCGGTGTACCTGGTATAGCTGCCGGAGCGGGGATGGAAGCGCCGATCCGTCGTCCTCCGCGCGAGCGTCGTCGTCAGGCCGCTCCGCCACTCCCAGTCGCGATCGTCGTCGCGGTACACCTTGTCCGTCTCGGTGCCGGTGACCACGTCGTCTTCATCGACCACGTCGGTCACGACCTCGGCGTACTCGGAGAGCCTGAACTGCTCGAGCGTGTACTTCGTGTAGAGCGTCGTGTTGGGCGAGCCCATGAACGGCCAACCCACGCGGACGTCCCCGCCGCGCCTCTCGCGCTCGACGACGAAGCGATCGGACGTTCCGCCCTTGATCGTCTCTACCTTCGCCGGGGAGAACGCCTCCTCGTAGAAGTCGTCGAGCAGCGAACCGTACGACCGCTTGTCGTCGGTGTCGTAGACGTCGAAGCCCAGCGAGAGGTCCCTGCCCATGAACCACGGCTCGGTGAAGCCGAGCACGACCTCGGTGTTGTTCTTCCCGAACTCCCACTTGAGATCGAGGAACTGTCCGTTCCCGAACAGGTTTCCCTCGGTCAGCTCGAGGAACCCCGTGATGCCCTTCTCGCTCGTGTGGGACACGCCGACGCCGGCGCGGCCCGTCTGACGCTCTTCGACGGTGAAGATCAGGTCGATGTCGTTCGGGTTCCTGCTCTCGGCGAACTCGACCGAAGGACCGTAGAAGAAGCCGAGGTTCGCGATCTTCCTCTGGCTGGCGATGACTTCCGAGGTGCGATAGAGGTGGCCCGGCTTCACGGCCAGCTCGCGGCGGATCACCTTCTCCTTCGTGCGCTTGTTGCCGGCGATGCGGATCTCGCCGATGCGGGCGGGATCGCCCTCATCGACGTGGAAGGTGAGCCGGACGGTGTTTCCCTCCTCGATGTCCTCGACGCGGTAGATTTGCGCGTGGATGTAGCCGCGCTCTCCGTACCATGCGTACGCCTCGCGGATCGTCTCCTCGGCGTCTCCCGGACGGTAGGTGTCTCCGATCTCCAGAGTGGTCAGATCGTACAGCGCGTCGGTGGCGAACTCGGACGCGTCGAGCCACTCGTACTCCGCGACCTCGTAGAGCGCGCCCTCGTCGATCCTGATCGTGACCGAGACCTTCTCCCCCGCCTCGTCGTACTCGGTGTCGTAGCCGAGGATCGCAGCGTCGATGTAGCCGTCCTCACGGTATCGGTCGACGATCCTCACGAGATCGTCTGCCAGGACGTTCTTGTCGAGAAACGCGTTCGTGCGCCACCAGCGATCCTCCTTGATCTCCATGACCTTGCGGAGATCGACGCCCTCGATCGAGTCGTTGCCGCGGAACGCGATCTTCTCGACAGTCACGCGCGTGTTCTCGACGATGTCGATGAAGACGCGGACGGCGTTCCCCGAGGACTCTTCGAGCCTGGTCTCGACGGTGGCGTACGGGAAGCCCTTGGTCTCGTAGAGGCCGAGGAGCGCTACCCTCACGTCCTCGAGCCTGCTCGAGTCGAACGGCGTGCCCTTCTCGATCCGGATCACCTCCTCGATGTCCGAATCGCCGATCTTGTCGTTCCCCTCGAACGCAACGCCGGTGATGCGCGGCCGCTCCGCGACGACGACGACGAGCCTCAAGGTACCGTCCTCCGCCGGCTCGGCCTCGACGCGGACGTCCGCGAAGTTGCCGGTATCGTAGAGCCTCCGGATGCCCTCCCGGATGGCGTCGACCGCGAGCTCCTGGCCGATGGCGACCCCGAAGGACAGGAGGACCCGGTCCCTGCTCAGCCGCTCGTTTCCTTCGACCGCGATCTCGCTCACGACATCGCCCGCCGCGGGCACCGCTGCCAGCAGGAGCGCGGCCAACGCCGCACCTAACCACAACCTCTGGACACAGGGTCTCATAGCAGTGCTCCCCGTTGGTCAGTCAAACGGGCATGCTAGCACACGCCTCATGGTCTGTAAACGAAAAGTTCTTGGGCCGAACTCCATCCCCCAGAAGGAGTTACGCGCGAGAATCCGACTAGAACTCGTAGCGGTTCTCGATCGAGATCCGCCGGTCCCAGCCGGCCAGGGAGGGGTCGTACACGGTCCGTAGAGAGAGAGACGTGTTGCGGGATACCTCGTATTCAATGCCGAGTTCGTGCCTGAGCCCGAGCTGCTGCTGGCCGATGTCCTCCTCGAACGCCTCGGCGATCCCGACGTATGACAGAAGCCAGTCGCGCGAGATGTACTTGCCGAGGGTGACGCGCGTGTCGGTCAGGAAGGGCTGATACTCCCCACCGTCTTCCTGGGCGCTCCACTGGTCGAGCTGCGCCAGGAAATGCTCGACGAAATCGACCTCGAAGCGGACGAGGTCGAGGTTCAGGTTCCTCTTGAGCCGTCCCTCGATCGGCGAGAGGAGCGGCCTGACGACGCGGCCGCTGATCTGCGTGCCGATGACCTCGATGGCCCTTCTCCTCTCCAGCGACGCCTCTTCGTCGTTCTGGAGGAAGTCGGACGAGACGCCGTACGAGAGCTTCGAGACGATCTTCTCCTCGGTGTTGTCGTCCGGCGAGTCGGACGCGAGCGTGAGCGCGCTCTCGTCGATGGTCGCGCCGCGGGCGGTGAACGCGAGGGCGCGCTCGAAGGCGTCCATCGAGAGCGTGATAGTCGTCCCGTCCTCCACTCGGGTCGAGGCCTCGACGTAGAAGCGCGGGGGCTCGCACAGCGGCGGGAAGTCGACGAACACCTCCTCGACGTCGAAGTCGGTGTCGAGGTACGTGACGCTCCCCTTGACCGACTCGATGCGCCCCGAGACGCAGAGGCCGCCCTCCGAGGGAATGCCGGCGAAGTCGAGGCCTCCGGCCTCCAGCCTGAGGTTCGCGTCGGGCCGCCAGTACCAGACGTTTCGGCCCGCCACGATGCGCACCGACCACTCGGCGTCCGACAGGAATCCGCCCATCGGGTCGCCTTCCGAGTCCGCGAACGGGTACGTGAACGTCATGTCGGAGAATTCGAGCTCTCCCCACAGAAACGGCTGCTCGGCCGGCCCGGACACGAGGAGCGCGGGCTCGCTGCCCTTGCCCCGGACCGCCACGCGCCCGACGTCCTCGGGAAGCATGAGGCCCGGAACGGTGGTCCGGACGCCCTCGGCGCCGGTCGACAGGGCGAGGACCCCCACGTCGACGCCGCCGATCGAGAGCGGCGCGGGCTCTCGGTCGCCGGGCATCGCGTCGCGCGTGCTCCGAAGGGCGATCGGATCGCCGTCGACGACCGCCGTGATCGATCCGTCCCGGACGGCCCCGTCCGAGATGATCACGCCCACGTCGACGTCCTCGAGCTCGTCGAACAGGATGGAGGGCTCGATGCTCGACGCTCGGGCCGAGAGCTCCCCGTTTGCGAGGGTGAGACCGCGGCTGCCGCCGACGAGGTGGAACACGAGGTGCCCCGAGCCGTCCGCCCGCTCGACGAGCGGCGTGAGCTCGGCGAGGAAGGCCAGCGGATCGCCGTCGACCTCGACGGTGAGCGTTCCCTCCTCCCCTTCGCGCCCCGCGATCGCCCCGTACGGCACGCGGGCGTTCGCCGACAACCGGTAGGCGCCGCCCTTCTCGAGCGCGAGCGGATCGATCCGGAGGACGCCCTCCGCGCCGGTCACGCGGGCGACGAGTTCGTCGTACGGGATGCGGAGGAAGGTGCCGTCCGACGACAGGAGCCTGCCGTCGAGCGTGGGGCTGTCCGTCCGTCCACCGAGACCGAGCGTCAGGTCGAACCGCGAGTCGTCGCCGCCGCCCAAAAGCGGCCCCGGTATCCCGTCGCCGCGGACGGCGAGCGCGATGTCTCCGTCGAGATCCACCTCGCCCGACGCGCTGGCGAACGGGCGACCGGCCTCGCGGATGGTGCACTCGCGAACCTCGACGCGGCGGCCGTCGAGCACGGCGAGGAGCGCGGCGTCGAGCCGGCCGACGCCCGCCAGCCGACCGCTTCCGACCTGAAGCTGAAGCGTCGCGCTGGGCCTTTCGAGCGTGCCCGCGGCGGACCCGGACGCGAAGACCAGGCCGTCGGCATCGGGTACGACGAGCCCGGCCGCCGCGCCGAGTACGTCGCCGAGAGCGGCCTCGGAGATCACCAAGCTCGCCTCGAGCGGATGATCCCGGTCGAGGCCCAGCCGCAGGCGCCCGCGGGCGACCCCGGCGATGTCGAGTGACGAGACGAGAAGCTCGGACCGATCGATCTCGATCGATGAGGAGAACGGAGTGTCGACGCCGCGCACGGTCGCGTCGTCGGAGTCCACGTCGAGGCGGAGCGCCGTGCCGTGGGTCCCGCCCGAGAGGCTCCCGTCGAGCTCGAGCGTTCCCGAGAACACCTCGCCCCGCGCGGCCAGGGTCCCGGAGACGCCGAGGGCGTCGGCGGGGCCCGCGACGTCGATGCCGCCGTCGAGCACGATGGGGATCGAGGGTCCCTCGTCGAGAGCCAGGATCGAATCGGCCGCGAGTCCGAAGAGCGTGAGGTCGGCCTCGACGAAGGGAGCGTCCGAGAAGAAGCCCGCCACCTCGGCCGTCGCCGTGTAGGACGAGTCGGTCGAGGCCGCCGTGGCGTAGAGCGTGCCGTCGCGCAGCAAGAGACCGCCCGCGCCGGTCCGGAGGTCGACGGGTCCCACGCCCGCGTCTGTCCACCGGACGATCGCCTCGAGCTCCGGCTCGAGGCTCGTGCCCCCGATCTCGACCCCGGAGAGCGCCAGCTCCCCTCTGGCCTCGGGCCCGCCCAGAAGCTCGGTCACGGCCGCAGCAGCCAGGCCTTCGGCCGCGCAGCGGATGTCGAGGAACCACGGGGCGTCGTCGCGACCGATCGTCGCGTGGCCCGTCCCGTCGAAGCGTCCGCCCAGCGCGTGAGCGGTGAACGCCTGGAGCACGACCACACCCCCCGAGTAGCCGCCCTCGGCCCGAACGTCCGAGAACGCGACGCCCGCGACATCGAGCTTCGCCGCCCCGGCCGTCGCCGAGAGCCGCGGAGCGTCGAACGGACCGTCGATCACGGCCTCGAAGTCGACCGGGCCGCTCGCCCCGGTCGGGCCGGCCCCGAGGGCCTCCGCGAGCCGCTCGACGGGAACGGCGCGTCCCGTCACGGCGAGCGCGTCGAACGACCGTTCGTGGACGTTGATCGCGCCCTCCGCGCGAACGCCCGCGCCGTGCCACCGGGCGGTGTCGACCGTGAACGCGGCTCTCGATCCGTCGTACGACCCCGCGATCGACGCGTGCTCGAGGACACCGAGGTCGCCCGGCAGGTCGACGCGTCCATCGTCGACTGCGTAGGTGACCCGGAGGTGATCGATGCCGGCGTCGCTCGCGATCAGCACGAGCGAACCCTGCGCCCGGCCCGCGGTCGCGTCGACCGGGAGCGCGCCCGGGAGTCTCAGGCCTTCCTCGAGGTACGCCTCGCTGAGATCGACGGTGATGTCGACGGTGCCGCTGTCACCCTCCCACACGAGTTCGGACAAAACGTTCCTGGGCCTGCCGAAGCCGCCGCCCACGGCGCTCCCCTCAATCCTGCCGCCGTCGAGCTTGGACAGGAGGAGCGCGATCGAATCGATCCGCGCGCTTCGCGACGTCGCCGCGTCCTCGAGCACGAGGGTGCCCCCGGAGACAACGAGGTAATCGGGAAGGTGATCGACCAGAGCCGCAAGGTCGAGCAAGCGCTCGTTGGTGTCGGGTGGTGCGCCGCGGCCGTAGGTGATCGTCACGGTGGGGTCGTTCACGATGACCGTCGCGAGGGCGCGACGAAGCTCGAAGCCGCTCGTCAGGAACCGCTTGTAGCTCACGCTGACCGAGGCCTCGGGCACGGTGACGACGGCGGCCTCCCCGACCTCGACGGTGACGTCACCGAAACGGAGAGACGCGAGCCCGATTTCGAGCTCGCCGATCGAGAGTTGACCTTCTGTCCTGGGGACGATTCGCGAGAGTACCGCTCGCTTGACGGAGGGGTGCCTCGAGGCGATCCTGAGCCCGACGAACGACAGGGGCAGAACCGCAATGATCAGTACAGCGAGGACGACGACCCACCTGCGGTGGCGCATTCCTCCTGGCTTCCCGTTCCCCCCCTTGGACACCCGGCCGTCGGACCTCGACGGGGGAGCGCGAGGGCCGGCCGGGTCTGAGCGGGGCCGTCCACGAATCACCGGGCGCCCCGGCGCGTGGACTACGTGGCGGTCGTGACCTTCTTCTTGCTCGCGCGGAACTTGAGCTCGTCGCCCTTCCGCTCGATGGTGATCGTGCCGCCGTCGACGAAGCTGCCCTTGAGGATCTCCTCCGAGAGCGGGTCCTCGAGGTAGCGCTGGATCGCCCGTCTCAGGGGCCTGGCGCCGAACGCCGGATCGAACCCCTTCTCGATGAGGAGGTCCTTGGCCTCGTCGGCGACTTTGAGCGCGACGTTGGCCTCCGACAGGCGGAGCTCAACATCACGGAGGAGGATGTCGACGATCTCCCGCATCTCCTCAACGCCGAGAGAGCGGAAGACGACCGTCCCGTCCACGCGGTTCAGGAACTCCGGGTTGAACACGCGTTTCAGCTCCTCGGTCACCTTCCCCTTCATCTGCGTGTAGACGTCCTCGGTCGCGTCGTCCTTCTGGAACCCGATCCCGCGGTTCTTCGCGATGTCGCGCCCTCCGACGTTGGACGTCATGATGATGACCGTGTTCCTGAAGTCGACCGTTCGTCCGAAGCTGTCGGTCAACTGGCCGTCCTCCAGTACCTGAAGCAGGATGTTGAACACGTCCGGATGCGCCTTCTCGATCTCGTCGAAGAGCACGACGCTGTACGGGCGCCTCCTCACGCGTTCCGTCAACTGGCCCCCCTCCTCGTAGCCGACGTAGCCCGGGGGCGCGCCCATGAGCCGCGAGACGGCGAAGCGCTCCATGTACTCCGACATGTCGAGCCGGACGAGCGCGTTCTCGTCCTCGAAGAGGAACGCGGCCAGCGCCCGCGCAAGTTCGGTCTTCCCCACGCCCGTGGGGCCGAGGAAGATGAACGAGCCGATCGGGCGCCTGGGGTCGCGGAGGCCGGCGCGGTTCCTGCGAACGGCCTTCGAGACCGTCGTCAGCGCCTCCTCCTGACCGACCACGCGCCTGCGGAGCTCGTCCTCCATCCGGAGGAGCTTCTCGGTCTCCTCCTGCGCCAGCTTCTTGACCGGGATCCCCGTCATCCCCGCCACGACCTCAGCGACGTCGTCCGCGTCGACCCTGGCCCTCCGCTGGCCCTTGGTCGAAACGAGGTCCTTCCGCGCCGTCTCGAGCTTCTTCTGGTGCTCCCGCTCCCTATCGCGAAGCTCGGCCGCGCGCTCGAACTCCTGGTTCTCGCTGGCCGCGCGCTTCTCGCACGAGATCTTATCGAGCTCGGTCTCGAGGTCCTTGATCTCCATCGGGATCGCGCTGATCTCTAGACGCGCTCTGGCGCCGGCCTCATCGACAACGTCGATCGCCTTGTCCGGCAGGAACCTGTCCGAGATGTACCGGTCGGCGAGCTTGGCCGCCGCGACGAGCGCCTCGTCGGTGATGTCGGCGACGTGATGCTCCTCGTAGCGGCACTTGAGTCCCTTCAGGATGGCGATCGTCTCCTCGACCGAGGGCGGGTCGACGATGATGGGCTGGAAGCGGCGCTCGAGCGCGCCGTCCTTCTCGATGTGCTTGCGGTACTCGTCCAGGGTCGTCGCGCCGATCGCCTGGAGCTCGCCCCGGGCGAGCGCCGGCTTCAGCATGTTCGCGGCGTCGATCGCGCCCTCGGCGCCCCCGGCGCCGACGATCGTGTGAAGTTCGTCGATGAAGATGATCACGTTGTCGCTCTCGCGGATCTCCGTGATCAGCGTCTTCAGGCGCTCCTCGAACTGACCCCGGTACTTGGTGCCAGCGACCGTCGACGAGAGGTCGAGCATGACGAGCCGGCGGTCCTTGAGGGTGGCCGGGACCTCGTTGGCAACGATCTTCTGCGCGAGCCCCTCCACGATGGCCGTCTTCCCGACGCCCGGCTCTCCGATCAGGACCGGGTTGTTCTTCTTCCGTCGCGAGAGGACCTGGAGGACCCGCTCGATCTCCTGCTGGCGGCCGATCACGGGGTCGAGTTCGTCCTTCCGGGCGAGCTCGGTGAGGTCGCGGCCGAACTGGTCGAGCGTCGGCGTTTCCGCCGAGGTGCCGCCTCCCTGCTCGGGCGCCTCGACGCCCGCCCCGCCGCCCAGCACCTTCATCACCTGCTCGCGGCAGGTCCTGAGATCGACGTCCAGATCCCGGAGGACCTTGGCCGCGACGCCCTCGCCCTCCCTGATCAGGGCGAGGAGGAGATGCTCCGTGCCGATGTACTGGTGGTGGAGGATCCTCGCCTCTTCGCGCGCCAGCTCGAGCACGGTCTTCGCCCTCGGCGTCCACTGCGTCTCCTTCATGGAGGCGCCGTAGGCCCCGCGGGCGACGTACGACTCGACCATCTCGCGAACCGTGTCCAGATCGACGGCGAGCTCTCGGAGGACGGTGGCGGCGACGCCCTCACCCTCCCGGACGACACCCAGGAGGAGATGCTCCGTACCCAGGTAGTCGTGGTGAAGCCTCGCGGCCTCCTCACGCGCGAAGTACAGGACCCGGCGCACGCGGGGGGTGAAATCCCTCTGTCTCTGCATGTTGGGTCTCCGTCTCCTTCGGCCGACGGCACCTCAGTTACACGACGTCAGTTCCTTCCGAACGAGGTCGGCCCTCGCCGCGGCCCGCGCCGTCTCGGAGGGCTCTCCCCCGTGCGAGTACTTGAGGTGGCCCGGCTGCGTGACCACCAACAGGCGATTGACGGCGGCGAGATCGACCACGTCGATGAGCCCGAGCGCGACCCCGAGCCTCAGGGACGAGGCTAGGTCCATGACCTCCTCCGACGAGATCATCCGCGCGTTCGTCAGAATCCCGTAGGCCCTGTGCACCTCGTCCGAGAGCTCCTTGCCCTTGGACGCGCGAAGCCCGTCCCGCGCCGAGAGCTCGAGCCCGACGAGCTGCGCGGCGACTCGTTCCACGGTGTAGGCAACATCCTCCTCGGGCTGTCCGAGCGTCGCCTGGTTCGAGACCTGGAAGAAGCCGCCCAAAGCGGCGCTCCCCTCGCCGTAGAACCCTCTCACCGAGAGGCCGAGCTTCGAGACGCTCCGAAGAACCTGCGCGATCCTGCGACTCCGCGCAAGTCCGATGAGGTGCGCGAGCACGGAAACACGAAGGCCAGTGCCCACGTTCGTCGGACACGCCGTCAAATAGCCCCAGTCGCTGGAGAAAGAATAGTGCAATTCCCGGTCCAATTCGGAATCGATGCGCTCGGTCAGCCGCCAGGCGTCGACGGACGTCAGGCCGGAGCGGATGCACTGGAGGCGGATGTGATCCTCCTCGTTGACCATCGCGCTCACGATCTCCTTTTCGCCGACGACGGCGGCGCGCCCGGGCCCGGCGGCCGCGAGATCGCTCGAGATCAAGTGGCGCTCGACCAGGACCTCGCGCGTCACCGGACCCGCGTCGTCCATCCGCACGACGAGCGCGTTCGTCAGGTAGTTGTTCGACGCCATGGCCGCGAGGCTCTCCTCGCGCGCGGCGACGAGGTCGTCCCGGCTCGCCGCCCCGGGAAACGGGTAGCGCTCGAGGTTGCGGGCCAACCTGACGCGCGTCGAGAGGATGACCTCCGAACGCGGTCCCGACGCCTCGAGCCACGCGGCGGGCTCTGCGAGCATCATCTCAAACGTCCACATCGTTCTTCTCCGGACACGCGACGCCCGTCTCCTTCACGCGGATGGCGTCGCGGATCTCCGCCGCCCGCTCGTACTCCTCACGCCGAACCGCCTGCGCGAGATCCGCCCTCAGGCGTTTGAGCTCGTTCCTGGCGGCCGCGTTCTCCGCGTGCGTCGAGGGGACCCTGCCCGTGTGCTGCGTGCTTCCGTGGATCCGCCGGAGGAGCGGCTTGAGCTCGTGAGAGAACGTGTCGTAGCACGCCGCGCACCCGAGCCTCCCGGTCCTCCGGAAGTCCTGATAGCTCATCCCGCACCGCGGGCACGCGCTGACGGGCTCGTCCGCGTCGCGCTCCGCCGGTTCCCCGAGAAGCCCCATGAGGACGTTGACGATGGGCGTCGCGAACGACGACAGGGCGCCGGTGACGCCCTTCTCCCGGGCGCACTCCTCGCACAGGTTCCAGGTGGAAAGCTCTCCGTCGACCATCTCCGCGTAGCGGATCGTCGCTGCCCGCTTTCCGCAGACCTCGCAGTTCATGCTCGGGCTCCCTCTTCCGAAGCTCTCGCGCACCGCCTCGCAGGCCCCGCGCCCTACGCCGGCGCGCCCCCCCTCTCCTCGTACGCAGTCCCGTCCCGGAGAGCGATCACGCGATCCGCGCGACCGAAGAGCTCGGGGTTGTGCGTGACGATGACGAACGTCTGTCCCATCGAGTCCCGCAGCCGCCAGATGAGATCGTGGAGCTCCTCGCCGCTGGCACGATCGAGATTCCCCGACGGCTCGTCGGCGAGCACCACGAGCGGCCTCGTTGCGAGTGCCCTCGCGACGGCGGTCCGCTGCTCCTCGCCGCCCGACAGCTCACCGGGCTTGTGGTCCATCCGCTGCTCGAGCCGGACCTCCCTGAGGAGCTCCGCCGCCCGCTCGCCGGCCTCCGCCCTCGACGCCCCCGAGATCAGGGACGGCATCATCACGTTCTCGAGCGCCGTCAATTCCTTCATCAGATGATGGAACTGAAACACGAACCCGATCGTTCTGTTCCGAAACGCGGCCCGGACGGGCTCCGCGAGCGAGAAGACGTCGGTCCCGTCCACGAGCACCCTGCCCGAGGTCGGCGTGTCGATCGCGCCCATGATGTGGAGAAGCGTCGACTTCCCGACACCCGACGGACCCACGATCGCAACGATCTCGCCCCGGTCGATCGTGAGGTCGACGCCGCGGAGCACCTCGAGCACCTCGGGGCCCGTGCGGAAGCTCTTGCTGAGACCTTCGACCGAAAGCACGCACCAACCTCCAGCGCCTGAGCGCTACTCCCGTCGGATCGCCTCGGCGGGGGCGAGCCTCGCCGCCTGCCAGGCCGGATAGACCGCAGCCGCGAAGCTGATCGCGATCGCCGCGGCCGCCACGAGAACGAAGTCGAGCCCCCGCATGTCGACCGGGAGCGTCTCGATCGGGTAGACGTCTCCCGGGAGGCTCACGAACTGATACTTGTCGAGGAGCGACGCGAGGATGTACCCCGCGACCGATCCCACGATCGTTCCGATCACCCCGATGACGAGCCCCTCGAACACGAAGATGCGGAGTATCGAGTGGGCGGTCGCGCCCATCGACTTCATGATGCCGATGTCCTTGGTCTTCTCCATGACGACCATGATGAGCGTGCTCGCGATGTTGAACGCCGCGACCATGACAATGAGCGAGAGGATCCAGAACATGACCCTCTTCTCGGTCTTCATCCAGGTGAAGAGGTTCCTGTTCAGCTCGATCCAGTTGTTGGCGCGGTACGGGAAGCCCCCGACCGACTCGACGATCCGCGCGCCCGCGGCCGGCGCGTCGTACGGGTCGTCGATCTTGACCGCGATCCCGATGACGCCGTCGCCCATTCCGAAGAGCGTTTGGGCGTCCCCAAGATCAATGTACACGAGCGACTGATCGTACTCAAACATGCCCGAGCTGAAGAGGCTCTCGACCCGGAACCGTGCAATCGCCGGCATGAGGCCCATCGGCGTGAGCGTGTAGTCGAACGGCGAGGACACGGCTACGGTGTCGCCCGGGCCGACCTGGAGACGCTTCGCCAGCTCGTCCCCGACGATAATCTTGGCGATCGCGCCCGGCTCGGTCGCGAGGCTCGCGACCGGCGGGTCGATGTTCTTGAGGATGTCGGTGACCCCCGCTTCCCTCTCGATGTCGATTCCCCGGATGACGATGCCGTCCGATCCGCCGCGACCCTGGAGGACCCCCTTGTTGTACGTGAACGGGGCCGCCGCGATCACGCCGGGGACTCCCTCGACGCGGTCCGAGAGATCGTAGTACCCCTTGATCGGCGCGTTGCCGAACTTGAGCAGGATGACGTGCGCGTTGATCCCGATGATGCGGCTGTGGATCTCGCCCTCGAAGCCGTTCATCACGGCCAGGACGACCACCAGCGCCATCACGCCGACCGCCACGCCCGCGATCGAGATGAACGTGATGATCGAGATGAATTTCGTCTTGCGCTTGGCCCTGAGATACCTCAGAGCAACGAACCACTCGAATCGCACGTAACAGTCTCCTCGGGGCGCGACCCGCGCCCCCGTCACGCGATGGCCTACCCGCCCTCCGGGCGCATCGGCGGGAAGAGGATCACGTCACGGATGTTCGCCGAGTCCGTGAACAGCATGACGAGCCGGTCGAACCCGATCCCGAGGCCCCCGGTCGGCGGCATCCCGTACTCGAGCGCCCGGACGAAGTCCTCGTCCATCCCGTGCGCTTCCTCGTCACCGCCGGCCCGCTGCTCGACCTGATCCTCGAAGCGCCTCCGCTGCTCTTCCGGATCGTTCAGCTCGGTGAACGAGTTCCCGAGCTCGAGCCCGCCGATGAACACCTCGAAGCGCTCGACCACCTGCGGGTCGTCCGGCGTCTCCTTGGCCAGTGGCGAGATCTCGCGCGGGTAGTCGATCAGGAACGTGGGTTCGACGAACGTCGGCTCGACGTGCTCGTCCAGGACCTTCTCGGCGACGCGGCCGAACGTCACGGGCTCTTCGACCTCGACGCCGGCGCGCTCGGCCGCCCTGGCGAGCGTCGGGACGTCCGCGAGCGCGTCGGCCCCGAGCGCCTCCGAGAGCGCGTCGGCGACCCGCACGCGGCGCCACGGCGGCGTGAGGTCGATCTCGATCCCCTGCCACGTCAGCGTCGTGCCGCCGACGACCTCCTCGGCCAGCGCGACGATGAGCGATTCCGTCAGCTCCATCATGCCGTGGTAGTCCGTGTAGGCCTGGTACAGCTCGAGCTGGGTGAACTCCG
>Ga0272444_10002737_pt1 | contig 16140 bp, 8 predicted proteins | sample SSMForm13_FD_201033 | JGI IMG/M metagenome (GOLD analysis project Ga0272444, IMG submission 201033) | Marine sediment archaeal communities from Little Sippewissett salt marsh, Falmouth, MA, United States - SSM-Form-13 | ecosystem: Environmental > Aquatic > Marine > Wetlands > Sediment ...
GCTGAGCCCCTCGGGGCTCAGCTTGTCGATTTCCAGACCCCTGCCGGAATCGGGCGAGGGTTGGTTGGTGTTTCCCGTGGGCGTGTAACCAAGGCGCAGGATGGTCCAGGACCCGGCCGGGGCGTCCCAGGCCAGCGTGCCGTCGGCACGCATGTGCTTGCTGATATCCACGATGGTTTTCGGAGCGATTGCGGCGTCGGCAGAGGTGGGTTTCAGCGAGGGCTGTCTCCCGGTGCGGCAGGCCCTGTAAAGCGCCCCGGTCGTCCACCGGCTGAGGCGAGCTTTATCATTCTTGGGCGTGGGAAAGGCGAAGACCGCGATATCGCGATAGTAGTTCTCGCGAATCCCCGGCAGGGGCAGCTTGCGGTTAATGCGCTTGCCGCCGGCGACCTTGATTTCCGTCGAGACCACGATTTGCGAGGCGTTTTCAGGCTTTATCCAGGGCCCTCCCGACGTCGCCCAGCCTGCGCAGTTGTGCAGGCATATTTCCAGGCCCAGACGTTTTGCCTCGCTGGCGGAGTGCTTGACCAGGTCAAGCCACTCGTCGCTGAAGTAGTCAATCGGCCCGGCGGGGATGTCGCAACCGCTGGCGCCTGCAATGTTGAAGATCTGTCCACCGCCCATTCCGACCCGCGCCATCGCCTCCAGGTCGGCAGTGATGCCTTCACGGGTAATGTTCCCGTTCATCCAAGGCCAATAAGCGTGAGGCCGGGTCTTGGCGGGCGGGTTGCGAAAGCCCGCTTCCAGATCTGCGGCCTGTGTTGAGGGGCACGTCACCACCGATGCCGTAACGGCCAGGATTACTGTCGATAATACGCGATAATACCTGTTCATGAATCCATCCTTTGCGCACACTGACTCTTTGCGAAACGACGTGGGTTTCGCCCTGACTGTGTACTTTCGTACACTAGGATCACGTGGAGATTTCTATCCGCCGGCCAGGCCGGATTGATCTGTCTACTTTGAGCTGTTTGCGCTCGCAGCCAATGCTCCAAGTTTCGTGGCGATATCCTTCAAACTCTTGGGCCATTGACTGAACTCGACGCTCACGGCGCCTTTGATCTTCGGTTTGGTTACTCCTTCCACCAACTTGGCGGTGGGGTGGGCGTAGACAAAGGTCACCCTGTCCTGCCCGTAAGTCTGCGGCAGGCTGGCAGCATAGGCCTCCAGGGCTGCGGTGTACCTGGAAGCATCCTTCCCAATGTTCTTTGGGCTTGGTATCCAGATGACGCCCTTTACCGCAAACGGAGTGTTCGGGCATATGCAGAAGTTATAGGTATGGGTCGCGGACTCGGTTTCGTTTGACCATTCATTGAAATATGGTTGGGGGAACTTGGGCAGGTTCTCGCCCAACTCACGAGGGATATCCTTGCCCGCCTTGCGCAGTGCGGCAATGTCCTGGCTGTACTTCTTGAGGGTTTCGATGTACTTCGTCACCGCCGCTTTGCAGACGTCGGTATTGGGATAGGCCAGATTAAGTTCGTCGCGTTCCTTATCAAATCCTGCCGCGGTCTGCATGCCTTCATGGGAAATCCAGGTGAGCGGCGGATTCTCGGCGCCCAGCGTGATCAGTCCTATCGGCACGGTCTTGTCGCGCAATTGAGACGCGAAATAGTAACCCGCAGCGGAGGTGTCACGCTGGGAGTCGCTAAAGACCGCGGGCCGCCAGGAGGAACGATACTTCCCGCCGCCGATTTCCATGCAACGCTTTCGCGGCGTCCGGAAGCGGCGTGCCTTTGTCCGTATCTTGAACTCGCGAAGCAATGGCAAGGCCGGCGGTGGCGTCGCCTTTGGGTCTCTGCCGGAAAATGCCAACTCGCCACTGGCCGCGCTGGAGCCTGTCAGTACCCAGACGTCACCGACGAGAACATCATTGATCTTTGCTGTCGGTCCGTTGCCGCACGTAATCGTCATGCTGCGTCCCTTGGCAGATGCGTCCATGGGATCGAGCTCGACCAGCCATTGATCGAACTCGCTGACAACGGTCTTCTTGGTCTGGCCGCCGAAAGCCACGGTGACTTCCGTGCCGGCCAGGGCAAATCCCCACACGGGTACAGGCATATTCCGCTGGATCACAGCGCCATGACGAAGGGGAGTCATCACCTGCAAATACGGGTTCAGGGGCGGTGGGTTCTTCCTGGCCTCTTCCTGGGCTTTCGCTTTGGCGAGTGTTTCGGGCAGGTCTTCATTGAACATCTGCTTGCCGTCAAAATACGCGAAAGGAACCGCGGGCAGCCCGGCCTTGTTGTAAAGATTCGCTCCGATGGGGCTGGCGCTGTAGGCATACTGCACGCCGACGGGGTTCGGGACGTCCTTCGAGGTGACGACCACTTCCTCGCCGTCAATCACCGCCTCTGCCGCATGCCACACGCGATCCTTGCCTGCCAGTCGAAAATGCTTCAGCTTCTCGCCGGGGGTTGCCCTGGCCGGCTCGAAATATGCGGGCGGGTCCTTGCGGTAATCTACCGCCATGCCCTTGCTGGCGACCATCAGACCGCCGCCGGGGCCTCGCTGTTCAAACTTTACTCGCACCATATTGCCCTTGATGCTGTGCGATTTGTAGATGGGTCCGGTGTAGGCAATGTCCCTGCCGTATTCATGCGACAGGGCCCAGCGGGCGAGGCGCTGTCCGGGATGTAGCTTGTTGAAATTGTGAATCCCGGTCGGGCGAGCGGAGTTGAGATCGTACTGGAGCGCCATGCCGACATTTTTGGCGTTCACGAAGAACAGGGTCTGGGCCTCGCGAATGTCGGCAAAGCCGACGGAGTCCGGATTGGGCTCCCCGTAGCACTGCATCTGGGTGAAGTAGAAGGGAAGGTCAGGCCGGTTCCAGTTCTTGCGCAGGCCGTTGACCAGGGCCTCCATCTTGGCGGCATAGATCCGACCGTCACCGGCATTGTGCGTGCCCTGGCACCAGATGGCGCCGCGGATGGCGAAAGGAATCAGCGGCGCGACCTTCATGTTGTACATGCGCGATGCGCCTTTCCACTCCGAGGCAATTCCGGGCAGCGTGGGCTTGGGCAGGACCGTACCCGGGCGCTGGACATACAACGCTCCTCGACGCGCCCAGGACAGCGAGCAATTCATCGCCTTGGCGGCCCGCATTCGCTCGATCCGCTTTTCGCCCTCGACCTGCCACTGCTTCAAGTCCTTGTAGTATTGCTCGAAGGCCTTCTTGCCATCGGGAGTCCCGGGGTCGCTCTGCCTGATCTTGAGAGCGATATCCTGGAGTTTGGGGTGGTCGGCAAACCCTTCGTACGGGGTCCACACCTCGACGTTGGTCGCGCCGTGACTACTTCGCATAATGCCGATCGGCACCTGTAAGTCTTCGTATAGGTCCCACGCGAAAGCCAGGGCCAACGCGGAGAAACCGCCGGCCTGCTTTGAACTCTTCCATCCGTCCTTGGAAGTAGTCCTGCTTTGGGGGAACAAGGCGGACCCCGTATCCACCTGGTATTCGCGTATCGGGATATCCTCTTTTGACTGCGACAGCGTACGGACCAACTCCCCGCACATCGACTTGCCAGCGACCCAGTCCATGTTCGACTGGCCGGAGGCGAACCAGACCTCGCCGACGAGGATATTCTTGAGCGTTACGGTCTTTCCCGCACTATCGGTGATGACCATTTCCCGCGGGTTGGCACTTGCCTTGAGCGCATCGAGCTTGAGCATCCACTTGCCGTCCTTGCCCGCGGTGGCTTTTTGCGTTTGGCCGGCGAAGGCGACGGTGATTTCCGTGCCCGGTTTGCTCCAGCCCCAGACCGGGACCGGCATCTGGCGCTGCAGGATGGCGCTATCCACAAATGGCGACCCAAGTTCGATGGCGGGTTTGGGTTTCGCCTCGGGCGCAGCCTGCGCGGCAAAGCCTGAAAGCAACAAAGTTGCCGCCAGGACGGCGAACGTCACGATTTTGTTTTGTCGGTTGTTCATGTTTTCTTCCGTTTCCTTTTCTGGATCGTAACAAGCCCATTGTGGCGACAATCAGGCCGGCCCGCAAAGCACAAATGCTCTCCGTTGCGCGACACACTTAGTGTGTGTGGGCCAGATAACGCTTGCGTGTCATCCTTAAGTCCTGTTATGCCAAGGCCTCCAGGCGAATGCCCTTGCGGCCTGTGAGTTGAAATGGTCCAGATGTGGGAATGGACCGATTCTTTTCGTCCCCAAACAAAAGTTTTGCCGGCAAATTGGGCTCCTGCGGTAAGAAGGACTGGCGTTGGGGTGCCGGGATTTGTAGTCGTTCAAGGGCCAGGCCGAGCGAGGGATAAGAAGGTTCTTGTCCCGAAGGCGATCGATGGTATTCTCATGACAGGAGTTCGCCCAACCATGCCATATAAACTACTGCCCATCGTTGCCCTTTTGCTGGCCTTGTTGGCCTGGACGCCCAACCAGGCCGCCGTGGAGGCCGCTCCAGCCCAGCCGAGCTACGCGGTGGTCGTCTCCAGCGCCACCTACAAGCAGGCCGATTGGAAGCCAGTGGTCGAAGCACTCGTCAAACGCCACAACGCCAAGGTGATCGAGTACGAAAAGGATGTCACCGAAACGCTCGATGCTCTCAAGAAGACCTTTCCGCGATACACCTGCTTTGTGGCACAACCCGCGGAGGCGGGCCGCAAGTTCGTGGCTGACGTCTCGGACATGACGCGGAAAATGGATGATGACCCCTACACCGATACGTTCTGGGGCATCCTGACCGGGTACACCGCCCAGAACGCCCTGGACATCGCACGACACGAGCAGCCGCTGGTGATTCGCAAGGTCGCCGCCGGCACGCAATGCGCGCTGAAGTGTTGCGAGCAGGGGATCTGCTACGATGAGTCGGTCAAGAACAAGGTGGTCTACAAGAAGAAGGGCGGCCAGCCACAACAACTGCGGGGCCCGGACGACACCACCAGGGCGATCGTCAAGACGTTGAACGAGTACCATCCCGACCTGTTCATCACCTCCGGCCACGCCACCGAGCGCGACTGGCAGATTGGTTTCAGTTATCGCAACGGACAGTTTCGCTGCGCCAAGGGGCGGCTATATGGTTTGGACACCCTCAAGAACCGCCATCCGGTCGACTCGAACAACCCCAAGGTCTACATGCCGGTAGGCAACTGCCTGATGGGCCACATCAACGGCCCGGACTGCATGGCCCTGGCGTGGATGAACTCCGCCGGCGTCAAGCAGATGATCGGCTACACGGTGCCCACATGGTTTGGCTACGCCGGCTGGGGCTGCCTGAACTACTTCGTCGAGCAGCCCGGACGGTACACCTTCACCGAGGCCTTCTTCGCCAACCAGCAATCTCTGGTCCACGCGCTGGAGTCCGGCAAGGGCGACGCCAGGACCCGCAAGGGGCTGAAATACGACAGCAATGTGGTGGCCTTCTACGGAGACCCGGCCTGGCAGGCGCGGATGGCTCCGGGGGAGCTGGTATTCGAGCAGTCGCTGAGCTGCGAGGCCGACCGATGGACGTTCGAGGTCAAGCCCAAGGACGCCAAGAGCTTCGCGGCGATCAACAAGAACGGCTCACAGCGGCAGGCCAGGCCATTCGTGGCGTTCTTCGATCGCCGGCTCAAGGATATCAAGGTTGTAGAGGGCGCCGAGTTTGAACCGGTCATCACCGACGACTTCATCCTGATGGCCCGGCCCGCCAAGTTCGATCCGTCAAAAGCTTGTCGGGTGGTCTTTACAGCCAAGCCAATCCAGTAGCGCCCACGCCAGCCAACCACGCATCGACTGGCAGCCTGAAATACACGAGGACTTGCGATGAGCACCAGCGGCATCAGCAATAGACGCAGCCCAGTAAACGCGTCGCGCCGGGGCTTCATGAAGATGGTGCTTGCTTCCGCTGCTACGGTGGCCGGCATTGACTTGCTCTGTATTGGGGCCGCCGCCCCGGAAGGCAAAGGCGCTCCAGCCAAGGGGAAAGGTATGTATATCGACATTCACGTTCACGCCTGCGCATGGGGCGAAGATGGGTTCAACCTGGAAGGAGTCTCCGAGTGGATGGAGGCCAATCGCGTCCTGCGGTGTATTGTCCAATACGGCGTGCCATCACCCGGCACCGAGCAGGAAAAGCGAAGAGCGATTGAGAACTTCAAGAAATATCGGGGAAGGATATTCCCCTTCTGCCTCATCGAACCCAACGACGTCTCAACCAAAGCCGAGGCCGTGAAGATCCTCAGAAAAATGAAAGCGGATGGCGCCATCGGTTTTGGGGAACACTACGGGAAGAAGCTGACCGTGGACGACCCCAAATGCATGCGACTATACGAGGCCTGTGCCGAAGTCGGCTTGCCGGTCTTGTTTCACATGGATGGCGGCAACAATCGGGATGAGCCCGGCCTGCCACGTTTGGAAAAAGCCCTGAAAGCCCATCCAAAGTGCATTTTCATCGGTCACGGTCCGGGGTGGTGGGCGAACATCCGTCCCATAGCGCCCGCAGGCAAGAAAGCCGGCCCGACAACCAAGGCCAATCCAATTGGCGCCGTAGACAGACTGCTCGCGAGGTATCCCAACATGTATGGCGATCTGTCCGCCGGCAGCGGCGCCAGGGCGATAGGCCGGGATAAGGCGTTCGGCAGGGCGTTCCTGATCCGCCATGCCGACAAGTTGATGTTCGGGACGGACTCCGGCAGTTGGTCGTACCAGAAAGCGCCCGCGCCGCAGTTCACCCTTTTTGAAGGCCTGAACCTACCCGCCGACGTAAAAGCAAAGATTTACAGAGAGAACGCCGAGCAACTGTTCAGATTCAAGGATTCCTGACCCAGCTTGCGGGCCACTGAAACGCATCCAGATCAAATCTCGTGTCCCTCGTCGTTTTCGTACCAAGCCATCGTCTCCTTCCAGGGCCATCGGGCTCATCGTACGTGGAGACGATTCCACTTTGCACTGGCACCCAGTTCTTGGCGATAGGCTCAACTGCCGATATTGCGGGAACTGGGAACGTTGTATTTCTTTCGATATGCCGATAGGGCGTCAACGTCGATTCTCAGGTATTTATGCGTGCCCTTGGCCATAAGGCAGGGGATGTAGTTGTGCAACCAGTTGTGCTTCAGGATGCTGGCCACCCCGTGGACCTCGAAGACGGCAGGGGCGTCTTTGCGCAGGATCGCGATCATTTTCTGGATTACGGCCAGCCGATCCGGACCGTCCTGCATCCAGCACATCTTGCTGTACAGCGCCTCATATTCAGCGTTGTAGTAGTGGGGCGTGTTTTCGGTCTGGCCGGGGGGCCAACCTCCCCTGTGGAACAGGAGGAGGAATGTCTCGGGGTCCGGGTAGTCCGCAGCCCAGCCCTGGGTCGCCATCTGGTAGCTGCCGCTCATGATTGTCTTGTAGTATTCGTTGTAGTCCAGCAGCGTTATGTCGAGTCTTATGTTGATGCGATTAAGCTGCTTGCGGAGAAGCACCTGCATGCCCCGGGCCTTGGACGAGGCGATGTATGAGATGTAATCGATGGTCAGAGGCTTTCCGTCGGCATCGAAGCCGCCCGGGTAGCCCGCCTCGGCGAGCAGCTTCTTGGCCTCCTCGATGCTCTTGCGGATTGGTCTCTTGGCTGCCGGGTCCCAATTGAAGATGTACGGGTTGATGCCCGCCTTGCCCGACCGATGCCCGAAGATGCCCGGCGGAATGGGCCCCTGGGCCTCCAGCCCCATGCCGTTATGGAACATGTCCCTCATCTCGCCGGTGTCAATGGCGATGCTGATGGCTTGACGAAGCTTCCGGGCCTTCTCGCTGTAGCCGCCAAAGACGGGATCGTCCATGTTGAAGATCTCATATATCAGCGAGGCCGTGGTCGTCTGGAGCAGCTTGATGCCACGCCCGGCCATCGACTCGGTAAGCTCTACTTCGCCCCGCGAATTCCGCGAGATGGTCTCGTCGAATCGGTCGGCCAGGATCCCCGAGGTACTGTAGTCGCCCCTTATGAACCTGTTCCATCGGTGGGGCGCTTCCCTCTCAATGCGGAAGACGATCTTGTCGACGAACGGCAACCGCTTGCCAGAGTCGGCCAACATGCCGTTTTCCTTCATTCGCTTGTAGTTGGCAAAGGCCTTGGAATCGCCGGGGGCTGGCTTGGCCAGGGATGGGTATTTCTCGACGCGGTAGTTGGGGTTCCGCGTCAGCACCACCTGGCTGGTTGGATCGTAGTCATCGATCATATACGGGCCCGTGCCAACCGGGCTTTTGTCGAATGTGATGCCCAGTTTGAGCACGCCCGGCTGGGAGAAGAATTCCACGGACTCGTGGGGGATCGGCGCGAAGAACCCGTGCGTCATCCAGTGGAGGATCTGTGGGTATTCGCCTTCGCCCAGGTCTTTCGTATTGGGGGCGTTTCTGTCGATCTTCTTACCGATTTCAACCAGTTCGAATGTGTAACGGTCAACCTTTCGGATAAACGGGTACTTATCCGCCTCTTCGTTGTAGTCCAGTCGGATCGGGTTGAACTGCTCATCCAACTCGCGGTTGTACCGCGTTCCTGCCGCCATGGCCCGCGGCATGCGAGCGGCGGCCAGTTTGGAACTCAGTAGTTTTTCATATGCGTCGAAGCCCAAAAGGTGCGTCCGGAAAATGCCGTAGATGGGGAAATTGATTCGTGGGTCTGCGAGCCGATGCACGCCGTAGACGATGTCGTCGGCAGTCATCTCCCGGGTGGTGGTCTGCTTGAAGTCCTTAAGGGTTGAAATGCCCCGCAACTGATCGTTGGTCAGGTGGTGATATTCCTTCACGAAGCACGGGTGGTTCTGATACATCACATGCTTTTTGAGATGAACCGTGTAGATGGGGCAGCGGTACGTACTGCCATCGTACTCGACGTTCTCGTACCGACGCTTGGGCATTTCGCTGGCCAGCAGCGGCTCGAGTTTGTAAGGCCGAGCCAGATAGTTGTACTGGAGCGGTGCCTCGACGATGTCCATCAGGATGTTCGACGCTGTACTGTAGGTCTCGCCGGGGTCGAGGCTCATTAGTTCCGCGCTCATCGAGTCCGCGCTCATCGAGTTGTAGAGCGTGTTGGCGTTGGCGTCTTGGTTGGGATACGTCTTGTTGGTGCAACCGGCAGTGGATACGGCCAGGCCAAGGGCTGCCGCGATGATTGCGACCACGCGAAGTCGGCCCAGCCGGCCCCAAACGGGGCCTGGCGACTGGTGGCAGTGGCGGGTCATGGGTTTGTCATATGTTTCGATGTTCACGATTGTATCCTCCCGATATCACGGGCGTCGGCGGGCCTTTTCGCCCGTCCTGCGCTCGGTCCTGGATGTTATTCTAACAGGCAAGGATTCCCGATGTCTCAATGTTACGGCACCGCTGGTCCATCCCCTGATGGGCTTGAAAAACAACTATATCGTACCATCTGGCGACAGGCAAAGGCTATAGCCGTCGCGCCCCGGATCGAGTGCCCGCCGCATTAGTGGCGACGGTTAAAGCAGATGTTGCATGACGTCTGAAGATGGGGTGTGAATTCTCTCAGGCTCCCAGCTCCGGTCCGGCGGGTTTGAACTTGCCTCGGACCTTGGCGGCCGACCTTGCCCATGAGTAGTCTCGCAAAAGAATGCCGAAGCTTCGGGCCTTGCCGTTTTGGTTTCCTTCCAGTTGGAAGGCGTATCCCTGCCAGAACAGGGCGTCGTCGCACAGGCTGCTGCGGGAGGACCCCGCCTCGAGGATGCGAGCCATCCACTTCCGCCCCTCGGCGGGCTTGCCCGTCAGGATCAACCCCCGTCCCTTGAAGAACCACATGAAGGGCTCGAGGACGTGGCCGGGATTGTCGTCAATCCACTTGGAAAAGCCCGGCACGCCTTTCTCGCGCAGCCAGGTCTTAAATGAATCGCCGCCTTTTCTTCCCTCGGCGTAAAAGGTGTCCCTGAGCGAGATGGCATCCCGTCCGCCCTTCCCGAGGGCGCCGGTTACCCGGTTTCTGCAATGGCGATCCATCTGGCGGAGGGCCTCGTCGGCATCGAGGCCGGAAGTCGCGGCCAGGAGCTCTCGCCACGGTTTGCCCTTGACGAGACCTTGGCAGAAGACTTTGACGTTTCCCTTCTTCTGGTTTTCGAGCCATTCGAAGGCCAGGACGTCCTCGAGGTAGTCGCCAAGGTCGTGGATGGGATCGGCGACGCCATCCAGCAGGGCGAGGGGATTCTTCCCGGAGAAGACCTCGTTATTCAACTTGGTGGCGAGACGGCCTGCCAACTGGCCGGCCACCCACTGTGCCAGACCTTCGCGGATCCACTCGGGCAGTTCGTGGTAGTCCTGCCCCATGAGTTCCCGGAATGCGGCGTGCTTCATTTCGTGAATGATGGTCTTGCGATACTCGTCGGGATTGGCGACGACGTGTTCGGTGTAGAAGAGGATGACCGTCACGGGCTTGTAGTCTCGGCTGATGGTGAAGGTCTCCGCCATGAGTCCCTTGCGGCTGTCGTCGCCGGCGTCTCGGAAGATGAAGTTCAGGCCGGTATCCTCGCCCATTTCCACACCGAGGCGCTCGCGGATTATCTTGCGTCCCTCCTTCACATGATCAGCAAGAGCGGCCAGTTCCTTCTTGAGCCGGTGGTCATTGTCGAACTTGCCGGAGTATCCCACGATGCCGTTTTCGTCCATCTTCCAGGACGGGTCGATTTTCGCGAGGTAATTGCGGGCGTGTCTGGCGAAGATGGAATCGGCATGGCGCTCGAGGAAGGCCTTGAGTCCCTTTTCGGCCTCTCTGAATTGCCACAGGCGGAATTGGCTCTGCGGGATGAGGAAGCGCCAGTGGTGGGCCTGGGGGTTTCCAGGATCGGCTTTAAGGTTTTCCCGGCTCTGCTGGATGCACTCTTTCAGTGCGCGCATTCCCGAAAGGCAGTGAACCAGTTCCTCCCGGACATTGCCCATGGCACGGGATTCCGGGTATTTCTCGAGGATTATTCGATAGAGCGTGACGGCGCGCTTGAAATGCCGGATATGCGTGCCGCCGTTGGCGCCCATATAGAGAGCCGATGCCACTTTCCGGTTGCCGGGATGATTCTTGAGGAAGGCTTCGGCGAGGTCGAGGGCTTTCTCGTACTGCTTGGCTTTCCAGATATCCTGCAAACGCTGGTAATCTTCGTCCGCCTTGTCGGATGCGCAGAGTCCCGGCCCGGCCTGGCTGAAGAATGCAAAGAAGGCTGTGGTAATGGCGATCGAGAATCGACTCACAGTGAACTCCTTGATTGGGGCACACATAATGCATGCATACATGTCAGGCTTGAAACCAACATGCCACAAACCTTGAAGTCGGGATAACGTGGGAGGTTTCTCTCGCATTCAGCAATAGTGGTAGCTTGTTGGCTGGTAGCGATTTGGATTGTCCCAACCGACCCATCAGGCTTGTTGGGAAAGCTTTGACCCCGCCAAGGTTTGGCGATATGGTGAAAGCACCTTTCATCTACAAGGAGACATCATGGCTGCGAATTCGAAAGACGACAGGAAAGCGAAAGTTATCGGGGTTCTCAACGAGGCTCGCGGGATGGAGCTTCAGGCGATTACCCAGTACATGAACCAGCATTACAACGTCGACGATATGGATTACGGCGAGATGGCCGCCCAGATCAAGCTGATCGCCGTCGACGAGATGCGCCACGCCGAGATGTTCGCCGAGCGGATCAAGGAACTCGGTGGCGAGCCGACTTCAGACCCTGCCGGCCCGATCGAGAAGGGCCAGGCCGTCGAGGTTGTTTTCGGCTTTGACGTGAAGCTCGAAGAGGACACCGTCACGGCATACAACGACTTCCTCCTGGTCTGCCGGGAAAACGGCGACAGCATCAGCATGAAGGTGTTCGAGACCATCATCGATGAAGAACAGGCCCACCTGAACTACTTCGACGGCGTCAACGGGCACATCGAGAAGCTTGGCCCAGCTTACCTTGCCAAGATCGCCGGCACATCATCGGCCAGCGGGCTGAACACCCAGGGCTTCGTCGCGCGTTCCGGCGGCGAGTAGTCCGGCCCGGGCATCCAAGTGGCTGATATTTTTGCCGGTAAGTGCATAAGTATATCCCCTTAAAGCTGATACCATTATTTGCCTACCGGGAGTTTATTGGAGGGCTCCGTCCAGCTTACATGCCGCGGGGCATAATTCCATAATATATTGCACATAAAAGATTTACATGGTTCTGCGTCGGGTTCGGCGCGGCCCAAAAAAACACTGCGAAACAAACCCATTTTGCCTCTGCTCCGGTCTGTTCAAGCCTCAGGCAACGGGCGGCGCGGGGAGCTTTGCAGCTCTCGGGCTTGACTGATATTCGCTCATGCCAGGTGTTTGGGTCGCTCACGCATCCAATAACCGCCCGGAAAAGGTTTTGACATTGCGGTGGGTCGGAAGTATTTTTCGGGCTTGACTCTACCGACATCATGGGTTGCGGTGCGTTCGGTCAGGATGGATCCTCGCTCGAACGCGCGAGATGCGCTTTGCCATGATGTCAGGCGGAGATGATCGATCAGGGCACGGACGGCCGGTATGAACAGAAGGCTCGTGGCTTCTGCACGCCGGCCGGTGCATTTATGTGGGAGCAGCCGTGAGCACATCAATGCGGAGTTTTTGGGCGCTGTTGCTGGTGGCGTCGGCCAGTTTGGCATTGACGGCGCCAGCTTGGGCTCAGGACGCCAAGCCATCCGCCCGCGTGGCGGAGGTTCGCGTCAAGGGCAACAAGCAGATGACCGCCAACGCGGTGCTCATCTACGTCAAGACCCGCCCGGGCCAGCCGTTCAATGAGGACGTCGTCAAGGCCGACGAACGCCGCCTGCTCGAGACCGGACGGTTTCAGAGCGTGCTGGCGACCAAAACCAACACCGACAAGGGCGTCGTCGTGACGTTCACCATCGCCGAGCGTCCGCTTGTCGCGGCGGTGCGATTCGAGGGCAACAAGTCCTTCAAGGAAAGCGTACTCGCCAAGGAGTTGACGTTCGGCCAGAACGACCCGCTCAGCGCCTTCGACGTCGAATCCGGACGGATGGCGATTCTCAACAAGTACAAATCCAGCGGGTATCACTTCGCTACGGTCACCGTGAATCAGCCGGTGCTGACCGACAAGCGTGAGGCGGTCTACAAGATTGTCGAGGGTCCGAAGGTCCTTGTGCGCAAGATCAAATTCCAGGGCAATTCGTTTTATGGCGACTTCAAGCTCAAGCAGTCCATCGGCTCGAACCAGCGGTTGTGGCCTTTCGTAGATGGCTACCTCGACACCGATCAGGTCGCCCAGGATGAACTCGGCATTCGCAACAAGTACATCTCCGAAGGCTTTCTCGACTGCGAGGTCGGCAGGCTGCTGGAGTTCAGCGCCAACCGCGAAAAGGCGACGCTGACATTCCTGATCAAGGAAGGCCCGCGATACCGGATCAACAAGGTTGTCTTCGAGGGCAACAAGGTCTTCAGCGACGAAGAGCTTGCCAGGAGGCTCAAGTTTGCCCAAGGCGAGTTTTTCACCGAGCTGACGCTCCGCCGGGACGTCAAGAAGCTCGAGGACACCTACGGCGAGTTGGGCTATATCGAGGCTCGGGTGTCCACGAGGCGGCAGTTCCTTAACCCCACCGCCGAGCCGCCAGCCTGGGCCAAGCATCTGGGCAAGCCGGCGCTGCTGAATATCGTGTTTGCCGTTCGCGAGTCCGATCAGTACCGCGTGGGCAAGATCGACGTCCGCGGCAATACGGTGACGCAGGACCGCGTCATCCGCCGGACGCTGCAGATCTTCCCGGAGCAGCTTTTCAACAACGTGGCCCTGGATGAATCCAAGCATCGGCTGCTGGAGAGCAGGCTCTTCGAGGACGTCAACATCACGCCCGTCGGCGACAAGCCTGGTGTTCGCGACGTGATGGTCCAGGTAAAGGAAGGCCGAACCGCCGAGTTCATCATTGGCGCCGGCATCAGCACCAACAGTGGCGTTCTGGGCACGATCTCGATGACCCAGCGGAACTTCGACATCCTGGCCTGGCCCAAGAGCTTCAAGCAGTTCATCCGGGGCGAGGCCTTCAAAGGCGCCGGCCAAACTCTGCGAGTCGTCGCCGAGCCTGGCACGGAGATGATGCGTTTCAACATCGAATGGGAAAATCCGTCGATATTCGACCTGCCATACTCTGCCGGCCTGCAGGCGTTCCTGTTTACCCGGGGACGTGAAAGCTACGACGAGACCCGCTACGGCGGCGTCGCCAGCCTGGGCCATCGCTTCAAGAACCGCTGGTACGGTGAACTTGCCGTCCGCGCCGAACAAGTGCGGATCGACGACCTCGACAGCGACGCTCCGCCGGAGGTGGTGGACGTCGAGGGCGACAGCAACCTGCTGGGCTTCAAGGTATCGCTGGTTCACGATCGCACCGACAGCCGATGGACTCCGTCAGCCGGCGACCGCTTGCGTTTGAACATTGAGCAGGTCGTGGGCGATTTCAGCTTCGTCAATGCCCAGGCGGACTACCGGATCTATCGAACGGTTTACGTCGACGCGATGGATCGCAAGCACATCATTGCGGGCCGGGCGTCCGTGGGCAATATCTTTGGCGACTCGCCGGTCTTCGAGCGTTATTACGGGGGCGGCATCGGTTCGATTCGCGGCTTCAGGTATCGCGGGATAAGTCCGCGGTCCAAGGGCACCGACGAGCCAATCGGCGGCGAGTTCATGCTTTACGCCGGAGCTGAGTACTCGTTCCCGATCTTCGGCACGGAGGGTCAGCAGCTTCGCGGCGTGGTCTTCTTGGACACCGGCACGGTCGAGTCGGATGCTTCGATCACGACATATAGGGCATCGGCTGGCTTTGGCCTGAGATGGACTATGCCGTTGTTTGGGCCGGTTCCGATGAGTTTCGATTTCGGCTTCCCGCTGGCTGAGGACGATATGGACGACACGCAGGTCTTCAGCTTCTCTCTGGGCTGGTCGTTCTAGTAGTAGAATCCGCAGCATTGCTGTCGTATAATCGGGTCCGCCCGGCGAGGTGGGCCCGTTTCTTGCGCCGGCAGGTAGTCCAAACGGGCAACGGCACGGTGAAATACTAAACAGAAGGAAGCCGCGACGATGAAATCATCACGTATCTATCTGCTTGTAATATTCGCTCTTGTGGGTCTTGCGGCGCTGCTGACTACCGCCGTGGCCCAGCCGGCAACCCCGGCTGGGGGGGCGATCGCCTTTTGCGATCTGGTGCAGGTGTTCAATAATTACCAGCGAGCCAAGGACATGACTACCGAGCTCAACGAACGCCGCAAGGCCATCGAGGCCGAGCGCACCAAGCGTTCCAAGGCCGTCGAGGCGCTCCAGATGGAGCTTCAGAACTACAAGAAGGGCTCGCAGCAGTACGAAAAGACGCTCAATGAGGTCCAGCGGCAGTCGATCGAGTTGGAGGCCTACCTCCGCTTCCAGGAGCAACTCGCCCTGCGCGAGCACCGAAGTCTGACCGAGGAGATGTACAAGGAAATCGTCGCCGCCGTTGCCCAGGGTGCCAAGCGGCAGGGAGTTTCCGTGGTTCTCCAGCGGGAGCAGGATCAGCTCAACACCGACGACACCAAGGCGATGCTCCAGCAGATCTACAACCGCAAGGTGCTCTATTTCAACGAGTCCCTGGACATCACCGATGCGATCCTGACATCGCTGAACCAGGCCTACAAGGCCAGGAAGCCCGCTGGGTCTTGACGTTTGAAGTGACGCTGCGGCGTTATGGCCTGGATTGGCATTTGCGGACACGCCACGAAAATTCGGGGCGCAACCGCAGTTGCAGCACTCAGGTAGATTGGCGTTTGGACGCAATTTCGATTATTATTACCGTTTCAAGATCATGAGTACTGAACAACTGACATTGCGGCGAGTGGCTGAGATTGTCGGCGGAAGTGTCGATGGCGACGATACCTTCGTGATCGAGATGATCGCCCCGCTCGACGATGCCGGCCCGGCGGACCTTACATTCGCCGACGCCAGGCACGCCTCCGGTCTGGCTGACAGCAAGGCTGGCGCGGCCCTGGTCGAGCCCCAGGCCGATTGCGGAGCCCTTCCCGTTGTTCGTGTGGCAAACGTGCAGGAGGCGGTCTACCAAATGCTCTGCCACCTCGCCAGGGCGGAGGATCGCCCCGGCATCGGCGTTCACGAGACGGCCTCGGTAGACCCCGCTGCTACGCTGGGCCAGGACGTAGCCATCGGGCCGGGCGTCGCCATTGGCCCGGGTGCCAGAATC